>Ga0214479_100287_pt1 | contig 32338 bp, 20 predicted proteins | sample M1_20Mar14CPVII9_5_FD_165054 | JGI IMG/M metagenome (GOLD analysis project Ga0214479, IMG submission 165054) | Marine eukaryotic communities from Monterey Bay, California, United States - M1_20Mar14CPVII9sort6BwellE14 | ecosystem: Environmental > Aquatic > Marine > Unclassified | place: USA...
TGTTTGGCCATCAAGTGGGGGTATGCCATCATGTAGGTGCTGCAATAGTGGTTGTTTGGCATTGTATGGGTGTATAACAAGTTGATAAACACTGTCAGCATGATTGTAAGTCCCTCCACCATACTTTTACAGCCACATGTTGGCGGGTTTCATGCCTCAGATTTTGAATTTCTGCCGACTTCCAGGCAATGTTTGGCCATCAAGTGGGGGTATGCCATCATGTAGGTGCTGCAATAGTGGTTGTTTGGCATTGTATGGGTGTATAACAAGTTGATAAACACTGTCAGCATGATTGTAAGTCCCTCAACCATACTTTTACAGCCACATGTTGGCGGGTTTCAGCCTCAGATGTCGATTTTCTGCCGACTTCCAGGCAATGTTTGGCCATCAAGTGGGGGTATGCCATCATGTAGGTGCTGCAATAGTGGTTGTTTGGCATTGTATGGGTGTATAACAAGTTGATAAACACTGTCAGCATGATTGTAAGTCCCTCCACCTTGGCTACATTTCTGGACATACAATCATCTACTATTTCAGCACCTTCAACACTTGATAACTTTACAGCAATAAATGTTTCATGCTTTTTATATTTGTAATGTTTGAATATGAATAAATACATTCTATTCAATGTTCTTTTATTGATTGATGACTGACATCTATCTACCTATTAGTTTGATATCTTTATTTCAATGCATTTGTCACAATTTTCTTAAGAATCAGAGGCAATTGAGAGCTTTCAAAGCATACTTGTGCTCTTTCATTTGGGATTCGATTTGCCAATTCTGCTGCTTCATCACCCAAAGAACCAATGAATATCAAGTGAGCATGAACATCTTTGCTTTGCAATGGTTGTAGATCTTCAACTCTTATATCATACCGTTCAAGATTGGCATCTGATATGACGATGATCAAGTCATCTTTTGTTGCTTCATCAACAGCACGAGCGATTGACTCTACAGTATTATCCCCTGCATAAGTATATTGTGTGTTTGCAATCATACATTCCAAAACCTTTAATTGAGTGGCCTCATCAAGAGATGTATCTGGATCAACGAATGGAATCTTACTTGATGAGCCATTGTGACCAATTATATGAAGATCAAAGCGTCTATCATCCCGTAAACTCTCCATCATCATCAAAGTCGCTTCCAATAATCGTTCAAGGCGCTGATCATACCCATTAAATCTATACATTGATGCAGAAACATCTACAATGAGTTTGATTGTCGCAGGTTCAGAGTGCAGAGGATTGTTTTGGTTGTCGTTTGGGTTCCCACGTCGTTTGAACACATCTCGTTCACCAGCTAATGCATCGACTATTCTACTCTCATCTAACTCTCCAGTTGTTTGATTCTTTAGCCAAACTCGCTCTTCATTTCTCTTCTGCAAATCTTTCAAATAGCTTTTCAGTTGACTTATTTGCTCATCCACTTGACTCCGAAGGTTGTTGTATCTCTTCCAGTCTAACTTTCCCATGTCAAGCTCTTCCAATTTCTTTGCGAGTGCCTCATCTGCCATCTCCCTAGCTCTGGCTTTAGCCTCTTCAGACACCTCTGCTTTCATTTCGTCACTGATCTGATGCACTGGGTGACCAGAGTCGAGACGATAGGGACCAGCCCGACCTCCAAGACCAGCAGTATCAGACCTTAATAAGATTTGAGCATAAGATGTGAGCAATATGATGTGAGTATATGATATGAACATATTATGAAGGGTCCAAAAATACGAACTACTCACCCTCCACTGCCTCCTGCCCACGTATTGCCTCCAACATGAGGATCGTTGTTTGGATCTTCTTTTCCGTGTTTGGGCGCACCACTTCTCGTCTTTGGTGTTGATACTCCTCCCTTAGCACGCCGCAGTTTCTTCTCAGTTATATACTCTTCCGAGAACACTGAGATACCCCGAGAACTGAAGATTCTACGAAGATGCTTTGATAGTGTATCATCCAGCCTATCGAATGCGATAACATTGTCAACCGCATCTTCAATACCATCATCTGGAAATTGATTAAGATGCTTTACTACAGCCACTGACTCTCGAACACTAAACGGGTATATTATACTCCCTTCCTGATGCGCTCTTCTCAATGATTCCCACACATTTACAATCTTGTCAATAGTCTTTGGGCTTACATGTTCACCATAACTCATAAGGATTCTTTTGTGTGATTCTATATCCAATGGAGGCACTGTATGACAAGAGAACACATCACTCATTTCTCTAGCTAAATCATTACCATGAAATGGATAGCCAGAAGGGTTTGCCAAAGCCCAAATCGAGAAATCTTTGTGTATGTTGATAATAGAATCATCATCGTCAGAAGAATCACTATCTCCATACAATAGCCTACGACCATCTGGCAATGATAGTTGGCCATCTTCGATTAAGCCTTTGAGAACCGCGACAACCTCTACCGGAGCTTTGTCCGCCTCATCGAGTACTAGGATTCTTCCTTCTCGTGCGGCTCGGACGAGTGGCGAATCATTATAGACTATTCTTCCATCTTCTACTGATGGCGAGATCAATAAAGATTGAATCGTAGTATCTCTGTGAAGCTGTAGGTACTCTCTTTCAGCATTAAGTTTCCCTAGGAGACGATCCACAATCTTATTCTTGCCGACTCCTTGATATCCGAGAATGAGAAGAGCCCTTTCGCCAACACTATGCGCCTCTAAAATATCTTGCATCACAAGCGATTGGCCTTGATTCATTTCAAATTGAACGTCTGGTACCAATAGTGGGTTAGACGCTTTTCTCTTGCATGATATGATAAGATCCTCTAGCGAGTTGTAGTCAGGATTTGTATTTTTACTTCTCATGATACCAGACGCTGATAAACACTTGCCAATAATCCCCCTTTCCCAATCGGGAAGAAAGCTCGTTAGCAATGTACTGTGCATGATATTACCTAGTTCACTCGGTCGCTGTTCAGTTCTCTTGCAGATATGTTTCAATTTCCGCAGTGTTAATTGCATTGACTCTTTCTCAGCGTCACTATCAACATTGATATCATCTAGTTTCTCGTGTAATGATAGTATTTTGTTGAGTACCTTTCTCTTTAATGATGGAAACATTTGTGATAATAATTCTCGAAGCTCTTCACTCTGCAAGGGCGTTGCTTCTATCCAATGGAACATCTCTTTTACTTCTGGTGTAATCCAAGGTTTCTCTATTGTTGATGGGTGACCAATAGCTATGCATCTAAATCGATCATTCACCTCAAACTGTTTGCCATCGGGTAACACGACCATGCCCTGTTCTATCATCAATGCAAGACTTGTCAAAGTATCCGACCGTAACTTATCAATACCATCCAATATCACCCAACTGCCATTCTTTGCTGCTCGTGTTAATGCTGTTTCTCTCCAAACAGTATCTCCAGTTTCTTCACAAGTAGCACGGGTCATTAGCAAATCTCTGGCTGTCAAATCAGGGTATAGACTCATCAATTCACTTTTCTCGTCAAGAGAATGCGCAAGGCTCCTTGCAACTGTCGACTTATAACACCCCTTGGGTCCAATCAGAGCAACAGATCTTTTACCGCTGTCAAAACCTGCTAGAATGAGATCTTGAATACCCCTTGTTGTTTGTGTTTCAACAAAGCTTGGCATATTGTTATCGAGCCTCTGTTCGTAGCCATTTGGCATTGGAGATACAATATCGTCTACTGAGATCATTTCTTCACTTGCACTTATACTATTAGCCCTCAAAGCAGCGTTAGATGTTATACTTTGTTGATACATCTCTAGATAGCGAACAGCATCATGCACTGCTTCCAAACTAACTCCGTCATGTATGTCTCCTGCTGATTGAACTAGGTTCTTCATTGTATTCGTATCCAATAGTCCATCCGATAAGGCACTAGCAGTGATGAGCATGTCTCCTACGTCTACAGACGAAGCAAGACGGGCTTGAAATCGTGAACGCAGTGGTGGATCTAAAGTAACACTGTCTAAACTCGCCAATCCTACTACTCTGAAATCTTTATGTACTGCAATACCCATCTTGTGTGTGTTATAAACATCAGGTGAAACTAACATACTCCCATCATCTAAAGGTAGTTCTCTATTCTCCAATAGGTTGTTTAAAGTTGGCAATACATTTCTTTCTGCTTTCTCTAACCCATCTAGAATAAGTAGCCTACCATTTAGTGCAGCTCGTACTGGTGCTTGATTAACATACCTTGTACCATTGTTAGTAACCTCTTTTCTTTGTTTCAAATCGGCTTCTGATGTATCCTGAGTAATTGAAACAAATTCAATTTCTCTACCAAGTAATGATGCATATAATAACAGTAAATGTCGCCTAATATGAACGAATATATATCATATGAACACATGAGTTAGCAAAATAAAATGAGCACAAGATGTGAGCACTTTCACAACGGCACATCATTTAATATAATATGTAGATATATATGCTCACCTTTCCCTAGCCAAATTTGGAGTACCCAATAGTAGAAAATCTTGATTCAATATTAAATCCTTTTGCAGCATCCAGCGCAAGTGTCCAATATGACATGGAGGTAAGCTCGCATTAGTTTTGCTTTCATCTAATCTCGAGGGTAGAGCAGGTATCAAATGAGATGCGCCGCTACCAACAGGCAGATTATCTATAGTAATATCACCAATTGTAACAGAGTTATCATAATTTGTGCTACTCATGCATCTAATGGCATAGTACTTCTTGATGGGTAGACGAGAATAAATGGAGGGTGATACTCTTTTGATAAGAGGAGATAATCTCCTCATAGCAACGCTCATTTGACAGTAATGTATAGCTGCTGAAATTTGCAAACGATACCAATTAGAAGTATTCAATTAATATCATACGCTTATGTATATTAGTTAACTCCAATCATATCAATAAAGCCAAACAATATTATAGCATATACAATATCATCATCGATGATCATTTTTTGAGGAGGCTTAGTACGTTTGGTCGCTAAAATACTTGAGGTTTTGTTTGAGTAGACTAGTGGTGCTTCATAAAAGAGAGTTGCACTGTTCTATGGCGTTATTTATTGTGTATTATTAGTTGATTTCTTCTACTCATATTACATATCTCATTTATTGCAAATTGACAGAGTTTGGAAGATACTTATATGACTCATGATCATCATATATCTTAATTCATTGCAAAATTAACATATTGTTTGAAGATCACGTATTCTGTGTGGGGGATTAGGTACATATACACAACTTAATATGTCATCCTCAGGAAGAAAGAGAAAAGCAGATGATACCGAATCATCTATACAAGCTGAGGATAATACATCATCTATGAACAACTACACTGGATGGATAGTACCATCAAACAATTACATTATACCAACAATCAACATTGACAGTATAAACCCAGAAACATTTTATACCGATTATATTAAACAAAGACGACCAGTAGTACTAAAGGGCAGACTTTCAGATGTAACACAAATCGAACAATGGAAAGATATCAACTATCTCGATACAAAAGTCGGAGATCAACAAGTCTCTGTAGAGAAACGAATAGGAACTGATTCATCATTCGGCAAAGGAAATGAAGTAGAAATGTCATTTAGCAAGTTTCTCAACCTTATTAAAGATGGAGATGATAAACATTACTTGACAACACAAGATGTACACGCCGATGATGATGGAAGACCCGAGTTAATGTCACCACTAATGCAAGGTTTGCAACAAGACTTCCCATTGAGACCTACTCTCATGGGAAACTTAGTACCTCAAAATATCAACATGTGGGCAGGAAATAACAAAGACGGAGCGTCTTCGGGACTTCACCATGACTATCATGACAATCTTTACATTGTACTAAAAGGGAAAAAGAGATTTAGATTATACTCACCAATTGATACCGATAAGATGTATACACGAGGTGAACTTTTGAAAGTACATTCGAATGGAAGGATCAACTACAAAGGAGAAGAGACGACAGCATATGGTGCCGACTTGCACTCAGATGCAGCAGCATTAGCCGCAAGAAAAAAGGATAAAGCTGAAAAGATGCTTGCAGATGCCGAATGTGCACTAGAACAAGGAAAAGCAGGAGCTCAAGAGCAAGTTGAAGAGGCAGAAGAGTTGTTGGAACTAGCCATGGATGCCGTATTAGAAGCAGAAATGGCCGATGCTGACGACGAGGACGAATCTGAAGACAAAGAATATGAATTATTCGGAGATAAGAAAAGACTTGTCGACAAGACAGTGAAGTACCCAAAAAACTTTAGTAAAGTGGATGCGAATCTTCTGAATGACGAAGCAAAACTCAAAGAATCACATCCGGATATTCTCAAAGCAAATACAGCATTTTGTACCGTCGAATCAGGAAGTATGCTGTTTCTACCCGCCTCCTGGTTCCATGAAGTGACTTCATTTGGTACATCTGAAGGTCATTTAGCTATGAACTACTGGTTTCATCCTCCAGATGGAGAGAGCTTTGATAGTCCCTACTCCTCTGATTTCTGGCCCAATGATTATCAAGATCGTTTTGATGACGAGAAGAAGAAGAAGGAAAGTGATGCTTGCTAGTATTTGAATAACAGAGTAATCTCTAATCTCTAAATCTTATCCTTAATTTCTAAGCTTTTCTTCTATTCCAATCCCGAGGAAGCAGTAAATACTAAATAGGTAAGAACCTCATCATATAATATAGCTCACTCAAAACACACATGCTGTAATATCAACCAATAACTACAATCAAGTCCGTATCTATACCTCTTACATAGCCGACCACATATTTGTATCACTATTCCTTGCTTTTCTACAATCCATTACATACACACGTTCTCCTGGACGAGGATGATGGTGCTGAGTAAGACATCTCTCAACCTCCACACCATTTCTCATGAATACACCTGGATAAGGCATCAGTTCCATGGCCTGACCACCCGTTTGAACACCGAGGAATCGTTGCTCCTCAAGAGATGCATTACACTTCTGGAGTGAGATATGCCGCCCTTTTCTTTGCATACATAGATCTGTATCATACACTTGTAACTGATGTCCAGCCAAATCGTTATCATTTGTTAAAAGGGTAAACTTTGTCATATCATTATATCTTTTCTTTTTCTTCTTCTTTGAAGGATCACACTTCACCATTGCTAGACTCATCCCTTCATTGCAATGTTTTTCAATGTCACAATCTTTGTGTTCAAAGATGTTATCATTGCAGGATGCACAAGCCATACAAAACCAAGCTTCCTCTGATAATTCCTGCCAATAAAACCCTCGTTGCCAATGTAGACGCAAGTAGAATGATCCAGTCGATGAAATGCTTTCCAATAGTGTAGATGGACTACTCGATGGCTTATGACTAGGACGAAATGAGGGAGATACTGACGGATGATATGACGGCATTAATGATGTCGTAGGTGATATCGATGGTATTAGAGTTGGTGGAGATGTACTTGGATTAAAGCTGGGCTGTGTATTGAATGAGTGCATAAGATATGAGCATAAGATGTGTATAAGATATATGCACATAATATGTGAGCATAAGATATTATTAAGATATTTGTGCATAAGATGTGAGCATAACATGTTACACATGACACATGAATTGAGAGAGAAACACTCACTAAGCTGCTTGGTAAACGAGAAGGACGTAGGGAAGGAGATAATGATGGACCACTCGAAGGCTTTGTACTATCTGATGGTGCCGCAGTTTGTGGCGATAGAGTAGGAGGGAGAGGAAGGACAGATGCTCCACTTCTATATGACTCTTGAGATTGTATACTCTCATCATTCGTACCACCATTTTCAAAACCACCAAGTATACCAAATGCCGCAAGAGCTGTACCTGCTACAACAACTCCACCCACAACATAGTAGGGAGTATTAGACGACGACTGCATCATTTGCAACTATCCATCAAACTGACATCATTGCAAAATTGTGATGCAATGAATTATGTGATCATGCCGCCCACCTGCCACAACTTTAAGCGAACCAGCAAACGGCAGACCATTAGCAACTCACTTTATCCGATCACATTGTATTGATTGCTGAGAAACATGAACATGTTTGCATTGAATCGAATATCATGATCGATACTTACTCGAAGTATGGACTTCACATTCATACCATCCAAGTCGTTTAATCGCTAAATGTTCGAGCATGCCCAAATCGTCAATTGCAAAATGCCGCCGACCTACCACCTCTTCTTACCATACCGATGCAATACCTAGAGTACTAGAGGTTATCTAATACTAGCTCTAATAACCTATACTATATTTGCCGATATAATAGTATTTGCAATTGCTGCGGCTAGTTCTTCCAGCCTTGAGTTAAGGATACCAGTTTTCTCCAATTGCTTGATCTAATAAAACGGACGGCGGACTACTCTTACCATAACAAACAATATGTATGGGCATACGCCTGTAAATATGGATGCCATATCGGGGGCGTATAGTGAAATATCACCAACTCGACAATTCAAGGATGGAAGATTCTTCTCTGCCGATGATAGTGATATTGCAAGCATATTAAATCTATCAGCAACAACGGAAGTTGGTCCATCACAAGAAGAAGATAATCGTGATGATGTAGAAATGGCGGAAGAAGAAAATGAACGAGAGGATACTGTAGATATTGACAAAAGTCTTAGTGTTGCAACAGATTTGGTAGAATCTCCAACCAACAACGCGAGTAGTAATAACTGTTCAGTATTCTCGGGTATAAGTTATTTCTTCAGCACTGTTTTCCTTGGCTTGCAAAAGGTTACATGTACAATGGACGAATATTATTACAACAGTACGACAAAAGTAGACATTGTGAAGAATGCGTCGAAAGATTCAATCTTCCGTAGTAAAGATGACAAACATATAAAGGAGTCACTATCAAAAGAGGAGCTACATCAACTTGAGATAAAGAAAATCAAAGATCAGACAATGAAAGTAAGGCAAGAGATTGATAGGTTGATAAAGAAAGATGATGTAGACAAGGATATAGAGGGTCTATTTGCTCAAGTTTCGGCAGAGTGAGATGTGTTACATATGTTGATGTATAGTGTGTTGATGTATATAGAAGATGATGTGCAGTTTTGATTAGGTGGTTAGAATTAAGATTTGATGAGAAGTTTGATGTTCATGTCTCGATAGAAGATAGATGTAAATAGAGGTGTAAATTTGGTTAGATATCTTTGACTACTGTTTTTAGAATACACTATCTATGCCTAGTAGTTAGTAGCTTACCAAAAGAAAAAACATTAGACATGATTTAAACTTATAAACATAAAACCCGATGTGAAGTCAAAGCCGAACACAATCGTGCTCTTTCTTTCCTGTCTAGACTTTTCTCACCTATACACAGAACAAAGAAAACTAACTCATTCACTCACAAATCATCCTGGTCTCCTCCTTATCAATCCTAAATTACTGGCTCATCCTTTGCCCATGATTGTTTCTTCGTCACCATTACTTCAGTATCACCAGTACTCAACCGTGTAGCAACAGTACTTGCCACTCCAAGAGCAGCCAACGAGCTACCGGGTTGTACCTTCATACCATCACGTGTCCTATTCCTACCAGCACCATCGGCATCTTCCTCATCAAACCATTCTGCATCGGCATTTACTTCATTCGCTTCAAGATCTTCGGATATATTCGAATCGTCCAACGCACGCTTGTTACGACGACGTTTCTTAACCACAACTGCAGCTAGGAGTAATGCCACTAGTAGACATGCACAGGCAATACCAATAATACCTCCAACGGGGAAAGAACTTGATGATGTCGAGCTTCCATCTTGTTGTTCGTCAATTTTGATAGCTTGTCCAAATGAAGCGTTGGCAGTAGCACCGTCACGATCCGATGTCATGGGCACGCCTTTCCCTGGGCTGCCAACGCCTACAATCTCCGTGTCTGGATATTCACTAATTAGTGCATCATACAGTGCACCATTTGTATTGACTGCTGTGTCAAAACTTGTGGTAAGTTCAGTAGCAAGTTCAGGAGTTAACGGACCATCAGAAAGAGGAGTTAATGTATATATGAATTCAATACAAGAATCTTCCTCGGCAGCATATTCTAACCCATCAGGACAAGCTGTTTTGTGTTGTATGACATGAGATGTAAATGAGTGAGTGAATAGACTTGCAAATCAAGTCATACAACCATAAGATATGAATAAAGTAGAACTCTTACCAACATCATCAACAGCCATGGTAACACTTTCAAAGTAAACAGCAGCCTGTGCACCAAAGTCCCACTCCAACTGTCTCTTCTTTCTAGTACTACCAGCACTGGCACTATTATCCAATGAATCAAAAATTACCTTCCACATTGCATCAGTAACATCATCAGTGTTTACAGTGGTGGCATCGGATGTACCGCCGGTACTTCCAATAAAGGATAAAGTGATTGGTTGTACAATTGGTTCAGTTGTGGTTACAACTTGTGTAGTGATTGGAGCTACAGTTGTTGTAACTACCTCCTCTTCCTCAATAGCCTCGGTAGAAGCCTGTGTAGCCTCGGTAGTAGTAGCTGCAACTGTACTCTCCTCAACGACAATCTCATCAATAACAACTTCAGTACTATTCTCAACAACAATAGGAGCCTCAGTAGTGGTTGTAGTAACAACCTCAGGTTCATCCTCATCAATACCTAATTCAATCCCATCAACTTCCATAGCATCCACTACACTATCACAAAAGTTTTTAATATATTCACGTTCATCTTTACTTGGTTTCATACCCTCAATTGCTTTAGTAAAGCCGGGTAACTTTACTTCTGTCCATACAATATTTTCATAATAATCATCAGCTGATCCTTTCGTGGTTGGTTCCGTCTCACTAATTTGTGGAAGTGCATCATCAGTAGCTGTATCATCTGCACAACCTTCTGGACCCAAGAAAACATCATGACAATTTTGACGCAAGTTATCATATAAAGCTTTAGTTGTTGATACCCATGTTATACTATCACCTTTAGCGAGTGCAGTAATATCTTCAACTTCGGTAGCCCATGGATTATCTCCACCTAAACTAACATAGTATTTTTGAAATTCGAATGGATTTAATCCACCAGTGCTATCGATATCAAACTTAGTTGCCTGTGTTAGAAGTGTTAGACATGATTCCTCTTTGTATTCATCATTTTTACCTTTACGGGGGTCTAATATATCGGCTAGGTTAGTATCTTCTTGTAGTGATCGTGAATCTCCTTTTAATGTCTTTTGTTGTGTAGTAGCAGCTTGTGTGGATGATATTATTGTAGAGAGGATTGCAACTCCTATTATATTAGAGTGTGGTCGCTTCATGATATTGTTTTTTTTGTATTTGTTATCTAGTTTTGTGTATAATTTTTAGGCGTCAAATGAGCTGATACCACGTCCTTCTTTCACAGATATTTCAAGCGACTACTCCTCTATATGCCCTATTTATTTAATGCTATATACGGCCACGTGAATCTCCTCAAGAGTAGATATTGCTTGTCATCACTCGTACAAAAAAGTATAGCGCTCACTTTAAATGCCTCTATGCGAAAGCATGCGAGAAAAGAAAAAGTTTGAAAAGAGGTAGATTCTACCTACAGAATCTTTGCTACGACACAGCCTTAACGGATACCATGCCAGATACGTACGCAAGAATGAAATCCTCTCCAAAAAATCAAATCAGCACAGGCTCTCTTTGTTATCGTAGTTGTTACTTAGCTCTTTGTTGCTGTTGTTGTACTGCTATTTAGGGAGAGGATATAGGATATATAAACTAATCAGGAGACAATAATAATAAGAAAACGATATATAAACAACCATGGAATACGCTGACACCGCCGCCGCAGAAGAACCATCCTTACCACCAGTTCCAATGCCACTTCCAGTTCAACTTCCAATTGCAACCAAAATTGATGATGCACCAACTTCACCGAACAAACACTCTGCTGCATCATTATTAGTTGGTCTATCATCCGATGAACAACCTACTACTGTATCACAACATCCAAATAATCCCCTTTATAGTTCCAATCAGAAACCCACGGTAGCAAAAGGTCCATCAACAATGTCAAAAAAGAATAACGAAGATGATGTTATTGTGAATGCTATAGTTGGTGCTAATGTTAAAAAAAGTGGGGCTAAAAATGGTAGGAAGAAGTATTATTGTAAAGAAGAGGGATGTAACAATTTGTAAGTTGTATCATGTCGTATATACATATATCCTATTTTATATTATGTGCATATGATGTGTGCTTATAAGGAATAGGTGCATATGACGATGCGTACAATATTCACTTATTTTCATTGTCTAATATCTTCTTTTCCCGCATAACATTCACCTTAATAGAGTTCAGCTTGCAGGTTTATGCATCAAGCATGGCGCATCGAGGAAGAAATGCAGTTATGAGGGTTGTAACAATCTAGCCAAGGTATGCGGTCTTCTATATTTTTATAATATGTGTATAAAACAAATGCTTAATGCATTTATCACCTTCTGCCCTCATTCAACTAAACATTACAGGTAAAAGGTGTATGTATCAAACATGGGGCTAAAATTGTTGGTAAGCGATGTATTCATGAAGGTTGTAACAATTGGGCAAGAAAGAAGGGACTTTGTGTGAAGCATGGCGCTGATCGTAGTAATAATAGAGATACATGTATTTTGGCAGAAGAGACTGCTGCACTAGCCGCTGCTGTACCACCCGAGGCAGAAGTAGTAGCTGTTCCTTTGCTACCACCTGCGCTAGCAGAGCCCAATCCAATGGAACAAAATCCAGACGAAAATATTACACACCAAATTTGAATGGATGGTAGGCCAACTTTTATATCTATAACATATTATATGTCTCTACCATTTGATACTATTACAAAGTAGCAACCTCTTGTGGTTTCACCCATGCAATCATAGTTTCCTCGCCCTTTTCATCAGGACCTAAACCAATTGAATCCCTATCGACTCTCAATACTATCCTCGTTGGCAAATCTATTGTTGATATAGTCCCAGTTCCTCCGGCAATACATATACCATCTGGAAATTCATCATCATATGATACAGATGGATCATTATTCGTGTCCGCTGGCCATATGATTCGCACTTTATCTCCTCTTGTTGGACTTTCTCCTGAATCTGATGATGTTGATTCAAACAAGTTGGCACTTGGCAATACTTCAACTTTTTCATGTGGATTAGCAAATGGATCACGATATATCCCTGTTATTACCCCATCATCAACAAATCGATCCTCAAAGTTATCATCCCACAGCAAACATTCATCTGAAGTACCAAACCACTTTTTACGTCTTTTTGTGATAATCTTGTATACTCTGTCACGTAATCGAGTTGGTAATACATATCCTAGTAACGCTAAATATTGAATAACCTTGAGACGTTTTGATGGCCCATTTAATGATGAAAGTATTTGAAAGACCGCTGAGGAGTTGATGTATGTTTTGTTTGCACCACAAACGACTATTGATTTGTACTTTTCTTCTTCTGCATTATTATCATCTAATATCACTTGTTCACGAAGTTCATCTGACATACGTCGAACCAGCAAATCACCCACACGAGATTGCAATGCTGCAAATCGTAATTTGCCTCGTGCGTCATCACCACTTCCTACATCATACTTTAATAATGTCTGTACGAATGTATTGCACATGTTACACTCTCCGTCAAATAACACTATAGGTCTATCATCTTTACTATTGAACAATGCCGGTACTGCATATGTTTTGTAGACATAACTATTATCAAGGAATGGACATCCACCACTCTTAGAGGAGTCTACTTGTGACATGGGAGAGTCGGCCGCTGCTGATGCATAGTTGAGTGATGTTTTTGTTATAGAAGAAGTTGATGATGGAAATTGAAATGCATTGCTATGTGATATGCTTGATGTGGATAGACATATCAATAGCAAGGAGAAGATAAAGAGCGCCATCTTGTGATAGGAGAGGCGATCAAGTAGTCCAAAGTTGATGGGGTATGGTCTATGGTAGGGAGTTGAAGAGTGAATGGATAAGTGCATTTGGCGACTAGACTTCCCCTTCTCGCTCGACGAGCAGAGATAAAAGTTCGACAATGGAGAGAGGCCCACTCTATGGATAGCACACTCTAGCAATGGCAAGGTTAAGCTTTTGAATAATAGAGACATACACTGCTACGGCTTTGCTCATCGAGTGAGCCCGCAAAATAGATTGTGATTACAGATATCGATATAAAGTTCTTCTAGTAAGATACTTTTAAATTGTTTACCCTGAGTTGTCGTGACAAAGTTGTCGCTGAGGGATCAAGTACCCATTAGGGAACTGGAGATCACATCAGCAATAAGGCATTTGACCGATTTGCAAAAGAGGGACGGCCAGGTATATCGGATAGGTTGCAGCTGAACATTGATCATATCATATGTGCACAAAAATGGGTAAGCATTGCAATACAACAAAGATAAGTCTAAGTATCGAGGAGACAATAATATGTAAACGAATGAGCAAAAGACGAAGACCATATGGAGATTATCACGGTAAATGCAATAAAGAGCATACAAAACGAGATTTTGTAAAGAATCGCAACCGCCGCTCGAGGAGGATACAATCATCGCTCATTCTATCATCAATGCTCCATCAAACCAGTGCCATCCAATTTCAATCATCCTCTTCCACTCATCATCATCATGATTATAATAGAATATTACAATCTGGTCTATCAATAGGATCATCAGTAAACCTTGACAAATGCTACACACATCTACATACCTCTGATACCAATCAAGATTCTATATTATCACCATCTGAATTTTTATTATATGTCCAATCATCAGCAAATGGATTGTTAGATACTAACGAATATGGTATGCCAATAACACAATTTTATATGCTACCACAAGAGTTTATAGGTATATATAACTTTTTCGCCTGTGGTAATGCCAATTATGGTTGTCCATCTGTTAGTGGTATAGATATTAGTGGTGTTTCAGAAGTTGTTGAGGGTGAAGAAGAAGAGATTATGTCATCACAGCAGACTACACTCATGTTTCAATTATGTAAGTTGACGCAGCAAGCTGTTGATAAGTTGGAAGTTGTAACTGATGAGCCTACTAGTAGTCCAACACCAATTGGAAGTGATGAGAAAAGTGTAGAGCCGACGGTTGCTTCGACTACTTCATTTGCTCCTTCAACAAGTAGTATTGATGAGCTTGTGAATGCAACTGAGACACCTACGGTCACTCTTCAACCCATTAACCAGCCTACTGCGGTCACTTCTATACCGACAAGTTCAAGTATAGCTAATATCACTCAGCCACCAACTGAAAGCAGTAACGTGACCACTTCTGCACCGACATTAACAATCACAACAACACAATCACCAATCACTTCACCCACAATACTAACGAACACACCAACAAGACTTCCAACATTACCAGAATGTCCACCACTCTATCAACAAGAAACATCATATACAGCGGGTGACATGGTATCACAACTTATTAATGCAGAAACGAATCAATATAACTATTATCAATGCAAACTATTCCCCATGTCAGGATGGTGTTCCCAAGAAGGCTATGAGCCGACTGTTGGTTTGAATTGGAGTCAAGCGTGGAATTATGTCGGTGCCTGTACGCTGCCAGATGGGACGGTGATTACATCATCTCCAACTGTTCAACCTGGAATCACTGAAACGGGTGTTCCAAGTAGCAGTAGTAGTCCAAAGCTACCTTCTTCTGATTCAACAATGTCTCCAGAGGCTCCAACTCGAATGCCATCCTATATTATAACTTTGCCTCCATCCGACAAGCCTGTATTAGTACCAACAATAACATCAAAAGCACCGGTATCAACTCCAATTATTGATGTGGATGATCCACCCTACTCGGGGCCACTTTTAACTACATTCCAATATGAGATTTTCAATACCAAACGATTATCTGCATACTCCATAACAACAGGAACTAGTCCTGATAATGATATGATGAATGTACTTGAAACTAGTACTACAGAATTTGTTGATAGTGTAGTTGATGAAACATTCAGAGGTAGTAACAGCGCGAAAGCGGATGGTGTGGATCATAGTAAGGATAATGAAAATGTACGAAGAAGAAGATTACCTACCAATGAGCGAAGATTGAAAGTACTTCTTGAACCCGGCTCGGTATCGATAAAGCAAGTTACGGATATATCATGTCCTGGCTCATCATCAACAATTGCACAGAATAAGGAAGAGAGTGCAACGTGTCAAAAGGTTACAGTTCAAAGTGAACTCACACTCATTGATGAGCCAAAGCAGGCCACACAGCTGCAATTCTCAAGCAGTGTAAGCCGTGCATTGTATGAACCAGGTATAACATACCCAGAGAATAGTGGTATCGTATACCTAGGTCCCGACGGTTCATCTGTGAGTGTCATACCTGGTGTTGAGATCGGAGATAGAGCACCGCCAAGCACTGCTCCGCCAGAAGATGGCAATGGCTCTACCACACCCGGGTGGGTTATACCGGTATCAATTGGCGCAGCAGCAGTGGGATCAATCCTATTAGTACTCCTAGTCGGTAAACAGGTACAAAAGAGAAAGAGAAATGGTATACAATATCAAGGATATATTGCCAAGGCGCCCAATGAGAGAGACCTTCGGAATGATATTGTAGGCAGTGGCTCAGCCGAAGAGGTGGCAGTCTTTGTGGGTAGTCAGACGAAGGTATCTCCTTATAACGATCTAACTCCGGCTTTTGAAAATGTCGACGATGGTATACCAGAATACAGGGTAAAGGATGGAGCATCCAACCCGTTCTTGAGCAATTCAAGTTCCTACTCGTCTTCATCAAAACCATCTTCACCATCTTCCGAATATTCAAACAGCAGTAGTGGTTCTTCTTATACAAGTGGAAGCTCGTCAAATGAAGACTTGACAAATGCCGCTGCCTTGGCAAGTACAGACGAACAAATTTGGGAGAAGGCTATGCAAAAACATGAACAAGAAGTCGATTCACCAAAGAGTACCGAGGCTCAACAGCAAGCACAATGGGCATTATCAACATTAAATGAATCAAGCGAGAGAAGTGATACTGACACGGATACTGATAACTTTTCCAAGTCAAACATGTCAATGTCTGAAGCCTCAAAGGGCTCACAAATGAGTGTTTATAGAGCAGGCGTAGAAGCATTAGTAAAAGAAGTCTGTCCTGAAAAGATTGACCAAATAGATGAAATGATGATCGAGTATGAAGGAAGAGAAGAGATTCTAATTGGTCAGTTATCGTCCCAATTAGCTGCCAAGAACAGAGAAAGCAAATCAAGTACAGATACCGACGACGATGCTAATTATACCAATCTCTATACCAAGAAGGATAAAGATGATGATGACAAATCAGATGCTTCATCAAGTGTAGGTTCATCTGATTGGAGCTCTAATGATGATGGGTATTCAAGTTTTAGTGGTTCTTTAAGCACAGATCAATCTGACATGGATGCTAGTATGAGTTCTGTCCCTGATATATCAGAATTGGATACAACACCACTGAAAACTGAGGGTTATCTTGGGAGTGGCAAACCAATGTTCAGTCCGGTCGACTCGCCTGGCAGAGATAGATCATCGCCTAGTGATGACGAACTAGATAGCCAAATGAGTCAATCAGAAGAGCTGGGTATCGCAAAAAGAGAAGATTTAGACGCTGCTATCCAAGCCGGTGACTGGAAGGCCGTCGGGGCTACTGCAGCTTTGATTGCCAATTCTAGTTCACCAACCAAGCAATCATCATCTCCATCCAACAAAAGTGATGTAGATACATCAAGGGGTCACTCTGTTTCCACACACGAAGCTAGGCAAGTTAATGAGCTAGAGGAGCTCATTGAAAAAGGAGACTGGACGGGATTGATGGACGCAGCTAATAGATTCGAGAATGCTTCCGATGCTGGTAGTCTAGAAGACGATTCAGTCAGGCAGAGTAACTCGTCCTTAATGGAGACATTGATAGGAAGTCATGAAACCGACGAAGAACACTCAACTAGCGAGACACCGAGTTCTTCACCAGGATCTAAAAGCTCTGCAGAGCTGAGAGCACAGATTGAAGATCTTGTAATGACTGTAGTACCGTCTGAACTCGAGAACTTAGACGAAATGCTACTTCAATTCAAAGGACGAGAAGATGAGCTTATATCAACACTCAAAACTATGAAGAGAAAGAGCACGGGCCACGATGACGACGATGATGATATGTCAGAACTTGGCGCATCAAACAGAGAAGGTGGCCCTATTAGTGTGTATGAGAGTGACGCTTCGACTCTATTGCCCGGAACGTCGTCTTCCAAGTCAAGTACTGCATCTCAGAATAGCCAGAGTATTGCGGATAGCAGCGAAGCAAGTAGATATCAAAGCTAAGATTTAGACTAGACATTACTTTAAATGGTATCCTTCTTCTTTCTCTTCTTCATCTTCTTCATTGCTCTTGCCAAATCACTCATACTCTTCTCCTCTCTCCTTCTTTTATCTCTCTTCTTGTCATATCTTTCTTCCTGTGGCTTTTGACTAAATGTTGAACTACTACTTCTGCTATTGCTTATCTTTTCTTTATTCTTAATCAGATTTCGTCGCTCCTTTGATTGTTGTTTTATTGATGTAGCTTTTCTATCAAATGATCGTTTTGCAGTAGATGATGTATAACTCTGTGTTAAGTTATCTAAACGGAGTATAGAATCAATATGTTCTTGGATAATGTCTTCTTTTGATACAACTACTTTTTGTGTTGAGTTTGTGATTGTCTTCTTCTTTCCCTTCTGCTGATTGCCATCATCGATATCCTCATTGCTCGATACCAGCGGGGTTGTAGTTTGTAGTAGTAATTTCTTTACGAGTTTTGAGCTCATATCTTTGGGATATTATACTATCAGTATTCTTCTTATTGAATAGCCGTATAAATATTGTTGTAATAATAAAGAAGAAGGTTATCAAAAATTGTTTATTGTGGTGGTTGTTGAAGTTAAAATGTCGTACGGCGAGATAAAATACGAATGCCAATGTAAACATATACTATATATAACCAACCCAAATATCAAACGCTGAAGACTATATTATATACTGCATACAACTAATACAACTCTCGAGAGTATCGTATGAGTGGATGAATGAGAAGAAGAAAAAAGGATACCGACTGACAATACTTGACTATTCTATCTCTGTATCTTCTCCAATGAGTGTGTCACATGGCAAATTTGCCCCGGCCGGTATCCAACCTCAAAAATATAAAAAAATAAAACACTCATCGCAATAACTCATCATGACTATCGGCGGCTCCTACGGCTAATAGAGGATACTATCGTCGTAATCCGCCGCATTTATCAATGATATACAACCCATACTAAATACTGACAAGAAGGATTCGGACAAATCGCCCAATAGATGACGAAATTCTACATCTCCTCAACCACCCCCTCATCGATGAAATATTGACATACTTGTGAGGATGTGTGGCTTGTTGCCGGACTTATTGTACATCTATCACCACATAAATCGTCCTATAGTGGTATTGCAATATGATGGTTGATTTGGTATGGTGGTGACGGTGTAGGAGGACAGTAATGTGGTCTACAATAGTCGTTTCATATTTACTTATAAATTTGAAAAATGTGCACATGATATGTCAACAACTAATAGAATAGGATTAAGTTATTTGGCACTATAAAATACATTGCAATCATGTAGTTTAATACCATAATAATGCATAAGAATACTCTTTATTGTTCAACAGCTATCATAATGGTGCATTAGTCAGCACCCACCTTGTATGTTTAGTAGCTCAAAGTAGAAACACTGAATACAACCGACCATTTCAATAGATATAATGTCTCCAATGGTAAAACCATCATATCTCCACCTTCTTATGCATTAGCTGATTGTTGTATTGTGTTGGGTTCACTTAGATTCGGTCAATTTAGACATCAAACATCAATTATAATAACCAATCCCCACCTCAACTCAACTTAACCAAAGTTCCAACATATACTTGATATATTATCATCCAATAAACTCCACACATCAAAATAACATTCATAACCTCATCTAAACTCATTATATTGTCAGTTTGCCAATGGTTTTAGTGCCTAATCACTCAAACAATGGTATAATGTCCAATATCAGATTGTTGCTGTATTGTTTGTGTGTTGTTGTATATTGTTGTGTATTATCCATATCCCTCCTCGTCCATAGGCTAAATCTCTGTAACAAATATAACGATACCTCTACTATTGATATATTGTTGTGTATAATCCCCACCCATAATATTATTACCACACCATATCACATATCCTTTTGTACTACTCTGACCGCCGCAGATTGCGTGTGTATTGTTTGTTGCTGATTGAGGATGGACTCCATTAAAGTAACACCAATACTCCAACACTCATAGCCATATCATAGCATATACCAACCACTAATACATGATAAATCTAACCCAACATACCCTACTAACTGCAATTGTGTCACCACCCTCCACCAATAAACAACAACAATTAAATTAATTATACCCACTGCCATTCAAATTAAACCCTCCAATCTCTAAGCAACCAATACTAATTCATCTAACAACCTATAAACTAATTGCAATTATTTGTTTGGTGTTGTAGTATTGTTGTATATACCACCCTTTACATTATTAACATATCAAGGTGCACCTTAAAATAAACGACATTTTGACGGCGGCACCTCCGACATATACGCCCCCCAACAACGCCATCTACGTAGACCACGTCATCATATATCATTATTTATCAGCTTGATCGATTATATTGGTGTATATTGTTGTGTATGGTTGTATATTGTTGAGTATTATTGCAATAACATATCGTTGTAACGGCTCATTTTGTTAGTAATATACTGTTGGTACAATTGAAGCGGTTCTGGCATTATTCCAAAGTATCTATCCTCAGCATAAATCAATATAGGTCCAGTGAGTAATGTTCCGGTGGTATTTCATTAGTATATGAGTGTTGGTCGCCGTGCCGCCGCCGATTGCCTACTATGGTTAAATTCCATGATGCTTGAAAAAGTGTGAGATTTCTATGGGAAACTTGTGGAACTTACTGGAACTTATTTTAGATGGATACCCGGCCGGGGCGATTTTGCAAAAGTGACACACTCCATTGAGGGATGGACAAACAACATATAAGCATCATATATCCCTGCTACATACACTAATATGTGTAGTAGTAGTCAAGACGGCGACGCTAGATCGCTGGCGTTGCTTGCAACTAATATAATAGAAAAAGTAAAAATAAATGACACATCACATGCACATCAACAACAAGAGGAAGCAATTTCTTTAGCCAATAGATCTATCCAGTTGTCACCTAATGACTCGATTGGATACGCAGTACTTTCAACAATACCATTAGTCAAGTTCGAAGAGCGTATGACGTCTTTGAAAAAGGCCATTGATATAGAACAACAACAAAGAAAGACAGTAAAATCATTAGTGGCAATATCAACCAGTCTTCTGCGCCTGTTTATAGAACCAAGAGAAGAAATAGCACGCGGTAAAGACAAGCTAACTACAAAGAGTATAATGCGTGCAGATCTCAGTATCAACAGATTGACAGGTTTAGATGAGCATAGTATATATAAAGATCTTAACTCGGCGCTAGATGATGCAAAATTACTCATTTGGAATAGACGAGAGGAGAAATGGAACTCAGATCCATCATCCGCATCATTCTCATCTATACCACACAGTATACATTGCCTAGTATACGTTCATTATAGACTTGGTACTATATTCCGAACCATGCTGCCAAAGATGTATCATCACTCAAAGGCCCAACATCACTTTCAATCAGTATTAGGTCTACTCAATCCTCCACACATTGTTGATTCATTCGAATTGCAATCTCAGCCTGAACTATATGATCTGAAATTGAAATCAAAGTTTTGGTTAGGCACTCTTAATGATGACAATAATGAATCTGCTGTTGAAAGATGTCCATCAAATTATATCGTTTCATTATATTCGACATTTGCTGAAAATTTCGACGATCAGCTGGTTAACAAGTTACATTATCAAACACCTACAAAGTTAAGAAAACTAGTGGATGAAGTAGTCAAACAGTCATCTCAAAACGAATGCTTCACCAACTTAGCCGATCTGGGGTGTGGCACGGGCCTATCTGGTTTATCGTTTAAAAATTTAGCAACAAACATGTTCGGGGTCGACTTGTCGCCTGAGATGATAGCAAAAGCTGAGAAGAGAGGTTGCTACAAGTCACTACATGTAGGAGATATTGAAAGTATCTTAACAAGTCCAATATCTACTGGAGAAGAAACATATGATATGGTAATAGCATGTGACGTATTTGTGTATATTGGCGACTTACAATCGGTATTTGAATCAGTAGCAATGTGTCTTCAACCAAATTATGGATTGTTTGCCTTTTCAACTGAGTTGTTAGAGGAAGATAAGAAAGACAATGGCTACACACTGCAGACAACTGCCAGGTATGCACACAAGCAATCCTACATTAAATCACTATCAGAACAGTGTGGATTAAAAGTTGTAGCTATGAAGAATGATGTGATTCGGAAGAACGCTGGTAAGGATATACAAGGGACATTGACTATCTTCTCCATAAAGTAAAAGAAGAGACAACTACTTCAGAGTAATATATAATAAACTTACTCCGACTGGAATACCTGTAAGTGATTTGATCTGAACTAAGGATTCATTACATTCATATCGTACTCATAATTGTCAAGATTTTTAATATTCCACATGTAAGCATTTTGAGGTGATGTACGGCCTATGCATGTTTTATTTGTTGTTGTTGTGAAAGCGTACGAGATGTTACTCGGCACATGGCCGCACAAGGCTCTCATATGATGTCAATATAGGCACTAAATAGTATTTTTTTATCATTCTTTCAGTTGTTGAAGGTTTGGCTAAGCTTGTTTTCTTCAATACCCACGATATCACATATTCGATACAAGTGACAATGAATATCAAAAAACGAGTTCAGACTTACAAACTATTATTGGCAATAGGAGTGCTCATCACATTCTTGACATCCTTTTCATTAATTGCACTGCATGAACAAATCATAATCGACAGTGTGTCAAATCATCCCTTCTTTTATGATACTACCCAAAATACATTTAGTGGTAGTAATAATTTGCAAACATCAAATGGCGATATAGTATGGCCTCTTATTCTCACTGCATACACCGAACCATCATCAATAACAGATATATGGTACAATGATCCATCAGTTGATAAACCAATACCAAAATCTCCCCTACCAATGAGAAATATACGTAGTAATAATTTGACACATCTAATGTTTCCCAAAATAACATATACTTCCACAGATGCAACAGCATCAATATGCAACAATGTACCATCTCTACTACCGATAGATGAGTTTGGAACTACTATTAATGATCCATACTTACCCTGGATACATGATTTATTCATCAGTAGTGATAATAAGTATGTTAATATCATTGCACAGAATAGAAGACGTTGCCATAAGGGCAAGTTTCATAAACATGATTTGAAATTCTGGGAAGGACAAGTTGCATTATTTCAACCTGTGGCAGTGAAACGATTGAATAGTACAAATATAGATAGCAATAGAATACAATATAGACTAAGTACACACGAGGAAGCAGATTCAGATGGTATAGAAACTCGATTTATATGTAGATTCAAATCCATAGATTATACACAACAAGCCGTATCATATGAAGGAGAAACATTATCGAATTATCCATTCAATTATGAATTTGTTAATTGGAGAAAGGCCAAATCAACAATGGTGGAAGATGGGAAGGAACAATCATCATTCTGGTTATCTCCATTGATGTTTAACTGTCCTATTCCAATACATTTGCAACAACAACAAAACAATTTACTATTGGATATTATACCCATACGAACACCAACAAGACGGAATGATCGTGATGGTTTCTTCTTTCATAAGGGACATGGAGGTCCCATGACCTTTGATGCTGCAAAGATGTATGGAAAGACTCATATATTACCACAAACCAAAGATTCGGGTAGATGGGAGAACTTGCCAGTGTGTAGTTTGAAGAAGCCTCAAATACAAAGCACTGGAGAAGCGAATTCACTACCCAAGAAAAAACCTCATCGTCTTGTAGCATGTACATGGACATCAGCACTACATCAACGTCGTGGTAATGAACGTCGTATCTCCGATGGCAAGGCACGTTTACGAGAATGGATCGCATTCAACTTGGAAGTGGGCTTCGATCATGTCTATGTTTTTGATAATACTGGTGCCAACGCTACCATATTCCGTCTCAAGAATGAAGTCGATCCAGACTTTGGTAATAATACAGTTTCTAATACGGTTCGTGATGATTTGAGCTCTGTTACAGATCTCTTCCCTTCATCCAAAGTGACACGAATTGACTGGCCAGCTACTATTTGCAATAACAATCGACCAGCACATAATGATCCAGGAGAGAGATCAAGTCAATATGCAGCCGAAGCGACCTGTCGAACAAGATATGGTCCATACACCGATTGGATGGCAAGTATGGATCCAGATGAATACTTTATACCAATGGGAAATCATACCAGTTGGAAGGAGATACTCGATAAAGTTGATCGTGATGAAGGAAGAAAAGTGTTAAAGTTTAGAAGCACCAGAGCTCGACCATTACTGAGTACATTGGTGTAAGTTTTGTGTCTCTGTTGTTTGACTTCACTCATACATTTGAACTCTCTAATGAAAAGACCCTCTCTATAGTCCAACATTTGATGAAGGCGCCGAAGAATGTACACACAAAATGGCAAAGGAACATAATCAATGCTTGATGAAGAGCGAAGATAAGACATACTTGGAAACATATAATTGTGAATATATAAAGTCTCCGAAACCTGAGAGGTTTTCAAGAGCTATGGTGAGCATTAGATATATGTATCTTCTTGTTTCTTTGTGTTATTACCCAAACTCATCTCTTGATGTTACTTCCAGAAACAATTTTATCGACCCGATTTTGTATTATCACACTTTGTCCACTATTCCACAGTGACAGTAAGTATTCATGTATGTCCCGTCAACTCAAGTTTCTCTTGTACATATCAACTCATTCATCATCTTCTTCTTTATCACAAAGACGGATCTTGCAACAGAAAAGCAACATACCAAAGGTAGATTTATTCAACAAGCTACTACCAATTCTAAAACAGAGAGATTTGTAGATGAGTTAAAAGAGGGAGTGCTAATACATGCAAAGACTACAGTTCCAGCGGAGACATTCTCTCGTGAAAAGATGTGCAAGTTGAAAGCTCCGTCACATTGTCTCGTTGGTATCCCATGTCCAGATAACCTTCCATTTAGTGATGCATTACATAAAGACAATGTATTTCACAATGAGAAGGGAGAGTTTTGCAATTGTTGGATGAATCGCAAAGTAGATACGTATTGGCTACCAAAATTGAAGGATGCATTGATAGAATTGGAAGTGGTGGGTGGCATAGTGATGAACATCAATAATCCAAGCCAATAAATGAACGTCAATTCTATCATAACATATTAATATCATTGATTTCAGGATATGTACTGGCAGTATAGTAGAAGTATACGAGACAATTCGCAACTACTTGTTGCACCTCTCTTTTTGAAAAGGCAAGAGAAAAGTCATAGATCCTTCGCAACATCTGTTGGCAGCTTGCAAGACAGTCATCAGTCAATCAACAAAACCATCATCTTTTTTGATGGCGTATAATAGGGCCTCATTGTTGCAATTGCACTGAATCTGTGCATAATATTATATATTCATATCTTGTACCATACATTGATGTTTTCATTTATCATTAGCAAGCATTATTATAATACAACAACAACGAGAAGAATGTCAGGTGTTGATCAATTTAACGATCCCCGTATCATCTTATTTGTAGTATATGGCTTGTTTGTTATATGTTTCATTTGTTACTGGACGATGTCAAGATTTAACCTAACTGAATACTTCTGGCTAATGATGGGATATGACTTGAGTGATAGAGATGTATCTACATCAGATGTCGAGAGGTAAGAGTATTTATGATTCATTCCAGTGATATGATATACACACTCACCATTTATGTTTGCTCATCAAACATCACAACAGGGAAGAAGCAAGACGAGAGGCGATGCAAGCATATGTCAATACACTGACAGAGGGGAGATTATATGATCTAATGTCTAGACAAAGAAAGAAGGAGATTGACGATCTTAGACGAATTCTTATCACAGATCTACTTGAAAACTTTACACTTGTGAGTTATATGATATGATGTATCTATGATATGTGTTCTTGTATGTTATATATAATACTTACATTTCTCATATTATGTGCAATAGAAATTGAATGAAGAGAGCATGCTAAGAACAAATAGTACCAACAGCACTCAAACAGATATAGAAGAAGGATTGCAATGTGATGATAATAAACATGTTGAATCTGAATGTTCAATAGATGAAAATACCGAATTGGAGACGGAGACACAAACAGATATAGAACATAATGACAAAGATGAGCATATCATATCAATAAAAGAAGAAGACACACCAACCGAAGAAGGCAGATACAGTCATGTTATAATCCCTCCTCCTACTGGGTATTGTGGTGATAATGATAACAAAGCAAGCCGCAAGGCACCAATGTTTTGTGCTGTATGCTTATCAGAGTACGAAAAGGGTGAGACTATATCATGGTCAATGAATGAACACTGCACTCATGTTTTTCATACAGATTGTATAATTTCATGGTTTGTTACCAATGGTAGAAAACAATCATCTATGCAACGATTTCCAGACAATCCTAGCAAGGAGAAGCTATTGAATTATCAACTTGATTGTCCATGCTGTCGACAAAGCTTTGTAACCTTGAATGACGAGAAGACCTAGAAGTATACATAATTAATAGCTTAACATCATCTCCTAGGTTTATGCAAACTTATGTATTCAAAGCAATCACTAGATTCATACATACATCGAAACTTATTGATCATCGGATCTTCATTTCATATCTTCTTTAAACACTCACAGGTGATTTGGTAACATATGACAACATGAACTTTTGAAGCTGCTGTTGTCTTAATATCAGCCCATTCAACTTATCATCTTTCTCGTTGCTTACTTCTTCTTCTTGAAGCCTTCCTCCAAGTCTACGACGGGCAGGTTTGCATCCAGAATAGTATATATTTGGATACTCTCCGTAATACATCCCACTCATAACACCTAAATTCTCATCATTCGTAAAGACATACCCCTCCGGACATGGTCTATTACTTGGATCGGAACATTCCCGTACTGCCCACCAATAATGTTTCTGACAACAATGTACCATTGTCGTTGATAGATAATGCTTTGGTTGTAATGTCATGTAGTCTGGTATAGTCCTATTATCATTAGAGCATAGTTCAATACCACCCGATACCGGGTACCAAGTATCATTATTTGATAAGGTAATATTATTACCACTAACATCATCAGCGGCAATATAATGCCCGACAATATCTGTATTCCAATATTCATTCATTGGAAAGTTAGGTATAATTGTACTTAGTAATGAACGCCATACACCCTTAGTTGTAATTGTATTTGTACGTAATTCTTGATTGATAGATTGTGCATTTGTTAATGTTGATGCTGTTAGTTTTAATTGTAAGTTGATACATCCACTACCATCATTATTACCAATTCCATTATTACATACATTGATAATTTCAACATTGGATTGATACTCATTATTTGTACAATAATCTTGACAGACATTTGTTTTAAATGTTTCAATAAAATCATTTTCATATTGTGTTACAGTTGAACAATATTCATATGCAAAACAAACATCAAATGATAATAATACCTTATTCATATCATCATTGTTTGCTAATGACGTATCTTGTTGTAAACTGTACGATGCTGTTCGGTTTGGTAAATGGCTGTACTCTTGTATGAATGTTAATGTTTGATTCGATGATAGAGTTATTGGTATTGTCGGTCCTAGGGGTATTAGTTGGGCGTCAATTGCAAATAGTTGAGCCATTGTTGCAATGAATATGATTGCAATGTTGGCCTTCATCTTGACTATCCTCCCTCTCTAGCTCTAGAGTGCTCCTCCGCCCTTATTGTATGCTCTATTGATGAGGCACAAGCATGCTAGAAATGAAACTGGGACACATCAACACAATATGGGGGCACATCTGACAAATACAAGGCCGGTTGATCATTTGTAGGTGCTGCATTAGAGTGAGCCGCAAGTTGATTAGCGACGAGGGCTTCTCTCACACACATTTGATTCTTGCATGGCCGTCGTGACCAACGGTACTATAATGATTTTCTTGCATTACAAAGCAAAGAAGCCCTCGTACTATTGCCTCTACTCGACACAGCACCGCCATGGCCTCTCTCCTAATCACACCACACGGCTATCTAATTATGGTATTGTTGATAGAAGAAGCGCTCGGTAATGACTTTTAAGTCATCTTGTGTTATTACTACATCTAGTTGGGGGAGATTGCAAAACGTAAAGTAACGAAGCATACCATAAATGTATCATCTCACGAATAATTAATAGTGCTCACCGTTATCAATAATCCCCATTGCAATATTCACACACTCATTGGTCTACGTGTGTAAACAATATCGTCAATTGGCGTTAAGGTATCTCGCATTATATATCTAAAAGATGGCTGACTACGAACTAGAGGCACAAATATTATTAAACTCAATCCGGAAGGATAAAACTAGATCAGTCAACAAACTCAAGAAGAAGAATGATAGCAGAAGAAGTAGCAGTAGTAATAAAAGCCGCAGTCGTAGTAGAGGTAGACTAAATGAGAAGAAGGAGGATACACATTGTGAGCTGAATGATATCCAAAATGATATCAACAAAGTAGATGATTGCAATAGAGTTGACAATACCAAAGATGTCAATCAAAATCAAGGTGAACCAACTCGTATAGGCGCACTGCCTTCAATGCAAAATGATCCTATACTAGGGCGGCGAAAGTCCGCATCACCATCACTTTCAGTGTCACCAGCTCGTACCTTGAGTACATGTCCTGAATCTTCTACTGAAGATGACAGTAGTAGTTCTATCAGCAACTCGAGCATTAGCAAGAGTTATAGTAGATCAAACACCAATAGTTCAAGCATCTCAAACAGTTCAAGTAGTAGCTCCGACAGTGATATAGACTACAACACTTCATATCGTATAACTGGTCTCTCTGAATCAGATACTACTCGCTCCACATGTGACTCCAAAATTACACCTAATTCAAAGGCTCGTAGCTTTGGTATATCAACATTACTGTCAGATGGTACCCCAATATCGAATAGTAGGACAGCTAGATTATTACGAGGTGAACAAATGAAATCAATACGGAAAGAAATGATGAGTAGACAGAGTACCAGTTCGTCTTATATCTCAGGACAGAGTAAAGTTAGTGGTAATAAGAAAGTAGATGAATCATGGAGATCAGCTTCAGGGTATAACATGTCGGAATGTGGTGGATTAGATGGTACAATCCATCCAAAGGCAAGTAGTCGTCGTAAAGGACGGTATAAATCTCCCCTCATTTCAAGTATGACATCCGAAGGCGGTAGTGGATTAAAGAGTATACATACTCCCACTCCTTGTGAATTATATGATCGATTAGATCGTAGCGGTAGTAGTAATATAGGAGGATCAAGTAGTAATAGTAGTGTTGGTAAAGAAACAAGTAGTGTAACAACGGGCACTACTTCTGGTAGCACTACTGAATCATCATCTTCTTCATCAGGGAGAGTATCAACATCATCATTCTCCTCTTCTACTGGTAGACATTCATTAGATAAGACGAATCATTCATTATATGATTCATCATCATTGGATAGAGCCAATCGTAGTATGTCAACATTAACAAAGAGTATATTCTCTAAACCAATAAAACGATATTCAACTAAGCATAGCAAGTCTACAAAAAAGAAGAATAACATAACAAAAAAGAAGAGAGTATTACAACGGAGTCCAAACTCATCATTAAGTTCATCACAAGTTGCAACATTAAGTGAATCACAAATATTCAATTATTGGGAAAGTCATCGTTGGGGCGTTGTACCCGGTGTTGAAGTTTCTGAAACGTCATTACTGAATAGTGCCAAGAGTAGCAATAAGTCGCGAAGGAATAGTTTCAAAGACTTATTATTACGACGTGAAACTGAGTTGGATAAAGAGCGGAGGAAGGATGATATGATTCGATTAGATGGTATAAAAGAGGAGAATCATCATGATTATAATCGAGATAACTATCAAGCAGACGAACAGTATCATAACGGAGAGGATACGGCGCTGGTATCCTATAGCGCAGAGTATACATTAAAAGACGATAAGGAGAATCAAATCACGAAGTCAATGAATCGAATTATTGAAGATGATCCGACAATGGTAGACGCGAACAGTCATCAACAGCCAGCACATACACAATCATATGTATACTTTGTACTATTCCTTTCATCAATGATATGTATACTCTCCTACACCACTCCCAAGACAATTTCCATATCAACATATTCAAACATTGACAAGAGTACATTGTCATGTTTAATAATATCAATATGTACATCATTTATAACATCAATAGTATTAAAGTTGGCTAAGACACGAAGATACATGGTAAAAAGAGTCAAGTTGGAAACATCAAGTATGAGAATTGAGTTCAAGAGTATAGTTAGTCTTGTATCTATCATATTGTTGATTGTTTGGACTATCATTAGTGGTATCATATTATTTGATACCACGGGTATCGAGGGACAGTATCGAGTACGAGTAGACGAAGAGCAAATATCAAATGCAAACTTATACTTTGGCACTTGGTCAAGTTTCAGCATAGCTTGTTGGCTATTTGCTGATAGATGTGTCTATTCAAGTGATCCACAATCAAGGAATCAAGTAAAAACTACACAACAACAGAACGATATATCCAAGGGATGGATATTGAACTTCTTCTACAGTATATTATTAGTTGCATTTTGCGAGTCAACGCGCAATACATGCAATACTGGAGTCCTTGAAGAGTCGACTTCTTTACTCTGTGAACAATTACACCTCGGGGTTGTCTTTGGCTCGTTAGGAGTAGTACTGACGTTTTTCTACTGTGGAGTGAAAACTTTGAGATCATATCGTATACTACAAAGTATCGATATGTACACTATAGAAGAGATGACCAAGCAATGGAATAGACGAGTTGATTTGGTATCCTGTTGTTTGAGTATTCTCAATATTTTGATATTTGCCTTGAATGTCGAGTACTTGACAAGTCAAATGCCGGCAATGTTGGGAAGTGAGATGGGTAATATCTACATTTGCAGTTGGATATGCTTTGGAGTAAGTGTATACTTACTGTTGAAACATGTTGATATAATCAAGAAGTTGGATCAGTCATCTATTAAACTACCCCAGCAACAACGAGCTAGAGTCTCAAACGAGCCAGATAAAACATCATATGCTGGGGGTAGCAGCAGTAGAATTCCTTTGATACACAAGATGATAAACTGTCATCATGGTTCCAAAGCCATGTCAGCTTTTACTGATGAGGACTCGTACGAGTATGACGAGGAGAGTGGTGGTTGGACTACATCTCAAACAACAAGCTATTCATCAAGTTCCAATTCAAATGAAAGTGAGGAAAGCGAGGTTAGTACAATCACCCCTAGTAACATGAACATTGGCCAGTTTAATGGACACGGAGGCCGCCCTACGTATTACTATGAAGAAGATGGCAACTTGACAATTGACTTCCATGGGCAAAGGCCAACAACTGGTCGACCACCCAGAACAAACTTTGAGTATCACCATCAGCAACCGACACATCAAGATGTTCCAATGAGACCTGATCCAACTGGTACGAGTCCAAGTAGTAGTCTTGAGAGTCAAGATGTGTATCAGATTCTAAAGCAACAAGGTACTAAGTCTCCTGATCAATCACTCGATAGTCAGATTGGAAGGTCAAAAGAAAAAAGACAAAATGCCAGGCGATCGAAGTCTATACCAAGAAGCTATCCGATATCTAAAAGCAAACCTACGCCTCCGAGTAGCCAATCGTCAAGCTCTCAGTCCTCCTCTTCATCATCAAAATCAACCCACGGTTCTATTGACGCAAACTTTGTAAATAGTATACGAAGTGCATCTTGGAGAAGAGCCGAGTCAATGCAATTTGAAGAGAATGAGCTTTATCAGCCTGTTAAGGACTCAAATGATAATGGTCCCTTTAGGCGTGAGAGTCTTGTATCTGACCCCGAAGTGAACCTTCTTATCAAAACTCTTAAGTCTGAGAGAGGGGTATGCGAAGCCTCAGACAAATCGGTCGATGGATCCGATCAAGACGATGACTCGTCGAGCAATGTTTCATATCTACCTCACAACAACGAGGGCA
>Ga0214479_100288_pt1 | contig 32307 bp, 26 predicted proteins | sample M1_20Mar14CPVII9_5_FD_165054 | JGI IMG/M metagenome (GOLD analysis project Ga0214479, IMG submission 165054) | Marine eukaryotic communities from Monterey Bay, California, United States - M1_20Mar14CPVII9sort6BwellE14 | ecosystem: Environmental > Aquatic > Marine > Unclassified | place: USA...
ATCGATTCAATTTCTGAATCAGCCCAAGAGACAATATGTGAGGGGTCGATTGCACCGAGCATGAATGCAACCCGTCTAGCATTGGCTCGCTGTTCTAATGATGTTTTCATATTAAAGCGGGATAACGCCGCCGTTCACCGGGCCGCGGCGAACGACGTTGAATACAGAACCCTCGCGCCCCGCGGCTCCGGTACAACGGATTGTTATCCGCCATCCGGGGTTGGGCACGCTTCACGACCGGTTGGGTCAGTTTTCAGCACGCTCTCATGCAGGCCGTTAATCTGACGACCAGCATTGTCGTTGTCGTCCACTTCGACGAATGCCCAATTTACCAAGCTGTCATTTCCAGCAACGGCACCGGGATCATCCATCATGTAGCAGAGATCAAACAGAAACTCGGCCTGAGTACTACGGATGAGTTGTGCGATATCGGACTTCGATACGCCAGCTGCGATCATTCGCCTCATTGAATGAGCAGCTCCAGAATACGGATCGGCCGAATTAGGAGGAACATTGGAAATTACATTGTCGATCCATGATGTATCGTCGTCCGTTGCGATGCGATCCCAAGCGCCCTTTAGGAACAGGTAGCGTGCCAGTTGTGGAATGCCCTCGTCGATTTCCGATGACGCCCAGTCGTCCGGTTCGGACGCACCAAGATTGCGGAAGAGTTCGGTCAGCTGATCTTTATTCATGTGTCGTTTTTGGTTGGGCTTCAGGCGGATAACGTTACCAATCACCCGGCGGCGACGAGAGATTGTCCATTTGAATACGCCCGACTTCGCCGCTCGGGTGCATTGGATTGATATCCGCAATAGTCGTCAGATCAATTCTCTTCGATCCATTTCCGCCCGTCCGCGAACACCATTTCCAGTTCGTTGACAACTTGCTCGCGGCATCGGGTATCCAATGAATGCACCACCTTCGAATCGCGAAAATCTAATGGAATGCTCTTGCGCCTCCGTCCCGTTTCCGTTCTGGGCCAAGGTGCGTAGAACACTGTCAGGCAATAATGCCCGTTTGGGTCGTCTTCTGGACACCATTCCAGGTCGATTGCCAACCGAAGGCCACTGCTGTGCGCAGCCAAGAGCGACGACCCTCCGAAGTATCCTGCCGCAGTCGCCTCTGGCGTCGGATCAACTTCGAAGAACTTATTCCAGTCGATCATCCAATCAGGATGAATTCGTAATGGCTGCAGTCTTACGTCGGTCACAATGGTTGAGCGGATAACAATTAATTATTCGTGGGTCAGCCACGGATTATACAGGAAAGAACGTGACTCAGTCACGCAATAACACGTTCCCCCCGACAGAGCCGTTTGCAATCATTTCTGTCGGATAACGACAAAGATCACCGAGCCGGAAAAAGTGATTCTGCATTTTAAAACACGCGCAAGTCCGGCTTCGCGTGCATCTCATTGTTATCTAGCTATTTCGATTCGTCGAGGCATTGTTCCCAGATCGCAGAGCCCTTTTCGTGCCCGGAAACGCCCTTGAAGAATGACTCGAACGCTTGATTCATATCGAAGTCTTCGCAGTTTTCCCATGCGAGGAGTTTTGGCTTATGAACGCGGAATTGCCCTGATTCTTTGGGTGTGTAAGGGATCGCAAGAACGGCCTCCGAATCCGGGGAGAAATATGCTCGCATTTCAATAATTAACGCATCCAGTTTTTCGTCATCGACAGGAATGCGTCCGTCGTAGATTAGTGCCGCATCGTTGGCATCCATCTCGTTTGATGCAAGCTTCTTTTTCCCGTGCTCGACAGCCGCACCAAGATCATCGTGGGCGAGGCGTTCCATCTCGCGTTTATCGTCTTCGTTTGTGTAGACGAGCATAGGAATCAGAGTGTCGCCATCCGAAACGCACCAAACGGCGTGGGCTGCGAACATGCCTGCTAATTCAGATGCTGTAATCATCTACCGGTTCTCTGCGTGATAACGTCCGGGTTCACCGGGCCGCGGCGAACTCGCTAAACATTGAAACCCGCGCGACCCGCGGCTCCGTGTGCAACCCATTGTTATCCGGCGTTTTCGGATTTCTGTCTCCGCAGTCGAATAAACTCATTTACAGGGAAAGGCTCCTGACATGGATCCATCAATTGTATACGACGCTTCCCAGTTCTGCGATCGACCACACCGAGCGCACGAATCAATGGGTTTTTCGACACTAACGCATCGTCGATGCTAATAGTCAAAAATTCAGCCATGGCGTCTGGCAAATCGTACGCTGTGTAGACCCCGCTTTGATGGCGGTCCGTGTTTTCCAATGCGGCTGAGCCTGACAGGTGTTGCATATTCATGATTTCGCTGCCGTCTAAAGTGATCCAGCTACGCCCCATACCATCATGCGCCCCACGATACCTAGTCGTGTGGAATCTAATGCGATCCGCTACATCGGCAGCCAGATTCGACTCGACCAGACGCTTTAATTTCGACCATTTCATTGCTTGAGCCGGATAACGACTATTATAAAGGTACCAGCATAATAACGGCCCGATGATTGGCTCGCAAATGCGTTTGCCTCGCTAAAAACCGAGGGGTTAGAAGTCAGACGTGAAATTAAGGTGTTTTAAGTCTGCTTGCACCATAATAACAAAGTACCGAAATACCGATGGAAGCTTTTAGCCAATAAAACGCGGGTCGATTACTGACCGGTGTCTCACTCGTTATGGAATTATACGGCAAGGGCCATAATAACGAACTCAATGAAGTTCTAAAAACGTTCCCAAACGACTAACGACTAAACTCCCGTTTCAGGCGTTACATCAGCTTTCACTCGTGTATCGCTCAGCCACCAACTGCCCCAGCTTTACACCCGTTTTTCACATCGCGCAATCTGAGCCTAACTTACTGAACCAATGCTGAGACAGGGAGCGTGGCTAGGATTCTGGATGTGATTGGTCGTAAGATGTCGATAATCGAATCGCTTACCCAAACGCCCCGTGGTACTTGCAGATAGAGATATCAATCCACTTAGGACCTGCATTTTAGCCGTACTTATAAACAATGACTTAAGACTTTTAATTCAAACCTCTTCCTCTGTAGATTGTTCAGCAGCACTGTTGCCATCGTTTGTTGGCTGTTGAGATCATCCGCGGGCATGATCGTCAGCAACGGCTCGGAAAAGCGTGACACCAACAGTCGTGTGCCATCGGGCGTAAATCTGGAGATCTGAACCGGCAGCTTGTGATTGTTCAATCGGACGTCTGAGATGTGATGGAAGTCTTTGGCATCGAACACCTTCACGCGCGGGCCGTTTCCGGTCACTGAGGTGCGTTGTTCAGTACCTTCAGGACTTCTGCAAAGTGCAAGTTTTCATTTTTCAGTGCAAGAATGCGTTTCTCTGAAAACTGTATACGACAGGGCTTTGTGCCAAAGTCCTGTTAAATCATGTTGTAGTTATACGGCCCACGCATGTCGCGTGCTACATAACTTTGGGCCTCAGGGTCGTTGATGAATTGTTCCTTGACCGGATCCCAGTCGATCTTGCGTCCCAGACGTACGGCGAGCACGCCAAGATGGGACATACTGGCAGAACGATGCCCCACGCCCACAGGGCAGATCGGCTGCTTACGCGTCTTGACGCAGTCTATGAAGTTGGCCATGTGGTCACTGCTATGGTACACACGCGGAGCACTGTTCGGCAGCTCGCTGAGCATGTCGCGATCGCTGGCGTCAATCTTGTCACGTGTCACCCAGATCCAGCCATCTGTACCCACAAACTTGATCCCGTGCTGCTGCCTGTTCTTGTCGATCACACCACCATGCCAGGCGCTGGCTGTGGTGCTCTTGCAGGTGTGGATCACACCATTGGCATAGGTGTACTTCAGGTCATACTGGCTGGCAGCCGTGTATCCGCCGGGTACCATGTCCTTCAGCGATTTGCCCTCAGCACTGATCGGGCCAGAGTCGTCCATACCCAGAGCCCAAAGTGCAATATCATTATGATGCGCGCCCCAGTCTGTCATGGTACCGCCAGAATAGTCCCACCAGTAGCGAAAGCTGAAGTGCGTGCGTTCCTTGACATAAGGCACATCAGGGCACTGGCCAAGCCAGAAATCATAGTTGAATCCGTCTGGTACTTTGGTGGTCTTGAACGGCCCACTGTGCAATCCTGCAGGCAACCATACGTTCACCTCTTTTAGCGTACCCACACGTCCGTTGCGCACCAGATCACAGGCCAGTCTGAAATATCGATCGCTCCGCTGCTGAGTCCCGACCTGGAAAATCCGGCCCGTCTGCTTCTGTACTTCAACAAGGCGCTTGCCTTCATCAATGGTGAGGGTCATGGGCTTTTCACAATACACATCCTTGCCGGCCTTCATGGCAGCCATGGACACAAGCGTATGCCAATGGTCCACGGTACCGCAGATCACGGCATCCACGTCCTTGCGTTCCAAGAGGGTGCGAAAATCTTCGTACCCCGCAGCCCCGGCAAATTCCTTCAAGCCCTGGGCTCCCTTCACACGATTTGCATCCACATCGCACACAGCCACGATCTTGCCGAATCTAGAGGCATCCCGGGCGAGGCGCGTACCCCGATTACCGGCTCCGATCAAAGCCAGGCGAAGGTCCTCTTTCACAGGTGCAGCCGCTTCCTGAGCCGCGCACTCATGAGCGAACCAGGACGGAAGAGATGACGTGGCTGAAAGTATACCAGCAGAGGCGAGAAAGCGGCGACGTGACACATTGAATTGCGTATTTATCATACGAACCTCCTGAATATTTCCTTCGATCCTATCATAGTTATCCGGCCCACGCATGTCACCCGCCACGTAGCTTTGGCCCTCGGGGCCGTTGACGAACTGTTCATTGACCGGGTTCCAGTTAAGCTTTCTGCCCAGCCGCACGGCAAGCACACCGAGGCGGGACATACTGGCACGGCGATGACCCACACCCACACCCACACCCACACCCACACCCACACCCACACCCACACCCACAGAGCAGATCGGCTGCTTGCGTGTCTTATTGAAAACTGATTTGGATTTTAAACCACAACCAAGTTGATATTTTGATCACCGAGTCACCACCACACACAAGAAGGCACGCTACGATGCGTCGAAAAGCATCAGGTTTCCTTCCGGAGGTGCAACAATCATGATCGCGACGACGCAGATTATTCGATCCATGCCAAGATAACTATCACCGCCATTGTTGCCTTTCCCTCCGATGTAATTAATTTTTCCCCGGTGGTCCTGCATTAATGCCAGGTACCAGCGCCATTCTTTAAGGAATCTTTGATAGGCCGCCTTGTCGTGTCGCCACAATGCCGCCGGCGCTAACATCATTCCCAGGGTACCTACGGCATGGGCTTCCCGCGTTCGAGCACGATGCTCGTCGAGGTATTTGGAAAACGTTTCGAACAATTCCGGCTCCTCGCCTGCGATATCCATTCCCAACGCCATCGAAGCTGTGCGTAACGATGCGTCCGCTGTTCCCGTTTTCCAGACACTCCAATATCGAATTCCACCGTCGGGATCGACGGACTTTTTGATCTGGTCAAGACTGAGTTCCCAGCTTGTTTGATCAATCGGGACGCCAGCTTTCGCACCCATCGCCCAAGCCAAGTGGGACAGCGTGTTGATTACGTTGAAGCCTTTGCCGCCGTACCCTGTCGAAACGTCATGCCCAAACAGCCCGTTCTCGTTCATTCGCTGTTGCAACGTTTTGCAAATGACCTCTAGCGTTTGTTTGTCGTCGCGTCCCGGTTTTCCGTCGCACATTTCGACCAACGCAACCGCCGTCCCCGTCAAGGCCCAATTGCCAAGCGAGGCGGGCCCCTGTTTCATCGGATCGTCCGGTACCCAACATCGACCATTGGGGCCCCGCAACCAGACTCGGCACTTGTTGAGCAATTCCTTGTCCTTCGAGTCGTTCAATGCCTTGAGCGCTACGACCACCCAAGCTGTCAGCACGCGATCCCCCGTCAAGCCCCAGGCCGGCGCATCCCAATAGCTTCCCTTAACGCATGTTTTTCTCAGTTGTGCAGCTGCTCGATCCATCAACAACATGCGACCCTTTTTTTGCAAAACGCTGGGTCGATACGGAAGCGCACAAGCGATCCTTATCGTGTCGTTCTCCTGATCTTTTTCTTTTGACCTTAGAAGATTCAACACTAGCTTTCTTTTGTTCGGATCGATAATGGCCGCAACCGTATCCAACGCTTCACCTAGCGTCCTTTGGGGGCCATTTCCCCCGTCATCAATGTTGCTCGTATGTTTTCCAAACGGTTTGTCGCCTATACCTGTGATCCTGTCGCCAACGGAAACCCCAGCCAATTCGGCCGGCGAATCTTCACCGACCGAAGTGATTTCGATATCGGATTGCCCCGCGACAACTTTACCGGTCGCGCCGAGGATTCCAAGTGGAAATTGCTCCGCGTAGCAATTGGATGAGAAGAGAAGAAGCCATGTCAGTAAAATCTGCCAAAGCTTGGGCTTAATTAAAAAGTAACCACTTTTATTGTTCATCGCGGGGATCCAGTTGTTGGAAATCGTAATGTTAACGGAGCCAGCGCCTTCTTTATAACGCAAATTGAATCTCGAATCGCCTCTGCCATCATCGCCACGTAGGTCTTTTTCTAGTGATCTAATCTACATCTCAAACGCTGGAAGCTGGCGGAAAACTGTATTTACAGTCTGCTTTCTCTTTCTCGGCGCCTTTACAACGTTCGCGTTCTCTGCGATCTATGGAAGCGTATAAAAGTTTCACCTTGATCCGCACCTTTCCCTACCATGGAACCTCAATGAAAAGTATTGCTAAAACGCTTGCGTTGTGGCTGACCGCTGGTCTGTGTTCCCAGTCCCTATTCGCGAATGAGCCACCCAATGTGCTGTTCATCGCTGTGGATGACTTACGTGATTGGGTCGGCCATCTGGATGGCCATCCGCAAGCAAAGACGCCGAATATTGATCGTCTTGCCAAGCGTGGTGTTTCCTTTGGGAACGCGCACTGTGCTGCCCCCTTGTGCAATCCTTCCCGTATCAGTTTGCTGACGGGAATTGCTCCAGCAAACTCGGGGGTTTATGGAAATGGTGAGAAGTTGCGCGCCAAACTTCCGGAGGCGATCACGCTGATGCAACACTTTCGTGCATCAGGTTATGTCGTGCGCGGGAGTGGGAAGATATTCCATGGGACAAATCCCTATGATAAGGAGTCATGGGACAATTATTTCGTCCCGGAACGAACGAAAGGCGGTGCTGGTCGGCAACCTGACATGCGTCTACCCAAGAACGCTTGGACGCCTTGGGGAAAAGTTGACCTGAAAGATGAAGAGATGTTCGATGGCAGGGTTGCCAGCTGGGCAGTGTCAGAATTGGGCAAGCCAAGCAGCGAACCTTTCTTTCTGGCGTGCGGATTCACTAAGCCTCATTTGCCGTGGGTCGTTCCCCGCAAGTATTTTGATCTGTATCCGCTGGAGAGTATCGCACTTCCTCCCAGTGTGGTTGGTGACCTGGCAGATGTTCCGGCGTTTGGAAAACGGCTTGCCCGTGAGGTTTACGATCCTTCCGGCGAAAAGAACTTTGCGACACCTGGGGGAGATCATCCTAATGTCGTTTCGAACGGGCAGTGGCCCACTGCTGTCCAGGCATATTTAGCGACGATTAGCTTTGTTGATGCGCAGATTGGGCGCGTCCTGGATGCCTTGAATGACAGTCCGCATGCGAACAACACCATCGTTGTATTGTGGGGAGATCACGGATGGCATCTGGGTGAAAAGGAGCATTGGAGAAAACATGCGTTGTGGAATGTTTCAACGCGAACTCCGCTCATCTTTGCAGGGCCATTCGGATCCGAAACAACCGCTGGTTTAGCGGAAAATCAAGTTTGTGAACGACCCGTGAGCCTGATGGATATTTACCCCACGCTGATTGATCTCTGTGGCTTGCCTCCGCGTGATGGACTGGATGGTCGCAGTCTGCAAAGCCTTTTGAAAAATCCTGGGCAAACATGGGATCATCCCGTCGTGACGACCTTTGGATTCAATAATCATGCGATTCAGACCCACCGTTGGCGATACATCCGTTATGCAGATGGCGGAGAAGAATTGTATGACCACGCCCGTGATCCTAACGAGTGGAAAAATCTGGCCTCACACCAACAATACCAAGCTACAATCCTTGATTTGAAGACCCACCTGCCAAAGAGAAATAAGCGATGAAAAACAGGCGACACTGGAAGCTGCTTTTACTGATAGGGATTTTGATCCACAGTGAACCCGCTCTTTGGCCGTACTTTGAGCGATTGTCAAACATTCAGCCTCAATTTTCTCCGACCGATTTGGCCCTAGACGCTCGTGCCAACAGTTTTGGAATTAGCGCGGAGCCTGGGGTGTATTGTTTGGATGGCTCGCCCCCAGCTTGGCCAAGCTTCAAGTATTTAAAAGGGGAGATCGTAGGAGATCTGACGAAGACCCGAACAATGGCGTTAGATAATAAAGGAGTCATCCACTCCTTGGGTTATAAGTCGGACATGCATATTAAGACAGATGTTCGTGAAGACTCTATAGAAAGGAGCACTCAAGGGTACCAAGGCTTTATTGGGAATGTAGTATCTTCCGATGGATACACTTATTTTTTACCAGCCTACTCAAGCTCAATGGGTAAATTAAAAAGGTCAACGGGAGAAATTACGTTGGGGAAAAAATTTCCGAGTTGCCCACAAGTTAGGTCCGGAGCAGAGGGTGCAAATGGCATCATTTATATGCCAACGTATACTAAGACTTTAAAAATTTATACTTTAAATACTAAGACAGGGCAGACTGGATCATTCACTCCTCCTCAGCCGGGCTCCTTCGGTCATGTATGGGGGGCAGCAGCAGATCCAGATGGGAATGTTTACATGCCTCCAGCTTTAGGGAATAAAATTCTTAAGATAGATAAACACGGGACTAGCTTTTTATTAGAGGGAAAGCCTGTAACATCAGGCACCTCTGGTCTTAATGTAAAGTATGTTGGAGCTACCTATGTCGGAAGTGTAAATAAAGTATTTTGTTTACCCAGGACTGGTCAAAAGATTTTAATTATTAATTGTGCTGATGATAGCTACGAGGAGATTGACCTGCCGGATGATTACTTAAAGGTAGCTAATAAAAACAAAAACTTTCATGGGTTCTTAGCTCCTGATGGGTGGCTTTACAGTGCGTTCTGGGGCGATACTAAATGCTTTAGAGTTAACCCGCTTACTCAAGAGATCCAATGGAAGGATTATGAGCATGAGTTTATGGACGGTCATCCAACAGTGAAAGAAGGTTCTGGTATTATGAGTCTTGGTACAGGCTATTCTACTTGTGCTTTAACAAATGGTAATGATGTTTACCTTGGTCTAGCAGGGACTTCTAGAGCTATCAAGCTAGAGTTTAAGAAATGAAATGTTTTAAACAGGTCCGCTTAATTGTAAATGATCGAGGGTTTGTTTATGAGCCTATAGCGAACATACCAGAGGAAAGCTTCAGCACGACGAGCGCAACCCGCAGCAGAGCAATTAATTACTGATAGGGATTTTGATCCACTCCGGATCTGCCGTTTGTCCCTTTTGACATTGATTGCGTTTGGTCCGCGGTTTTCAGTTGCCCTTACGGAACTGAAAAACAGGTCGCAAGAACTGCCAAAGAGCAGGGCTTGGAATTGACACTGAGGCCGCGAGGACGCCCCAAGAAGTTCACGCAAACTACCAATTAGGCTTCTGACACCTTTTCTTGATTTGACAGCTCCGCGCGAATTCGTGTTGGTTCCTGATGGCGAATTCCTCGAAGTCCAGTCGGGCGAGGGTCTCTCGCGGGTTGCAGTTGGTCCTCCAACCCGAGTTTCTGCAACCGGTAAACTTTTTGCCATTTCAGGCCGAACGCGTAATCGGTGCGCGTCGCAGGCTTCTTAACAGCACCCAAATCTTAGAATCCGTTCAAGATCGTTAAGCTCGATAGCAATTTGAATTTCGCCACATCAAACTTAAACCGCTCGGTTGATACAGGATAAATGAAGCATCAAAAACTGAGACTGAATGTTTGACAACCGCTCAATGTACGGCCAAAGTATTAAGCAGCGGTGGATCATAATTCCCAATCAGATGGCAAACGGAACCCGAAGGCGAGACATTTTCGATGTTCGATCGACGTAATTTTCTCACAGGCAGTGCACTCGTCGCGGGAGCTGCAACATTGGGGTCGACATTAAATGCCGATGATGATCAAACAAACACCGCCAGCGTTGATGGCCATCGCCTGCCAGAATTTAAGAAGGGAAGTCGCCTGCTATTCCAAGGCGATTCAATTACCGACATGAAGTGGGGCCGCAACGAAAAAGACCGTAACCACTATCTCGGACACAGCTATGTTTACCTGATCGCGGCTCGACTCGGAGTTGAAATGCCGGAGGCGCAACTCGACTTTTACAATCGTGGTATGAGCGGTCACAGGATCGCCGATCTCAAGTCTCGTTGGCAAAAAGACGCCATTGATATGAAACCGGATATTCTCAGCATTCTCATCGGCATCAACGATATCAGCCAGGGGGGTGGCAAGCAGGTTCCGCTCCAGCAGTGGGCAAGCGACTACCGATCCATACTCGAGGTCAGTCAAAAAGCTAACTCGGAACTACGGCTAGTGCTGCTCGATCCTTTCGTGTTACGATCGGGGCGGTTGGCCAAGGAAGCACCCTGGAGAAGGTGGAGAACCGAGGTCGACAGGCTCTGCGGTGTCGTCGCTGGACTGGCCGTTGAATATGACGCAGTCCACATCAAGACGCAAGAAATCTTCGACGCTGCAGCCAAATCCGTTTCGCCATCGCATTGGATCTGGGACGGAGTTCATCCCTTACCCCAAGGCCACGAACTTATTGCACGCAACTGGCTGAGTGAGGTCAGCGCCCGATGGCACTAAAGAGTTCGTTAGATTTTCGTAGTTGTTAGTTCAATGAACCGTCGATCCCCGATCGATCAGAGGAATCTTATGAATTGTTTACCAGTTCTACAAAACCTAAAACCTATCATCTGGTTTCCATTAGGCCTATTCTTTTTGATGATCGTGTTGAGTCCGACATTACTCTTCGCCCAGTTGCAACCCCAAGCATCCCCGCAAGAACACCGCCCCGAGTCAGTTTCAAAACCCGACAAGACACCCACAAAAAAGATTCTGTTCATTGGCAATAGTTTCACCTATTGGCGGGGTGGACTGGACCAGCATTTGAAAGTTCTTTCCGAAGCGATGTCCCCTCCGCTTGGCTACCAAACCAAAGCCATCACCCGGGGTGGAGCGTCATTAAAAGTGATGTGGAAAAAGTCGTCCGCTGTAGAGGAGATCAAAAAAGGCAAATACGACATTGTCATTCTCCAGGAGGACATCCCCGAAACCAGTGTCGAGTCCTTCCGAATCTACTCAAAAAAATTTGTTGATCTTGTCAGAGAAACCGGAGCTCGTCCCATTTTGTTTATGGCTTGGGATTACGAACGCCTCAACTGGATCTCCATGGAAGAGATTGCCAATGCTCACCTCGAGGTAAGCTGCAAACTGAAAGTTGAAGTTGCACCGGTAGGAGTTTCATGGGCACTTTCTAAAAAGCGGCAGCCAGATCTCAATATGTATATTTTGGATGCTGAACATCCGAGTGTTGCTGGGATGTATCTTTCGCTCTTGGTCATCGAATCAACGATTTCTGGAAAGAGTCCACTCACTCGATCAACCGAAAAACTCAAAATCAAAGGGCTAAAACAACTCGATGCCAAACGAAAACGGTACCTTCAAGAGGTAGCCCGAGATGCACTCAAAATTTGGAAACAGAGGTAACGAATCCTAAGGGTTGGTACTTGGCATAACAACATCAGCAATGGCTGAGGTTGTATTACCAAAGATAATCAGCAGCAAAATGGTCCTGCAACGCGGAGTCGAAGTCCCGATTAGGGGAAGGGCCGACCAGAGCGAAGACGTGACGGAGAGTTTTGCCGGCCGGACCAGGAAAGCGGTGCCGAATACTAACGGCAAATAGATGGTCAAGCTTGATCCGATGAAGGCATCGTCCGAATCCCGCACCATGACCATTTAAGGTAAAAACGAGATCAAACTAGACGATGTCCTGTTGGGTGAGGTCTGGCTGACTGAAAAGGCTGCTCGTGTTCCACATGAGTTATTTCAAATAATTTTTTAGAAAAAGGAATGTAGAGCAAATCGCCTTCCAAAGGTCTTGATACAGTAATGCATTATCATAACTTCCTACTGTATTTTCACACCTGCGTTTCGAAACTATGGATGTAGCTTTGGCACACTTGCCTCTGGTGGACGACTGGCAATGTCGCTCCCAAAAGAAGTTGCGAGCAATTTCGGTCAAGCGATGCTCAGAATTATGACGATTCCTTGCGCTGCCTATGTATTTACATATTTCCTGGCCTTTAGAGCTACCGGCAAAGCACGCCGCGCGGCCGAGGCAGCAAACGACAATGCTGTTGAAACAAGCGGAGAATAAATCAGTAAGTTTTCCATTTCAAGCACTCAGGCTGAACAACCAGAACTCGAGCGATCAACAATCGCTCGATTTCATCATGACCACTCAACCCGAACGTCTTTGCAGATAGCTGCAATAATAAATATCTTCCAAGAAAACGATTTCACCTACGAATAGGTAGTTTTCGAGAACAAAATCTATTGCTTTTGCTTAATTTTAGTTGGTAAGAAGCTCCATCAGAAATTAAACGGTTACGCGGATTCACTAATACATCATCAAAGGATGGTCAAAAATGTTGCGCCGTATTCCTTACCCTAAAGCTTTAATCACTTTAGTGTTGATTCTCGCTTTGGTTGTCACCTGTTACCGCACATTTTGTCGAGTTACTTTCGTTTCAGACCTCGGCACCAATGGTAAAGTGAGTGTCCGATTTTCAGAACCCTCTCCTTGGTTGTCTGGTACAAAAACTTTTTTGCAGCTGTCTAGCTTTGACAGAGAGGGTCGAACGGCGGGTGTGCGTTTGTACATAAATACATCCAACCGAAATGGTATTCCAGCAAACAGAGGAGTTTGGGCTGTTTTGGATGGACGACCAGAAACTGAATCTACTGTGGCCGACCTCATCAAGGCTTTCGAATTACAGATGAAAGATAAAGATGTGGGTATTCCAGTTCTTGAATATGGGGATCCAAACACTCCAATTGGGCGAAATTACTTGAAACCCCAAACTAACTTCTACTCGCCCGACTGGGGCTCGTTCCCAACCGGCAGAACTTCATGGATTTGGTTTCCCCGTTTGTTTTCTGAGGGCGCGACGGTCACGTTTTAATTAAAATTTAAATACTTAATTGATTACCTCTGCAAAGGACGCTACCAAGTGTTTTTTATCAAAACATGGAGAGTTACGTAGAGATTCAATTACAAAATCAATCCTCTGCTATTGCTGGTTTATCAGCTGGGCTATTACCAATTATATTGGCATCACGATCGAAGCCAGCCCCAATAACACTTCAATGAATTCAAACACTACAAATCCTTACGCTGCGACTGTCGGAAAAGAGCAAGTTTCGCGTAACAAAAAGACGATACATTGGATAAGGAACGCTTGCATCACTGCAGCAAATCCAATTCCCTATCTCTTAGTCATGCGGGGAACGTGGCTCCTTGCCTGGTGTGAACTCGGACATATGCCGCGTGCGATGTTGGACGATCCCAAGTTTATTTCTCCGCTCGTAACTAGCGTTCACCGATTTGCAGATTCCACATTTCCTCTCTGGTTTTTTGGAGGCTTGCTGACGACTCTCCTTTCGGTCATTTTTCTCCGAAGTCGTTTATTAAATCTGGCAGTGGGAATAATCAGCTGGCTCGGCACGTTGTGTCTAGTTGGGGGAATGCTTGAGTGGTTCCTAGACTGACGCCCCTGCACGTCAATCAAGTAGGGAGGAGGCTTCATCTTATGCGAAGCTATAAGAGGAATAGTCTCATTTTTTATCGTTGAAACGCAACTCGCCGATTTGACCTACGCAGGTTCCGACCTTTCGCTCAGTTCCTTCCGCACGGTTCCCGACCCTGATGGTCGCGGTAATTCCCAGATTTCCAATCTTTTCCGCTGCAACCACTGTCGAACCACCTGGACTGAACACGACCTCGTAAGCCTTACCAAGAACTCGAAACTGGTGCAGGAGTTTTTTGTTCCTGATGGACCAGATCTTGATAAGAGAGAACGAACCAGGTCTCGTACCGGGGTTTGGATACAGCCCGGTCAAAACTGCGGCCAGCTCACCGCTGGGGCTCAACCTCAATCAATTCACACCGCTCAGGTCCACCCTTTGCAGCCTTTGCAGCCGATGCTTGACATCAACGTCGCTTACAGTAGCGTCCTGAGCCTGAAGCGGGACTGAGGCCCAAGCCGTCAGGTCAGCGAATGTCGCACTGTAAACGACACTTAGAGCAGAGAGATTTGCGACTTTTAACATGCTTGTGGTCTTGCCTTTCTCGCCACCATACTTCGTGGCAACCAGTGGAGTCTTTTCTTTTGTCACTGTTCATTCCGTGCGAGTTTCGCGGCGAGCAGAATCGCTTTCGGATTTCGGTTTTCCGGCAGGGGCACCCTGCTGTTCAATGCGACGGGTTACAAACTTACCGATACGCTTGAAATCGACTGATTCCAGATAGGTATCAAGCGAGTCCTTGTCCGCGAGGTTTGCTTCGAGGACGAACGCTGCTTGTTTCAATAGGTGGCCGTCATACCGGCCGTATTCGGCCTCCGTGAGAACTTTGCTTGGCCCCCACACAATGATCGGTTCGGCCTCGGCGACGTCCACCTTCTTGCTCTGTACGAGATGCCTGTTCGCTGAGACAAGGACTGCGACATGAGCTTTCGTGCCATCCGGTGGAGTGAATATCACGCGAGCCTCAAAAGCGTTGGTAGTGCTGCGGTAAGGAATTTCAATCTCTCGCCTTTTCCAGTCCAGAAAATCCGGAATCAAACCAAACAGCTGCTGGCGGCTGTCGTCGTAAAGCTTCTCGGATTTACGACATGCATTCCCAAATTCAGTGAGATGCGTGTTGGCTGTAGGAAGCGACATTGAGTCTTTCGCGAGTGAAACACGACTCGGCGATACGGAGAAACCAAGGAACTTTCCCGAATCACTCCAGATGCGTTTCTGATTCGACCGTTCGGTGTCAACGGACATGAGCGTCCACGTCCCGTTCACTTTGGAACGGTAATATACGGCTTTGCCATCCGGCGAAAACTCGCCGTCTAATGCTGGTTGGCCTTCCGGTGTCAACTCTTTCGGATTTCTTCCGTCCGCGCCGGCAAGGACAAGTTGGCCGTCCTTTTCGATAAGAAGCGAATGTCCATCCGGGGACCACGCCAGAGGACGGCCGCGGACAGCGAGAGAAGATTCCTGGGTTCCATCGGCATTCACTGTGAATGCGGTTCCGCTCTCGCGAAACGATGTAAAGGCAATCTGCTTTCCACCTGGCGACCAGGTGGGCACGGAATCGTTCGCTTCATTAGTGGTCAGTCGGCGAACGTCGCTTCCATCAGCGTTCATCACAAAGATGTCCATGTTACCGTTTCGATTCGAGCAGAAAGCGATCTGCTTGCCGTCAGGCGACCAGGACGGAAAGCCGTCATTGTTCTTAAACGGTGTCAGCCGCTTCTGCTCCGTGCCATCCGACTTCATGACGTAGATTGCCGATGACACCGTGCCGTCCTTTGCTTTGTTGGCCCCATCCTCGCAGGAGGACTGGAACACAAATCTGGTTCCATCCGGCGACCACTGGAAAATCATGCCAATCGGCGTCTTGGTCACGCGACGCTGATTCTGGCCGTCGGCGTCCATGACGTACAGAAACCAGTGAAATGCGAGATCATGTTCTGCGGCCAATTCCTGATCCTGTTCTCGCAGCGTCAGAAATGCGATCTGTTTTCCATCGGGCGACCATCGAGGAAGGATATCGCTGCTGCCGTTTGTCAATAGCTTTTTTCCGGATCCATCCGCGTTATGGACATAGATGCCGCCATGTCCTTCGTCGAGGACAGAAACGGCGATCCGAGATGAACCTTCAGTGGTCTGCCTGCCTTTCGCGCTGTCCAGCGGTTCTGCTTTTGCCTGGATCATCCGTTGCAGAGGTAAGGCCGTGTCATACGTTCTCAAATGCAGATGATCCTGATCAATAGGCCAAAATTCCCAATTACATTCATGTCGCCCGCTGGTCTCGGGTTTCAACTGTGTGTGTTTTCTACCAGCACGATTGGGCTCGAAACCATCAATCCGATGCAGCTCGTCTTGCACCGTCCCGCCGCGCTTCATGTACCGCCGTATAACAAGCCAATCGCCGGTGCAGATGACGTAGATCCGGCCCTCTTCTGCCTCGCGTTGGCGTGGCAAGAAGTTCTCGTCCATCTTCCAGATTCCTCGCACGTAATCCGACGCCTCTTTCGCTGACGCGAGTTGGATCCGTGGCAATCTCTGTAGCGCAAGAATGTAGTCATCTCCGTTAACCCTGTTTTTCCTGTCCAAGTTTTTGGTCTTTGCTTTGTCTTCATGACGCCGAGGCACTTTCGCCACAGGTCTAGCCATCTTGTCATCCGGAACGATCAGTAAAACCAAGGTGTCGGAATCCACCAGCCGAAGGTACTGATGGTGTGGCATCTGCCCCGAAAAGGAGGCGAGAAACGTGGCCTTTTTGGCTAACTTTTCGGCTAACTTTTCGACCAATTCCTCCCGGCTCAGTTCTTTGCCCGAGATGTCAAATAACCTGCATAGCGCGGCATGATCCGGCTTATTCATTTGAAACATCACGCGTGTGCGTCGAACACGGTGTACGCCGGTCCCGTTCACTTCTCGTTCGAGCATCAGTTCGCCTTTTTCAATCAGAGCAGCGATTGTCTCCTTCGATCTCTGTCGTTTCGAGGGAGACGATAGATCCTCTTCCCATGTTTCTTCCTCCAGTATTTCGGCAATCGTGATTTCTTCGTCGCGCAAATGCGTTGACCGATTCGTTGGAATGTAACTGTACATGCCGATTCGCATTGGCATCCGGCCAGTCAACACCCCTTCTCGTGAGGACGAACAGAGCGGTGCTGCCGCGTGACAATCAGTGAACCGAATCCCCTCGTTTGCCAATCGATTAATATTCAGTGTTTGAATTTGACTTCCATAACACCCGAAATCGCTCCACGCCGCATCGCCCAGTATGCTCAACACGACATTCGGTTTGTCTGAGTCGGTGGCGCGGGCAGGTCCATCCAGAGCAGTTGCACTGGCGGCATGAACGATTGCAAATAGCGACCATGTGATTGAAAAAAAGACGCGGCTAAAGGATGAAATCTGGTTCATCTCAGGGTCTCCATTTGCTCTATCATGTAAAAGATTCGTTGGTCACGCCATTTACCTCTGCGTTAGCATATAAAGAATCACTAACAGCAGACAGGCCTTTAATTGGCAGCCTTTTATCTTTTAGGTTTGCTTAGCTTTTCATGTGATGCAGTAGTGAAAGAAAGGCTTGGAGAAATCGGCCCGGATTCGGTGGACTTTTAACGCTCACTGACATTCTCTGATCACAGGCCGAACACGCAAAAAATTGCACGTAGACAACTGCGATCGGTTCAAGTTCAAGTCGTTGTTTCAAATCCGAGCTATCGTTGGATGAAATATTCCGATGAGACGATTGCTAGGAGAATATCTCGCAGCCGATACTCAAAGTCCGCCGACTGCCTGAACAACAAGTCCCGACTCTCGCGATCACGGAAAGTGAGTTGCCGAGCCATCGCATAGGACAAAATATTTTCCACGAATGCCCGCGCAAACTTATCCTTGTCTTCCAGCAGAATGTTTTTCAAACCTTGCGGACCCTCAAAAGCACGGCCGTCCATATGAACCGTTTTTGCATCCACGATAAACCCTTCTGAGGCGTCATTCCCGTTTTTACTTGAATCCGTGTAGTGACTGACATCGGTGTACAGATCTCTCCAACGTCCGATCACGTCAAAGTTTTCCAGTGCAATCCCCAGCGGATCTATCTTTCGATGGCATTGATTGCAACTAACATTCTCCCGGTGGGCATCGATCGTCTGCTTGATCGTCTTTGTTTCGGTCGGTGGACTGAGCGCCGCGACCTCCAGGTTCGCAGGTGTCTCGAGAGGGTCACCGTAAAAACTTTTCAGGACCCATGCGCCCCGATAAAACGGATTGGTGTATTCCCCGTTGTTCGTCGTCATCAGCATGACGCCAGCCTGCGAGAGGAGACCTCCACGGGCCGCTTTCCCCTCTCCCAGATTCACCTTGGAAAATTCAGACGTAATCTTTTTTGGCTTGTAGTCGACCGGAGAAATCTTACTCGCCCCGGGTCGACGGCTCGGCTTGGCCACAGGGTACCCCTCAATCCGGTAGATGTAGTTCAACTCCGGTGTAAGCATCACGAAATCAGAGTCGATAAAGTTCGTCAGACTCAGATTGCTTGAAAGAACTTCTTTAAAAAACTCCAGCGGCTCTTCGCGGATCTGGTCCCGAACCAGGTCGAATTCATCGACCGTAAAAATATTTACATCTGGCTCGATGATTTCGAGTTTCTCAAGCTCAAGCCATTGATGAACATAGTCGTTCGCAAATCGCTCGGATCTGGCATCTTGAAGCATCCGCAGTGCCTGCTCGCGGCGGACCGCAGGATCTTTGAATTTTCCTTGACTGGCCAATTCAAAGAGCGTTTCATCTGGCAGAGAGTTCCAAAGAAAATAGGACATCCGAGCAGCAATCGAATAGTCATCGAGCGGCCCCGAGACACCCTCCTGCTTATAAAGATAATTGGGTGAACATAGCATTCCACGTATGCCGGCTTGAAGTCCCGAGTAGATACTTCGGCCCAAAGCGAACTCTTTTTCCGCATGCTGATAAGCTTGTTGCAAATCAGCTTCGGAAGGGGGTCGGCGATACAGTTTTTGTGCAAGCTGTTTAAGAATGGACTGGCATGCTTCAAGGCTCGAAGACGCATCGATATCTTTGCAATAGGTTTCGTAGAAGGTGGTGTCGGGCGGCCAAACCTCATGCACCGGGCCAGTGATGGACGCTTCCTCAATACAAAACATTCGTTGGAGACCGTCACCCCTGACTGAATTGCACCTCAGGACAATGGTATCGTCGGAAGATAGCGGTGTCGTAAAACCGACACGAGGATCAAATTCCTTCCACGCAGCATTTTGCGGCACCACTGTCACAATGCTTTGCCCGACCCCAGCATTCTTTCGCAGAAAATAGCTCATGGAATGAGCAGCCCCGTCCGTCTCCCCGTCCTCAACACCTGAAATATCCGTAACGGTCGGCAATCTTTCTTCTTTACGACTGCCGCGAACCCATCGTGCCGTAATGTAAGAACCTTTGGGAACAATTCGGTAAACACCCATCGTCTTTATCGATGGGTTGATTTTTATCTGAGTTGAGGGAGCGGCAAATACCAGCGGCCGGGACTTACCTTCCAATGAAGGTGCGAAACCGTCGGTATTGTCTTTGTGACTAAGCGAATCGATGTCGGTATTTACGGTCGAATAGACGATGACTCTGGGAGAAGGCTTATCGCTGACGACACTTTCTGCGATCCGATTGGCAACCTTGAAATAAGCCTCCATGTCACCCACCGACATATGTAAGTTGTCGGCATTGTTGTTGAAACCGGCGTCGATATTGTCAAGCGGCAGTTGGTCGAGCAATGAGAACTCGGTTCCAAAAACATCGTTGACGGTATTTTGATACTCAACTCGGCTTAATCGTTTAAGCGTTGCCGGTTTCTGTTTTTCACCGAGCAACCGTAATTGATCGGTAAGAATCCTTCGGACGGTCGCGGACTGAAGAGGTGCTGGATGTTCCAACGCGTCTTTCGGTGGCATCTCGCCACTTTCAATCGCGGCGTAAATTTTTTCCAGCAGGCTCGCGTTCGCCCAACGTTGCGGATCGAGCTGGTCAAGCCGCAAACCGCCTTCAGCCGTTTCCACACCATGGCAGTTCCCGCAGTAAAAACTTAGGAACTCCCGAGCTTGCTTAAGATCCTCCGCATGGCTTCTCGAAGAGCAAACGCAGAATACCAGCAACGATAAAACTACCCGCGGAGCGATATGATGGTTCAACATGAGTTTACAACTGAATGTTCTTTTGACTGTTTCCAAACTGTTCTCGCTGAATACCAAACTTCTGAAGTATGGACAGATAAATGTCGCAGGTCGTCTCACCCTTCCGAATCACGTGGCCCCCGTGATTCGAGAACTTCCCTCCCGCAACAAAAACTGGAATTTCGTTCCCGTTATGTGGCCCCATTCTCTGACTCACGCTGTTATTGCCTGTGGCCACGGTGACCGTCTCATCCATCAGCGTCCCTCCCGACTCGCTCTGCGTACTCGAAAGTTTGTCGTAGAAGTTCGAGAGCAGTGAGAAGAACGACGAATCATACTTCGTCAAACTCGTCCGGGCATCCTCAGATTTCGGCACATTGTGTGTCGTGATGTGATGATCGTTATCGAGTCCTGTCATGTAAAAATTCGCGACGCGTGTGATGTCGAACTTAAATGCCTTGTAGATCATATCAAACGCAATCCCGCGTTGAATTTGACGAGGATTCTCGAGGAATCGTTTCTTATCCACATCGGTAGTCAAAAAGCCATTTTCAAACTTTGGTGCAACAGGAAACTCAACGACATCCTGCGGCTTACTAAGCCACTCGATCGATTTGTTGAGTTCCCGTTCCGATTCACGCAACGCTGCAAAGTATTCCTCAAGACGTTGCCGATCTTGACCTGAGACCTGCGTCATCAAAGACTTGGCTTCTTCAAGTGAACCGTCAAGGACACTCTTTTTATGAGCCAATAGTCGCTCCTGAGTTTTTCGATCCGTTCTGGCGAAAAGCGTTTCAAAGAGAACGCGAGTCGACTGAATCGGCATGACGGGCAACCGGTTCCGCCACGACGCCACAATATGGTGATGCGCGTGACTGATGAACGTTGCGACATTTCTCACCCGCGTTAAATGACCGATATGTCCCGCGACAATCTGGTCCAATGAATCCGGGTTCGTCGTGGTATTGCCAACAAAACACTTATGGTCGCGAACATGGTCTCCACCAAACTTCATTTTGGAGTAGAGCGTGAAATGCTCCCGGTGCTTTGCTAACGGCTCCATGTGTTCGCTGAAGGTATAGTCAGCACCTCCAGTCTCCGGAAGCACGTCTGTAAAAAAGCCGTACCCCATACTCACACAAAAAAGTCGTTTAACATCCGCTTGATCCAAATCGGTACGATTTCGCCCAAAGCTCTCCAGTGAGGGGAGAAACAGGACACAGCCAGCAGATTTCAGAATCTCACGACGCTTCATCAGGTTCGACCTCTAGATTACATTTCGACTGCGGGGTTCCAACGCGGCTCGAGATGGAACCTCCTCAGGTTACTGTCTCTACTCGCTTCGGTGTGTCCCGTATTATCCGATTTGTAGCTAACCATCCAACCGTTAGCAGAAAAAATGGCTAAATTTAATTATCAGAGAATATTGAAATTGAACAACAGGAATTCGAGGACTTTGTAGCAGATTCGGTACGGGAAATGGATATTGATAGCCTGAAGGGATAGGCTCGTGAACATCTTGTTGAAAACTACCGCCAGAACCCAGAGGATTTAGTAGATTACTTTGAGGAATAGTCTAATGCCGTCTACCAAGGTAAATTTGCATGGTTGATTGTAGCCACATCGTTGATGTGTTTGATACCAGATAACCAATCCATTGCCGCTTGGTCCTATCGGCCTTTTCTGGCTCGTTACTGCTTTTGTTTCTCGCGTTTTCTCGTCTGAACTCCAAACGTTTCCAGCATCAGTTGGCCACGGCCGTCATGGATGGCAATTTCCCGCTCCATCTTATCTGGACCCAAAAACTGAAAATGCATCTTGCCGTGTAGATCAGGGCCGACTTTAAATCTCCAGTCCATCCGTTCCAACTTCGGGTTCCAGCGACCAACTGTTTCTCCCCTTGGAAAACTTTAATTGCCAAAAAACCAAGAGCCATAGGCCTTGGATTCTTCGTCGTAATGAATCAACCAGTGGCCTTTCAAACCATCGGTCATTACCACGTCACCCTCGATAAAACTTTTGTCCAGCACCCATTTGATCGTTTCTTCGCCCATACCAGTGCGCTCTGCCGGGTTCCAGGCAGCCTTTTTCTCAACCACCTTGTTGAGACAGGTACCGACGCGACGATTCAACGGCTCCAAGGGGTTGTTTCTGTCAGAATCATCTCCGCCAGCAACGCCGGCCCCCAGAAACATCAGTGTGATACAAATTAAACAGCTCATTTTGCGCATCGTTTCTCTCCTGTCAGGGCAAGTGAAGCCGATGAGGCCTTATGAATCTTGCTAAATTTTTTATGGTTCTAGGTACCAACGCGAACCAATCTTCTTAAAGACCGCGTCATCCAATTCTGAAACATCGTATATTTATCTTGACCTCACTGTGTCGTCCAATCGTATGCTTCTTGCATGATGCTTTGATTGATTTTCAGAAGCTTGGCTTTCAGCTCTTTCAGTAACTCGGGATTCTTCTCTGCAAGGTCATTCATTTGCTGCGGATCGTTTGTGAGATTGAACATTTGGAAATTGCGATATCCGCCAGATCTGATTTTTGGAATCCATGCTTCCTGAAACATGTTGTCTTTCGAAAGCTCATAATCAGGTTCAGCGACTATCGAGTAGTCACCGTCTCGCATCGCAACAATGGGCCTTGACTTGTGAAGGTGCCAAAAAAGGGGTTGCTTTCGTTGCCAGTTGTCTGACTGCCCTTTCAGAATCGGTGTAAGGTCAGTGCCGTCCAAATGCCGATCGGGTTTTTCTAGCCCCAGCAAGCCGCAAACCGTGGGCAGGACATCGACCAGGCCCGCAGGCGTTGACGAGACCGTGTCCGGTTTAATTACGCCGGGCCACACGAACATGCCAGGGACTCGAATACCTCCTTCCCAGTTCATTCCCTTGCGACCTCGCAAGCCGCCAGTCCGATCATCACGGTAGCTTCCATTGTCGGACGCATAAATGAACAGTGTGCTGTCCGTGACACCAAGTTGCTGTAGTTTGTCCAGCAAGCGTTGAATCGCTTTGTCTGTGTTGTCGATGGTGCCGGAATAGATGGCGGCTCGATTCTTGGCGGAACCATATTCTTTGACGATCGAATCGGGGGCAGCGATGGGCGCGTGCGGTTCATGGAACCAAACGTTCAGGAAAAATGGCTGATGCGTGTCTTCGCGTTGGTCAAGCCAATTGATCGCTTCGTCGGCCAAAATCTGGCACGAGTATCCCTCTGATTTGCCGACTGGCTTTCCATTGCGGATGAAGTTGTGCGGATTCTTGTGACTCGGCTCTGCATTATTCCAAGTCGCAAACCAGTGATCAAAACCGTGCTGGTCCGGGGTCGGCTTGGCATGGTCTTGCGTGGGCAGTCCTAAATGCCATTTGCCGACGTGCGCTGTGGCGTAGCCAGCATCCTTGAGCACTTCTGCCAATGTCACTTCACGACGCAGTAGATGTGATTTTTGACTGGGATCATGGATCCAACTGTAGACACCGGTTCGTATGTGATGGCGTCCTGTCATTAGGGTTGCTCGTGACGGTGAACAAACAGCGCACCCAGAATAGAACTGGCTGAAACGCATGCCCTTGGATGCCAGTTTGTCCAGCGTCGGTGTCTTCACCGGGCCACCATAGCAGCCAATATCCTGATACCCCAAGTCGTCAGACAGTAGCAGCAGCACATTAGGCTTTTTTAAAGCCTGCTCGGCAAATGCGACTTCAGAAAAAAAACAGACGGTCAGTGCCAGTAGAGCGACGCGGAAGCCGTGCAATCGAAGTAAGCGTGGGGATGTCATTTGTTGTTCCGAAATGGGACTATGGGTTGCGGAGGCCAATGGTAGCTTTCCTGCGATGGTTCCGCCAAAGTCCGCCTGTTGGACTCTATCTGCGGTACCTCACGTTCATCATGTTAGCGTTTTCAGGGTCAGCGTTCTCATTCTCGCCGGTAGCTTCAATATCTCTTCCAGTTCCCGCAGAACAGCAGGTCTAAAGACGAAAAATGTTAGGGTTTCGTTTTTGGGCCGGTGAGGTGGCTTGCTCCCGCCGGGACATTAATTTTAGGCGTAATACCTTGAATTTGGTGTCTGTATCTACTGCTCAGATCGACTGGGAAAAAATTTTGGCACACTTTTGAGTTAATTATCGCATTATGCGTTAGAGACATCGAAAGTAATTCCTGGGGCCGGCTGATTTCGAAATCAAATGATCGGCTTCGCGATCGCTCTTGTTGTTGAAATGCATTAAACCACAATTAAGGTTTGGAGACAGAAATGGATCAACAAAATTATCAGAAGAATAAGCCATCGAGTATGTTTGCAATGGCTTCATGGGCTGTTTTAGCGATCGGTGTCCTTGGATATCTGGTCGGCTTGTGGAATGTTGAGTTGATGTCCATCGGAGAAAAAGGATTCTATTTAACCATTATTTTGTTCGCGTTGCACGCGAGCGTAAGTGCGCAGAAAAACGTAAGAGATCAAATAGAAGGGATTGAAGTTAATCAAACGTTTATGATGCTAACGTGGGCTGCAGTTGTTGCGCCAATAGTTCTCTTGATCCTTGGGCTTTACCATGCTGAATTGCCCCTCGCCGATAAGGGGTTTTATGGGATTGCCTTCATCATGAGTATGTTTGCCGCAGTAAGCGTTCAAAAAAATACTCGTGATCTGGTTCAGCATGAAAAAGCTCATCGCCAAGGAAAAATTAGTTAAGTCTTGACATTGAGTGCGTACTCGGAAACTAGGTATTGATCCGTGGTTCAAGTTTTAGCTTGGGTTGCGGATCGATACCTTTTCAGTGTTTACCCCTGTTTAATTGAGTGTTTGCTTGTTTGACTTGTTTTGATTAATTCCAGTAATTTCCAACATATCAAAGGACTAAGAAAGAAACCGAGCCTCGCTCAGTGTTACTGAGACGTAAGACAACAAGAACTGATAGGGATACGGGAGACACCTCATTAAGCGTTGAAATTTCAGAGCCATGGAGCCCGAGATAGAAAAACTGCCCTTCGATTTTCACGAAAGCCTGGCCGGAAGCTTTGTGCTTAGAATGCCGGGGGTGGGCGGTGCTTAGTTTGGCATTTATGCTCTCCATTTGTTCATGTTCAATTGCCAAAGTAGTAATTACTACTTTGCCGAAAACGAAAAATGGGTCGCACTGCCGCAAAAACCGCAGGTATCTGATTAGATCGACCATGAAAAAAACCGACCTGAAAATCAGATCGGCTCAAAGTTGCGGGGACAGGATTTGAACCTGCGACCTCGAGGTTATGAGCCTCGCGAGCTACCGGGCTGCTCCACCCCGCACCGATATAGTAGCGAAACGAAGTCCAGTGTCGAGGCCAATTTCGAATTTTCTTAAATTTCCTTGGAACCCATAAACCATTCGAAAAATTTAGGTCCAATTCCTTCTAATCACAAAGTGCAAAACCGTTAGATTGATCGTGATCGATAGCCACTCTAACATCGCCAACCCACAGTAAGCACCCGATCCGAGGTAAGGCTGGCCGGCGTCAAATCGTCGCCGATGTTAAACACCGCCAACGTTTAACTGACGTACCGCCTCAAACGCAGCCACACCAACGCTCGTCGCCAGATTCAAACTACGGATGTGTTCCGTCGTGTTAATTCTAAGCAAGCGATCGGCATTAACCTTGGTCAATTTGTCCGGCAAACCAGACGTTTCGCTTCCAAAAACCAGCGTGTCTCCCGCTTGATAGTCAACATCAGCGTAACTTTGTGTGGCAAATCGCGAGAAAAACCAAATCCTCGTCTCGCCGAGGCGCGCCAATAGATCGTCCCAGTGATCGGCAACTTCCCAATCAAGGTGTTGCCAATAATCGAGCCCCGCTCTCCGGAGACTTTTCTCATCTACCCGAAACCCTAAGGGGCGGACGAGCCATAATTTCGCGTTAATACCAACGCAAGTACGGCCGACTGCTCCCGTGTTCCCAGGGATTTCCGGTTGGTGCAAAACAATATTGAGACGGGGAAAGGGTGAAGTCAAAACAAGTTATTTCGGTTAAACTGAGGACTGTGGATGACAGCGGCCATCGGTTTGGCTTGGCGAAGGCTTCTTTTAATTAAGATTAACGCATGATTCCATTTTTTCCCAGCGACAGTGGCAACCTTCCTTCGGGGTAAATCCGTAATTTAGCGAATTTCACCTCCCGGCAAACTTTTCGTAGTAAGGCATTTTCGTGGTAGACATCAAACGAAATCAAACGCGAGCGGTCAAAATCGGGTCAATTGTGATCGGAAATGGCAACCGAATTGCGGTGCAATCCATGACTGCTACCAAAACGACTGATGTCGATGCTACCGTTGCACTCGTTCAGTTGATGCACGAAGCCGGCGCCGATGTTGTTCGCATTGCCGTCGATAGTAAAAAAGATGCTGCCGCACTTCGTGAAATTCGGTCCCAAACGACCGCCAACCTTTCGGTCGACCTCCAGGAGAACTACCGACTTGCCGAAATTGTCGCTCCTCATGTGGACAAAATCAGATACAACCCGGGCCATTTATATCACCACGAAACTGAGAAACCGTGGCAGGACAAAGTTCGATTCCTCGCTGACATCGCCAAGCACCACGACTGTGCGTTGCGTGTTGGCGTGAACTGCGGATCAGTGGATCCCGAAAAAAAATCAAAGTATGACCCCTCCGATTCAATTACACCGATGCTGGAAAGCGCACTCGAACATTGCGAATTTTTGGATTCGCTTGACTTCACTCGCTACTGCGTCTCCTTGAAAGACTCCGATCCATCAAAGGTCGTTGAGGTCAACCAACGATTTGCCGCATCGCGTCCTGAAATCCCAATTCACTTAGGGGTGACCGAGGCAGGCATGCCACCCGATGGCGTAATTAAAACCCGGATAGCTTTTGAACAACTAATCGGAAAAGGAATCGGGGACACCGTTCGCGTCTCTTTAACAGTTCCCAACGTACGTAAAGGGGAAGAGATCGCGGCGGGGCAGGGGATCATTGACGACATTTACGCCGGACGCGTGCGGAGCGTCGTCGATTTTAACTCAAACTCTCTCAACATCATTTCGTGCCCTAGTTGCTCGCGAGTTGAAAATGAAGCCTTTGTCGATCTCGCAGAACAAGTCAAGTCAATGACCGAGTACGCCAAAGAGCATGCAATTACGATCGCGGTGATGGGGTGTCGAGTAAATGGTCCCGGTGAAACGGATGATGCTGACCTTGGGCTTTGGTGCGGTCCGAAGGTAGTCAATTTGAAAAAAGGAACCGAGGCCCTAGGTGCCTATGGCTATAACGAGATTCTACCCAAACTAAAACACGAATTGGACTTACTCATTGCCAATCGTTAGTACATTTCAGCACCCGTCTTAACCTGATTGGAATCCACTAATTCACAACCTTTGACTGGAACCGGCTGAAGTCGATCGTATTTTAGGGTCGTGAATCGCTCCCGTTTAAGCTGTTCGCGAGCGACTCACTGGCCCCTTCCCACCTTCTTTTATCGCTACATTACCACCTTTTTTGATGCCAGATGTGTATGCTGTCAAAAACGGGCATATTCAATCCGGCCGCGATTGAGCATAATTTAAGCAGCTTACACGGTCGGCCTTAATGGTCTTTTGAAAATTACTCTCCGTGATGATCGTACAGCGACGATCCAACCCCCGTTATTTTGCTGAATTCGTATCCGTCCGACATAAAATAATTTCATGATCAACACGCTTTACTTACCTGAATTGCGCGAGATGCTTTCGGCAGACAATGCCGAAGGTTTGCGTGATTTCTGTGAAGCGATCCATCCCTCACGGGCAGCGGAGTTCATGGCAGGGCTAAGCCCGAGCGAATCCTGGCAAGTCATACAGCACGGTGTTATGGAAGATCGCGTCGATATCTTTTCGTTTTTTGGCAAAGATAAACAACACGAGATTCTCGAAACCGAATCCATTGCTTCAGTTGCCGCCATGGTTGCAGAACTTGCGCCGGATGATCGAGTCGATCTGCTGCAAGAGCTTGAGGATGACCGCCTGGCGGACCTTCTCAAATTGCTCCCCGTCGAAGAGCGACGCGATTTCCAGCGCCTCAGCCAGTATCCTGAAGGTACCGCTGGCGCTGTGATGACGACTGAAATCGCAAAATTGAGTGAGTCACTGACCATTCGCGAAGCCCTCAATGAAATCGGCCGACAGAGCGAAACCTACGAGACGATTTACTATTTGTATATCGTCGACGAAGAGGACCATCTCCGAGGCTTGGTCTCAGCCAGACAATTACTCACGGGTATGAAGCAACCCGAAACGTTGCTCCATCAATTCATGGAAACCAATTTGGTGACCGTTGATGTACTCGACGATCAAGAAGATGTGGCCAATCAGGTGGCCAAAATGGACTTGTTGGCTATCCCGGTGGTTGACAATCAACATAAATTGCTCGGCATCATTACCCATGATGATGTGATTGACGTCGTCCAAGAAGAAGCGACCGAAGACGCTCACCGAATCGGTGCGGTGGATCCCCTCGATGAATCTTACTTGCGAACTTCAGTCTTCACCCTGACCTGGAAACGCGGGATTTGGCTGGCGATTTTATTTTTCTTCGCCTTGCTAACCGCTATCGCAATTCGCGAGTATGAGACTGAAATCGAAAAATGGGTTTGGCTGGCCCTCTTTATCCCACTGATTATTAGTAGTGGTGGAAACTCAGGTAGTCAAAGTGCAACCCTGATCATCACTGCACTCTCACGTGGGCACATTTCGTTAAGTGACTGGTTACGAGTGGTATTCCGCGAATTGATCATGGGCTTATTGCTTGGTGCTGGCCTGGCGGCCATGGGACTGATCGCGTCGATCTTTTTTGTTCCACCATCAGACACGTTCATTAGTGCCTCATTATTTGTCGTTCCGCTGACGCTTTTGTTGGTCGTTATCTGTGGAACCCTGACCGGTTCCATTCTCCCGCTTCTGTTTGAAAAACTAGGCTGGGATCCCGCCATGATGAGCACTCCCTTTGTCGCAGGGATTGTGGACATTCTTGGAATCCTGATCTACTTCAAAGTGGCCTCAGTATTTATTGTTTGAGTCAACATTCAAGAAAAGATTTGAGCCCAAACGATTCGAAATCAACCCATCTCTAGGCTCGGGTCACCTACGTAGAGTCTTAACAATTGGTTTTGGACTTTGATTGATCGAACCAGTACCCAAATTTGCTCCGATGAGAAATCTTGAGGGTCCGAATTGGTAAGCGCTTCAAGCTCCTCACTCACGGCAACATGCTGATCCGTCGCGGCCTGTAAACGAAGATTGACCTCATCCCAGATCTCTAAAAACTTCTTGTCGTCTGACAGCGTTGCTATATCCCGAACTGCACCGCACATCAGCGTGCACATTCTGGCAATCTCCAACGCATCCGCGTAAGGAATTTGCTTTTCGACTCGTTTAGCGATCGCTATAAAATTCATGTTTTCTGGTGTGGTAAGCAGTGGGTCTAACTAAGAGTAGCTTACAGATGACAGAATGTGCCTCGCTGCTTTAATAATCATTAATCTGTTGTATCTGGTTCTCCCCGCACAATTTTAGTTGTGTTTTCTAACGATGGAACGCAAGATTGTTCGCAAATTGCAACGCAGAAAGGCGATGTTAACATTTTGCAACAAACCAAGTTGCAGTCCAGCTCTGCACCCCAGGCTGACCTTTATTACGGCAGTAGAAACCCTACATACTTGCAATTGGTTATTCGTACCCGGCCTATTGCTTCCGCAACCACAGCCTTCGCTTCCATCAATTGCTTCGGCGTAGCAGTGGGCGTCGATGTATTTCAAGAGTCGGGAATTCTCAGTACAGAGTTGTTAAAAAACGCGAACTCAATTGCACGTTGCTTCATCTCGAAATCTTTCGCACCTAATTTCCAAGACGCTTACCCACGCGACTTACCTGGCAACCCCCAAATGGACTATACCCAAACGACTTCTACATTATCGGCAACTGGTCTACGAGTTAAAACTGCGTTCAATCACTGGAAAGAATTCGCCCCCGTCAATAGTCGAGCACTTCGGTGAAAGTCACATGACGCCTTTATGTTTATGACCTACTCAAACGCTGTGTTGGACACACTGGCATCCTCCATCGGCGGCATCAAAATTCCAGAAACCTGGTGGGCACGTCTTCTACAATTCAGTAGCGAATAATTGAATCGAACCGAATCGTAATTGTGAAACGCAAAAAACAGGTTAGCGTTTGACAGCGAACCTCGACCGTGACACCTCCGGTTTTGACAGAAACTTCATTTGCAGATAAGATTTCCGCGGGGGCTCCAGTCATTTTCTAGGTGAATCGATATGCGATTAGCGCTGGTGATGTGGTGTATGATTATTTCCGTCTGTAACCCCGTGTGTGGACAGGAACCGCAAGGTGTCTTTCCGTTTTTCCCAGTTCCCAATCTTAAATTTAATTTCGATCGCGATGTGCCTTTTAAGCAGGCTGATTTCGGCGATGATTTTCTGCGAAAGATAGTCGGTGATCGCGACCGGCAAAAGCAACAGCTAGCTCGGATCGAAGTTTCGGAAGCAGACGAAAGCAAACTCGGCGAGAATCAATTCCGCCTCTTTGCGAAAAAGCTTAAATCTCAACGGATCAGACTGACCGATAAAGGCAAAGATGTAGCCTACCTACATCAACTGATCAACAAACTCCGCCCCCTGATGACCAACCGAGATCGCTACAGCTCAATTTCGATTTACGTCGCAGACTCACCACTTACCGACGCCAGGTCATTCCCCGGAGGCAAGATTGTAGTTTTCCGGGGGTTGCTGAAATTTGTCACCAACGAGGCAGCTTTGGTTGGAATTTTGGGCCATGAACTCAGCCACCTCGATCGGCAACATCAACTGGAACAATTTAAAAACTCGCTATTAGCACAACAGACAATAAATGGTGGCGTCCAGAATTACCGACAGTTCGCCGGTTTCGGCCAAGTCATGATGAATTCGTTTATGACACCTTATGCACTGGAGCAGGAGAAAGAAGCGGATTTAGATGGCTGCCGCTGGGCTTTCCAAGCAGGCTACGACCCTCGTGAATTGGCCGAAATCTTTCGGCGATTAAATGACCGCTTTCCAGATCAACAAAACCAGGCACCAAGTTTCTTACGCAGTCATCCGTACCACATCGATCGCTTTATGGCGATCAGGGACGCGAGTAGCGAACTTATCAAGACAACTCCGGGTAAACAACTGATCCGCGGACGCGAGAATTTGCGACGCCGTCAGGTCCACCAGTGATCCTGATGATCTCGGCGAAGATCAAATATCATGAGTCGATTCACAAATCGAATCGACATTGTTTTCACCCTACAGTTTATAAAACCGAATTAGGGAAATGCACAAATACGCCCGCGGACGTTAGTTACCTTTTTCTGGCCCATCCGGGGTTGATGGTTTTGAATCCGGCAGGGATTCTGAACTTGACTCTGCAGGCTCTTTATTCGGCTGAGCCGGCGCTTTTTTGGGATCCTCAGCCCCCTTCGTCTCTTCCGTTACCTCATCGGCTGCTTCGGTCGCATCCGAAGCAGGAGCTTCCACGGTCCCCGCCTTCGGAGATGGACTCTCCGCAACAGGCTCTTTCATGGGTGCGTCTTTAGGTTGATCGGGAGTTCCTTCCGATGGAGTTTTTTCTGCATCGGGAGCGGCTGTCGTCGGAGCATCCTGAGGGCTCCCGGTAGTGGGAGGTGCGCTTTGATTTGGCGGAATTGGTAAGTTTGGAAACGATAAATTTGGCCTTCCCGCAGGAGCACCACCAACCGGGGCTGGTTTCGTTTTCACTAAATCACTTCGCTTTGATTGAAGTGTGCTTAGGTTTTCGCCACCAATTACATAGTACCAATCGCCGAATCTCTCGTTTAACTCCGCTACCAATTTTTCGCCCTCGGCAAGCTTATCCTGAAATTCTTTCGTTTCAGTTTCAAAACGCGTCTTGGCGAGTTCGTAATCGAGTTTCAACTCTTCGAACGCAGCAAGATCGTTATCATATTTACTGAACGCGGGGTCGCGCTCCGGTTTGGTTTCACCCGGCGGTTTTTCGGCTGGATCGTCGCTAGACTCATCCGGTTTTTTCGAATTCGTATCAGCATCACCCTTTTCCGGAACCGGTACATAACCAACTGGTTTGACGGGCGCGACTGGTTCCACTGGTGGCACTGGCTTTTGGGCGATTAAACTCTCATCAAAAGAGACCCGCACCATCATATATCTATCCTGATTTTGAACCTCTGGTTCCTCGACCGCCTCTGTGGAATCTCCACCG
>Ga0214479_100289_pt1 | contig 32303 bp, 29 predicted proteins | sample M1_20Mar14CPVII9_5_FD_165054 | JGI IMG/M metagenome (GOLD analysis project Ga0214479, IMG submission 165054) | Marine eukaryotic communities from Monterey Bay, California, United States - M1_20Mar14CPVII9sort6BwellE14 | ecosystem: Environmental > Aquatic > Marine > Unclassified | place: USA...
CAATTGATGTTTGTGAGTGAAAAAACTACGGTATCCAAATTAGGCCGTCAAAACCAAAACTCGAGGCTCGGAGTTTTTGTCCGAATCGGATACTTTGATAACATATAAGGATATTTATCGGCAATATTGGTATCTTTTAATTTTGTTAGTGATCTTTTTTCCAAATTACCGTGTAGGAGAGAGAGGATAGGGGAGAAGAGATAATCCATCAGTTAGCACTTTTTAAAAACTTCTTCTGTGCACTTTATGACTTTTGGCGATACAACAGTAATGTTTCTATTGGTGTGCAGCTTATTTTACATAGCACTTTTTAAAAAGCATTTAGAAGCACTTATTAAAAATAGCACTTTTGATGCACTTACCACTTACTAAAGTCAGTCTGTCTGTAACCACACATGTATTTGTAATCCTATACCCTAGTACCCCCTTACTATATACGGAATACTCTTCTCTATCCTCTTCTCCTCTTTGCAATAAATGACAACTCTCAACTAGATCGCTTCCTCTTCTTTGATGCACCCCTCTTCAGTGGAACAACTTCTTTCAACTGATGGTAGTAAGTGGATTTATAATTATCTTCCCACCAACGAATGCCCGCATAATCTAATGGTGGAGTGTAATCCCATTGAGGAGTTGGAGCTTGCTTCTGATAACCCTCCACATCAAATGCTAAAAGACTATCATCAGTATCGAAGGTGTAAATGTACTGCCATCCACCAATTGCCTCTTGAAACCGTCCACCATTTCCAGTATTACTACGCCAACGTAACATTTCACACACACTATTCTCCACTACATCAGATGGGAGGCTGAACTCTCTACGTAAGAATCTCATCAAATCATCCATATCATTGGTAGTATTAATACCCAATTTTCTTGTACGATCTCTGGTAGTATTATCCTCGCAAAGAGATACGTTCCGAATGTGTGTCAAATTGGTAATCAAACCAATCTTTGTTAACACGTGGATCAACTCTGTTGCAATGAGAGGCCCTGCCTTATGTACTCCCATGCGGAACTCCTCCAACACAATCTTTGTATCATTGCATTCATTTGCAAACTTAATGAGTGAGAGGAGATTATTCAATGATTGCATAACTTTCTCAACTGATGCGCTACCTCCTGCTGATGGTTGACGACGTCTAATATCACCAGAAGATACAGAATGGCCTGGTGCGCGCTTTACCATTTCATCTATACATTTGAGAATCAAGTTGCGATTGGTTGATTCGCTTCTTAGTGCTAACTTCAATCCATCCAACCAACCAACTGGACTTGGAGTGAATACCATCCAATATACAGCTTCTAAAATGAAGTACACGTTCCAGTTATTCCTATGCGCCATATCAAAGAGCTCATGCGCAAACCAGCTGTAGTATATATCTTTGGTGCCTTGCGGTAGTAGAGCATTAACTTGATTATTTACTGACAATTGAAGTGATTGAATGTTGGTGGAAGTAATCGATGTAATAGCATTGCATTGTGCTTGCCAATCAAGGAAGATGTTACTAAATCTGTTGTGCTTCTCCCATTTGGCTTGTTTTTTGTGGTCAATAAACTCCAAACAGCTGTATTTGGTGCTTCTTATACTCATGGTTTGTTCAAATGTAAGTTGATTTGGGGTGTTGCTTTGTTATTTGTTCTGTTGACTCGAATGTAAGTTGATTTGTGGTGTTGCTTTGTCACTTGCTCTGTTGATTTGCTCTCTCTCAACAATCAGTTGTGATTTTTGCTCTTTCCTTAGAAGACCATACAAACCTAATACTTACAAATTCTATACCTCCCATGACTCATCTAACATCCCAAGATTCGATTTTTGTCTCCCACAGAGTGTTTATTTGAATAATTTGGATTTGCATGAGTCCCCTAGCGATAGCAAAAATCAATGGGAGTCACTAGCAATCAGAATTTGACAAATCTCAAACATGACTCACCTCACTTCTACAACTGACCAAATCAACACTCTCAACACAATTCCATCATCATCTAACACAACACAACATCCTTAAATACTAACATTAATAATAATAATATTAACATACTGTCAATTAGCAATGAAAAGGGATAGGCAAGGATCAACAGGCAAGAAGAAAACAAAGAGGAAGAAGAAGAATGAACCCGAGGAGCACGTTATCAAAGTTGTTTCGCTTCCTACAAAGAAGAAGGATGGAACTGGTTCTTACTTTGATTGGAAATCACCACAAGGACAAGTTTACATTGCAAATTGTGTGGAGGAGTGGGATAATTATGCTAAGAATAAGATGCACTTGTATGAGTTTGCAGAACTTATGAGGATTCCAACATCAACTCTTCAGCTATACTGTTGTGCCAACAGGTCTGAACGTCTTATTGCTGGTGCACCAAGGAATAATAACATTGGATTGGAAGTTGGAAAGATTGAAGAGGTGGCACTGGCACTGTATAAGTCATCCCCCAACAAGCTTGTCAAGCGTGCCACTGCCATGACGGCACTACGAACCAAGTTCGGTGATCGAATCTCAGAAGGACAATCTAGTTCACAGTGGAGTAAAGTTGTCAAGCCAAGGATTGAGGAGTTGATGAGTCAGCATGACTTCTCTCATCGTGAAAGGTATTTATACTTTCAGTATTTGTACAACTACCCAGCTTATCCTACCGGTCATGCATTGGCACAGGGTGTTACTAAAAGTACCAAGACGGCCAACAATACGCAGTTGACAGAGTTGCACATGGTTGAGGAGCAAATTCAAGTTGCCACTGATGGAGTCATGCTGTACAATGCACCAAATCTCCAGTCCGTCTGACATGAAACTTGCGCACAATTCCTGGCAATAGAATAGATGATATTTGTGTCTCCTTGCGAGCAATCAAATCCTGCTTCTCAGTGTCCTCCATACATAGAATAATGTTAGTAAACTCTTTGTCAGAAAACATAGTTCCGTTCTTCTTTCTTTCTTCCACCTTCCCCTCACTTCTCATGTGATAGACTTGTTGAACTGTTGTTACCTCACCCTCGTTGTTCCCACATGAGTACTTCTCTGGGTCTATTGAAGACATTTCACTTAACAGGAATTCCGTAGGTTTCTTCTTAGAAGTCATTACCTATAGTGAGTATTATTTTATAGATGTGTACTATATAGTTAGATACGATGCACATAACAACATCTCACGAACATGTATCAAAATCAAGGTCTAACCTGTTCTATCTTGCGCTTACGAGCACGTCCATTAAGCGCACCATAGTCCTTGTCCTGTTTGTGAATACAGAAGCCTGTGAACTCAATCTGCAAGACAATGTCAGTGTCATCCTTTGCTGATGCGAAGCGGTTAAGCTGCTCAAGAGTAAGCCCACCGTTATACTTGGTGGTACAACAGACGTTGCCACTGTTTGATGAGCGGAAGCATGTGCCGGTACAACCACCATCGAAGAGGATAATGTACGGGTGGGATGGCTTCCTGCCTGATCTACCTGATGTTTTACGGTCGGTTGGTAACATCTTTACACTGGTGTTTTGTGCACGGAGAACAATGTGTTGAGGTGTAAATTCCCGCATGTGATCCTTGAACCAATCTCCTGGACTGACAAATTCATCCGCAATGTCAACACGGATGACTTGTCCCCCGTCACCAACAACACAATTGAGTTTACCAAACAATTCGCGGTGAGCGATCTTCTTCGTGAACTTGGTGGTGGAAGTAAGTGGGCGGTACTTATCATAGGTACACCCATCGATTACTTCTTTTTTGTCAAAGTAGGATGTACTATCAATAGGAACTGAGTACGAAGCTTCGCGTAATGCACCATCCGATAGAAGAGACGAATGTTTGGCAGATGATGAAGAAGACGCCTTGAGATCCGATGCCTCCTTGTTGGGTACATTGATGGAAGGTGGAGATGGCGAAGCACGTACAGGTTGAGCCATGATACGTAAAGATGCTTCACGATCATGATTAGGAATGCCAAAACCTTCGTTAAAACCAAAATCAACAACTGTTTTGAACATTTCGTTCAAAGTCTTGGGAGGAGTCAGTAGCTCATAGTGAACACCACTAAGGTGGACAAGACAGATGGACATAGGAGGAGGAGTAAGGTATTCACCGCGGAAGTAGTACATGACAACCCAATTTACATCCTTATCGTAGAAAGCTACGGTTGTAGACTTGTTTGGGAGGTTATTGCCTTGGGGAGAATCAGAGTAGCAAACGAATGTTGTTTGATACTTGTGTGCAACAATTGGAAGGACAGCATTCGTATCAAACCAGAACTCTCCTTCACAACCGTCATCAAAGTTTCTTCCACGCTCGAAGATTCTGCTACCAATGTTGTTCATAACAATACGTCTGTTTGAGTTTGCAAACTCAGGTAAGCATTCACACTCAGCATCAACCACAGCACGACCAGTGGAAAATGCATCGTATTTTTGAGACAGATGATTGTATAAATCACGCCTGAAGTCAGTGATGTGCTTAGGTACATCTGCCAGTGATTTAGCTGTACCATTAGTTACCATGTCTTTGAGGAGGATTTGGTTCCCTGGAAGATGTGCGTTTAGCGTTTATGAAGAAAGAGCAACGATAGTAATACAAGTTAGAGCATATGATATGCAAGGGAACAAATGAAGAGGTTAAATGAAATGTTTTATAGATCACATGAATTCACATCATAAAACTAAACTGACGCAGACTTTCCTGTCATTACCAATCCAGTAATAGCACCTTTATATCCACAGTTACCATCACCATCAATGGGAATTCGGTTACCTATATCATCATACGAATCAACCACACGCAAACCTTTATTGACCTTAAACTCTTGAGTGTTTGAAGCAATCAAGTTTGGATTTGCATCGAAACCATCATCTTGTACAAGTTGTACCTCAGAATCATCATCAGAATCATCACCAATGACAACATGATGCACTTGTACATTATGTGCTTCTTCTTCGATTGCATCGGAAGCATCATCATCATCCTCAGGTGCTATATTTGCAATATCCCCGTCCTCTGCGTTGATACCATTGGCGTCTACGCTGGAAGAATCAGCACTATTACGTTGGTCACGAAGGGAGGCATAAAAATCTTCCTCTGACAGCGGGGGCACTTTCCTTAGTAGTTGAATAACTAGGTTGAAATTATCAGGAATCGAACGTAGATACTCCGTTGCTAATACTACTTTGCTAATGACAATGCGCATATTGGGGTAGTATTATTGTAGTAATAGTAATAGAATTAGAAGTAAGCAGGTAGTACATTATGTGAGAGTATATATTAGAGAGAGGGATAGTCGGCCGTATAGCCACTCATTTTTCTTGAGATCAAACATGGTCAAATCCAAATAGTACAAATTTTCTAAAAGTGCTGAGTCAAATTTGCAAAATTTGGGTTTACAAAAGTGCTAGCACAAAAGCGAGCATAAAAGTTTCAATGTGGGAATAAAAAAATATTGGAATTAAAAATTGCTCAAAATGTTTAAAAATTGCTGAAAATTTTTAAAAAGTGCTGTTTTAAAAAGTGCTATCTGTAAATTTATGGAGAAGAGTGGTATCCTTCATTTTTTTATCAAACTCAGAGTTGATGTTTGATATTATGATTGTCTCTATTTCCGATACTCTATGGTATAAATAAAGTAAACCGATATACAACCAAATTCTCTAAACAATGAGCCCAAATATTGATCATGTTGTGTCATATCAGAACTGCTCCGATCATGCACCACTAAACCTAGATAACCGAGGAGTAGACAGCAACATCAGTGATGATGGCACAGACACATCATATCATAGGAGGGGGGATAGAAGAGCAAGTATCGAGAAGATGTCTACATTGATTGAGCATTTGCATAGAAGAAGAAAACGTTGTCATCCTATATCATTCACATCTTGGTTTATTGTTTTTATGTTACTATCATGGGTAGTATATAAACACTCACAAAATCAAACAACGATAATTGATGGGGGAGATCATAGTAATAGTAATAATGATGATGATGATTACATTATTGATACAAAAAGTATACCAAACTTAATATGGGGTGATGAGTTCAATGGTGACAGTGTAGATTTATCAAAATGGACGTTTGTTAATGGTGACGGATGCGAGTTTAATCTTTGTGGTTGGGGAAACTCTGAATTAGAATGGTACAACTCAAATGCTAAAGTATCAAATGGGAAACTGGTCATAGAAGCTCGAAAAGAAGTTGCAGCCGACCACACTTACACGTCATCTAAGATTGTATCTCGTCACAAAGCTGACTTTAGTACTGATAATCTGCAATGGACAAATACAAACTTGAAGAGAGGCCGTCGTTTCGAATCAAGGTTGAAGCTACCTTCGGGACAGGGCATATGGCCTGCTTTTTGGATGTTACCAACAAACAACACATACGGTGGCTGGCCAAGATCAGGAGAGATTGATATTATGGAGAGCATAGGTAAAGAAGGGCCTAATACTGTCCATGGAACGGTACATTACGGACGTGAATGGCCACAACATCAGTATGCTGAGTCGGGTATTACTCACTCAACAACAAATGATGATGATAAGTTGAATGAAACCTTTCATAACTACTCTGTTGAACGATTACCAGGAATTATACGTTGGTATATTGATGATATCGAGTACAGTAGTATAACAAAAGAAGATATGATGCCCTATCATTGGCCTTTTGATGAAGAGTTTTACTTTATTTACAACCTTGCCGTTGGGGGAACATGGCCTGGGATGCCGAACGAAGATACAATCTTTCCACAACAACTTGAAATCGATTATGTTCGAGTATACGAAGACGTATTTCCAAGAATTGTAGGACAAAGTGTAGTAGAGTACTCAGAAAAACAAGTTGTGTATGAGGTGGTGAATCTCAAAGAAGTAAAGGACATAAGCTTCACTTGGACTGTTCCTCAGCATGCAGCAACAATCAAGAGTGGTCAAGGGACTTCGAGCATAGTTGTCGACTTTGATTCAACACTGATGAAGAATACTAGCATTATTGAAAGTGATATCATACATGTCCAAGCAAATGGTATTGATAGACAAACTCTTTCTACTTCTATCGGTCTATCAAAACTTGCCAATGGGATAGGGTATAGAATCAAGATTGTAGACTATAATGGCCTGAAAGATTTTGACTTTGACTGCGATCGCCCCTTGACATGTACAAAGTTTGTTTTGAATAAGATCACAGACACTGAATATACATGTGGAGAGCGGATTGCTTACTTGATGCGTGAAATGGGTATGAATGAAAGAGATGCATGTACAGAGGTTGGATATAAACAGTTCCATGGACACTGTGGCCCTTGTAATCCACTATAATGACTACCATAGAACTTTATCTTTTACTTCTATTATACTCGCTAAATGGGTTTAAAAGTCTAAACAGCTTTTACTGTAAAAAAAGGTAAGAATGCTAAGCACAACCACTCGTTATACTAGTCGACATTTGAAGCGGATATTAGTGGAACCAAATAGCAAAATGGTATGGGGAGAGAAGAAATACATAATAGCACCATCGATCTTGTCGGCTGACTTTGCTAGATTAGGCGAGGAGGTCGATAATGTACTAAAGGCTGGAGCTGATGTTATACACTTTGATGTTATGGACAATCACTATGTACCAAATTTAACGATAGGTCCAATGGTATGTAAGGCATTACGTGATCATGGCGTAACTGCTCCTATTGACGTACATCTAATGGTATCACCAGTTGATGCACTAATTGATGAATTTATCAAAGCCGGAGCATCACATATCACCTTCCATCCCGAGGCAACTAATCACATCGATCGATCATTGCAACTTATTAAAAATGGTGGATGTAAAGCTGGATTAGTTTTCAACCCCGCTACACCTCTTGATGCATGCAAATATGTAATGGATAAACTTGACATAATCTTGCTAATGAGTGTCAACCCCGGCTTTGGAGGACAGAAGTTTATACCCAATGTCTTGGAGAAAGCAAAAGAGGCAAGAAAGTTAATTGATGATAATGGATTAGATTGTCGATTAATGATTGATGGTGGAGTCAAGGTTGATAATATCAAGGCTGTAGCAGATGCTGGTGTAGATATGATGGTTGCTGGTAGTGCTATATTCAAATCACCAAGAACTGTCGAATCATATAAGGAAACTATTGATGCTATGAGAAAAGAGATTGGGGAATAGATACACGATGATTGTTCTTTAATGAATGGAGTATATCTTATATATGTTTTGTGAGTGATAATTGAATAATGGGGACTAGGGGAGTAGAAAAGAAAAGGAATATTGTGTGAACATACATATGATATGTATGTAAATCAATGTGAAAGGTCGAAGTTTCTTTCAAACAGCTAGTACAATTTAGTTTAACAAATAAGCTAAAGGAAAATATTAGGATTTGATTTGATTATCTATTATCTAGACAAACTCCCATTGGTTGTTAGCTAGAGAAACTGTGGGAGAATGCACGTGAGTCTGCTAGGAGGAGATCCTTATCTTATTCTACAGAGTCAACAAGCAGCCAAGCTTCTTGGTCATCCAGAACATGAACAAAGATACTTATTCCAAGTAATTTTTTTGGATGATTATGTCATCCGACAAAGTGAGAATAGACAAGTATATAAAAATACGCTAGCCTTTTACTTTTTTGAAACTTGATTTGTAGTCTTTGTACTTTGTAGCAATAGGCATTGTACCTTCAACTTTTTTACTGCATTGTTCTTGATTCATATCTTTGTTCAGAATACCATAGATATATACGAGTCATTACTCATCATCTTTCACTATTTGTGCATCTATTATCCCTCCTTCCTCTTTTGTGGCCGTTTCCTTTGTTGTTGCTGTAGCATCATTAGCTTTGTTTCCAACCTGCTGCTGGTTGTATTGATCTTCATAGTCTTTTGCAATAATGGGTTGCATAATGTTGCCAAGCTCTTGCAGTAGATCTGGTCTATTCGCCATTGTTTGTCCATCTTCAAGCTTAGCTGTATATTCTTCCCATAATCCCGGTCTCAATCTTTTAGTATCTCTTTCCAATTGCTCGGCCGCTTTTGGAACGATAAAGGCAGCAGTAAGATATACTAGTGCAGATAGACCGAAGACAGCCGCTGTGATCACAACGAAGAAGGTCCTGAGAGCACCAAGTGCGCCTCCCCCTCCTCCTTCTGACATTGCATTAGTAAAATCCTGTGTGGTCTGTGGTGCTTGTGTATTCATATATGTGGCTGCAGATAATCCATCTGAGAGGAGAAGTGAAGGAAACTCTGGCAATGCATTCAAAGAAGAGGTCACTTGTTGAATTGTGTGTGTTTTGGGGGATACAAAGGCATCCACCAGAGTAATCACAGATAATAAACCTGCTACCAATATACCTGCCGTCATTGTCCTATCCATTTTAGTATGTATAATCTAAGTACAATGCTTGGATATTACTTGAAGTGGATCTTGACATTTTGCATTGAAATAGGATACCCTACCATACTCTCATCTCTCTTTCACTTATTTTGATGATCCTCCGCTAAAAATAATGATGTATAATATAATACCATTTGCAGCGGTGCTCGTGGCATCATCCACATCAGCCTTTACTAGCCCTGTTCGTCATACTTTATCAAGGAATTCAGTGCCGAGCATATCCATACCCACGAGAAGTAACAATGTATTGCAAATGGCTGATGGCAGTGATGATAATACTCCAAGGAAGAGAAGAAAGCGTAAAGATGGACAACAATTCTCTCCCCCGTCATCGTCTACTATTACTGAGAAGAAAGATGATGTAGTTGAAGTTGTAGAAGTAGAGGCAGAAGTAGAGGACATACAAGATACCCAAACAACTACTCCAAAAGAAAATGTTGTAGTAATGCAAGTTAGAGATATTCAGGATGTAGTAAATGGAGAACCTGAAGCTCCAAAAGTTGTTGAAGAAAGATTAACAGTTAAAAGAGAAGAGTTTTCATATGATGACAACGATGATGATGAACTTGCCGATGATGAGGAATGGGAATATTATGATGTAGATGAAGATGGTAATGAAATTATTGTATCAGAGGAACAACAACAATATAGGGGTAGAGGGGGGCAAGATGAATCAATTGAACAATTACTAGCTGATGCAAGAAGTATGCGTAAATCATCGTCTAAAGATTATGATGCAGTAGATGAAGAAACACCATTGAAGGAAAAGATACTGGGAGTTGTTGCTAATATTGTCACTGTTGATTTCTTTGTGGTGATTGCACTACTGTTATGGTTCTTGGCAGGTATCTTTTGTTCGTATGTTCTGAAAGATGATACTGTGCAAATTGCATTTAATATGAACTTCGAAAGGGTAACACAGCCGTGAGTATTGTGTAGTTTGTATTTGTGTTGAGTGTTGATATTCTTAACTAAAAGTACTTTTAATTTGCTTGCAAGTGCTTTGGGTATTTTGATGATTGGCTCTGCACTTGGAGGTAAGTCCATTTTGTATTATATTGATGCACATTTCATTATCGATGATTCTCATATGAAGTGTATCTTAACTTCTACAGCATTGGGAAATAAAGAAGAGGAAGAAGAATACTGAAAGATCTAAACCAATGTAACTTGATAAGAACCAGTTTGACATTCTAATCGACAACATTATACTTTGCAAATAGATTCTCCTGTTTGGCCATCGCCTTGAACTCCAAATTATTTCCACTTTAAGAAGGGAGATGAGTTGTGCATTAGAAGATATGAATGTGATATGCATATAATATCATGTAGTACACATTAATACAGCATACCTTGGATCCTTGAAAAACATCGTCCACTGTTCCCCAGGAGCACCTTTGAAACGAAGATGCGGTTCTATTATAAATTTAATACCGGCCTTTCTTACTCTTTCGGCTAAATCATGGAATTGTTCAACTGTTAGAGCGAGTCCAAAATGTGGTACAGGCACTTCGTCACCATCTACTGGATTGAAATAATCTATACATCTATAATCATCACCTGAAAGATTCGCGTTGTCATTATATGATGAACTAGTTAGTACATGTAAACACGAAAAACGACGTATAACAATACAAAGGCAGACTTTCCTACCCAGTGACATACTATCTGATGACCATTCAAAGAGTAGTCTTGCCATTTCTCGGATGATCTTCCTTCTTTACAACCCAACACATTCCCATAAAACTCCTTTGCAGCATCCAGCTGAATAGACAAGAAAAAAATGTTAGTTGTACATATAATTATATACACACATGTTTGTATATGTAAATAGCATACTCATCGTACCGAGTGAACCGGAAATGCATAATGAAAAGGTGACCCAGGTGCTGGGGTATCAAGTGTTGTATATTTTGTCTCAACAGATGAAGAACTATTATCTCTCAAGGAGGTATTAGTAATAGGAGGCAATTCTCCCCCTCCGCGCAATTGCAATGATGATGTTGTTGATAGTATAGAAAACCCTCTCCTCGCGCCGCCCGCAATGTATGTTGTACGAGAAGATATACTAGCAATACGTCGGAGAGATGTTGCAAACATAATGGATAGCAGTAGTGACAGTCGTGTCATCGTAGCCACTAATGAGGAAGAGGGCCAAGGGCCGGAGAAAAAAAGTGATATTTTATTCTTGCAACGGAGATTAGATAGATAGCCGAGTGCCGACCTAAACCAAGCATTTGATAGCCGTCAATACTACAACATTGACATCTATGATGCTATGTAATCTCAGCTAATTGAAAGGAAACATTGGTTTGGCTGCAGTAGCAAAGCTTTGATATCGACAGATAGATCCCTATTATATACCTACAAATGCGATAGAATGATATCATCATCAAAACAACTAGCATTCATACTGGATATTGATGGTTGTTTATCGAAAGAAGGAGTACCTATATCAGGATCTAAAGAAGCTCTACATAAACTTAGGTCTTTGCAAATACCTTTTGTTGTATGTACAAATGGCGGTGGACAGGTTGAATCGACAAGAGCGGAGAGATTATCGAAGATATTCGATATGAACATCAATCCTGATCAAGTTATATTATCGCATACACCATTACAAACTGAGATTGTACCGCGTTTAAAAGATAGCCGTGTATTGATTGTTGGTGAGAACTGTGCAGATGTTGCACGTGCCTATGGTTTACACAAAGCAGAGGGAGTTAGAGAATACGGTAAAAGACATCCATCGTTATTTCCAAGAAGACGAGAAGAAGATGCAATACAAATCGATGACACTGATGATCCTGTCAAAGCAATCTTGATATTTGAAGACGCAGAGGATTTAGGAGAATCATTACAGTTATGTTTGGATGTGTTGCTAACTAACGGAAATCCTAGTGGACCACGAGTGTTAGTAGATGATGAGGATGCAAAGCAAGAAGTTGAGGTGTGGTTCACAAATCCAGATTTAGTGTATAGTGGCCTGGCAGTACATCCTCGATTGACTCAGGGCTCATATAGAATGTGTCTTGAGACTTTATATCAATCTGCAACATCATCATCTACATCTACTTCCTACTATTCATTGAAATCAACAAAACAATCAACAAGTGATCAAGGGAGAACTTTAATTGCAACAACTGTCGGGAAACCAACACCGTTGACTGGTAAGACTGCTCTATCCAAACTATTAGCTCAATGCTCGTCAAATATAACAGAACAAGACTTGGAGATATGGACTGTGGGCGATAACCCTTATTCAGATGTCGCTCTTGCATCCGAAATGAGTTGGAATTCATGCTGAGTACGGACTGGTATTTGGAAAGAAGAAGATGTTTCGGCCTTGGAGAAGGAGGATATTTTACCGACAAAAGTTGAAGACTCATTTGCTTCATTTTTGAGTAGACTGCTACCTCCTAAGAGGAAAGCTAGATCATAGGATAACAATTGCCTTCATATCTATCCTGTAGATTCTCGAGTCCATGAGTTCCAATCATGATAGCAGCAGATATCTTCTCCTCATAAGTTTACGATCTCTCAAATCGTTCTTTGGCTTTGCCCCACGCAGCCTGCCTCTCCTCTGGGAGGCCAAAGGGGAATTAAAAATGCTACAGTACGTTTGACTTGAACTGGTAACCTAATCTTGAAAAATACTAATTTCGACGAAAATAGCACCCAAACATTGGTTGGAATAATACCGGTTAGGAAATAATACCGGTCAGTATCCTTTTTTCACGCCCGGTCAAGTTTTCTTGTTTTTGTCGACACTCGTAGTAGTTAAGTACCGGTTGCCTTTTGATTTCCGCTAAGTGATTTTTGGAAAACTTTCCGAAAACTTCAACCGGCCGGCCGGTATTATTCTTTTGACTGGAAAACATAACTCTGTAATAACGTGCACTGTCATGCGTGCAATGCAGGAGAGCTCAGCGTGATGAAATTTGCACTCGCTGAAAGCTCGCTGCACTGCCCGAGCGATAGCGAGTGTTGGGCAGCGGGCTTTCACACGTGTATATTTCATGCACAACTAGAGCTCGAATGCATTGCACGCATACAGTGCTCGTTAAGTGAAACCTCTCAAGTAGCATGGACTCGAGCACATCATGCAAAAAACGAGCCTGTGCAATTGCAATCAGTTTTATAATATGATAGTAGTGACCTAACTGTGTTTCTATCTGCACAAGAGTACACTATGAAAGCGGGCATATACCATGCCCTCTATTTTTTAGCGATTTGGACTCTGCACTGAATGCAATTGCACAGTGCAAGTTTTTTTGCATGGTGTGCAAGAGTTCATGCACGTGTGCGGTTTCATAACCAAAGGCAGGTCAAAGCGCTCTATTAGGTATACAAAGCGCTCTATTAGGTATATTCAGGAAGATTGATTGTTTGGATCGATAGATGGCTAGTTGATTGATGGACAAATACTACATAGTTTGATAATATACTTGAGATTGTATGTAAATATGGGTAACAACCAAAGCAGTGAAAAGTGTTGTGTGATATGTTTGGGCAAATCTGATCCTGAGAAGGTTGATGAGGGTGAATGGTTAGATGTACCACGAGATAAGAAGAAGAGGCGGTAAGTATGTATTATATACCTATTATGTCCAACCTCTCTTTTTCGAAGGTTTAGGTTGCTGTTTACACATAAGATACAAATTATGTATATATATATAATATATAAATATATAATATATATTATATGCAAAACATAATCATATACTCATATCAAATGCTTTAATATATCATATATCTAGGAAGAGTAAGAAGTCAAGATCCAAGAGTAAGAAGAATCTAGATAAGATGCCGATATTGCCTGAGGTAAGATAAGATATGATTTACTGGTATCAGTGTTTTGTATATTGACTCACATCTTATGCTGTGTTGTGATAGGAGAGTGATATTTGCAATGAAACATTTGATGAAAATGGTACTACAGATACCTTGCCAACTAAGCCATCATCGCCTTTATCGGATAATAGTTCACCAAGAGCATCAATTAATGCCTCGCCTCCGATTAGAAGATCATCTCAAGGAGATGAAAACATATTAACGAAGATCAATACAAAACGCCAACCAAAAGTTAAGTTAACTTTTGTCAATGGACAGTTTGTAGATTTACAAACACTTGAGGGACAAGAGATTGTTGGAGCAGCATACTCTTCATCTTCCGGTGTAGAAGTTGATAGAGGAGAGTCTGGAAGGCGTGCAGCTATTCAGGGTATTCTAACCTCGCATCCATCTGGTCACTGTGGTGTATTGGGTACATCTTCTTCTCATCCATCATTATCTTCTTCCTTTATTGGAGGGTATCGACCCAGTTCTCCTTCTCCTAAACTTGCTGCACAGGCAATAAGTAAGATGTCTAGCTTGACATCTTTTAGCAGAGCTAAGTCTGATGCAAGTACATCTTCATTTGAGTCTACAGATTCATTTTCCTCTTCGAGTCAAATGTTTGATTCAGACCCGGATGATGGGAAGAATGCTGTAACTTCTATTGTTGCATTGGGCAATGGCTTTTTCTTGACTGCATCCAAGTGTGATAGGGTGAGTAGTATATTGTGGTTGCTTGCTTTAGTATGATCTATGCATATACCTGACTTATCATCTATTCATTAAGGTTATCAAAATGTGGACACTAACAAGTAATGATAAACTTGAGCATGTTCGTGACTTTGTAGGTCATTCGACAGCAGTTACATGCTTGGTAAAAGTTGATGAGAAAGGACGTAAGTAATATTATGTGCACAATATGTGTACTTTTTTGTTTCACGATTCTTAGCCTCTATCTTCCCATAACACAAACAAGGATTTCTGTCGGCTAGCAAGGATAGAGAAATTAGGCTTTGGGATTCGAGGTTCAGTTGTGATGATACATATGATGATGATCGATTGTTACTTGCGACATTTAAAGATATCGATAGTCGGTCCATACAAGGTATTGCAATGATTAATGATGGTAAATATGTGAGACCAACAGATAAGATGGATTTGATTATGGCAGCGACTTTGACAAAGAAGGCAATGAAGGATGGATCTGCTGCTGTTACTAAGGCTGCAAAGGAAAGACATATTATCGGATGCACCTGCGGCTTTGCGACTATTACTAAAAGACATCCAGTAGTGAAGGTTTGGTCAGTAACACAAGTTAACCAGGATAATAATAATCTTTCGACGGAGTTAAATGTTGCTGAAGTTAAGTTGTCTCAGGAACTTGAACATGATGCCGTTGTAGAGTCCATCACGTCGGTACCCAAAAAGAACATGATGTTATCAGGAGGTGAGTTGTATCATGATACTTGTGATATTAGTATAGTTTAGGAGCATACATCTCACTCTTTGATTATCATGCTTATCTTAGATCGAATGGGAGTTGTAAGGCTGTGGATATCTGTGAAGAATGGTGAGGAATATAGAGTATCATGTTTAAAGTATTTTTGTGTGCACCAATCTCATGATTGGGCCCCATCCATCTTCTCTTTCAGTCTTTCTTCCTAATTCTCCCCGCATATGGAGTATATCTCGTACATTCTCACATGGAAAGCCTGATCTATGCACTGTCGGGGAGAATATGTCTTTTGGTATCACATCTTTGACTTTCCTTCGAGAAAACACAATGTTTGTCTCTGGAAGCAGAAGTGGAGACATGCGGGTGTGGAAGATGGGAACGACAAAGACTTCCGCAAGTGTATACAAGGAAGAGATATGCATCAGTGGAGCCCATACCTTACGGATAACATCATTACAACAAGGTCCTACAAACGAGAAAAGCAGTCTTCTGTCGTTTTCGTCAGCTTCAGATGATGGCAAAGTGTTATCATTTGCTTTGCCTGCAACTGGAAAGAAAGGGAGTCCTCGCTGCTTCAACGTTGTTCATCATGGCATTGCAAATAGGTATTTTCCTGAACTCGAGCATATATCTGTCACCGCTTTGGCCTGCATATCAACTTCTGGTGATAGTACTCAGATACTCATATCTGGCACGAGCAACACAAATGGTAGTATCAATGTCTTGCAACCTTCAAAGCTTACCACGCCAGGCAATCAATTAGATGACGCGTTGATACTTCATCGACGTCAGATTGAAGAAGAGACATTAACACTCTATTCTGTTGCTAATAAGTTGAGTAAGAGTATTGAATGTAAAACAAGAAAGAAGAATATGAAGACGTATAAGAACTGCTTTCTCGGTAGTGATGCAGTTTCCTATTTGGTTGATAACAAATTTGCAGCATCAAGAGAAGATGCTTGTGCACTGGGACACGTACTAGCTACTCACTTGTGCCTATTCGAATGTGTGACTAAAAGTGGCAAGGTCCTCGAAGATAATGACTCATCCTTCTATAGATTCGCTGATGATGAAGTGGAAGATGATGTTCGTAACAGCAAGACAATGAAAAAGTGGTCAACAGCTCCAAACTTGGAAAGTTCAATGTAATATTAAAAGTGTTTTGTTTACCTTCGACCCTCTCCTCATCCTGTACTAAAGCTCTCTGGTAGTTCGTGTATTGATTTTTATAGTCAGATTCTTAGTATAAGCGACGTAGAGAACATACCAAAAGTAATGCAAGTTTGGTGAGATTTTAAATCTTTAAATTTCGACGGTATCTTAGGATATCGCAAGGGGAGAAGACAATTGGCCTCTATATCATAATCAGATATCAAGCTACTGCCCAGAAAGTATGAGGTGGTACCTCTCTGACTCCTTTTCTATAGCAGGTTAATACAGGAGTATATCATTCAATTATTGGTACCATAACGTTAAAAGGATACCCTACCAATAAAAAAATAAGATTTTCTGGCTTTACTTTACTTTTCATGTGCTTGTTTGGGCATCGCTAGGAACGAAAGGGTTAACGTCTTCGTCTTCTCCCCTTGTTGCTACTCTTCCCACTACTCCATTTCTCACTATAGCTCTTATTCTGAGAATTATATGGTATGGAAAGAACTCTTCCTCCTGTGTCGCCCGAGATCCATTGGTCACTACTTCTTACTCCTCCAAATATCTTATGAGAATACTCATCAGGGATGGGATTCTCGGCAACATATGTATCAATTGCATCATCGTCATCCAAGTCGAGGGCTCTTAACTTTGAACCATCGCTCTTTGGATTGGACAAATCCCAGAGACCTTCAATGTTGAGAGCTTTACGGCTATCTTCCTCCAGAATATGAACATGGATGTTATCACAGTCGATTGCAATCCAATCATCATCAATCTTCCCTGATGTATGCAAAGCACCATTGCGTCGAGCTCGATTACGGGTATTCTTATTTGAGAATATGTCCTCTCCACCTTCAGCTCCCAATGAAGCTCCAATAACGTGTCGTTCGTTTAGTTTTCTCGCTTTCAAGTTCCTTACAATCGAGTCAGCCAAGACACGGATATGTGATGAGTTTCTTCCCGTTGCTAGCATAATATATCTACAACCTATATCTGCACCGTGCTCTAACGTGAACTTTGATGTGTCTATAATATGTATATCCGTTGCCCCCTGAGCAGTGAGAGAGTTTGATACCTCTGTAGTAGTAAATAAAGTGTGAGGGATCACTTCGATTTGGCTATTCTGCTTGCGGAATGATTCTGCTTGTTGTGGTGTCAATAAATGAGTGGCTTTCTTGCCGTCACTACCTCCCTTTCCTGGATCTCCAAGACGAGTACGGCGTGCCTGTAGCCAATCAATTGTACCATCGAGATCATTAGTGTCTATGTCCTCTCTCCCTATATCTTCCTCTGTCGTCTCATTACTATTAGATGTTGGAGGGTCCCAAGAATCATCATCCTCTTCGGAAAAGTCAGCCTTGAATGCACCTTGAGAATCAAAGTCTTTCCAATCAGGAGGATAATCTTCAAAGTCTGATTTTGTAGACCAATTTGTTGTCGTTTCTTCAGTGGCTTTGGCGGAATCACTTCTCTGTTGCTTCTTACCCCCACCCCCACCACCACCAATCATCTTTTGTCCTCTAGCCTTTTGACGATCCCAATAATCTTCCAACACCATTGCACGGAAATCGCCATAGGCAGAATTAGTAGTCAAATCAATATCTTCTAAAGTGTCATAGTCAATCCCTTCTCCTTCGGTTTGTTCTGACTTATCCAATTCCTGTGATAATATCTCCATCTCTAGCTGTGATAAGGACGGTGAATTTTCAATTAATTCATCAATAACTTCATCTAGGGATAGTCCTTGTAGTGACTGTTCAAACTCTTCGTCCCATTCTTCCTCTTCTTTCTCTGAAGTTGGAACAAGTGTAGCACTGCTTTCTTCTTCTATTTTGTTAATATCTTCTTCTTCTTCATTATCTAACGCCTCTAAATAACTTTCCAACTTGTACTCATTTACTAATCTATTTAACATATCGGTCTTCCCTGCATCTTTCAATTCCTTTAGTATCTCCTTCCAACCAACATCACTCATTTCAACATCAAACTCTGAAGGAGTGTTACTCTTCATTTCCAACTCTTGTTGCTGCTGTTGTAGATATTGTTGATTGTATTTATTATTCAATGTGGCTTCTAAATCAATGACCTCAATTTCAGCATCATCTGGTATATCCTCTGGTGATACCATTTCCATATTATCTGGTAGGTCAAATGTTCTATTATCAAATGGTTGTGATGTTGATGATGATGTATCAAATGATTTGTTATTAATGAGAGGACTGTCATCGGGAGGCATCCAATCTTCTTCACCTTCATCATCAATATTGCCTTCTTTATTTATAGTTGCAAAACACCTACTAGCTGCAGAGTATTGATGAGTATCATACTGTCTGTTTTGTATGCTTTGTAAATTTATACTTTGTTGAGTGGTAGTGATAACATTTGATCTTGAGCTATGATGGCGTAGGGAATTCACAACAACTTCCAATTGAGATCGTCGACGCCGAATATGACGAGCGCATATACTACCAATGTTCAGCATTATATCTATTGTCTTTGCCAAGTGATGGTATAATCAACTTACACTCATCAACTTACTAACTCGTCACCACTAAAAAATAAATTGTTATTTATTCTAGCGATCAAACCGTCTTCAATGCAGTTAAGCATATTGTACCTACAACTTATTGAGAATTGAGAGATGAGGTATTATCTATCTCTCACTGTTATCTACCATCATCATTGCCTTGCAAGTAAAGAGTGTATATATCGGCTATCTCGGCTAAACACAGAATGAGACAGTGATACTTTGAATATTATCTCCCAAATCATGAAAATCCTTGCAACTATGCATATCGGCGGTCCTAATTCATATCTACCCCTTCCAATTGAATCAACTTTAACTTGGGGGTTGTGCTTCTCGTGTTTGGCTGTATCAGGTTATCATTATAATAAATCTATCCCATTATCATCAGGTTGGTGTTATAATATATACCGAAGAACACGTATCCTAGTTCGGAGTTTGTTTGGGGGGTTAATTGGCCGTAGAATATATCCATTACAAGATAGTGCTCTTGCAGATCATGGAGATGAGGAAATATGGATACCACTTACTACACATAGCCGTGCTGAATTAGAAAGAGCATCACCATGGGAAAGATATTTATCATTACTACGATTATTCGAGAAGTGTCATCCAGAAGTATTAACTCCTTTATCGGTGCCAACAAAGAATGGTTATAGTCGAGAAAGAGCTTTATCAAATATGGATTCATTTGAAGAATTGAAATGTCATGCAAATGCTTCTCTTATACATGTCCTCCGTACGGATAATATATGTAGAAGATTGGCCTCTTTGGCTATGAGACCATATGATCCATCAAAATGGCCAAAAATACATGGAGATCATCAGCAGCGGAAAGAACAATATCCACATACAACAACAACATTGCTTAGACAATTCCCACATAATAGATTATTACAACGAATGTCAATCTTTTGGAAATATCTATTGGTACTACCATCATTAGAGGGAGTTAAATCATTCTATCATTTACCGACGTCTCCTGTTACTCCTATAGCTGTATCGAGGAATAAGAAACATGTCAATGATTGCAATTATCCATATCGAATATCACTTATCCTGCCAGCATATCGGGAGAAAGGATCTCATCTATTGAAGAAATTGATAAAAGCACTTGAATTTGCTCAAGATCCCAATGAAGTGGAAGTAGTGGTAGTGGATGCCGGAGGATGTAGTGATTTGGAGTTACTACTACCATTGACGGGAAATAACAATGAAAACATTGACACAAATAATGATGATAGTAACAAACTATACTTTGGAAGGATATCTATATTCTCATACAAATCTGGGGGAGGCCGAGGTCCATGTCTTAACTTTGGTGCACATGTCGCTACAGGACGAATACTTACATTCTGTCATAGTGACACAACCATGCCTGAAGATTGGGATGCAAAGATTGCTGATACCTTGGAAAATAGCGATGATAGACGGCAAAGAGTTAATTCGTGTGCTTTCTCTTTTGGTGTTGATACTTCTCCAGAAGGCCTTTCAATGCCATTTGAATCATCATCATCGTCCTCAGAGACAGCGACATACTGCCCTCGAGGTATTCGAGCACTTGAATTCTTCACAAATGTTAGAAACTACCTTTTCAGTCTACCCTACGGGGATCAAGTTCTATCACTACATGCTTGTGTCTTCCACTTTATAGGAGGGTATCCAGATCAGTGTTTGATGGAAGATTATGATCTTGTATCTCTATTGAGACGACGTGCCGCCTTATTTACCCCTCCATATGATTCATCATCAAGCGATATTGTACAGGAGAGGCTAGCAATCATATCAGGAGCTCCAGCGCTGTGTTCACCTCGACGATGGCAGAAACATGGAGTATTATATGTGACATTTATGAATTACAAGTTTGTCAACATGTATGCTGGAAGAAGGAAAACGAGCCCTGATGACTTGTTCAAGCTGTATTATGGTAGTGAAGCGCCAAAGAGAGAAGCAGTAGAATCTCCATGGGAAGTAGAGCTTGTAAAGATTATGAATGAGCATATATGAAGGTGAGTTTTGACTCTAGAGGAAGATTGAGAATAAAGCATTCTAATTCGCTAAAAAGCATCTCCTAGACACTATCTCATGTCTATTGGGTGTGTATGTTTCCAACATACAACATGGATGCAACATCAATGCAAGAGTCCGCTTGTGGTTGATTATATATCCCAAATCTTTCACTTTATGAACTCTCTAACATTATATTCTCAATCCATGCCAACTGCCAACCATACCTAATGATCATCAAGCTCTACTAGAAGTGGATCTGTCATTTTTATAGGATACCGCCGTATCTTTGAAAAATTGATCAAGATATTTTTTTGCAACCCCTTAGTATGCTTTAGACATACATATAATCAACTCCTAACATTGTGTAATATATTGTCTTTTCAGCGGCGCCTTGTTGATATTGTTGTGAAGTTAGTTGTGCGGTATCATCAGAGATATTAATATAATAATAAACTGCAACTGCAATTAATCATGACATCATCCCCCTTTGAATGCAAAGTATCGATTGACCAATCAATCCTTGACTCTGTCCTCTCCGCATCCTCCCCATCACTTATTGGGTCAATTGATCAGGGTACATCGAGCTCTCGTTTCCTACTAGTAACATCTTCTGGTCGTATATTATCCACAGCTCAAGTTGAATTCGAGCAATGCTTTCCTCAAACAAGTCCATATAATAATAATAACTCCGCATCGTGTGCGGGATGGCATGAACATGATCCCTTTAATATTTATGATTCCGTATCAATCTGTATTGCAAAGACATCCGAGGAATTGTTAAAGTATGGATTAGATATTACATCAGATTTAGGTTCACATGCTGATTTAACAAAGGTATCAATTATTAAAGCTGTGGGTATTACAAATCAAAGAGAAACTACTGTTGCTTGGAATGATAGGACAGGATGTGTTTATTACAATGCCATTGTTTGGGATGATACGAGAACTGCATCAGTAGCTGATTCAATAATGTCTGAGAATACAAATTCTGGTGATGAAGGTAATGCTAAAGATGCATTACGATCTAAAACTGGATTGCCAATTGCAAGTTACTTTGCGGGGACGAAAGTACGATGGTTCATTGATAACATACCCAAGTTACAACAAGATTTATCGTCATCAAGTGAAAGATCCAATGTTAGATTTGGTACTATTGATACATGGTTATTATATATGCTCACTGGATATAAGCGAAGTATAGCCGAGAGTGAGGTGAATCAACGGTTAGCACATGAGGGTGGAGTATTCAAAACTGATGTGTCCAATGCATCTCGTTGGTTGTTTATGAATTTAGAAATTGTTCAATGGGATAATAGTTTAGTGGATGCAGTATGTGGTGGTAGTGTTTGTTGGAATGATAGTGATGAGACAACAATCCCAATTGATACTGCTTTGCCAAGGATTGTACCGTCGAGTTCTACTTTAGGAGTTATCCATGGTGTTGAGTGTTGCTCTGGTAATAAAATGGCATTGAAGAACATTCCAGTCGCGTCTATACTTGGAGATCAACAGGCAGCACTCTTTGGACAAACTTGCTTTGCGCCAGGAGAGGCCAAATGCACATACGGCACGGGACTATTCCTCATGATGAACACAGGTGCTCAGTTGATCCCAAGCACACAGGGACTATTAACTACCGTGGCTTATCAACTTTCTAATCAATCATCACCTGTTTACGCACTGGAAGGATCAGTTGCATTTAGCGGCTCGACTATCGGTTGGTTGCGAGATCGGCTTGAACTTATCAATTCAGCATCTGAAACTGAAGCACTTGCAACATCAATCACATCGAATGAAAATATGTATCTAGTACCGGCATTCAGTGGGTTGTTTGCTCCTCATTGGCGACCAGATGCAAGAGGTTGTATGGTTGGTTTGACGGCATCTCATACCAAGGCACATATTGTTAGAGCAGCACTCGAATCTAGTGCCTATCAAGCCAGAGAAGTCTTTGATGCTATGGTACTTGATTCATCTGTTCAGTTAAAAGAAATGCGTGTCGATGGTGGAGCTACTGCAAACAGATTCCTTATGCAATTTCAGTCTGATATATTGAATGTACCAGTAGTTCGACCAGAATACTTGGAAACTACTGGACTTGGAGCGGCGTTTGCGGCGGGTATTGAAGTTGGAGTATGGGAGGATATGAACGAGGTGGGTAAGATGTGGAAGAAGAATTGCATGTGGAACCCAAGTATGGAAACTCAAGAAAGGGCAAGATGTTGGAAGGGTTGGAACAAGGCTGTTAAGAAAAGCTTGAATTGGATTGGGGAGTAGATTGTGTAAGACAAGGATATCCATTTAGTGATACTATGTAACTCCTATTTACTTTTGTGTACTATACAAACAAATACTCATCTACTAAATCCTCACTTGGTATATGCCACTCTCTCCATTAACTTACTGCCCCCCATCTCCACTTCGATCACTTGTATCTTGTAGTGCTTCCCTCATTGAAGTGGCAATTTGTTGAGCTGATTCAAGACTTGACATACGAGACTCTCTTAATGAGTCTCTATTAACGAATGTACTTTTTCTTCGAAAGTTATTCAACTCCAAACTAGCAGCACCCCCGCTCACTTTGGCTGCTTCTCGCTTCAAAATAGCCGAGGCCTTTGCGGCTGTGGGTCTTTTATTAAGATCCTGGTTCCAGCATGAGTTTAAGAATCCCTTCATAGCAGGCCCCCAATTCTCGTCAACCTTTGGCCTACCCCCTTTAATAACTACATTCTCATGGTGCATTTTCTGTGAATATCCTGAAAATGGCCTATTGCAACTAAGCATCTCCCAAAGCATGATTGCAAATGAGTACATATCACAAGAGTATCCATACGGTTTATTCGCACATACTTCAGGAGCCATGCTAATGTTGAGGGGGAGAGAAATCACAAACAATGGTCAGACAAAGTATCTCTGTATCGTATATCTCATCATGATCTGAACTTACTAGCGCAATGATCCAGTTTCACCGGTGAGTTTCCAAGTTGTATCTGTAACTTTCTCTTTATCCATGACTTCCCTAGCCAGTCCGAAGTCGAACAGTACTATGTCATCTCTGATGTTGAACCCGACATTCTGAGAACAAAATACAATATCATCAATCAAATGTGACATGAATAACAACAATGTGATTTGCAAAGTATCCTGATACTTACCTCTGGCTTCAAATCACGATAAACAAGCTTATTCTTGTGCATATATTCAAATGCTCCTGTTAAATCATATGCATAACACAACTTAGTTTCCATCAACTCGTCCAACTTTGATTTACTAGTTTTCTTCAACTTGTTCATGAAACCTTTTGCCTTTTTGCTTTGTAAGTTCCATTTTGGAATACGTGCCTCGAGAGTATCATATAACCTATCAAGTATGATGAAGTAATTAGGATGCATCATTCCTTCCGAACCAAAGGCCCGCATGGTGATGATATGTGGGTGATTAACAACTGAAAGGAACATAGTCTCTACTGCCATGTCAATTGTACCTTGCGTAAAGAGTTGTTTGTTTGCAATAACCTCAGGACTTAAAGCCTGCAGAGATAAGATATGAACAATCGTATTAGAAAGATTGATTATATCTCATACATCCAATGTGTATCTCGGAAATATATGAGCATATCTTGTGCATAAACATATATATATATCGGATATGAACACATATCTTGTGCATAAACATAATAATCTCGGATATGATCATATCATGTGCATTAAAAATATGTAATGTATCTCACCTTGATACAATACCTAGCATCACCACTTTCTCGAAGACAATGATTGGCAATGAATTGCTTATCCTGTAAAGCTTGTTCTTCGTCATCTTCACTTGCAACTGGCCCGTTGTCAACCTTGCAACTAATTGATCGTATCTCTTTTACCTATGTGGGAGGTGAACAATATTGATTAGGACATATTATCTGTGCATATAAACATAGAAGACGCCAAGCCATGTATTAACTCACCGTACCAAATCCTCCCTTCCCTAATACTTTACCCATACCTAATTCATCAATACTAAACTGGGGTATAACATCTGGAAGATGCGCGTTATCAAAGTTTATGAAAATGAAGAAGAGGAGATAATAATATATGTTAATTATATAATATGCAAAGTCAATCATATAAAGGTGCACTAAGGTCAAATAAAGCAGTCAAGTTGTCGAGTCTTTATACTGAAGATGAAACAACACTAACGTGGACTTTCCAGTAGCCTCTTTTGAAAGAAAATTCGAATCTTTCTCCATACTTTTGATCTTCATTGTAGCAATTTTATTAATACGCCCAAGAGTCTCGGAAGAGTGAGTAGCCTTTGCAATATATTCTCTTGATTTGGTATTATTGATTGAGACCTTTTGTTTGGCAGCTGCTGCCTGGGCTGCTGCCTTGGACACCATGATGTAATGATATTTGATATCTTTTTTGTTTTATTTAGTTGAGTGGGGCTGCCAACACAAATGTATGAACTGTCTGCGAGGACAAACGATCTAGCAGCGTACGAGCGGCAATTTATTATATGGGGAGACTATGATATTATGTCTCCAGTGAGTTGACTTCTTCATGAAGGCAGTCATACGAATACTATGCCGACAATAAAAGCGGAAGTGAATATTAAGTATGTACCGCGGGATTTTGGCGACTTAACGTCATCATAACTACGGTTGTTTGCAGATAGATGTAATACTTGTAGAACCTCAAGTCAGTGGTGTATTCACGTTAGATTGATATATATAATAAAACTATTAGGCAAGGTCGACCATTTCCAAAATTAATTTATTCCTATGAATCTCTCATTGTATGTACATACAAACCTATTAACTACGGTCGGTCATTGAGGCAGTCTCTATAGTTTTATAAGTTGGATTGATATATTATTCATATAAGAAGAATACCTCCAGAGACACTGACAACAATATCAAGAAGAAGTATGGTATCATTAGTACCCACCTTCCTTGCATCTCTTAGAGCGGTTGGTACAGCTGCAACAATGGCACTTGCAGGGGCATATCTTCATAGACGACAATTTGTTACTCCATCGGGTAAAAAGATACTCGCCCTAATATCACAACAAGTTACTATACCATGTTTTCTATTTGCCAAGATTATATATTGTCCACAACCAAACAATGATGTAGATGATATTACAGATGATGGGATAGTTTGTCCATCAGTTGCAAATAGGATAGGAGATCTGTGGATGTTACTCATTTGGCCCTTCTATGTTGTATCTTGTGGAGTACTCACTGGTTATCTTTGTGCCAAAATAACAAATACACCACAAAAACAAGTTAGATCATGTTTGGCCGCATGTGCATTTGGTAATAGTACTGGATTAGTCATTACTTTACTTTCTGTAATACACAAGCAATTCAATAACAAAACAGAGTTGGGAAGGATCGATCCCACTGCTTTTCTTAGTGTTTACTTGTTATTATATCCAGTGTTGCAGTGGGTAAGTTATTGTGCGCATCTTGTGTCATATATATTCTACTTATGTTCTCACCACACATATGTTCATCTTTTAGGGTGTAGGAGGATGGCTGTTAGCACCTGAGGAAAATAATGAAAGTGAAAAGGGAATAATAACAAAGAATGATAAGAATGTAAACAATATACCTGTGGAAGGAACTCCGCTCATCACAGATCCTAACAATAATACAAACAAACAGATAATACAACGCCGACCAAGTCACATATCACACATTCTCAATTATGAACCAGAGAAGATGTCTCCATCCATGTCTGCCACTGTAGAGGAATTTGGTGGCATGCAAAAAGATCGTGGTCATCTTGTAGTTAGTAGTGAAGACAGGAATGGGCAACCAAACTGGCATGCAACAGGATTCTTCAAATCACCTTCAAGTGGAGCGCTGGCGATGATACAGGAACTAAGTTTTGACTTTGATCAAGGTAGCTGTGAAGAGACTCCTCTACCAACTCAATCTACTAATTCAGAAGTAGATGGAGATTATGAACCAACACTAACTGAAACATATAGTTCAGATAGTATCAACAACTTACCGAGAGTATTATCACTACAAGAATTGGCAGCTGTTCAAGAAGCAGATATTTTACCTTTAACAGAAACTCTACAGAGAGTCTTGAGAAAAGTATTTCAACCACCTGTGATTGGTGCACTATTAGGGCTATTCATTGCTAGTTTTCCTTCGATTAGAGGTGTATTTGAAAACATCTATGGTGAGGGGAGAACAGCAGCTCTACACTTTATATTCGATGGAGTAAGTCGCTTCTTTTTGTAGTCGTTCTCATAGTCTTGTTTGCATGTCTTCTTTTCTCACCTTTCTACACATAAAGATATATTCCGTCGGTCAGGCGGCAGTACCAATCAACATGATTATTCTCGGTATCAACCTCAGTTCGACATTTGAAAAGAAGGAACACAAAAAGAATGACAACAATATGCTTCCTAATCCAACAATGCTAGCAATCGTAGTTGGTAAGATGATCGTAATGCCAATGATTGGTATCGTTTCGACTTGGATCTTGGAGAGGTACTATATAGACATACCAGACGCTATAGATGCAACATGCTACCTGGTAATGATGATAGTGTTTATCACTCCGACTGCTAATAACGTCATGGTGATGGTGGAACTTTCCGGGAGCTCTTCGAAGGAAGGAATGGCGAGATTGATTGGATACCAATATGTAGTCTCACCTGTTGTTCTCAGCTTAGTTCTTTCAGCTGTTGTTAGCTTGGCTTCTTGCCATTTCGATCAGTCTTGCTCGCACTATGTAGATACACACTAAGGTTTTATAAGAGGTGATCAAAAGAGGAACCAGTACCTCGAACATTAAGACGAGATTGCTTGTGGATTGTATGCAGCTCCATCTGTTGATATATATATATATATATATATATATATATATATAATAGAAAGGGTGATTAGTGATTATAATGAAATAAACCAATGTAAACCTGCCGCCTCCTCTGTACTGCAAGCTGGGGGATACCAAGGATACCGCTAAAATATCTTTATTTTTTGAGTAGATAGTAACGCTAGACGAAGAGTATGTTTCTACTCATTCTACCCTGTGGGAAATTAAGTAAATTAAGAACCCCCCCCTAGGAATGCTACTAGTGGGAGGTAGAATGCGAGTGCTCGAAGGATAGATATGGTATGATATGAACTACCCACCATCTGAGGAACTAAATGATGACAACACACCTTCTATTGATAGCGTTGATCAATTGTGTATTTGCATTTAATGTGAATACTCATCAGAGTCACTATTATCGTGTGGGAAGTCTGCAATCACAGAAAAATGATAATATATCTCCCTCATCTCCCCCCTTTACCATCCAACATATTGATCACATTGTTCTACGATGTCGAAACTTTGCAGCCATGTTTGACTTCTATCACCGAGTGCTTGGTTGTACTATAGATGAACCAATAGACAATCACTTAAATCGCTTCGGTGGCGCTTTGACGCATCTTCGAGTTGGCTCTTGTTATATAGATCTCATATCATATGATATAAATAATTTAAGTAAAGAGGGACGAGATGCAGTGACACGTATGCATGGAGGAGGTGCTGGATTAGATAGTAACAAAAGTTTACAAGATGTGAAGATATCATCCGATGATTCAACAATGGATCATTTATGCCTTCGTGTTGAACCATTTGATAAAGATCAGATGATGAAATATCTTAAAGAAGAAAATGTTCACATTGTTGTTGATGGAGATAGACGGTTGGGTGCTGATGGGATAGGTCCTTCTATTTATGTAGCTGATCCGGAGGGAAATGTTGTTGAATTGAAAGGGAGTCCGTATGAAAGGAATAGTCAATCAGATATTGAATCAAGTCAACAAAAACCAAATGATATAAAACAAGATATTGCTACAATTGCAAAGCACAATCAAATGAAGACAGATGATACAAGAGGTAAAGATGATCCAATACACATGAAAGGTATCGGTAGTGACAACGAGAATATGAGCATACCGGCAACTCCATGCAATCGAATATGCCGTTACAATTCAAACTTTTATGATGGGCAAGTATGTATTGGATGTTATCGTGAAGCATATGAAGTAGAGTGTTGGCAGAGACAAACGCCTTTGCAGAAAGCAATGACTTTATTAGATTGTATTGACCGCTGCAATGATAACAAGTTTGATGGTTCTATATCAATGGAAGAATTAACTCGACAATATAATCATTGGGCAAGCTTAGCAAAGGAATAAGAATGCATAATCTGATGATTGAATGATACATTAATGATGATAAGTCTTCCGCTGGATATAAGGAGGTGTAGGGATATATCATCAGTGCTCTGTATCATCTTGAAAGAAAAAAAGGTGGGTCTGTCTCCCAACGATAGATGAAAGTACCAATTAGTTTACATATAAAACAGTATCTCCCTCGATGTTATGGCGATTGATACTGTGCCCCACGGTAGTAACATAAACGAAACAGGAGCGCGCCCCTCAGTAATGAATGAATGTGTGAGATTCTGATCATTGCTTGTTTCATTCTCAGGGAGTTGACATGCCTTGTATAAAACACTGATGAGGTTCATCTCTGAAACAAGTGTTTCGTCCAGGTGATACAATCTTGAAATGAGAAAAGTGTAACCGAATTAATGTATCCTCATAGTCCTTGAATACGATGTGTTTCTTCTTCTTCTTGCCTTCTCCTGCAGCCAAAGAAGACAGGAAATCTTTCATCTCAGATCCAGCATTTGTTCGGCACCTGGCTTCTCCAACTAGAGTTTCTCCCTCATTGACAGGCGTCGTCATTGTATTATTTTGAACCCATCCAAAGCAAAATAATTGATCCGCCTTGTTTTGTATGATGTCTTCAACGTGCTCATTATCTGTTGTAGAAGAAAGTGAAAGCATATAACGGAAACCAACAAAACGATCGCTCTGTCGCCAACCATTTGGTACTCCTACACCGCTAGCTGTATGCATCAGAACAATGCTTGCTAATGTAAGGATAAGTAAGTGTAATGATAACATGGTGTGGTTTGATATTGTGTTTTATAAGAAGGGAAGGGGGTGAAAATGAAGGTATAAGTAATATAAGTACGTAGGTACTTTATTGTTAGATATTCATACATCATACAAAACGAAAAACCATCATATTAATTATTTTATATATTGACAATACTATTCATTCTTTTACAATTACTCCGTGATGGGGAGTCGATGCTTAACACAACTATTCATGCTTGCTTATACAATAAAATGTTCATGAGAGATACAAATACAATTGCAATTTTAATATTCGTCACAATCGTGACGATCACCGACGATGGCCTCTTGGCGGATGGGAAGAAAATTAATACTGTTTCCCATATGCCTATGTTCAATTGGCTTTATAGTTCGAGGTCTTATTGCAAGTCTGGGGGGAGATGGTAACATTGGTAGATCGTTGACATCCCCCAAAATCATATCATCGGCGTCGATTCCAATTGGTGAATGAGGAGACGGTGCGGCAAGTACAAAACCCCCATTGGTATTGCTAGTCGGACGAGGACGTAGGTTGATCAGACCTATATCATTGCTATTCGGATTGAGGATTGATTGTCCCTTATTGATATCATTTAATATAGATTCAATATCTTCTTCGCTATCATTTATTCTATCGATATTTTTGTTCTTGCCATGAAGTGGAGGAGGAGGGGGAGGGGGCAATTGACGTGCACTGCTGCCGATATTACCTGTCCCTAGCGGTGGTGATGAATATCGGAAGATCTGAGTTTTATCATTATCCTCGGCATCAATGTCAATATTGTTCTTCGATACTAACATTGATATTGACATTGAAGACATGCTCTTGGAAGGATTTAGTTCTTTTGTTGCAACAAAGGTTAGTTACTGGTTGTTACTGTAACAATGGATAGAGCAAGAGACAATACTGAATCTATATGCCATAGCCATCAGATCTACTGAGTATGAGAGTATCATTGTTCTTTCATCCATCAAACCATCATCGAGAGAGGAATCAGAATTCTGAAAATGAATTTCATATTATATCTCATTTCTCTCATTCTTTCTCTCTTCTTCCAACAAAGAAAGCCTTTCTTCCAACCACTAAACTTCACACCCTAAGCTTTTTTTACTAACAAAATGTAACTCACTCAATATTAGGAATTTTTAAGTCAGTGAACATTGTATTGTGGTCTACTTGATGCCAATAATGCATTACTAATGAAAAAATTAGCTTGCATGTTGCATTTAAGTAAGAAAAACACAAAAGAAAATGTCTACAATAGCTAAAATAGGCTAAAAAAGCAAAGAATTGGCTCACATTTGACATCAGTGGGGGTATAGTAACAGTATGCAGATGCTACAAAAATAGATGATTGGCATTGCTTGAGTACATAACAAGGTCAGTAACAACCCCAGCATGTCTTTAATGCCATCAATTTGTGCCATGATTTGGTTGCACAGTTTCATCAACAGGCAAGACAACCAGGGAGTGCTGATAGTGTTCATTGCCCTTTCTTATACATATATAATGGCAACAAATCAATATCTAAGCAACAGGAGGCTAGCATGCCACCAATTGATAGCCAAACATTGTTGGACAGCCGGTTTGATTTCGAAAATCTGACCAAATGAATCTGAGGCAAGAGAACTGCCAACAAGTGGCCACAAAAGTGTGATGGAGGGCCCTACAATGGTGCTGATAGTGTTCATTGGTCTTTATTATACATATACATAAAGGAATTACCAATATGTAAGAAGGAGAGTGGTTGTATACCTCCACGTTTAGGTGTTACATTGTTGGACAGCCAGCTGGTTCGATTTCAAAAATCTGACCCAATCTGAGGCAAGAGAACTGCCAACAAGTGGCCACAAAAGTGTGATGGAGGGCCCTACAATGGTGCTGATAGTGTTCATTGGTCTTTATTATACATATACATAAAGGAATTACCAATATGTAAGAAGGAGAGTGGTTGTATACCTCCACGTT
>Ga0214479_100290_pt1 | contig 32163 bp, 19 predicted proteins | sample M1_20Mar14CPVII9_5_FD_165054 | JGI IMG/M metagenome (GOLD analysis project Ga0214479, IMG submission 165054) | Marine eukaryotic communities from Monterey Bay, California, United States - M1_20Mar14CPVII9sort6BwellE14 | ecosystem: Environmental > Aquatic > Marine > Unclassified | place: USA...
GATGAAGATGATGTGTTGTAACATCTACTATAATTTGATTGAAACAACTTCAATTGCAATGGATATTGAGCATAAGATGGTGCATAAGTTTGTGTTGCATCGGGAATACTGGCATTATTATTGAATGGTGAGTATCGTCTCCTCTGACTGGTGTAATTCTGTGAAATAAGATTAGGTATTATTACTGCACACGGAGAAGGCAGAGTAATTGGATCAAGACATATCGTATATGATGTGAAGTATGTGGAGGAGATTTTATTTTTGTGTTGATGGATAATATGCAAGTTTCTCTTCATTATCTGGCGTAGAGACGGCCGCTGAAATCGCCACATCATTACTACTAAGACTCTTTCCTTTATAAGATAATTCAATTGGTTTGCTACCTTTCTTATTGTTCTACCTTTTGTTTCTTATTTGGTTGATCAGATGTTGATAATGTTGTTTTTGGTACTTCTTTCTTCTTTGGCGGCATGGGCTCAAACACTTCTACCGTATCACTCTTATTCATATGTGAGTTGACTGATATATTAAAACATCGTATAATTGCATCTTCATCTACTCCCTTGCTGTTTATTTGGTTGTTTGTTGTTTTGTAGCCATTGGATTTTTTGATATCGTCTTTGCAACTTATCTTATGATAATTCGTTGTAGAGTTGTTTATTGGAAAATTGATACCTGATAAATCTTCATCACTACCATCGTCTGAGTATTGTTGCTGCATATCGTCATATCAGATAGTTACCTCAGGTTACTAATCGTACTGTGCCGCGCAGCGCCATCCTCAACTCCTCAAATCAAAAAGCAAATTATTGAAATATCGTACTTGAATATAAAAATACGGGCCGAAAGCTTATAAATACCTTTTCATCATTCCAAACAATCTTCTACATACATTCATACACCTGGAGGCGGGCGCGAGGACTGAGGATTCACCCATTTGTTGAATGACAGAGGCTATTGAATCCTTTATTTTTCTCTTAATAACACATTAATTACGCCGATTCTTTGTTTCTTAGTTTACAATATTTCCAATCCCCCAAACCCAATCCCCCCCCCTCAATTAAATATCCTATCCACCCTTCTATTTAATAATCTAACGGTACAAATGTTCACTTAACAAATTCTTAGCAATTTGCTTTTCCCACTTATCCCCATTACTTAACAACTTCTCCTTATCATATAATAATTCCTCATGTGTTTCAGTGGCGAATTCAAAGTTTGGTCCCTCGACAATTGCATCCACAGGGCAGGCCTCTTGGCACTGTTTATTCATATTGAAAGATATATTCAATATTAGGGGAGGGATAGAATAGGATAGAATACACAGCACGATACCACACGTACACACAATACCAACAATAGACACATAAAAAATTGTCAAAACTTACAAATCCACAATAAATACACTTGGTCATATCAATATCATATCTCGTAGTTCTTCTAGCACCATCCTCTCGTTCTTCAGCATCAATAGTAATAGCCTGTGCAGGACATGCCGCCTCGCATAACTTACATGCAATACAACGTTCATCACCACTAGGATAACGACGTAATGCATGCTCACCACGGAAACGTGGTGATAGATATCCTTTCTCGTAGGGGTAATTAATTGTTACCTTTGGTTTCATGGCAACTTCACCTGATAACCAGAATGCACGCCAGATTTCTGTCATGAAGAATATTTTGGAGGAGCGTTCGAATATGTTTTCCCATGATGTCTGTATTATATTATTTTGTGCACATGATGTGTATTTGTGGTGTTGTTTGATAGTTATTGAGGGTTTGGGGTGTATATGATATGTATATGAGAATTTTTAGAAAGATATAATTATCAGTATATTAGTGTTGCAATACCATAGTATATACTCTTTAAAGCACTTGCATATTGTTTGTTTTGCAAGTATTGTTCACACACAAAAAAGAACTTACGGGTAAAATATTATCTCTATCGGCAACACTGCTCATCTGTCTAGCACCGCCTATTGTTGACGACCGATAACGGCACGCCACCAAGGTGGTACGGCGGCTTGCCAAGGACCAGAGCATCGTGATTATATCTATTAATTATGCCTGTGTTTCTACTACTAACTTCACTTATCAGGCTAGTTCTGAGTTGTTAGACTCGACAATCGAGCGAGCCTGATAGTACTAAGGAATACAAAGTCCAGTGCACGATAATAGCTGGGCCGCTTATCTATTAGTATCGGTATTGAATTGTTAATTGGTTTAGTATTGGGGCGATATACCATCATCATTTTACGGCTGTCATAATAGTTCATAAAAGAACACATCATATGCACAAAAATTACATGCACTTGTTTAGTATTTAGAGAGGTGATAGAAGAAAGTAGAACAATTAATCAGGAGCAGAGAATGGCAGACGAAAGTAATACCGAAGTGTTTGTTTATACAGAGGGGATATCAGTACCTCAGGATGTTGTACGTGTACGAGTTCATCCTTCAGTTACCGTGATTCCTGAGGGAGCATTTTATGAACGAAAAAAGTTGGAGGAGGTTGAGCTTTGTGAAGGGTTGTTAGAGATTGGAAAGCAAGCATTCTTTCAATGCGATTTATTGACAAAGATTACAACAATACCTTCCACTGTCACAGTTATTCACGAAAGTGCATTTGCCGAATGTTTTAGTTTACAAGAGGTTAAGTTCTGTGAAGGTTTACGAGAAATGAAGAGGAGGGCATTTGATTGCTGTATTTGTTTGAAACGGATTTGGTTACCAAATAGTATCGAACGAATTGAGGAGGATGCATTTGTTGGATGCAAAGCTACTAATTTCAAAATTCCACCATTGATGTCAACAATCGTTGAAGGAACATTCAGCCATTCTGAATCAATGTGCTCTATAGAGCTTCCCGAAAGTATTACACGGATTGAGGATATGGTATTTATGTGTTGTCGTGTTCTTCGAAATATGGCCATTCCTCCAAATGCTGACATTGAACTCGGTACATTTGAAAGTTGCACGGACCTCCAACAGCTATTTGGCACAGAAGAACAAATCATCAATGCATTGAAGCATCGATTTGATAATCTACCAATTCATAAAATGGTATATTACCAGGCATATAATAACATGACAGTAGACCAGCTGAATAATGCATTAGATGTAAGATCCGGACAACGTAGATCGTCACGGATGAAGTTAGATCAAACTGGAAATAAACAGGATTGTTTGGGGATGACTCCTCTTCATATCTTGGCGTGTTCTTCCATCCAAAGTGTTGATTTATATAAAGTATTGATTACAAAGTACCCCGAGAATCTCATCACAAAAGATATATGGGGAGCATTGCCATTACTATACGTAGTCTTAAGGAATGCACCAACTAGAGAGGCGCCGAGTGAGATTGTACAGTTCTTGGTAGAAAGTTACAAGACCCTCTATCCAAATCTTCAATTCGATTGGAACGAGATGGTGCTGAACTTAGCCAGGTTTGAAGCATTGGCTTTGCGGCCATTAGCGCAACATGATGTGATTAGATATGTTTGGAGTATACAACGAGAGAGTTTTCCTGATCAAAGCTTTGATTGCGATGAGATCCTTGAGGAAGCAGTAAATCGTTGGGATAAAGACCATTCTGAATACATCCCAAAACGTTCTTTTATCCATTTAGTTAGACTAAGTATCTCGGCACGAGCAAACAGGCTAGGGAATCGTAAATTGAAGCATTATATTCATGAAATGTTGAATAAGACGTATAAGATTGATTGTCCTGAAAGTAGTCAAGGAAGAAGAGATTACATTGCTGGAGTACAGGAGCATCTCGTACATTGTGAAAATGAGTATCGTACACTCAAGGAGGCCATCACACTGCTCGAGTTGGCTCTTTGGAAGAAAAGGATGAATGACCATTGCCAGGAAAGGAACGAGACGAGGCGTATCAAGAGAGTGAAGATTGATGAGTTGCAAGTTAGACAGCAATGTCGTGTTGGAAGTGGAGCTGATATTGTTATTGAGCATGTGTTACCATATCTCGTGACAATGAAGGAGTAGGAAGGAACCCGGATTCCTAAAGTAGGCATTAACTTTAGATAGAAGTATAGTCTAAACTCAAGAGGGCTTACTTAAACAACATTAGCTGCTTCTAACTCGTTCATTTCAAAAGTATTGTTAATCAAGCAGCTAATTAGTAGTATATAATCTCAGTAGATTGTAATATGTTGCATCTACTAGGTTAATCAAATCTCGAGTGCCGAGTAGATGGCATGGCCTTGTACTCGGATATATCGATCTCACTAAACTCAATCTTCTCATGAGTCTTAAGTGCACGTTGCAAATATCTCTGTCTTTCCATACTTGCCCAAAATGGAATCTTATCAAACTCATAATACGGTATTCTGACAACAGTCCATCCCTTCTTCTTTAATAGTCTATACTTGAGGACGGTATGTCCCAATACGCGAGGTTTGATCTTTTCACCATTTGCCATAGCCTCTAAATCCTTACCGGATGATGCCATGACAGTAAAGTGATGCGGACCATCGAATTCCATGGCCACCTTCTTCCATTGCTTGCTATTCATGACATTATCTTCCTCTGGAAAGTCCTCCTCGGCAGTATGTGTCCACGCACTATCCTCATCTAATACAATGGCAACATCTACATCTTCATCGTATTCATTACGATGTGCCACCTTCATCAGTGTTAGTGTTTGACTTATAGCACGATGACGACTTGAACTAGTCTTACGACGACCCTTTTCTATATTCCATTTCTCCTCAAGGTATTGACTAAATTCTTGGGGGACATACTTGACTGCCTCTGGACAGTCTTTACTCAAGAGAAAGTAGGATTGCCATAATTGATGTGCATGTTCAAGTTGGATAATACCCTCATCGCTGGTAGATGCAGCGTGGAAGATGTTCTGTAGTAGTATCACTACATTATCATCATAAGTCTCGAGTACAGCTAGTGACCATGCTAGATTGGCCTGTTCTTGTGGTCCCAAGCCATGCTGTTGCATCCTCATTGGAGGCAGCAATTCGCCCTGTTCAATATAATCACTATTTCTATCCATACGTTCCAATAATGCTCGTGAGGCAGTATTTGGAAATGATTCATAAACACTACCAAACTTGGATGTTAGGTATAATCTCGCCTGAACCCAAAGTAAGATTGATATTTCCGAAGTTGAAAATCCTCCATGTTTCTTGTTTGGATCTTGTCGACTAATCCGTATCCTCTCTAATGATTCTTCATATACTGCCATTAGCACATCTTGATTATCAAGTCGACCGTGTGCTAACGCTGTTGCCATTTGGACCAAGTCTGCACATGTCCAACGTTGAAGTGGTCGGAAGGAACCATTGTTTATCCAATAGTTGTTAATGGCATCAACTAAATGAACCAGTGAAACACCAACTGATACATTATCGGACTCCATTGTACCCAGTGCCCATGCTATTTGTATTACATCTCTTGGTAGGATGTTATTACATTCCTTGTCACCACTACTCGAAGAAGAAGATTGACTACTTCTAGTAGTGCAATACTCAATACGACGTGTAGCCTCCTTAGCAAAGAATGATAACATAGCCTCACCTTCTTTAGTACGGTATGCACCTCGTGTGGCGTATGACCATGCAATATTTGATAATTCACTCCATTTACATGCCTTTAGTAATGTTGTTGGATTTTCATCTTCCGTGCCAGACGACAGTTGCTTGACGGCGGAGCCTTCACCTTGACAAAATGCAATAGCGGCGGCATCAAATAGTTTCGATGTGATGCTTGTATATTCCTTCTTCTTCTTTTGAGACTGTTGTCTATTAGCTGATGCTGACTTGGATGAATCATCAAACTCGACAAACGTTACATAATCAACATTCTCTTCCTCATGTCCACCCTCTCTTCTGCCCTCTCCTCGCTCTTCTTTGTTCCGTGCAACATTCATCTTCTCACTGTCATCATTATTATTAGTGGATAAACGTTCTAAACGACGAGGTACCTCCCATCCCGGTGGACAATCTCTCCGTTTAATAGTAGCAAATGACCATAGTAGCATACTTAGTTCTCCCGGTTGTACATGATGTTTCTTCTTCTGTCCCTTCTGTGTGGCTTGCTTGGTACTTTTACCCTTGGGCTTGCCATTATTATTTGGTGGAGTAGGAAGGGAGTTATCGAATCTTGTATCCTCTAAATGTTCTACTATTCTCAATGCAATTAGATTCAATATATCTTCAATTAGATTTTCCATATTTGATTCTTTTCTTGTTATTGTACTTTGATTCAAGTTCCACTTTTTGACTTCCTTCAATACGGTAGTAGTACCTTTTTGTTGTGAGTGATTAAGGGATGAATTGTATAAGGATGGATTATATTCAACATATTTAGCTAATGACCATGAAGCATTACATAATTGTCGTGGTGTTAATTTATTTTGGATGATGAGTGATTGTAGTATTGATAATGTCTGTTGGAGTGATGTTTGTAGTGCCTCTTGTACTTTTGTTGAAGAAGAGTTGATACTAATACGTCGTCGAGGCAATGCCTTGGAACTTAATGTTAATGCACAAACAATATTGGCAGCATTACATTCAGTCGGTGATGATGATAGTAATGTTTGTAATATTGACTGCGCTCTCTCTTCTCCTCCCTCTTTCCCCCTGTTGTTGGCTTTGTATGCAGCAGATTGTATACGACGTTGGGTACGCAATGAAATATTATAATTGGCATTCCATGGCTCTACTGCTTCTTGTACTACTTTAGATTTGGATTTAGACTTTTGTTTCTTTGACTTCTTGTTTGACTTTTTGGTTTGTTTCTTCTTTGTATTTGATTGTGATGATGATGATTGGCCTTTTATTCTTGGTTTAGTGGAAGGAGTTTGGTTGTCAGTTTTACTACTTGGTGCTGTTGATATTGTTGTTGTCATGTAGGTTTTTGTTATTGTAGAAGTAGAAGAATGAACATGAGTTGTGTATGAATTTGTATTTTGTTGGATACCCCATATCTTTTTGCTTTGTTGCCGATGAGAAAGCCGATTGTTATACCTACTCGTTTGTGGTGGAACTATCAATGCATGTACCAATGATATTATATTGATACTACTGCATACAAGCAGTAGTAGAGCTGCTACAACATTGCAACATATCTTTATCTTTGCAGTCGCAGTGCTCATTCTACAATTGGAAGAAGGATACCGTCTTCTTTTTCTACTACTTATTCTATCAGATGAAGAGATCGACGGCCTCTGCCATTGCAAACTACTGCGCACCATACTGATATCACGCTCCGATACTTTATAAGTATTCAAATGATATACTTATCAACTGATCACAACATCTCATTTCCAAAATGAAATGAAAATCAAAGATTAAAAAGATTTGTTCAAGGTCTGTCCGTCGCTGCATGCAGCAAAATGAGTGAGGTCACTCGCTCTCGCTTTGTTGAACACATACTACAACCCTCTACCACTCTATTACCTCTTTAATAATATACTAACCATGTACAAGATTGCTCTTATCCTTGCTGCTATTGCATCTGCTTCGGCATTTGTTCCTGCCTCCAGGTGCGTTACGTTTGATTGACGGGGATTTTATTGATATAAGAGTGGGGAATAATTTGTTCGACGATGAGGAAGAATTATTGGATTGCTTAAATAACGAGGTCGTGAACAGCCCGATACGCAGCCTATTATGCTTGTAACTCTGGGCATAATACGGCTGTTAAAGACAGTATACGGATTGTCGTCGGCGGACGGTGTTGATTTGCAAGTTTATATTTATTGTGGTATCTTTTTATGAGTATGGGAAGAATTTTGTTGGCCTCGTATATTGAATGGTATGGCTCTACAGCCCCTCATTCCAAGCTTATTCTCGAGTATGTGTATTGGATTATTGGGGTATAATATGGGCGTGGCGGCGGCGGCGTATTCGTGGTGCTGATCGGTATGTTTTTGGTTGTCTCGAAATGCTAACATTTTTTCTATCCCTCTTTCCCTAATTTAAACAAAACAGACCTGCTGTCCAATCTTCAATTAGAATGGCCGACGATGTAGACTATGAGGCACAATTTAAGAAACTTCAATCAGAGGCCGAAGATCGTTTAGAAGAGAAGGTTGAAGATCTTATGAAGAACATTGAGACTGTTGGACAAAACTAAATTATTGGGTGTACACATTAAATAAAGTGGTATCCTTCTTCTCTCTTGACTTATTTGAGGAGATTAGGTTTACTTCGTGTTACACACTTATTTTGTCTTGGAATGTTAGAATGGCGAGGTGTATTGGTATTGTTTTGTGGGTGGGAGAGTGGATAGCATTTTTTCCATTACAACACACACAATCCCAACAACTCGTTTTTTTGTCTCTAATGGGAAGTTCATAAATGTATAAACTTTTTTCAAGCTACACTTTGAATGTATAGTTTGTACGTTTGTCTATTGTCTATTATCTGTAGATCTAGTTTGTATTACGAATAAGTTGTGAGCGGCGGCTGAGATATTTCAGACGAGATAACAAGAGGTTTATCTCCCTCCCTCTCTGGTATCCTTCTATCATAATGCTCTGTTAGCATATGTACATATGATATATACTAGCGTCACTTGAATGAAGTGAATTGGTAGCTCGTACGTCTTGATCCTCGCCCCTTTTCATTTGCAATTGCAAGTTGCAAGGCCTCTTCTCACTAAGTCTCTTAAAGACTACACCCAAGATACCGACATTGCTCAAAGAGAGCGGGCATTAAAGGATTGAGAGCTAACCAATACAAAAGTATTTGTAGTCAACAGGGTACACATCATAAGAGAAGTCATGAGAGTTAGTCGAGAGCGCTCTCTTTCTCCGTATTGTGAGTTGAAGATGGAGTACAAAGCCCATATACTAGTTGAACTACCATCTGTCGCAGGTATCCGCAATTCGGCGATTGAGATGCCTATCCAATACTTTAATTTTGGGGCCTACAGTGGGTGGCTTAAAGCAACCTCTAATAAGATAAACCGAGGACTTAAGTGGTTGCCGATTGATCGAAATGAATGCCAAGCACGAGAATGCGTTGGATTGCACACCGCTACAAAACAACACCATAATTCTGTGCCGCTACTTGCCCATCATATCCATTGCAATAAACCAATAACAAACCATGAAGATCGCCCTTATCGCCCTCGCTGCCGCCCTAGTCAAGTCAGACGCCAAGTCTGTCACTCCCAGTGCCTCCATCTCGGCCACATCAAAGGTTGGATCCAAGTTAATTGCCGGAGCACGTCGTTTAGAGGATGCTAACGAAGAAATCGACTTTACATGGGTTGCCAACATGTCTTTAAAGTTCCAGGGATGTTACCACAACCAACAGTTCAATGAGGAGGCTGATGGTGAAGATGATGTTATGATCTCAACCCAGCGTTTGGTACGATTCCGTCTATGCCCATCATCAAGCTGTTCAATGGAATCTGCCGCCGGTTGTGATTCTGGATATGGTGATTATGTTATTGGTATGGATCAATACCTCGAGGCATACTTTGAGGCCGTCCAACAGGATCAGGAGTACAACTGTGAGGTTGAGGTACAAGAGGGTGGAGACTGTGAGTGTGACGGTGAGAACCAAGGTGATGATTTCGATGAAGAAATCTGCCAATATGACTGTTACATGGGTAAGGGTATGGAATACTGTGTTGACCGTAACCCCTACAACGATGATGAGCAGGAGGATGAGGAGAAGGAGGAACTACAGGAAATGGCCGAATGCCGTGAACTTGAAATTCAGGACGATAACCAACGTCGTAAGTTGGAGGCAGAGGAGGTACAATACTTCATCGGTGCTTACTGCTCTGACTCTGGAAGTGCCATCCACCTTGGTCTATTCACCGAGGAGACATGCTCCCAATTTGCCGATGATTACTCAGGCAAGACCACCTACATGTCCCTCATGGGATCATCCATGCCTTACTCCGAAACTACCATGATTGGTACCGAGTGCATGTCATGCAAGGAACCCCAAGATGCTGACCAGAATAACGATAACGATAACCAGGATGCTGATGAGGTTAAGGAGGGTTGTGAACAGCTATACGAGGCATCTGGAAAGTGCGAATCTGGACTTTCAGGTGTTGCCCAATACCCCAACACTGCCGCATGTAACTTCATGGAGGGTATCAAGATTGTACGCAAGAATGGAGTTGTTGTTAGTGGACCTGGAACTGTTAACACCACCGCCTCTGTCCTCATTGGTATCTTCGCCGCCTCCTTCATCTTACTTGGTGGATACGCTTACTACCTCAAGACCAAGTTGGACCGTGCCAAGGTCAACCTTGTTTCCGAGGAGTAAATACATAACTCCCTATCCCATCCCACCCAAAATTATAGAAGAATACCCCCGAGAAGAAGAAGAAGTATAGTTGTTGATGTGTGTCCAAATAGTCGGCTGATCATACCCCTTATAAGATTGAATGAGGAACATATAAGTGTTTCTCATTCATGGATATGAATGTTCGGTCCACCCAAGGAGAAAGTTAGGCCAAGTTGTTTTAATTATTTATGTTGTTTAGAATAGTATCGAATGAGAGAATCTCTGGCCACTACCAAAACCATAGTGAATAAAGTATAATAAAAGAGAGAATCTTGATTGCTACAAATCTGTTGTTTTAATTAGAGGTTTATCTCTCTGCAATTTCGCCCTACACCTTATTCCTCTCGCTTCCATCATCATCACTCTCCATGTCACTGCTACTGTCATCAGCCGGAACCGAAATGAGATACGGCAATACATTCTCGATAACGATGTTAGCGCCGCAACTTACACGGGATTGTTCCCGAGTAATAGTTGACTCACCAAACTTCATCTTCTTACTACTCCCAACCTCTTGTTTCGAATTACTTGCTTCACTGTACTTATTCTTCCAAAGAACAAGCTCAATCATTGTCATGGCCTCTTTTAGTTCTTGATATTTGGCCTCATACATTGACAGTTTGGAAGTAAAGCCGTTAAACCAACATCGTCTTTTGGGGAGATCCTCGGAAAGTATATAACTCTTAGGCCTATCAATTGTGCCATTTTCAATCAGCATACGCTTTTCAATTTCAATCATCAAATCATCTCGCCACTGCTTTATACCGACTGCATCAATACGCTTTGAGAAACTGCACTTAACTAGGAAGCTAAAAACATCTGCTTGAACGACTGGTGTCGCTCTTGTCGTTGCTTTCTGAATAATCATATGCCAATCAATGTGCTCCTCAGGGAAGAGCGTTTGCTGCACGTCTAGCAACTTCTGAATGCTAGATGTTGCCGCATTACCAAGACATAAGTGTTCTACCAACTTGGTCCAATTTAGTTCACGATCAGGGTGGATAGATTTGTAGCTCTCAATCAAGAATTGTACTATTTCATCAGGCGCATTCCCCCATACTGCATAAAGTAGAGGTACAGCTCCCCATCCATCTTTTATGACTAGGTTCTCAGGATACTTGTCAACTATAACTTTATATAATTCCAGATTTTGAGCTGTTGAACAAGCCATTATATGAAGAGGAGTCATGCCCAAACAATCCTGTGACTTGCCACTTGGATCTAACTTGCTACGTAGTGATCTCCGCTGATCGCATCTACTGTTTGTTGCATTATTGAGTTGATCCGATGTTATATTATTGTATGACTGGTAATATATCATTTTGTGAATTGGTAGGTTATCGAATCGATGTTGTAATGCATTGATGAGTTGTTCATCTGTATCGAATAGTTGTTGGAGATCTGTGCACTTATTATCAAATGCATATTCGTCAACATCAGCATTCGGCGGAAAGGCAATATTTCGTAAAGAATGAGACTCTTGTAATGCATCGCCCTCAATATCAGTGACATCCAAAGAGAATTCGAGGGAAAACATGCTCCGGCAAGTACCAATGAAATTGCTTGTAATTCTAATCAAGTTTGGAGGAATTCTACAAGTGGCACATCTGTTGTGACTAAATGTATAGCTCCCCATACTGTCAATACCCTCTGGTAGCTGAAGATATTGTAATTTCCATACATGGCAGAAAGCCAAAGTACCAATACTTCTCACGGTGTCAGGGATTGTGAGTCTTTTCAAAGGACCCACACAAAAGAATGCTTCATTCCCAATTTCTTGTAGTCCATTACGAAGCTCCACATCTTCTAAGTCTGAACAACCAGAGAATGCATTTTCTTGAACAACTGTCACTGTAGAAGGTACTGATATTCGTTTCAACCTAATACATTCTTCGAATGAACCCTTTCCAATCCTCAACAGCCCTTCACAAAGCTCAATCTCTTCCAATTGTTTGCACTCAAAAAATGCATAATGGTTGATCACTGTCACAGTAGAAGGTATTGATATTCGTTTCAATTCCTCACATTTCCAAAATGCATTCATTCCAATTTCTAACAGCCCATCACAAAGTTCAACCTCCTCTAATTTGTTACAACCTCTGAATGCATCCTCAATAATAGTAACAGATGGATGAACTCGTACATGTACTACGTCATCCGGTACCACCGGTCCTCCTTCTCCCATGTATACAAATACTTCGGTATTACTTCCCTCTGCCATTCTCTACCTACAATACTCTGAACAAACTCTCCTACCTATATTGTTTTTTTATAAAGAATGTAGATATTGTATGAGATATGATACTGCTGCGTCCTTTCATCCACCGGTACTACTACTAATAAAGAAGAAGATATATTTAACTATCAGAGGAATACTGCCGCCGCCAGAGCGCTCCACTAGAGTGTCGGTCGGCACACTTTATTGATTGTGATGAAACCCTTGGCTTTCGCTAAAATTATTTTGATTCACGCCCGTTTGTTGAATAATCCATCAAAACATGGAATTAGAATCAAAAGATAGAGTGCGAGTTACCACCCACCTTCAAGCGGCGGCAATACATTGGTGGCCACTGGTCTCCTATCACACAATGGCTTGGTATACTTATAGATTCGCTGTTTCAATCCTTCTTGTTGTTGCAATAATATCATATTCTCTAGCATTTACTTCACATACACATCAATATCGTCAGCCCCATCACATACATCAATTACTTTCAGCCATCACCAATACTCGAGGTGGAGATATACAAGATGATCAACCTACAGCTCCATCTATGCAACCATCTACTCCATCAGATACTATTACCTATATATCTCCACTAGAAGAATTACTATCAAAAGCACAAACACATCTATCAAATAAAGATGCCGATGGTGCATTTAATATACTAGCTCAAGCATTTGGTATTGATCCTACATCATCACAGGTATCAAGTTTGTTTGAACAGTGTTTAAGTTTGAAAGTTGAATTAGCCGAGGAGAGTTATTATACATGGAAGGATAGTTTGAGTGTATCATCTACCTCCAATCAGGTAGTTGACAGTTCTGATGATAGTGTTGTATTCTCAGAACAGCAACTAAATGAACTATTCCAAGATAGAATGGGATTAGCAACATTGTACATTGATAGAGAGTATTATGACGAAGCGGGTAGACAGTTACGATTGGCTATTGAGGAGGTTACATACTGGTTAAACCATCATATATACTCAGCAGAGTCACAATCAACCCAAACATCGGCAGCTATAGACTTCTCATCATCTGCTCAATTTCCCCATTGGCAACCACAAATAGATCGAGCACAATACTTACTATACAGAACAAATGCAGCATGTTGTCAATGGGAAACATACTTTTTGGATGGTGATCGAGTACGACAATCTTTACTACTGCATGGAGGTCAAACAACAACACAAACATTGGTACATCCATTTGATGCATTGAAATTTCCTTGTATATCGTTAGAATTGGCATCAAGTGTTGCTCAAAGTTATGCTAATCGTGCTTTGGAAACTGTGGGTGCTGATACATCATCCAAGACAACAAACAACACTCCAAGAAGGAGAATCGTGACTGTAAATAGAAAGGATACCAAACATAATCATCACCCATCCAAAAAGATACGGATTGGATATATAAGTCCAGACTTTACATCAAAACATCCACTTGCATTCCTAATGCAACATGTCTTTCGTTGTCATGATAAAGATCGTATCACTGTCAACATTTACTCCGTCTCATCCTCAACTATGGAGGATAATGGATTAGAAGTACATGAAATACGTGAATCTAGTGACCAATTTACATACCTGTCACCATCTACAATGTCACCAATGGAGATGTATCAACGTATATTGGATGATGAAGTAGATATACTTGTTGATTTATGTGGATATGCGGGTACATCGGTTGTATCAGAGATTATGGCATCTAGATGTCGGCTAAAGCAGGAAGCTTCTCCACCAACACAACCGAGACAAAGAACACACTTTCCAATACATGTCTCCTACATGGGTTTTCCTGGCAGTGTAGGATCATCGAGTGTATGGGATTACTCGGTCTTTGATCCGATAGTCATCCCTCCAGAAGAAGAGTACGGTATCAGACAACACTACAAGGAGGCACTGGTATACATGCCACATTGTTACTTTGTAAATAGTCACAAGTCAGTCATAGGAGGAAGAGAAGATGGTATAATGGTAGCAAATGAAGATGAAAAGACAGAGTTACGACGAAAGTATGGCATAGATCCATCAGCTTTTGTATACTGCTGTCATAGTCGACCAGATAAGATTGATCCATCAACATTCCGATCATGGATGAGTGCTCTTTCACGTGTTAGATCAGCAGATACTAGTAGACCACCGCCAGTTCTTTGGCTACTTCGATCTGGTGATGAAATGGAACTTAATCTTAGACAATGGGTATGTCAAGAGTTTGGAAAAGAGACGGAAGATTGTCTTGTTTTTGCTGATGTGGCTGATAGGAACGAACATTTACGTCGATTGGGTATAGCCGATGTCTTCTTGGATACACCTGCTTATAATGCACATACTTTGGGCTGTGGTAAGTCTCTGGTGGTCTGTTTGTCATGTCTTACATCGTCTCTTATTCTCACTGCTGATGATTATGGTTTGCCTTTAGATGCTCTTTACATGGGAGTGCCCATGATATCACTACTCCTCAGAGATGATTCTTCCGAATTGGAGCCAGCAGCTGCCGATGGTGATACTTCAAATGCCAACAACATTGAGACAAGATCCATCTCAACAGATAAACTAGCATCTAGAGTAGGAGCAAGCTTACTTAATGCTATCGGCTTAGATGATCTCATATATCCGACCATGACCGAGTATGAAGAAGGAATGATTAGATGTGCACTTGATGAGGAATGGTTCAGTGCACTATGTCAACAACTGGAAGCCACTAAAGACACATCTGCCCTCTTTGATACAAAGAGATGGTTGGAAAATCTAGAGTCTGCATTTGTATCAATGATAGTGATAGAGGAAGATATTGGAGATAGTAGCCAATGTTATCCAGATATTATGGTGAATGATAACACAGATGATCGAGGATAAAGTAAAGCTATCAAGCTAACAACTTCTTATAACTACTTCTTCCTCCTAAAAACTAATCAATCTTTCTACACCTGCAACGAGTCATTACAAGAGATAAGGCAACACATGCTCAATCACAATGTCCGCCCCACAGTTGATACGGCACTCTTTTCGGAGACCAATCTCGTCAATCTTTGCCCTCTTGTTGATGTGTCCGTCCACTTCTTGAAAGTTCTCAGCCATCTTATTATTCCATAATGTAAGCTCAAGCATCGCTGTCGCCTCTTTCAGATTGATATATTCCTTCTCATACTCGCAGAGTTTAGAGCTAACAAAAATAAACCACCCTTTTGGACAACTGTCATCACTTTCAATATCGAATGAGAAACTTTCCTCCAGCTTACAAGCCATGTCCTCTCGCCACTTCCTCGGCCCAAGAGCACTAATACGCTCAGCCATGCTGTATTTCACTACATACCTAAAGACCTTCTCAGAAACTTTGAATGCGTAATGAAACCTGTCGCGCTTCGTTAACTCATCAATCACTTGTTTCCAATCAATACTTTGCTCAGGGAAGGATTCTTGCTTTAGAACAAGAAGACTCTTCATCTCTTCCAATGGTACATTGGCTCCCCCCAATGTTTTTACCATATCTGTCCAGTTCAACTCATTATTAGGGTGGTTAGATTTATAGCTTTCAACTAGGAATTGCACTATCTCACCAGGTGCATTCCCCCATACAGCATAAAGTAATGGGATTGCTCCCCATCTATCTTTAGCGATGAGATTCTGGGAATACTTTTCAATCAACACTTTATATAATTCAATGTTCTGAACAGTTGAACAGGCAAGTATATGAAGAGGAGTCATGCCCAAAAAATCCTGTTGGCCGCCAGTTGGGTCTAGCTTACTACGACGCTTACTGTACCTGATATCAATTGCATCATTCAATTTATCTCTTGTAATGTTGTTGTATGATTGGTAATATATCATCTTATGAATGGGTAAGTTGTCAAACCGATGTTTCAGCGAATTTATGAGTACTGGATCTGTCAAATGTAAATGTTGCAAGTCAGTGCATCTATCTAATGCGTTATACCACACTTGAGCATTGGATGAAAATGCAATATTCCGTAACGAGACACAGCCTTCAAATGTGCATACTCCAACCTTGCCGATTCTCTCTGAAATCTCTACAGAAAATGAAGATTGGCATCCACTGAACACTTGTTTAGAGAGTGTTGTAACTAGGTGTGGCAATCTGAAATTGGTAATTTGGCATCCCATAAATGCACACTCTCCAATTGTTGTAATTGTAGATGGAAGATTAATGTGCGCCAATGATCGACAGCCGCGGAAAGAGCCGTCACGTATTTTTCTGATACCTTCACTAAGTTCAATATCTTCTAGTGCATAACAACCAGAAAAGACATGTTTGCCGAGGGTTCTAACAGTGGAGGGGATATTCACACGTTTCAATTTATAACAGCATCCAAATGCAGCAAGCTTTATCTCCAATAAACCTTCACAAAGCACTAGCTCTTCCAATTGGCTACGGGCATTGAAAGCTGGAGGAGGGATTTCAGTGACAGATGGATGAACTCTGGCACGTACTACATCACGAGGTGCTACCGGTCCTCCCTCTCCCATGTATACAAATACTTCTTCATCATCCATAATTTGACCTTCCAACTAACAAGATTGTTAAATTATAGAACGGAGGTACCTTCGAAGACGGAAATGGTGACTAATAACAAGGGAATTGGATGCATTAATAGGATTACCAGCTAACCAACCAATCATACCAAACACAACAGGCAACGCTCTCGACATAAGGTACGATAAAAGGTTATAGGCATACTTGGGTCCCGTGACACCAATTAAAAAGTAGTAACAAATTATTATCAAATACCGACAGTCCATACATACTTCTATCTATATTGTACTCTGTTATACTATAGATATAGCATATCATCACTATCACCAACGACCTATCACCTCAACAATAGTAACACAAGTAAGCGACGCGGATAGAAGATAAGAGGGTATCTTTTGGTATCTTGAGGGCTGAGCGGCAAAATAGCTGCATCAATAGTTGCAAATTGCCGGCGGAAATGGTGGTCTTCTATTGAAACAACAGATCAATATAAGCGCTGAATATCTTAACAATAGAGCAATGAAGGGCTTGTTCAGTAAAAAATCCAGCAACGCCGGTTCCTCTGAGGGCGATAAAGATGACTCTAAAAAAGGAAGTGATAAAGATAAAAAGAAAAAGTCATCCTCAAGACAAGATAGTGTTAATAGTTCAACTGGCTCCAAGTCGAATGGAAGTGATAAAGATAAAGATAAGAAACATCGACGTAAGAAATCATCTAAATCTGATAAAGGCGAGCGTAAGAGTAGTTCCGAGCGCAAGAGTAGTTCAGAAAGAACTTCTAGCAAAAGTAAACAAAATGGTAGTTCAACATCAAGTAGTAGATCTAAATCTGATAAAGCAGATAAAGCAGCAGCCAAATCATCCCAGGCCGCCGCGGGTGGTAAAGCAACCATGCCAGGTGCAACCTCCGTCGGTGGTGGGATGGCAACATTCCGTGTACCAGTACCAGGCAATGTCCGTCCCGGGGAGGAATTTCAAGTATTCGCCGGTGGCAGGATAGTACGTGTACGTTGTCCGTTAGATTCCAAGCCAGGACAATCATTACAAATTACTGTACCAGTTGATAATAATGATAATAATAATAATGGTGATAGTAGTGCAAATGGAAATGGAGGACCAAAGGTACCAGAGTTACCACCCGATTCACAAAATGTTACTAAAATACCCAATCAGGAATTAGCTCCGGGGGAACAACCTGCGTACATGGTTAGAATTCCAGAGGGTATACGTGGTGGACAACAATTTCCAGTAACAATTAACGGACAGCAATTAACTGTAACTTGTCCAAATATGGCAAGACCGGGTATGTCTGTACGAATTGTCCCACCACCGCCTCCCGATGGTAATGGTGAGAATGGTACACAGCAACGACAACGTGCACCACAACGTATAGCCAATCCAAATAAAGGTGCTGATAAAACACAAATGTTTGAGGTTGTTGTACCCAAGGGTGTTAAACCCGGACAACCATTTGCATTATTAGCAGGTGGTGTTAGAGTATTAGTAACATGTCCAAAGAATGCAACAAATGGACAAAAAATACGATTTAATCTACCTGTCGGATTAGTCAACCGTCCCGACGGACCTAAATCAAAATTAGCCGAGATTAAATTATCATATGATAAAGATGGTTGGACACGTACCATCCGTGCCACAGATATGAAATTCCAATGGACTAGATTTGATGCTAGTGGTAATGTCGATACCAACACACGATTCGATACGGAACGTTCAGCATATGTATTAAAATTAGATTATTTAGATGATAATGACCGGTTACGTCGTGGACAATGTTCATTAGTCACACCTGAGAAGGGAGTAGTTGATTCGAAAATTAAAAGTGCCAATGGTAATGACTTGGTTAGTTATTCAGATATTGCCAGTGCACAAATGAAAAGTTATGAAGATAAAATCCAATGGTTCCAGGACACATGTGCACAATTATGTGTCGAGTGGAATGAAGGACATATGCGTATGAATGTCCGTCGTGAATATTTATTAAGTGATAGTATCGAGGCTGTCATGTCATTAAGTCGTAAAGATTTACGGAAAGTATGGAGATTTGAATTTATTGGTGAAGCTGGTATTGATGCTGGTGGATTAGCTAGGGAGTGGTTTGAATTGGTTACTGAGGAGGTGTTTGATCCTGATATGGGATTATGGCAGACTAGTGCTACTAATCAAATGTGTATGCAGATTAATCCTGCTAGTGGTAAGTTATATTGTTTGTTATTTTGTGTGTACTTTGTTTTTGCTTCGGCCTTGATGAACAATTAAACTCACCCCAATCCTTAACATCTCCTTTCCTACAACACAGAAATATCATGCCCGGAAGATCACTTAATCTACTTCCGTTTCATTGGACGTGTCATGGGTAAGGCCATGTTCGACCGACAACTTGTCAAGGGACACATGGTGAAACATTTATATAAACACATGTTAGGGTGGCCAGTCATGTTCAACGATCTTAAGGATATCGACGAGGAATACTACAACTCACTCAAGGGATTAAAGGATATGGGTGCCGATGTGGAATATGCCTATGTTGACTTTACAGTTATGGAAGAAACGTTGGGTGTGAAGCAGGAGGTTGAATTGGTACCAGGTGGTGCTGATATTAACTTGACGCAAGATAACTTACCGGAATATATCGAGGCTTGTTTACGGTATCGATTATTGGGGCGGTATGAGGCCCAGTTGAACGAATTATTATTGGGATTCTTCGATGTTATTCCTGAGCCATTGCTTACCATATTTGACTTTCAAGAATTAGAGTTACTCATGTGTGGTTTGCCGGAGATTGATATGGAAAATTGGATGGAACATACCGAGTATTCAGGAGAGTATGACAGGGAAGGACCAGAACATCAAGTATGCAAGTGGTTCTGGGAGGTGGTCAGTGGTTACGATCATGAATTAAAGGCACGGCTATTGCAGTTTGTTACCGGTACTAGTGGTGTGCCTGCCAAGGGCTTCAGCTCCCTCCAAGGTAATGATGGTAATGTACGAAAGTTCACCATCCATGGTGTCACCCTAGAAACATGTGTGTACCCAAGATCACATACTTGCTTTAATCGTATAGATCTTCCACTATATGAAGAACGCGAGGAGTTGGTTGAAAAACTACAGATTGCAATCACAATGGCTTCCACAGGGTTCGATATTGAGTAAGGAAAAGGATGCTGGTATATAGTAGGGGTTTTACTTTTGATTAAACAATAGGATATAATGTAAACAAACTATCTTAAAGTGAGTTACATGTACCTTCTAGCATAAATGAGAAGTTGAACGAGTATCTGGGGTAGCTCAAGACAGTAATAACTGGCTCTCTACTCTAAGACATATACCTGTATCTCCCCTCACCCAACTATACCGATTAGCCCGTTTTCTATAGTATTTATTGACGATATCAGAGCTCATAAAGTCGCATCATACTTCCAGTGGTGGTTGACCCGTGATCCGGGAGTAATTTTGTTCCTTTTCAATGACTGAGGTTGGTATATCTTTTATTAGGCCCGCGGTCCTCAGGCCCGGTATCCTTTTGGGGCTTTTTGTCACAGTGACATTTCTTGTACACTTTCTGTCTAATTGGCTTGTGATTTATAAACTGGAGACTTTGTTGGCATTTTGTTGGTGGATTGGCGGAGTGGTTCGAGGACAACACTCGCCAATTTCACCTCTGAGTTCGAGTCTTTTGCGTGTTTTTCTTTTTTTTCTCTAAGTTGGGATAGTGGAGGGAAGTTGAGGATACCGGATGCAAGTTCAAAAGATACCCTTTCTTGGTGTCAAGTTTTGGTCTTTATGTCATTAGGGTTAAGCAAATTCTATCTTTTTACCCCAAAAGTATAAGCGAGTGGTTGGGCCGCTACGTCAAAAAGGGTGTTCCCCAACAGAACGGCGCCTGGGGTCCCCAGAAAGTGGCTGTAGGCCTCACCAGCGCGGTTCCCACATAGACCCACAACCCCGCTCCAATAGAAGTGCTTACCCCACTACGTACCAATAAGCATTGCAATTTGAGTAGCACTAATATAGTGCCGAAAAGATACCGGTTCTGAGGACCGCGGGCCTGAAAAATTTTATCGCTGAGGTTGAGTAAGTGTTGTCACGGTATGTTTGGTTGCTAATCATACCTCTCCTCCTATTGATTACCATCTTTTCAATACTTTCATCGTTTACAATATTGGCTTTTTCAACAGTAATATCCTTTCTCCGCCCCCGAAGGTATTCGCAAACAACAACTTTGTGTATCAACCCAAAAAATAAATAAGACAACCATTGTCTATTACTAACAAAAAGAGGAGTGTTTAGTATGGAAGAAGCAAGCAATAACGATGCCGATGTATTTGTATATATGGGAGCTGGAGGACCGGTAGCTCCGCGTGACATTGTACGTGTCCGAGTTCATCCGTCAGTCACAATAATTCCAGAAGCTACATTTCAAGGATGTAACAAATTGGAGGAGGTTGAACTTAGTGAAGGATTATTAGAGATTGGAGAACAGGCATTCAGATACTGTACAGCCTTGAAACATATCAATATACCATCTACCGTTACAATGATCCGCTTACATGCATTTTCTGGCTGCAAACAATTGGAAGAGCTGGAGCTTTGTGAGGGTCTGCAAATAATTGGGGATTATGCTTTCTTTGAATGTAATTCATTGAAAAGATTATCAATCCCCGACACAGTGAGAAATATAGGCAATTTAGCTTTCTGCCATGCATATCAATTACAACATCTTCGGCTACCCGAGGGTATTGAAAGTATTGGAGCATTTACCTTCAGTCATAACAGATGTGCCAAATGCAGAATTCCCACTAACTTCACTACACTCACAAGACAATTTATCGGTGATTGCAAAAGCATGTTCTCTATTGAGTTGTCTGAGGATGTCACAGACATCAGGAGTTCTGCTTTAGACGAGTCTCATTCTTTGCGGAATATTGCCTTTCCGGCAAATGCCGAAGTGTGGCATGATATATTTGATAGGTGTGTTGATCTTCAACGGCTATATTTTGAGACAGAAGAACAACTCGTATTTGCATTGAAACATCGGTTTGATAATCTACCAATCCACAAGATGATATACTATCAATCATATGAACCTGTGAGTGTAGATCAGTTGAATCACGCAACGGGTATACAGATTAGTCAACGGCGTAGTAAGATCGATCGAACTGGCAGCCAACAGGATTGTTTGGGCATGACTCCTCTTCATATACTTGCCTGTTCAACTGTTCAGAACATTCAATTATACAAAGTGTTGATTGATAAGTATCCTGATACTCTCATTACGAAAGATAGATGGGATGCATTACCTTTATTTTACGCAATATGGGGGAATGCACCAGGTGAGATAGTACGGTATTTGGTAGATAGTTACAAGTCCCTCTATCCGGATCATGAATTCAATTGGACTGATATGATGGTGACATTAGTCGAGACAAATACACCGAAGGAGAATGTTCTGAATCTGTATAATGTGCATCGAACATACTTTCGTGAACATATTATTGACTGGGCTAATATTATTGGTTTGGTTTGCTCGAGAGGCCAAGAAAAGTTGCCCAAGCAAACTTTAAGGCTTCTCATTCAGTGTAGTGTCTCAATGCGTATCGATACAATTGGTGTGAGGCAGTGGCGAGAATACATCAAGAAGTACATCCAAGAAGCTCCTATTCGTTGGAGAGATAGAAGAGTTTTCAAAGCTGACGTAGAAGCAAAACTTGTCCATTATGAAAGTGAATATCTCAAGCTAAAAGAGACTACTTCATTGATTGAGCTTGCACTTTGGAAACATAAAATGAACGATAATAACGATGTTAGTTGCAACGGGGGAAGCCTTCAGAAGAGAGCGAAGGTTGAGGAGTCAGCTATTGGAGAAGATTATCGAGGGCAATGTCATGTCAGCTGTGGGGCTGATATTGTCATTCATCATATGTTGCCATATCTTGTCTCAACAGCACAATTGACAAATATCCCCACAGACGTTGACTTTTACAGTGATGATGACAGCGACAGCGACTATTGAAAACAAAAACACCAGAGACATAGTCACTATAATTAACAACTAATAACAAGTTGATTTAAGTTTAGAAGTAATGTTATGCCTTATAACTCTCCACCCTGATCATGAAATGAACTGGGAGGAGATGCTGGTGACATTCAGTAAAGCCAAGGTGCCCAATGATGTGATTCAGAAGCTACTTGATGTACAGAAAGAATCTTTCACCGAGCAAAGCATTGATTGGGATCAAGTGATTGATGAGTTAACAAAGCCCAAAGATTATTATACCAAGGGGAATGTTTCTGATGTCTTTAGATATTTAGTCAAGTATAGCATGGCTGATCGTATTAGTGCTATTGGGCCGAGGAAGTGGCGAGATGACATGGCCTGTAAACTGGAGGAAAGTTTCTCATTTTTTGATAGTGGTGATACTGGTCCAAAAGGGTGGTTTGATGGTGTTAGCTCAAAGCTCAGCGATTATGAGAAAGAATATATCAGCCTGAAAGTAGCAACTACCATGATTGAGCTTACACTGTGGAATACTAAGATGACTGAGAACTTTCAAGCGAACGGGCACATCGACAAGAGGGCAAAGATAGACGAGACAGATTGGCGTAAAGAGTGTCGTATCAACTGCGGGGCAGATATTGTGATTGAGCATGTTTTGCCCTATCTCTTGTAATGAGTACACTTGTATATTAAGTTGAGGAGCTTGCATCATTGTACATAAACTAGTAGTAAACACAATCCTATATTTCCTAACTTTAACATGTTATCATGTCATGTGGGAATTGACTTTTGGTCTAAGTCTATATTCGTCAATCCCCATCATGTCTCCTCTGCATCTAGCAGGGGCCTATTTTACAATACGTCAACATCAACTGTGTTCAATCTAATCAATCTATATCTATTTCTCTTCTCATGGCTCTAAGGATATTCTCCGCACAATACCCTCCATCTCTTCATTCTGCCTTGTATCGTTATCGATAGCCAAGGCATCCTGTTTTTCATTTGTAACTTGTCCTGATGGGTTGACATTTGGTAATGCCTGTTCCTCATCCATAGTACTGGGTAGTACTACCCCCTCTTCTTCATCATCGGTAGGGGGATCAATATTACACGACAATTCAGAGATTGTGGAATCTCTGAAGTCAGGTGGATCATCGTTATTATTGGTGTTGGTTTTATCCAAGGCAGATTCCATCATGTCTAATACTTGCTGAGTATTATCTATCTCCTTCTTCTTATTCGTCTCTTTATTGAGAATTTCATCTTGTGTGGGCGGATCAGGCTTATCCCCATCATCAGATGTTATATTCCATACCACCGGAGGACTAAATGAAAGACTCTTCTTCTTCTTCTTCTTTACATCCTGCTCTTCTCTACTGCTACTATCGGGTGAGTCTTCTGTATTATTCCGTGCATTAGCCTCGGCCATTACCTTCTTTCGTATTTCAGATGCCTTTGCTCTTTTACTACCCGCTGGTAATTGCTGTGATGCCTGAGCTTGTTCATTTTGTTTGGTACGTTTATAATAATACAATGAACCTAATCCAATACAACAGCATAATAATATTGTTATACCTATTACTATACCAATAATTGCACCGTTACTTAAACTATCATTTGTATTATCATCATCTATAGTAATAGGAGGTACCCAATTAACATCTATACAATTCCCATCTTTTAATAAACTTTCTATAGCCTTTTCTCTACCCAAATAATAAGTTGTTACTAAATAATCTACACGTGAATTACAATTAAAATTCATTTTCATATATTGACATGTTCCACAGAAGGCATCGATTGGTATTGTTGATAAGTCTGATCCATCTGATTTGCATGTTTCTAATATTGATATACGTGCATCTGGTAATGTTAGATTTGTTGATTCAGGTGAGTTACGTACTAGGTATTGTGCACGTGCCTCACATGATATGTTTCCTTGCCATGTGCATTTTCCACAGAATTCTATTGTTGATTTATCATTATCTGATCGTAGTTGTCTATTGTTGTTAGTACGAAGAAGATGTCGAGGCAGTTGTGTATGTTGTTGTTGTTGTTGAGATTGAGGAGTTCGGATGTTAGGTGTTTTGATATCTCTTTGGATATGGTCATTTGATATTGCCACCGCCGCTGAGGCGGAGAATAGGACGAGCACGAGACTGCCGCTACCCCTCATATTATATATCTCTTTAGTATTGGCTGGTAGTATATATGTTTGCAATACTCAGCAAGTACGAGTAGTTGTAGGTAGTTTGCGTATCCTTTTACACAAAAAGCTTCATGGTCATGAAGGGGGCAGTTCATTTATTCTTTCTGAACTTGACTTATGGACACATTTAGAGAAACAATTTAGGCAAGATATTGCACTCATCGATTGGATGATAGGCAGATCGAGTGATGTCCTTGGATCGACAAACTCACCAATTAATGCTGTAGTATATATCTAAGTATCACCACATCATATAAGAGATAGGATACCAACGAGAGTATAAAATAAACTAGTCACAACAATAACAGGGGATATCAAGAGTATGAAGAAAAGATAAGAAGATCATACCCACGTATGACGACCTTGATGCTTTGTAGCTTGATCTCCTCCCCAACGATAAGAGCGACAGGATACAAACAAGATAAAAAAGATAACCACGATGAATATATCATTCCTCTTCATTGCAATAATCATTTATTGCAATGCAATACTGGCAGAAGAATTAGATTTATATATTCGTGACAAGTATGAGACATCTGATGGTAGTAAATGTTCATCATGTGATACATCAAACAACAATGATTGCTACCGATCATCACGAACTCTCTTCCTCAAAGATACATGCTTCAACCGCGGCATTAGTAAATCAAGCATCTACAATGAAGTAACAACAAATATAGTATGCCGACAAGACTTTAGTGCTACCTGTAAAGAAGATAATAAAGATCGTAATCCAAAATTTGATGCACAAGATATAAATGATTGTAGAGATACTTGGCAACTAAAAGAATGTGTTGATGGAGAACGAATGACAAGATTATCAAATTGGTGTATTGAATCAAATCAACCGGTTGATGAGTTTGTTGTGCCATTATTGCAGTTTAAAGAATATGATTCATTGGGAGACTGCGGTACTAGCGAATACACTACTTTATATCGACCTGACATGGGAGGAGTTTGTCTATCACATTCATTCAAGAAATCAATCAATGGAACATATGTCAGTGGCAGTAAACAAGCATCCTGTATAAATAGCAATACATACAGTACAGTCAATTATATGAGTACCGATTGTACAGAATCAGATATTGAATTGGGTGAACTTGATGGTACTTCGAATGAATGCCCGACCACTGACCCAAAGACAGCACTTTGGTCGGATGGAGAAGAGAATATCTATACTGTTAATTGTGATGCGCCTACTATATATTGTAAAGCATCGGTATCATTTTCTGGTAAGGATGATTGGTTTGCTGCTGAAAGTAATGATAATAGTTCAAGTGGTTCTATGAGTACTAGTTCAACCTTTAGTCTCATTGTCTTGGTATCAATTGTTCTTCTTTTGTTGAGTATGTAAAGAGGAAGAGCCCATTAGCACTGTTTGTATCGTATTATTACAGTATAGATAGATATACATAATGAACAAGTAATTGATGTTATGTACACTTTAGCTAACAGTCATCGGTGCTGTGCTTTGTGGCTCTCCACCTATTCCTTCTACTCCACCTACCTCTGTAGAAGTTGTACTGGCTTCTGTAGAAGTCGAGACATAAGAAGTTGCGTTGTAAGACTCTTTCCACCCCAATGAAGCAACTTCACGTCGCATCTTCTTCGGCTTAGGCATGAACTTGGCAAGAACATCGGCGGAAAGAGGCGGAGTTTTGTCCATCAATGACAAGCCCCAATTCTTCACAATCTGATACGCCACGGTGAGCCTCATTCGATCACCAATGAAAGCAGGGTCTAAGAACGACTTATCAAAGTCTTCGTACACCTCATCTTCTTCGTCCTCGAAGGCATCATCTAATTCCTCCAACTCTGAATCATATCCGTCATATGAATCATCGGATTCTATAGACATAGCATCAGCCGAGTCTTCAGCATCTGAAATCTCTACGACCTCAGCACTTTCATCGTCCATTTCGAGAGATGTTTCAGATCCAGGGAAAGTAGTATCGGCCAGAACATATGCCAAAATTTCCGGAACTAGTGAACGACGCCGGCGGGTCTCGCAATACTTGAATTCATTTTGAGTAATCCCCAACCCATTGGTACGGTATAAAACGGAGAGAACTTTCCATCTGCGGTTGTCTTTTGGACTGCCTTTACGGTTTAGTATGTTCAGCAGCGCCTCATATCGGCAGTCAAAAGCATGTAAATCAACTCTGCAAGTGTGGTTTGAATTGATGATTGTGTCCAAGCTAGTTTTGTTGAACAGTGCGTTGCACAATATTTTCCTACCAGCTTGAGTAAGAGTATCATTATTCTTTTCACCTAAACTTAGGACACGCAGCGTTGAATTATGCTTCCACAGAGAGTCTGATATGTGGTCAGCATCATTATTTGTAATACCACAATCTCCCAAAGATAAGTACTCTAAGGATGTGCTGAAGTCCAAGAAATCGGCTATAACCGCACCGCCATATTTCCCTAACATGCAGTCATTGAAACTGATATACTTCAGGTTTTTACATGGTGAATTATAGTTGTTTTGAAGGATAGATTCTAATAATCCACCATCCTCATCATCGTCTTCCGCTAATATCATATCAGTTATGTGTATTTCCTCTAGAGATGGATGTTTTCTTAATGCATCATACAAGCGAGGACCAAATCTTGAAGTGCTCCCAAATACGAGGCATTTAATTGAGGTGTTCTCTTCCATAATATCACAAAGTAAATTGTCATAGAGGTGTACATTCTGGCTTCCATCTATAATGTTACTGAACTCCAGTCGACGAATATTTCTTGTCAACATCAAAGGTCGTAAACTGTTAACCATTTCAGATGGTAATACAATCTTATCAAATAACCATGATTGGTTTTCTGGATTGTACAATCGAAATGCCTCCAAGAAATCATTCCAATGTGGAAGTATAGATTGTACATCATCTTCATTAGTAGGTACACTTAATGATATTGTATAGTCGGCATTAGCATGTTTGTGATCACCACCATCGTTGTTACTAATACACTTAAAATTTTCAATCAAGCTGTTATTACTAATACTCCTAAAGTTTGCTGATTGTTCTTTGAGCATAGTAATAATGCCATCCTTTGTATTAACTTGGGGAGAATTAGTTTTGGTAGAACGAAGTGTTGGCATGTTTATTATACAAATATAATCTAAATCCACAGCCGATAAACTGCTCCGTTAACAAAGTCGAAACTTGGAAGATATAAGATAGTCCACTCTCAATCAACAAAGCAAACAAATCACAAGCTGGGGAACTCACCTTGGGGGTTCGGGGACGAGTTCCCCGGACGTCCCCGAGTTCCCCAAAATGGGGGTTAAATTTTGGGTTTTGGGGAACTTCCCCAATGCCTAAGACCTAAACCTACAACATAACTGGGTGGTGGTTAAGTAAGTTGAATCCCGCTAAAGTGTGTATCTCTACCTATGGATGTGCATACCATGTCAAGGGCTACAGTTACTCGTTGTATTGGGACGATGATGAGGGGGAGGATATCGTCTTGTTCGGCGGCAGTGGTGCCGGCGGCGGCGACTTATTCATGCTCAATGGTATCCCCATCACAAAATCATCAGTATTTACAACATGATATAAGTAAACATAAACAAAAACGATATATGTCATCTGATCCAATAGCACTAACACCAGAACAACGATCTACATTACTTGACAAACTGGTATCAAAGAATGATGGTACAGAGTGGACGATACTCAAAGACAGAGATGCTATAAACAAGACATATAATTTCATTGATTTCGCTCAAGCTTGGAAGTTTATGTCGAAGGTTGCAGTATTGGCCGAAGAGTTAAATCATCATCCGGAATGGTTCAATGTTTATAATCGGGTAGAAGTGACACTCACAACACATGATTGCAATGGCTTATCTACAAATGTAAGTTTTTACTTTCTGTATACTTTGTAATGTAAAGCATATCGCACCACATACACCCCCCACAAACCCACTAATGCTTTTATATTGCCCTTTCCTCACCTCATAGGATATCGAAATGGCAACGCAGATGGATGAGATATGTTCCGATTTTCTATCCACAAATAGAATGGCATTTCGTAGTGATGACTAAGCTAAATATAAGGTAGACTGACTTATTATCTAAACAGCAATACCTAAACATTAATCTAAATATATATTCCTACAAAATTACTGGGTGCTTGCAAAATCCGCCCCCTTTGATACAAAAAATAGCACATATAATTGAGTATCATCATCTACTCGACCCCCACGATCCTATTCCCATCATATCATCCTGATCTAAATAATCCTCACCTTCCATCATCTTCTCTTCATACTTGCTCTCTCCCCATTCGGACTTTTGACCAACTTGACCTTGTTGATACTCGGCACCCCCTTCAACCTTTCTTGTTACTCGACAACACTGTTGACAGAAGTAATTCAAGGCAAGTGGATGTGTATGTAAAAGAGCTTGGCAATGAGAGCATATAACCGGTTGGGTATTATATTGTGTACATTGGGGTGTAGCGAGATAGAATGACTCTGATGATAAACTCGAATCATCTTTCTTCTTGAGGGCTGCAGGCTTGAGATCATCCAGTGGGGGAGTTGAGGGAGTAGCAACAACATCAAAAGAGTTGATATTTCTTGAGGGGGGATAAGCAGTAGTATTACCTCTGCCATCATTAAGTCTTTGGGCAGATTTATGTTCTTGGGATAGACGTTCGAGTTCCCTAGCTTGGGCAAGGATGAGGGGATCTTGGGGATCAAAAGCAGAAGGGACTGTCTGCTGTTGCTGTTCTTGGTGGTACCGTCTATAAACATCATCATCCATATCCACTAAGGGTGGTAATCCACCACTTCTTGCTTGTGTACCTTGAGCAGCATGTGAAGTATATAATCCTTGTGATGTGGACATTGATGAGGCGGCACCCATTTGGTGTGCACTCATCTGTTGATGATGTTGTGCTGCCCCATACGCACTCGTATTAAACCCAGATGCATAATTGTTATTGTCCCACTGACATTGATGTTGCTGTTGCATGCGTAATATCTGCTGATTAACATACTCCTCTCTCCGCAATGATGTAGAGGATGGAGATGAAGTACTTTGCTGTTCTTGTACCTCGGCAGCAGCAGCGGCAGCAGCAGCGGCGGCAGCAGCACGTGCCTGTTGTTGTTCCGTTTTTCTAACTAATGCACAACGTTCCTCCTCCCTCTGTTCCTCAATTAACCGTGCCAAGCCCGGTGTAGACGGAACATAATTATCAGCAACACCCGGTTTATTTAATTGAATAAATCGTTCATATGCTAACCATGTTTCATGTTGTGCTGGATCGTTTGGATTTATGGGATTATGGGATATAGCATCTTGCCAAGCAGCTGAATTGGATTGTGCTGCAGGTATTGCAAGTGGCAAATTAGAATCACCGCATGAGTCTGAATCATATGACATGTCATATTCACTATTTGTTGATTGATGTTGTGCTGCTGCTGCTTCGATACCACCCTGATTATTGGGCTGTTGTTGCCACTGTTGATGATATAATTGCTCATCTAACACTGCCTCTTGATTTGGTTCGGCTGCCGCACGTTCAGCGGCCATCTCCTCATCACGAATCATTCGGGCACGTATCTCATCATCTTTCCGTAACCATATTTCCATAGCCTTTTCCTCTGTCATATCCTCGGGTATTTCAGGGTCTGGTGTATCGACTGAGCTACCAAACGAGTTTGTATCATTATTTTTATTGTGGTTGTAATTATTGTGGTACATGCTCATGATATGTGTTGTTGTTTGGACTGTTTGTTTGGCGTGTCTTATGGAGGTAATGGTTTAGTTAATAGTAGTTGCAATTGCAATTGATAGGGGCTATTGACAAGTAAGGAACAATTCATTTATAATATGTCTCTTGTTGTGTTCATTATGTCATGGGAATTAGATTATGTGTTGCATTTGAGAAACATTATTGTGCGCAATACAAGGAGACTTTTGTGCGCTACCTCACCAAACTTGAAATTACATACAAATTGCATTGATACAATGGGGGCTAAATTGGGTCCCTAATTGTAGATGCCCCCCATTTTTGAGGCTTTTACTTGGCAAATTATTTCTCCCTTTCTTGCTGAGAATGTGTAAAAAATTATCTTTTATATTATTAGAAGTACGTTATTGATTAACCTTACACAAGTTTAGTTTATTCAATGACGAAACATTTATTTCAATTTATTTTATTATACCGACAGGCTACTTATTTACTTACCCCTAATTATGCTAAATTAGTACATCTCAAAACGACGAAATGAGTACCGAGAAATGTCACAACACGAATACAAATGAGGTAGAAATGTGGTGGTGTAAATAAAACAATTGTTTATCGACACACATCAATATAAACATTAACTATACAGACTTGCCTAATATATTATAATATACTTGCTTTGTCAGTGCTAAATACACAGCAATACCGACAAAACATGGACGCTTTCCAGGCTTTATTAAATGCAGCGGCAGAGATGCCTCGAGTGGAGGCAGAGACTACATCAACAAACAGCCTTGATAACAACAATAATAACAACAATGGACATCCTCAGACACATGCTAATAATAATGGAACAACATCTACTGCTCCCAAGCGTTTACCATTACGGAAACGACCATTATATGATATGTTATCAGAGGATACGGTGGTTGGTATCCCCCTCCCCACAACATCATCTACTCGAGGGGAGAGTACAATATCATCAGCCTTCTCCTCAAATTATAACAACCCCACACCTGTTGCTGCTGCGACATTTTGATGATTTGCAGTAAAATTGTTACCATTGCAAAGCAGTGATGATAAAGTCTGCTGCATAGGCCTATTATTAGAATTAGTACCAACGAGGGACGCCCGACGACGACGACGTTCCAATTCTAATAGAGTTAAAGTAGTTTCATTATCTTGAGATTGTGGTGGTGCAAGAAGGGAGTTAT
>Ga0214479_100291_pt1 | contig 32152 bp, 28 predicted proteins | sample M1_20Mar14CPVII9_5_FD_165054 | JGI IMG/M metagenome (GOLD analysis project Ga0214479, IMG submission 165054) | Marine eukaryotic communities from Monterey Bay, California, United States - M1_20Mar14CPVII9sort6BwellE14 | ecosystem: Environmental > Aquatic > Marine > Unclassified | place: USA...
TGGATTTCGCTTGGCCTATGGCCACTTGTAGCCTTATGTTCTGGACATTGAACAAGTTTGGTTTGTTTAGGGTGTCAGAAGAGGCAGAGCTCATGGGCATGGTGAGAGTTTAGGTATCTTAAATGTTTTTCATGCTTGAATTTTATATCTAACACACGCAATATCATCATTATCATCACAAAGGATTATCATCACCATGGTGGGTCTGCATATGCATCAAATGCGAGACTTGATCTTGAGTTGAGCAGGAAAGATGAGGAAGAAGTAGCTCAACAGGCGGAGATTCAGTCTGCTCCTATGTTAGACAAGGAAGGCTCGGAACAAACTGAAGAAAAAAGAAAGTCTGGGCTCAGAAAGAGGTATTCAGTGAGGTCCAGCATCGGGGGACCATCATCTGGTGCAATATAAGTAGGAAAGGAGTTTAGTTTAGTACATTTTAGGTGACGAATAGAAGAGAAGGGACACAAAGACCGTGATATCAGCAGTCGAGATGCCAATTTATGGATAAAGGCAAGGAGGAATTAGCAACTCTATTAGAGAATGAGTTGGGGATTGGATACTCTTGTCGTGTTCCTTCATTTGTTTATGCTTCTATAATATAATTAGTCGATACATTAGATGAGTCATCCGACATATAAAGATTTCTATGTGGTATCTTTAGTGTTTGATGTGTATTAAGCCGCCGATGTGAATACCGTGGAGATGAAGATAAACCATCCGCATCATATACAACCAACAATGACAGTAGTAGGAAACGATAGACCATTGTAAATGATATTAATCTGCCGCCAATCTTTGTTCCTCGTCCCACGTCCTGTTCGAAAAAACGTCACAGATACCCACAAATTGAACTTTTATTTATACTTCACTTTTCAATACGATTACTCAACAAGTTATAAACTGCTGCCAATACACTGACAATAAACACTGCGCTTACTCGATAAGTCGTAAATGGCTGATAACACTGTACATATATGGTCAACAAATCACCGGCCTGGCATCACTCAATTTCTCGCTGATTTCAAGAACAAGTGGAAGATATGGAAGTAGGCCGGCGAAACGATCCTATTGTATTTGAGTAGACGAGAACAAGGTATAATTGTAAATGGGGTCTATTAGTTGTATATGTTATTGAGGTAGTTATACAGATGAGATACAAGGTAATAGAAAAGTGTAAGAGAACATTTTACTATTAAGTGATAGTCTACATGATAAACACAAACTATCCTGTTCGAAGGCCAGTTCTCTTTCCTTTCTCTTCTATCTACATTTTTCTTGAGTACAAACAAAAATAAACTCCCTACACATCCTCCTCATTTAGGCAACTACAGATCCAGGTACATATGATGCAGAATACTTCTCAATCGCTTCGGCACCAACACGATGAGTAAAGTCACCAAATGCCTCAAATTCCATCCTCTGTTGAATAAACATGGCAAGGATTGGTTCCATAGTCTCTTCCAACTTATCACGATCCATCTTTGCCATGAAGGGGTAGGCAGTACGTGTTAATACTGGACTACCACCCAACCATACCTGATATGACTTGGCACCATCACCAACGAATGCCAACTCGGCCATATAAGGCCGAGCACATCCATTAGGACAACCAGTCATACGCATTAGAATCTCCTCACCAGGTAAATTCATCTTATTAAGTAATCCACGCATACGTTCAATGTAGGATGGCATTAAACGCTCTGCCTCACCCTGCGCTAATCCACACAATGGTAATGCAGGACATGCCATGGCAAGACGTGCATTGGGATCAACATCCTCTAACGCCGCCACACCATGTTCACGCATAATAGCATCAATGCCTTCCTTATCCTTAGGATCAATATCACGAAAGATGATAGATTGAGTAGGACTCAATATCGAATGCAAGTTATACTTGTCAACGATTGCACGCATCGCCGACTTGAGACGGAATGATCCCTCATCCTTCACACGACCATTATCAACATGCTGTCCATAAAACAACTTCCCATCACCCTGATCCCACCATCCCATCCAATCATTATACTTCCAATCTTCCATGGGACGCCAGGGAGCAATTTCTGTACCTACATAACTTTCGACAAGTTTCTTAAAGTTGTCAATGCCCAGTGTATGCACCAGGTACTTCATACGTGCATTGGCCCGAACGTCACGATTACCATGATCACGTTGAGCGGCAACAATTGCCTTCAGTACCTCCATAATATCATCCTTGGGTACGAATCCCATATGATCAGCGGCACGTGCAAATGTACTCTCCTTATTATGTGTACGGCCCATACCACCGCCAACCATGACATTAAACCCTTCCAGTTCGGTACCGTCCTCATTCATAATAACGACACAACCAATATCATTGGTATAAATATCCAACGAATTATCACCGGGAACAGTTACACCAATCTTAAACTTACGAGGTAAGTACTGTGTACCATAAATAGGTTCAACACTATCACTTAGAATAATACCACGTCCTGAATCATATAACATTGCCTCATCGACATTATAACTCTCCACTTCCTTTGCCCATGTCTCAACTGACGCGGCTTTTTCACCATCTAACCAAATTTCACTAAATGCATTACTCATTGGTCTAAATAATTGTGCGAATACTTTAGAATATTCACGTGCATAATTATATGCTGGTGTAGTAAAGGGTGCGGGTGTGGTCATTACATTTCGTGAGACGTCACCACAAGCGCCTACGGTACTACTACCAATATTCATAATTGAGGATATGACAGTTTTGAGATTACCTTTTAATATACCATGCATTTGGAAACATTGTCGTGTAGTGGCACGTAAATCGCCTTGACCCATCTTGGCTGATAGATCATCCAACAACCTATACAAGTCGGGAGGTAATTCACCAGCAGGTTGTTTTAATCGTAACATAAATTGCCAATCTTTAGGTCCTTTAGTTTCACGATTGTTCTGTTGATAACTACCATGATATTTTAATATTTGATAGGCATCCTTGGAGATACCAATTTCTTCAGTTGATAATTGTTCCTCGAGTGGGATACGTAAATAATCGGATGCTATTTTTAATTTTTCAATTTTTGGTAATGACTTTGATTTTGGTGCTTCCATTTGTACATTTAGACTTGTTGTTGTAGTGCTTCTGGAAGTAGTGGCATGATGTGTGATTGATGATTGATGGGGAGCAAAGGCGATGACAGCTGATGGAATTGTAGCGGCGAGTGCGACGCCGGTGGTAAACTTCATTTTATTGATTAGTGGTTTATATTATTATTGAGCTATATTATGTTTCTAGAGTATATATAGTATTGATTGCAATATTGTGATGGATCGCGAGGAACAAAGAAGTGATGCTGAGTTGATTTATTGGCTGGCAAGAGAAGAAAAGATATGCAATTGCAGTAAAAACTTTTCGGATACCAATCAAGTAAAATAGGATACGGTATCCTTTTACTCGCACACCAATAAAAAAATAAAAAATGAGAAATTATTCACATTGGTACTTCATTGTCATTTAGCAATAGCAGCTTAATATACCATGTCCACACGTAGAAGAGGCGCTAATAATATTACCGCCGCCTCCTCTGGTGGCAGCGGTAAGAAAAGAGCACGATCAAAACTAAACATCAACCTCTCCAGTCATGGAGGTCAATACGAAGACCTAGATGATGATGACAATAATACACCAACCTTACATGATGAAGAGTTAGATTCGGACGATAATGCCGATGATGATTTAGACAATATGAATGCAAGTGATGAAGAGGATAGCGAAGAGGAGGAGGAAGAAACAGTCGATGCCAAACGATTACGATTGGCGCGAAATTATTTAACTAAAATGAAGGCACAGCAATCTTCATCATCATCAGAAGAAGAATCAGACGATGATTCTAATTCAGATGATAATGATACAAAAGAAGAGGATAAACTTGGTAAACGTATAGCAAAAGAACGTCTTAAGAAATCAGGATTATTACAACTACAAATAGCAAATACGATACAATCATCTATACAAATGTTACGTTCATCAATTGCTAATGATATTGGTATTGACGCTGCATCACAGGCATGGCTTGGCAGTAATAGTAGTACATCTACCAATAACAATACACAACAACAGCAGCAAGATGAAATATATTCAAAAAGTTGGCTACAATCTAAATATATAACCTACCATCGTGGACATGATTTATCACCAACGAGTGTAGCATTGTCAAGTAATGGACATGTAGCATATAGCGGGTCCAAAGATGGTAGTTTGTTAATGTGGAATGTTGTAAATGGTGGTAAGAAATTGAATACTATATTACCGGTAGTTAAAGGAAGTGGTGAGGGTGATAGGAATACAAGAGAGATACTATCAATTGCAACATCAGATGATGATCGATATTTGGCAGTGGGTGGACGTGATAATTGTGTTCGTATATTTGACATACGTACACTTGGGAAGAATACAACCACCAATGGTGCAAGTACACCAATTACTACATTATCAGGACATAAAAAGGCAGTAACATCCCTATCATTCCGATCACGTACACTCGACCTCTACTCAGGATCCGAAGATCGATGTATAAGACGATATGATTTAAATGCATTAACATATGTCGAAACATTATATGGACATCAATCATCTATTATTGATATAGATTGTGCTACGAAAAATCGTCCAGTTAGTATAGCTCAAGATCGTACTGTACGGTTATGGAAAGTTGAGGAGGATAGTCATTTGGTATATAGACCTGGTGGGGATGTTAGTAGTGCAGAATGTGTATGTGCCATACAAGACGGGTGGTTTATTACCGGACATGATGATGGACGATTAGCATTATGGAAAGAGGAGAAGAAACGTCCCGTGGGTGAGGTTGTAGTTGCTGCACATGGATATGCCAATGGTAATAGGGGTGTATCACGTAGTGTTATGTGTTGTGATGGATTGAAATTAAGTGATGTATTGGCTACTGGGTCGAATGATGGATATTTACGATTATGGAGAGTGAATACTAGTGGTGATAAGAATGAAGCAGGTATTAGTCCATTGGAAAGTGTACCGATACATGGACATATTAATAGTATTGCCATGGGACCAGAGGGGAAGTTTTGTGTCGCGGCAGTTGGACAGGAACCTAGATTAGGACGATGGGATCGTGTACCACGTGCTAAGAATCGTTTTGCTATTATCAAGTTGAATGCTGATGGGGAGGAGTAACTAAACCATTCAAGTACTTTTCTTAAGTTTAAACTACTACCTTATTCCCCGTATTGATATATGTTTACACACTCTTCTTTCCCATAAGAAAACAACCTTATTCCCCGTATATGATATATGTTTACTCACTCTTCTTTCCTACTACACACAAAAGTAATGCATATCATATGTCATCTTTCTCATATAACTTCTTCATATACCCCATATTTACCAACCTACGACAGTAGCGGCAATGATGGCAACTCCTCCAACACACCAAGAACCTACGACAGTGATAGCACCAGGACTAGCCGGAGTAACTGCATCACCGCCCCCTTCCTTATCATTTGAGTCTCCTGGACATGTATCGAATGGATAAGTATTCTCGATGCCATCTACAGTAACTACATCACCCGCAGACATGGGAATGTTTCCTCCTACATAGACATCTCCACTTTTGTTTGCAATACAGCTACCACCAATTTTAGATGTATCCCAACCGGATGTAAATGTAAACGAGGGACAGCTTCCCATACAAACGCACACACCAGATTCTTCAGAGCAAGTAGACTCAGCATTAACTGTGGCAGAAGCGGAGACGAGGAGAGCGCCGACGAGTAAAGAAGGGATCTTCATTTGATTTTGTTTGTTGATAGATTATTATGATTTGCAACTCAGTCTTTATTGTTTTGTGTATAGGCCGATCAACATCTGCATTGAACGACAATAAAGATATTTTTTGCAATCATGTGTCGTATCGTATTCTAGCCCGGTATCTTGATAATTGAAAGTTTTCGACAAAAGGCCAAGGTTGAGTAAGTATAGTAAGTATCTTTAACCAGAGTTATGAATGAATGATACCAACATCTGACCATCTGCAGGCCTAGAAGGAAATTAGCTATTTAGTTAGCACAAAACAATGGATATGCATTCCTAAGTGTTTAAGATATCAGTACATACCAATTATTTGTCTGTTAAGTATGGTACCTAGTATTGTCATTTCTCGAATTGCACTCTTGGCTGACTCAGATAATACAACAATTCTCTTCGCCTTCTTAAGTTTAAACACTTCCCCGTATTGATATATGTTTACACACTCTTCTTTCCCCAACACACAAAAGTAATGCATATCATACGGATACCCCACAGTTACCAACCTACAACAGCAGCAAGGACGGCAACTCCTCCAACAAGCCAGGAACCTACCATAATAGCACCAGGACTAATGATAGTTCCCTGAATTCCTCCTGGAGTGTCGCCCATGATGGGGGTGCCCCCATCATCGGGAACAAACTCCATTGCGTAGCACTTGTCATCCTTACATTGACAATTAGAGTATGTGGGTGGGGTGCCACAGTATCCATCGCCACACTTGTTAGCAGGTTCGTTACAAGCTTCGGCCTTGCCCATCAAGGATAGACAACCACCGGTCGCATCATCACAGGTAGAAGTCGTAGCGGCACACATGTTGTTCTTACAAAGAGGGCCACTTGCCACAGCACATTGGACATTTGTACCATACTTACAAGTGTCTGTCGTGAATTGCAACTTGCCATTTACACCGTTGATGGTATAAGATTCACCGCCGCTTGTGGTAGTAACAGGCTCATCGGTTGTGTCATCGTCATCTCCGTCATCATTCGTGGTGGTGTCATCATCTTTCTCATCGTTGGTGGTGTCACCATCGGTTTGAGTTTGAGTAACATCCGTATCTCCTCCTGTCGATGCATCAGAGGCGCTACCGTCAGAAGGAACGAACTTCATCTCATAGCACTGGTTATCCTTACACTGACAGTTCTCATAAACGGGCGGTACGCCACAATATCCATCACCACACTTGTTCACGGGCTCTTCGCAAGTTGCGACGTTGCCCATGAGATCCAAACATCCATCGCCAGCATCGTTACATGAGCCTGTCGTACTTGCACACTTGTTATTGGCACATAGATCACCCCCACCTACAGCACACTGAGCTGATAACGATTCTGAATTAGTACATGTGTTCGTAGTAAATTCCAGAGTACCTTTTACACCATTCATCATAAACTCTCCCGAGGAGGGAGTGATGAGGAGAGCGATGAGAAAAGAAGGGATCTTCATTTTGATTGTGTTTGTTATGTTAATGATATTGATGTGATATGATATTATTTGCAACTCTCTATTGTTTTGTAATATTATGTGATATAATGCAAAGATTTCAAGGTTGAGACACTTCAATTAGATAACAATCTGGGCCGATCAAGCAGATGTTGTTGACAACATCAAGATATTTTTTTGTGTCGTATTGTATTCTAGCCCGGTATCTTGAATAGTGAATAGTATGAAAGTTCGACTATGGTACTCTTTATTTCCCCATGTAACATGACTACTCGCCTTCTAACCAGTAAATAGATCATAAACACCATCCCTCGTTGTGAAGGAGATTATTGTTAGCTATGGAAGAACATTTGGAATGTTCAAGGATACCAAATGTCTTAAAAGTATCTTTATTGTTTGTACCTAGTAGGATAGCAAGAGGGTGTAGTCTAGCAGGCGTCTTTGTGCTAGAGAATCAGCTAGTGATGAAAACGTTGCTTCCAGGCACATATGACATAATATATCATATCAATGTGACACGAGCATGATAGATCTTCTAAACTCTTCACCTAGCCAAGCTGAAATGAAAGATGTTTACATATTGACTTCTCTGGAACAACGACTTCTCTGAAACAATTTTGATTTATTTTTAGTTGATATTGTACAGAAAATACGTCATTCATTCACTTTTAATATTGAGTAGTGAAGAAGAGTCTTTTCTATAGTAGTATGAGATGTCACAACATTACAGTTGATTTCTCATGACCATATATGAAGTAGATTATTTGATCTTGTAGATGACAAGATCTCTATATATCTCTATTGCTCGTACCAATAGAGAATGTTGAAAGTACAGAACTGATGTTTCGTTAAACCATAAACCGAAGAACACTTTATGACAAGTTGAAGGCTTCTCCAAGGTAGTTGGTTACGAATGGAGCCATTGGCTCTCCATCATAAGCGGGTACAACACCGGTTAGTGCTGGAACTGATCCCTCTGCGCACTGTGCTGAGAGGAAACCGAAGATACCAAGCATAGCAGCTCTTCCGTTGTTAATCTCTGCTCTCAATCGTGATTCCTTCTTCTCCTCACTCATGTTCTTACTCAACTTGAAGGGATCGTAGAAGTTGAATGGAACTGGGTGGGGAATACCGTCCATACCGGATGTGAAATCGGGGAAGTCACCTGGCTTACCACCACGCATGTAATGTGTGTGGTTGGGTGTGGAAAGTTCCGACCAGAATTCAAGGAAGGCAATTACGCCAAAGATTTGCCACTTAGCATCATCCGAGATAGTGTCCCAAAGTACAGGTGGGTTAGTTTCACTTGGGAATGGAGTTCCATCCATTTGCATGGCCCATGGGAACTTAATTCCGTTGGCGTGTACAATGTATCCTACGAAAGCAAACATCTGTGCATATGATATGTCATAAATGATAAGTGAGATACAGTTTCAATGCGATCGACTATCATATGTATAGAGATAGCAATTCATTACTTACAGCAATACGTCCATGCTTGATCTCGGCATGACGAAGGAATCCAATAGTAGCCTCGTTAGACTCTCCCCAGAATTCAGCCTCTGCCAAGTTAAGAGGATCATAGAATCCAACCTGTTATATTATATCGAGAGTCAAAAGAGGAGAAGATAAACATGAGATATGATAAGATATAATACTGAAACGTCAAGAAGATACCAATGATATACATTGCAAATATATCAATACCCAATCACTCCTATTAACTAGCATATATACATATATCATATGCACAACTTCAACATAACTTTGCAATGAAATAAAACTTACAACTGGGTTAAGCTTCTTGGCAAGTGCCTCAAGGTCAGCCTTGGTTTCACTAACGGCGGTGGCAGAACGACCAGTAGGAGCAGGGGCAAAAGCACATGCAGATGCGATAGTAGCGGCTAAGATGGCGGATTTCATTGTGTATTATTGGTTATTGATGATAAATAATGCACCAAATCAAGCGTTTGCAGATTTCATTTTTCTCCGCCAAGTTGAAGAAAAAGATACCGGATATAGCAAAAGTTAACACTAACTATGGCGAGCAAACTGACTGATACTAAACATACTAATCTTCTCTACTACAACTCTTGGCTGACGGCAGCCGCCTATTCTCTACAGTATTCTATATAACAATGGTGACATCAACACCATTATCAAGAAGAATATTCAAATGGGCGATAGCGTCGGCTGTTGCAATGAGTTGTACATCTAATAATGTGATGGCTTTCAATTCCCCGAGACATCACAATTCACAGCTAAGACTAAGGCATAGTACTAATAATATAATACACGGTGGTATCAATAGACGACCACTATGGATGTCTGATGATAAAAACAATGATAATAATGTTGATTTTATTCAAGATCCAAATCCAGGAGGTCTCAATCAATGGGCAGAAGAAGATACCAACAATAAGAAATCATTTGAAGATTTAAGCTTTATTGAACAAATTCAAGAATGGTTTGCAAGTCCAGAAGGTAAAGAGGATGTTAAAACATACATAACTAGTTTGGGCATAGCATTAATATTACGATTACTAATCATTGAGCCCCGCTACATACCAAGTTTGAGTATGTACCCAACATTTGAGGTAGGTGATCAATTGGCAGTGGAGAAGGTTACGAAACGAGTTAGACCATTTAGTAGAAGGGAGGTTGTTGTTTTTAACCCACCTGAGACGTTTCGAAATCTTGTTGGTGATTCTAATCGTAAGGCGAAGGAGGCATTGATTAAGCGTATCGTGGCCGTTGAGGGAGATACTGTTGTTGTTAAGGGTGGTAAACTATTTGTGAATGGCGACGAGCAAGATGAACCATTCAAAGCCGAGGATGCAGAATATGACTTTGGTCCTGTGTTGGTACCACCGGGTGAAGTTTTGGTGTTGGGTGATAATCGTAATCACAGTCTTGATGGACATATTTGGGGTTTCTTACCTGTTGAGAATGTAATTGGGAGAGCGGTCTTTGTATACTGGCCACCATGGCGTGTAGGAACAACGGGGATGTATTAGCTTCTTGTGACGACTACTCAACCTCTCTAATATAGCTATGTAAATACAGTTGAGTATCTAGAGTAGTTGCAATATAGTAGTAGTAGTTAAGAGCTTACTATTCTATACTTTCTATGATGACATCTTTGTTGCCAGACGAATCATTCTATCAAAAATGTTCTCTACCCTTTCTTGCCACACCTCTCCAACTAAACTACCATCGGAATCAATACGGAAGGATCAGCGAATCTATTGATTACGACTTCGGGACTATTGACATAAGTAATATCCAAGAAGACTGATGTTTGTCGTAATGCAAGTTGGGAACGAGCAGTTCCTGCACCACCTCCTGCTCCCACAATAGCACCGACCTTGCCCTTCCATAGATTAGTACCGTGCGATGGCCAATCTAAAGCATTTTTCAATGCTGCTGTCATACTATAATTATACTCTGGACTTGCGATGAATATGGCATCGGCCTTTTTGACAGCTTCCCTCCATGAAGCTTGCCAATATCAAATGTACTTATTGATACGTCATTTCTTGCATTACCAATCTTCATTGCATGTCGTACTAAGCCCGAGTTTGCCGACTTTTTTCTGAGTGATCCACTGATGGCAAGTACGTTAATAATCTTAGGTGCTGACATGATACTATATTGATATGTATTGGATAAATGTATATATTGCTTGTGTAGACGTCGAATTGTTAATTTGCTTTAGTTTTGTTTCTGATAAGTATGCGTAAGTTGATGCCGATAATTGCTTTGTAATTTTTATGAGCATAGATAAAGATATGCTCATTTCTTTTCAAATGTGAACAACATCAACATCTATCGATTTCTACGACTTATCGAGGCTCAATACTGCTTTTTACAAACACATATCTTTCTTGTGTTTTAATGTGCTAGCCTAAATCATCATCCATCACCAAGCAAGACAACTCAACCTGCCGCCGCGCCATCATAATGTTCGTAATGAAACCCTTGATTTTACAGTTTTACGTGCTTTCTCGTGATTGATTGATATGGACTTGAAAACCCTCTTATTGGGTAGTGATTTCTCGTATTTGGTGATAATATACAACTTTTCAGTCCATATACATCAGTTACGAGAAAGGACCTAAAAAGGCTCCGCATTACGTTGTGCTCCACTCTCCCCAAAAAATGACAGCACGATAAGCACTACCCAACCACAACATGAGCAACCAAAGAGGCGGCCGATGGGGGCCATCTAATCGTCCTTATCAACCTTCTCAAGTTAATGAAGATGATCTTGCAATGGCGGCGCTATTAGGTGAAGCAAATAAGAAATCAGAAGAAGAAGAACGTGCAAGAAAAAATCAACAATATGAAAGTAGACAAAACAACAACCATCGATCACCACAAAATAATAAGAGGCAGCATAATAACAATAACAATAACAATGCGGATGATGCAAACAATTATTATGGAAGAAGTAGTGGAGATAAGAGAATAGTTGAAGATGATACGGATGAGCAACGAGATACAAAGCGGAGTAAACCATCAGAAGAACAACAATCAGCCCCTCCCAATCCAAACAAAGTAAAAGCAGACTTTGGTCTATCGGGAGCACTGGCAGGTGATACACAAACTGGTAATGTATATAACGGTGTTACATTGAAATTCTCCGAACCACCAGAAGCTAGAATACCAAATACTAGATGGCGATTATATGTCTTTCGAAAGAAGAATCCAGATTCTGCTAATAAGAATGATGATGGATTATTAGATACATATCATATTAGTCGTCAATCTGCATATTTATTTGGTAGAGAACGAAAGGTTGCAGATATACCAGTTGATCACGGTTCTTTGTCAAAGCAACATGCAGTACTGCAATATAGATCTCTCCCCTCGAAACAACAAGAGATTGGTGCTCCGACTAAGTTACAATGCAAACCATATCTGATGGACTTGGAGAGTACGAATGGTACTTTTATCAATGGTGTTAGATTAGAATCAGCAAGGTACTACGAGTTAAAAAGAGGAGATGTTCTTAGTTTCGGGGCTAGCTCTAGGGAGTATGTATTATTGACAGAACAAACAAAGAAGTAGATTTATGTTTACAAGACAAGTAAAACAGATATTGAATAATCAACTATCCATCTATCGTCTCCCATTATCTCTTAGAAAAAGAGACTAGCTCCTAGTGTCACCATCAAGTAAACAGGAGCTAGACTTGCAAAACCGGCAGAAGAAGCCTCAGGATCATAACTACTAACATAACAAGAGTATCCCCATCCCAGTCCATTCTCGAAAGCAGTTGCTAATTCTTCCTTGCCTTCGGCAGTGTTTAGAAAAGCCTCATCGCATGATTTTCCAATGCAGTCTGTTGGGAACATATGTGAATAAAACATTAAGAAATAAGTTTCTGGCACAGTACAATAATTCTAATACTCACCTGGTACATCATACATACGAATATAGGCAGTAGGACCTCCAAAAAGAATGTTGCTGCAAGACATACCAACAAAAGGAACTGATTCAAAGTTGCCTAAAAAGAGATAAGATAAATGAATTTGGTATCCATATGAGAAGATACACCTACGTCATACTTACCTCCAGCGGCAGTACATGCACGTTGTACTTCACCAACAGAAGGACAATCAGTAGCTCCTGTACGAGATATGACAGTGCTTGTAGCGTCATTACTTGTTGGAGGACAAGCATTAGTCATAGCGTCCATGGCGGCCACAACGCCATCGTCTTCGGAAAGAGCAAGACTCTCCGCCTTACATTCATCACTCCTAGAATCTAATGCAAACGAATGGCCAGCTCGGAGAAGTAAACCTTTCTTGATGAGGGAATTGACGTCGATGTTGAGGTTATCATGATTATGATGATCATCACCATTTAAGATCGCATTGGCATCCTCGACTGCTGATGATGTCCCGGCGCCGGCAGAGGCTGAGGTTGCAGAGGCAATTGCCAAAAAGAAGGAGGTGACGGTGTTGAACTTCATGATTTGATAGATTATTGATAGTTGTCTATCCGTGATGTAAGACAATGCAACTTTTATGAGTATTATAGAAGCAAAGGCAAGTCTTTACGTCCCTTCATTTTGAGAAGCTGAATCCAAGACTCTTGAATCTAGATATCTATTTATAATCTAAACACTTACCTACTAGCGTCATGTTTTATTGTCAGTGCATTGGCAGCCGTTTATAACTTGTTGAGTAATCGTATTAAAAAGTGAAGTATAAATAAAAGTTCAATTTGTGGGTATCCGTGACACATGTCGAAAAAAATCTAGGAGGAACAAAGTTGGTGGCAGAAATATCGTCTATAATGGTCTATCGTCTCCTACTATTGTCATTGTTGGTTGTATATAATGCGGATGGTTTATCTTTATCTCCGCGGTATTCACATCGGCGGTTTTGTACACATCAAACACTGAAGATACCTTGTAGAAATCTTTATATGTCTATTAATGACAATGAGTCATCCAATGATATCATAGAATCAAGTGAGGAATTAGATATGGACAAATCGTCATCCAATGATATAAAAGAAGTATCAACAAATGAAGAATTAGATATAGATGGTACCATATCATCATGGTCAAGATTAGTTAGTGCAATGCCAAAACTGAAACGAAGCAAAACACCATTAGATGAACTTGATAAAAAGATATTATCGACAGCTCTTCCAACAATGTTAAATTTAATGGTAGTACCATTAGTGAATGCAGTTGATACCTTCTATGTTGGTAAGAAAGTGAAAAAAGTGCATATGGATATGTTCTTCTTAATGATATCTCTCTCACGTGATAATATATTGTTGATACATTGTGCCCTTGCCAATACATATAACAATCTTCTTTCTTCCTCAAGGACAATTAGCTGATCCGTTAGCATTGGCTGCCCAATCAGCAGCTAATCAATGTTTCTTTACAATCTACTTTCTGGCAGCGTTCCTTCCAACGATTACCGCCCCTCTGGTGGCAGAGGCTATTGGCAAGGAGGATTGGACTACAGCAAAAGAACGAGTGTGTGAAAGTTTATATCTATCTAATGTATTGGGTGGTATATTTTCATTGATATTGATTGGTTGGCCCAAGCTTGTATTGAGATTGGTGTTGCCGTCTTCTCTCACAGAAGCCGCAAGTGTATCGGGAGCTCTGAGTGTACTAGACTATGCTGTGCCATATCTTAGATGGCGTGCCATTGGAATGATACCGGCGTTGTTCTCGGCGACAGGCTTTGCGGCATATCGAGGTTTATTGAATACAATTACACCTTTGAAAGTATCATTGACAACAAACTTACTCAATCTGGTCTTGGATCCGTTATGTATCTTTGGAATTAAAGGGTTGGGAATTGCAGCACCCAACAATGCGATTAAAACAATATGGTGTGGATTAGGAGCTAGTGGAGCAGCTGCCGCCACATCATTCTCAGAGCTCACATCTAGTTTGATATACTTACGTTTGTTGATACGACGCAAACTCATTCAGTGGTCAAAGCTATTTAATGCTCCAACCATGAAGTCGCTGTTACCATTAATAAAAGGAGGTACCGCCATGCTGCTCAGACAAATGACTCTCAATGTTGCATTTGTATCTGCAGCGCGACGAGCACAAGAGATGGATCCAAGTGGAGTATCTGCAGCTGCTTATGGAATAACAATGCAGATCTATTCTCTTGGAGTTGTCGCTCATCTTGGAGTACAAGGAACTGCTGCTGCCTTGGTGCCGTCTGCTAGGGCTATAGAAGGAGATGATGCCGCACGTCCTGTAGCAGATAGAATCTTCGCATGGGGTACTATACTCGGAATTATTTTAGCAGGTGTGCAACTGTTTGCCTTGCCTATGATTACTCCTTGGTTCTCGCCTCTACCAGAAGTTCGAGAGGCAGTGAAAGGACCAGCGTTAATATCCTCATTTATACATTTAGTAAATGGCTTGGTATTTGCTGGAGAAGGTACGATGTTAGGTTTATCGGCATTTAAAGATCTAGCACTAGTCACGGTTATCGGAGTCGGTGCCATGATTGCAGGATTAGTATCTCCTCTTGGAAAGACCTTGAATGGTGTATTACTATCTTTGGCTGCTTTCAACTTGGTACAAGGACTAAGTTGCCTAACTTGGTACTTGAGATTCTCACCTCTAAGAAGAAGAGGATTCAAGCTGTTCAAAAGCCGAGCATGAAAGAAGAGTGTGATGATAAAAGATATCGGAGACAAGTGATGAATAAATCAATAATACAATAAGTTACATATAACTCTAAGAGGTTAATAGTTACATCTTTCTATCTTTGCAAAGCACAAGAGGTCCACAGATAAGTATCAACAAGCTAGACTCTTTATTCATATTGCTTTGCGGTTCACACATCATACACATACATATCATATGCTCATCTAATTCAAGGCAAAAGCAGATACAGCTAGTAGGGTACCAACAACTGCAACAGACGCTACCACAAGTGCAGAGGCTCCATTTGCCTCTTCCTTAGCAGCTACGGGGGTTTGCGAACTGTATTCAATAAAGGAGAGAGCCTTCATTGGTTCAGCTTGATCATTCGAAACTTCTTCAACAGGATTAATCGAACGTTTAACTTTCACAGGCACAGCCTTGCTACTCTTGGCATCAATCACAAATACGGTTGCTTTACTACTTGTTTTACCACTCTTGGGGTAGGTACGAGGTGATAACTCAAGGCTCAAACTACCCTCAATCAAGTCCTCAGATCGCTTATGAAGAGCACGTCCAAACTGAGCTTTAGAGCTTTTGGTAGAGACGGAGGCAGAGGCGGCGGATGCGGAGGCAGCAATTTCCTTCTCAGACTTGGCGGATGCAGAGAATAAGACAACGTCCTTCTCACTCTTTGTCTTCGATAGACGAGGTCGAAAGAGATGGTAGGACATTGAACTGTTTTTGTGGTGCAAGTTGCTAAAGTAAGAATATATAACATGAGTTGATATTATAAAGATAGGGACATATGCAACATGAAAATACAACTCACCGCTCCGGCTTACCACCACCCATTCCTCCTGGGTGTACATGATCCTCTCCAAAGAGACGACGGCCACGGATAGGTTCTTTATATGTTTTAGATGTTTTAGAGCTTGACTTAGATTTAGATTGGATAAAACTGTAGGACAAGTTGTTACTAATAGCAGCCTTTGATGCTTTTGGAGAGTGACCGTAGGCAGCCGTGGCTGAGGCTAGAAGTAGTAGAGTAGTAGCAAAAGTCTTCATGTTGATAGATTAGACGGATGGTAGTGTGGGTGCTTGTGTGGTGTTGTTGTGTGCTCAATGCGCAAAATTATGAACTGATTTTGGTTGATTTTTGTAAGCGAGGAGTTGGTTTGTTTGCGAAGAGCAACAATGATGGAACCACTGCATGTTTCTCTGCTTTGTATTGACTTGTTTGATCAGTTGATACAAAACATTTCAGTCATGATTTTTGTTTCGATGAAAGAAGAGGGTTCTTCTCAAGGTATCTTTTAATCCCATGTCTAGTGTAAGCAGATTCCCTATTGGATGGTGGATTGCTTGGATGATCGGATGTTATCAAGTCTATCACTAGCTTGGGATGCAACTTGTGATGCTTGTTTGCATTCTTCCAATGTTAATGGCTTGCCAAAACCACATAACACGGACAGTGCTTGTCTCTGAGCAATACCATCAATATATCGTCTTAATGGAGCTGTACCAAGTCTACCACCACGGTCTGCTCCACGGCCAGCGGCTCGTGGAATTGGTTGCTTTGCTCTCTTTACCAATGTGCCAAGAGCAAAAGAATATAGATCCAGTGATGAATCAACTAATCGATGACCTTGAGATCGTTGAAATGAATTTCCAACACCATCATCTCTTCCTCGACTGCGTCCACCAGATTCTTGAGCGATTCGTTCTTTTGTTGCCAAACGCTTCTCTCGTTTCTGTGCTGATTGATTAAGTTGCCGATGACGTTTACTCCATAGTGACAGGTTTCTTTCAGCTACAGATATCACAGCATTTAAAGTAGACATTGATTTAGGTACCTCGTCTGCATTACTTTCTAAAAGTGTTGTTGCATCTGCAAATGTTAGTGCCCGTGGACTAGATATAAGAGTCCTCTCCAAGCCTGCCTCGAGTAACTTTCCATCTCGCTCATCTATATATGCCCAAAGTGTAACACATCTGTTTGGTAGCTTATCTTTGTTCGTGGCTAATGATAATGCCGTCAATGCAACTGGTGGCATCAAGTGCAGTGGTCCCAATGGTAAATCGTATCTACTTTGACCCCGTTGTTCAGACGCCTCCTTTAGTAAATGCACATTGTTAGATGTTTTCCTACCTACATCAAAGTAGATATCGGATATATCAGCAATATGAATGAGAATTTCCCACTTTGATGCTGACTTATTCACCTTTCTTCCAGTAGAAGAGCGCAGTCTAACACCAATTGAGTCATCACGAAATGAAGCACGTTTGGCATCAACACATAGACATGGCAGTGAAGTAAGATCCACTCTCCCTTCTAGCCCATCATTGTCTTTCAAATCAGAAGCCTTCTTCTTATCCTTCTTCTTGTTTGTTGTTGATGAGAAACATTTCTTTGCCAACAATTCGCGTCGGTCATCTTCATATGTTGCCAATGATCTAGCAGCATCCAACAACTCTGGTGACCATGGTTCAATACGCAGCTTGTTACTCTTATCATTCTCGCACCATTTACCAATCTGTATCAAGGCCGATGTTGCACCATTTGGAGTCAAGGGTAAATTCATACTTGTTAATGCCTCTCGTACATCCAACTCTAACATCCTATCATATGTATCTTCTTCGTATTGATTCGATTCAATCTTCCATACATCACCCATCGCCAAACATTCTAATCGATGCACTATCCTTTCATCTGCTGCTGTTAATTTGTGAGGTTTTGTCTGGGTGTTGCTTCTGCTCGTCTTGTTTGATGATGTTGATGGAGACGAGGTTGCTGCTGCAAACTTCCGACCTTCTGATGCAGCCTTAATACTTGGATCTACCGCTACCCAACCACCATTGACCAAAGTAACTTGTTCTACTTCATTGATGTCTTCATCTATCACTGCATTCTTATATTGAGCAGAAACAAACTGGCATGACCTTCTCTTAAATCGACCACCAGACATGGCATCTTGAGTAAGTATCCGAGCAGCAACCATCCGTCGTATCATTTGTTCATTCCTATCTCCATCTTTGACATAATCTGTATACAAGTAATCAGTAGCCATTGTAGAATCTACCAATCTTGATAAACGATCTTCACCCACCTTTAGTAGATTACGAAGTAGCTCTTCAAAATGTGTTGCTGTAGCATGATGATTGTCTAATGAAGAGAATTGAGCAACTATTTTGGGTATCTGTTTCTTTGTCAATGGTTGATAATGCCGATGATTATTGTTATTGCGAGATGATGACGGTCGTACAGATAATCTATTGGCTATACGACCATTATATAAATTTTGCATTGCATTCTCTGTTTGGAATTTATTGCTTTGCAATGTATCTTGTGCAAGTTTGTAGTTTGATTGTATGATATCTTTCAGATCGTCTTTTGTTGAATATGGTAGGTTGGTGATATCTTGCCAAAGAGTAGTAATCTGACCTATATCAACCACCTTCTCATTCTGCAATATACCATCATTCATAACCAATACATTCAAAAGGGGAGGCTTGTTTTGTGATGTAGTAAAGGTCGGGGACTTTATACCAGTTATCAAGCATATCTTTAAGTTACCACCTTCATACATTTCAGCAATCATTGGTAGGTTGGTGTTCGTTAATGATACCAATCGACTTCCAAATCCATACCTCTGTAAAGTTTGTGTGATTTCATCTGTATTGCAATCTTTATCATTTGATGTGATGGATGATGACAGTTTTGTTGATAAATGACGATGAGATATATTATATCTGCGTCTTTTTGTGTATATTGATCGATGTAACGTATTTGGTTGCAGTTGTATTAACGTCCTCTTATGTTGGTGTTGATGGCAAGTATATCCATCAATTGTTATTGACACAAACATCAACAACAAAGATACCAAGAGAAATGACAATGAAGAACCCTTTCGTGCATGATATAAATATTTCAGTAATGGGAGCGACATCAGAGACTTCATCTATGATTTGATGATAAGGGGAGGTGTCGCCGATGTACTAATGATATGTTTTACCAATAATTTGACTAATTGAATTGACATAAGTAGTAAAGGATACCAAAAGTTATGTCGAGAGTATCCTTCCCCTTTCTAAATTGATACTACAAACTGACATATGAGATCCTCACCATTAAGGGTATGAAACACTAAATCAAGTGATTATATTGGCATATCGATAGAGATGTTACTAGAGCCGCTTTTTAGCCATTTGCAACATAATGAAATGCTAGCTAAGAATCTAGCGAGCAAACGTTTCAAAGAATGGTACCGATCAGCGCAGCCTACCTAATACCCAAACCGTACTCAAATACTCGGACATCATTTGCAACTAAGTATGTGCCAAATTTGGATATATAAAAGAGCGATGAGACTGGCACTCAGGTCTCATCTTAAATAAATTGTCACAGTGCACACAAAGAAATTTCTTTTTTTTTGGCCATACGTTGGGGAAAGATAATTGCAATAAGCGATCCAACTACAGGATAGCAGTCGAAAGATTGATCATTATCACATTATCAACGCATGGTTTATCTGAGTTAACAAGAATCGTGGTGAATGGTAGAAGAATGTACTAATTGAAACCATAAAGTTCGAAACATCTATTGATATCAAGAGACTTCTTTGATATATACACAAGCAATCAACTAATATATACCATCGATATTATATAACGATATATCATAAAATGGATCCTAGTAATGAACCTCCACAACAGCAACCGCCGGCACAGCAACAGCAAGAGCAACCATCACCACAGCAACAACAAGTATATGCGGCCTCAGAACCAGTAGTACCCCGACAGCGGAAGAAACCAAAAGTTAAAGAATCAATCATCGATCATACATATAGGGACTATTCACAAGTCGAAGTATCATCCGATGACGACGCACCAACCCCCGGAGGTGACCCCAATAAGAAAACAACACGATTACAACCCAATTTCCCAGCCAAACTCCATGCCATTGTTAGTAATCCAAATTATCAACATATTATATGTTGGCAGCCACATGGTAGGAGTTGGAAGATTGTTGATAAGCATTTGTTAAGTACTGTGATTTGTCCTAAGCATTTTGCTCATGCCAAGTTTGAAAGTTTTAACAGATCTGTGAATGGTTGGGGATTTAAGGTATGTATTTTGTTTTATGTTTAGTGTGTTGTTTTGTTTTGTGTTATTGCAAAGGCTAATCACTCATATCAACTATTGCAATATAAAATAACCACAGCGTCTATTAAACCCTGGACCAGATTGCAAATCATACTACCATGAATGCTTCCTACGAGGACGTCCCGAGCTAACAAAGCTAATGCAACGATTAGTCAATCCAGGGAAGAGATTGCCAGATAAAGCAGGCGAGCCAGACTTTTATGAAATTAGTCGAAAGTATCCCTTGCCTGCATTGCCACCCCCGACACAGGAGAGTATGATGGAAGCGGCACAGATGGGTGTGCATGGTCATGGTCCGCCCATGGGTTCGCCAATGGGCATGGGACGTGGGATGTATCCCCCTATGGGCTATCCTGGATATCCCCCTCAATATGGATACGGAATGCCTCCTTCGCCCTCACATTCTCAAGGCCCCCCTGGATATCCCCCCATGCCACCACAAGGCTATCCTGGCTATCGTAAGTTTTAATGTGTGTTATTGTATATGATGTTTTATCATTCTTCTAGTATATCAGTTCATAACTTACAAACAACTTCTTCCCCCTTTTCTTTCTTTTCATAATACTCAGCTCCCATGCCTCCTCAGGGCTATCCTGGCTATCCCCCAATGGGCTATCCTGGCTATCGTAAGTTATTATACTGTTGTAGATTATGTTGCTTTATAATTCTGTAACTTACGCCACTTCTTCTCATACTTTTTATAAACTCAGCTCCCATGCCCCCTCAAGGCGCTCCAGCAGCACCTGGCCAGGCTCCTCCAGCTCAAGGATCACCACAACAGGCAGCACCCGCAAGCGGACAAGAAGGTGCACCCACCCAAGTGCACTCGCCACAACAAGCACCTCAGCCTGGTCAGCCTGGCATGCCAATGCCACCCCAAGGCTATCCTGGCTATCGTAAGTTATATATGTGTTGTTTAGATGATGATGTTGTTGTTTTATAAATCTTTTCAAGTTCAATAACTTACACTTCTTCTCATCATACTTTTTAGCTCCAATGGGCTATCCTGGCTACCCATATCCTCCACATCCCGGAATGGCGCCTCCTCAAGGCGCAAGTCCAAGTAAACCCGCCGCAGCTGCACCCGCTGCCCCTCAAGCTACTAGTCAGCCAGCTAAGGATGAGACGGTAAAAGAAGAATCAACAGAGGAAAAGCCTGCAGCACAGACGGCTGGTACTAAGCGACCACTCGAAGAAGAACCCCAGGCCCCTGCCGAAGCAAAACCGAGTGCCCCAGAAGGAAAAGCCCCTGAGCCCGAATCAGCAGAAGCCGAACAACAGATTTTACAGGATTACTTTCAGAATCCCAACAGTGCGCCATAAATATTGATGCACCCAAAAATGAAGAATGCTCACGAGAGCAATGTAAAAAGAACGAATGCTTCTTCGTTCTTCTTGAACCAATGTGAAAGAATATATTTCCTCTATGTTATGTGTCATGTCTAGTCAAGTGTTTTGAAGAAAGTTAGAGTATTTTATGATTGAGTTGTATCCTGTCCTGTGAGCTACGATAAGACTTCATCAGCAAAAGCAAAAGTCATACTATTCAGTTGCTATGTAATTTGATACGATTTGGGAATGATCAGGTTTAATCAAGATAACCCGATCGTTGAGAATGTACAAGCACCCAATAGTCACTATATATTATAAAATTATGTAATAGAGTACTGAAGAAGATAGAATTGTTTTTATTTTCCTTAACTAGCTAGTTATCAACAAGCTTAGTTTAGTTTGATACAGTACTAGACTGGAAACTACCACATATACTTGATGCAAGGAAGAGTGATATCTTCCTTCTTATCGGTGTGACAATCAACACCCAATGTAACATAGTCTCGTGCTTTGAACACTGAGTCGAAGTAAGTCTGTTTCTCCCCTTCCTCTGTTGGTCGGTATACTTGACTGTATGCATCAGATACAGATCCGGTAAATAGCTTCATAAATGACTCCTTAGTCTGATCTAATGATGCTTTGACACGGTCTACTTGAGACTTGAAAACGACACGCTGACCACTCGTTGGGGGTAATCGTCCCAGCATTTGTACTGCCATGCGCACTTGAGGCCATTGGGTGAACACTCCATCACTTACTGTAGCTTTCCCATCTTCGTTAAAATCAATAGACCAATCCAACTTCTTCTTGTCCATTGCACTAAAGAGAGCCTTGTCTTCTGTATCACCATGTAAGAAGATACGATCAACAGTAACACCAAACGATCGTGTAATGTACAGAACGAGCTGCTCGACGGACATCTCCTTGGTCTTGCAGGAGATCTCAATCTTATCCCAAGATGTGAATTTCGGTAAAGGAGATTCCAATCCAGTTTCAATGTCTAGAGGAGGATCTGGAGCAAATGTCGTAAAGTTGCCACTTCCTGCAGCTAAGTTGATGTTTGAGTTGAGGAACTTGTCACTGCCTTGAGATTGAAGGCCGAGAACAAGTTTGAAGAACTCGATGTCAACCAAACCACATACCATTGCCGTTGTAGTGGCAAGAGCAGGGATGACTGTTGTTATTTGTAAACAAAGATGTGGGGTTGTGGGTTAAAACAACACAGAGACGGAAAAGAAAGCAGCAGACAAAAGAATATACTCACTTCTACCTGCCGTGACCTTGACAGAATGACGCGGTGAAGCTTTGATATCGTAGTTCCAAGATCTCATGTTGGTAGCCGTGGTGAGGAAGTCAATGTGGAAGTTGAGGTCGTCATCTTTCTCGAATTCAGCTGGTTGTGCTGGCTGCAATTTCGACGTGTCGACTTTGTACAAATCACCCTTTAGCTTCTCATCATCTTCACCTCCAGGACCATCTCCACTGTCTTCATTATCACCCTCACTCAAATCTACCTTTTCTCCAGAGGGCTTCCACTCTGGTTGCTCTAGTTTCATTTCCTTCACAATAGATTCGAATTCATCTCTATCACGAACACCTTCTACTTGCCAAACTGAAGCATACAAGTTTGACGTGGCGTAGAGATACTCCATATACAGAGGAATTGGGTCATTCCAATCAACTGGACGAGGTCTTCTCTTTGTGCCTGTCCAGAACTTTTTACCAGTTGACTGTTACGATGTGGTGATGTGTGATGACAATGAGAAGTGAGAATATAAACGGCTAACATGAGTATGATACACAATGAACAATATATACACACCTTTTCCATTTCATCAGCAGAGTGCGACAAGTCAAGGATGGAGGTGCGGAAATCCTTCAACATTCTGTTGAAAGCAATTCGAACACAGCCTTTGAAGTCAATCTTCCCACCTGCTTCCTCCTGTAAATCAATAAATGCTTGAATCATGCGCAAACTACGGCTTTGATCACCAGGCTCCATCGTATCAAGCTGTTCAAAGAACGCCATTGGATCAGCACGGAAGTTTTCATATACATCGGGTCCAAATTCAAAGCTGTTGATGAATTGATAGTGTGGTAGGATATAAGCGGATGAACACAAAAAGACACACATAAAACAAGGATAGGTATTTGCACTTACTAGTCGGAGAAGAATGCTTGCTTGGCATACTCAATGCAATGCTTGGGAAGATAGGGAAAGGATCTCAATGTGCACATGGCAATCTGTGCCTCATTGTCATCACTTTCTTTCCCGTCGTTGTAACTAGATGTTCGAAATGGTAAAATCACCTCATGGTTGCACTTTGTTCCCAATGTGCCACTTTCTAGCAATGGCTTTGAGTAAAACAAACACCGTGCATCGGTATATTGTCTAGCTTGGACATTATCAAGAGCATTCCAACAAACAGATAAGCTCTCCCAGAACTTATCATCAAAGTAGTCTTCACTATCATCGCCGACTTTCTTCTCAAGTGCTTCAATGTTGACATTAGGGTTCCACCTCTTTACTACAGCAGCACCTCGGACAGATTTTGGATGTCCTACATCCGGCTGACGGAATAAAAACTGACGAGAAAGGTTAGATACCTCAATACGATCCATGTCTGTTACCCAGACTTTGCCATCCTTGCCTGTCCCGGCACCCATCAAGGCAAGTCCCTTGAGGTATTCACATCCGAGTGCGCCACAACCAACTAAAAAGATACGTTGATTTGCAAGACGTGCTTGAAAGTCCTTGCCCATGATTGCAATTTGATGATCATATCGAGATCCGAAGAGAGGACCAACATTACTCTTGCATTCATCAACTACCAACGACTCTTCGTCGTGATGTACCCACTGTTCGATAGGGGTGAATTTACCTGATTTCTTAATCACTTCCTGAGCTGCAGCTCCTCCCAAGAAAGCACAGAAACCTGATAGCTCGGTTGAAAAGAGACGAGCATACCGACCAATCCTCTTCTCATCTAAGTCACGAGGCTCTCCCATGGGAAATCCGTATTGAATGCCCTGAGCCCAACATGCACCCTCAGTTGATTTACGTTCATTGGAAACTTCCTCTGCCAACTTTACCAACTGACTAGCATCATCTGCATTATGTAACCGAGGCCAGTGACCAAGCTTTTCTTGAAAGTTCAACACAGCCGCAATCGAGAGGTGAATGTCAACTCCCTTACCAAGCTCCCAGTCTTCGCCTCGTAGCATTTGTGGCACAGGAGTCTTCTCCAATGTTTCAGCAAGTGAGCGATACTCTTTAGCAATGGGTGGTCGTACTTGATTTAATAATCCACCTGACTGATACGATCCAAAGACGTCAATGGATGTAATGCCACTCTCCTCAAGTAACTGCTTGCCACTATCATCATTGAGAACTAAAGCAAGACGATTGAAGATTGTAATTGTACGAACTGGCATTTTCTTTCCCGAGTTGCCTTCCTCTCCGTCAAATGTACTCTTGTAAAACTCATACTGACGTTCAAAGTTGGCCAAGACTGATGCGGTGGGTAGAGCAAGTGCTGTTTTGAATGCAACTCCTCGAGTATCCACCTTGGCCGACGTCGGACTTGTAATGGCAACTCTCTTTACAGTAACACTCTTGCCATTCAAACCTTCCAACCCCTCTCTCATGTCCTCTAAGACGACTACATCACCATCCTCAAGACCATGATCATTCTGAGCTACAGTAACAATCACAACCTTCTCACCATCCTTAACGCCCTCAACCTGCAATAGCTTTGGCTTATCATCCAATACCTCAACATTGGATACAGCAAGTGTTTGTGTTGGTTCTCCAGTTGCATCAGTAATCTCATGCTGCGGACCAAAGTCACTAAAGATTGAGGATGTTACACCATTCGATACAGCCATAATGAAAGCAATACCATTCGACCTTGCAGTTTCATTCAATTCAAACAATTGTTGTTTGGGTAATAATTTAGTAACAACAATAGCTGCATATGGACGATGTGTACCCAATACATCCTTGGATAGAATCACATCATTACCCAAAGAACAACCCTTGGACAATATATCCACTCTACAAAATGGATTAAGACTTCGTAACTCGACTAAACTAGCCTCGGCCAATGTAACATCTCCCTTCGTTACATGTTCCTCCGTAACATAAAAGTTACTACCCCTACAAACTTCCGTAGCAATCGTATCATCAGCCAATACAACACCACCAACATTTGATAATATTAAATTCTTGGCAGTTTCAACACCCACCCCACCACAACCAATAATTAATACATTTAAATCTTTCAGACGGGCAATGGTTTCATGACCAAAGGCGGCCTTTTGACGATCGATGCGTTCAGCTTCTTGATCGATTGTATCACCTAATTTCCATCCACCTAGGTAGTCACCCCAAGATGGTTTGTTGTCTTCTTCAGTTTGCATGTTGGTATCAGTAGATCCGCCTCGAATGTTTAGTAATGTTGAGTTCGTACCGCTGTCACTACGGATACGTTTTTGATCGTTCTCTTCTTCTGTAATACTTGATGGAGATTTAACACGCTTGGTCATAGAAATATAATACTATAAATATTATGACCTATACAATGGTCCAAAGTTGTAACAAAGAGGCCAATAAAAAGATATTTTGAGATTATAATTAAGTATGCACAATATATGAGTATGTTTTTTTAGCGCTCAATCGCAAGCAGCGGTCAAACGGTAATATATCTCCACATATAGATAAGCTTACCACTTGGATAGAAGAGGTTAAATGCTTATATTATTGGTACGTGAAGTAAGCAAGGTTGAGATTTTGATATTTTTTAGTGACTTAGAAGGATACCGTTTAGATGATGATAATGATTAATGATCGATCATAAAATTAATGATGGAGTGAGGTCGAGAGGACGATATCAATATTGAACTTCGTATACAGCCGATACACTCAATAGGTCAGTTTTTAACACTCTCTCGATCGGTGAGGTCGAATTGATTGCAATAGGTTATCAAAATACCATCAAATTATGGCCAACTTAACTTCCGAAGATATTGCTGATTTACTCCTCCGTGTAGAGGACGAGACCGAAGATGCAAAGGAAGAATTGGATCATGCACAATCAATAATACAAACTACTGGTTTAACAGTCCATAGCTCAGTAATTAATAACTTTGCAGGTGGTGATCAAGCTGCAATTTCTTCTACTAATACAACATCAGATGATCAACAACAAACAGCAACAGCAACAAACAATACACCCGCAATGGATTTGCAACAAGAGGCAGCACTTGCAGTACAGGCTCGTCACAAGTATAATCCAATGCGAGGTACATTATCAGCCTTCCCTCTAGTTTTAACAACCACGGGTGGTCATCAGAATACTGGAAAGTCCGTGTTTGTGTTGTTTTGTCGTATGTGTGTGTTCAGTTTGAAGTCTCGATGATTTAGCTGTTCTATTTGACCTTAATTTGACTTTATTTGATTGCCTTTGCATATCATGTGTACTAACATATGTTAAAATCACCTCTCTTTCACCTCATTACTTATGATAACGCGCATCTTCCAGATCATATTATACATCAAAATTCAGATGGTACTATTAATAAAGTATCAGAATATAAACGTATGATGAAACGACGATATCGTCAAACTCAGTTAGAAGAACGTGGTTCAGATCGATGGGATTTGCCCCGTATACCCGGTGGACGAAGAAGACGTCTTAAGCGTGATGCTGATGCACCATCGGCACCGCCTGAACCACCCCAAACTGGATATGTCATATATGTATCCCAAATGACAACAAAGTTACGACATGATAATCCAGATCGACATCATAATCAAATATCAGCAGTTCGACGTATATCAAGTATGTGGAATAATCTTAAAGAGAAGGAACGTGAACATTATGTACAATTGGCAAAGGATGCACGAAGTGATTATGAAGATCAATTGATGGAATATCGTGCCACGGGACAATGGAGTGTCTCAACGAAATTTGTACGGCTTAAGAATAAGAATGGTGTCGAACGGAATAGGACCACAGCTGAACGATCTACCGGGAGTAATGGACCGTGGGTGCGTATACCCTATGAAAAGAAGAATGAGTTAGAAAAGGAATTGGAGACATATGAACAAGTCATCTTTCCTCCACGTCCCGCTGGTATGGAAGAGGAACACGAAAAGAAGATTAAGGAGCAGAAACAGAGAAGAAGAAAGAAGATACAACAGGAGGGTACCAAGATGGGATATTAACAGTAGATAGCTGTCTACTAATTCTTTAGGGTAATTTCATACTATAACTCCACTATCAATATCTTCTACAGAAGAAACTACCACCACACTGCACTATTCTAAAAAATAACATTAAATCCACAAATCCCAATATACCAATTATTATATATAATCTTTGTTTCTTCTTCCATGCCTTTGCTTGTAATTCACGTAATTCTCTTTGTGCATTTGCAACATTGGTACGCATTTGCCATGTATCATCATTAGCATTTTGTAATTGTTGTCGCTGGGCGTGTAATGTTGCCAAGACTGTGTTGGCTGTTGTTTCAGCCGCGACGTGTGTACGTGTAGCGTCTTCTAATATATTCGTTTGTTGATCTTGATATGGAGCGTTTTTTAATTGGGGTGGTTGATAATTATTGTTACTGTTTTGATATGATCCACCGCCAGAGTTTCCACTATTGTTTCTATTTCTTGGTACACCATCTTCTACATCATTCCTTGCCCAGTCTGGTCTACCCGATCCATATGCCATGTTGCTAATGGTATTTTCTTAGGTTTTGTTTCTGTGAAATTTTGTTTTGTTGTTGTGTATCCAATACCTCTAGAATGAGCCCCAACCCTCTCGTCAACTGTAACAACTGAGTATTAATAAAGGTGTATATTCTAATAACAATAAGGTTTAGCAGTGGATTTCTATCTATCAATAAACGATTGCAAAGCACAACCGACAACGCACAATCACTCTTACTCCTTTATCTCTGAAGAGCGGTATCCTTCAATTTTCATTTTTCAGAGTTTCAATCGATATACCGGCAAGTTTAAACGCTGCTTTGCTGCGTATTTGATATCCTCATACAAACGGTATACTCCCTTTATATTAGGCTTACTTTAGTATTTTTGATTGGCGTCTCAGTGATATCTCAGTATCTCAGTATTTTCATAAAATGGCAACACCAATGGAAGAAAGTACCGAAGAGTTACTAAACGAATACATCCTATCCTCACAGCTACTAACCGATGGCGAACCAGTCCGTTGTGTAACTTCCTCAACTACATCATCAAATAATTCGATTGAACTACTAGCAGGATCACAGGGCGGTATAGTCTCACACATTACCCTACCCACTTTAAACAATACTGATGAACCAAAGTTGGAAATTCAACCGGGTGATTCTAAAACTCGTCATCCATTTGGTGTTGTTGCCATTCTATCTACTGCCTCTCTATCTTCTACTTCCAGCAATGATACATTAGGTTCATTGTATGCAACCGGATGTAAAGATGGGATCATCCGTATAATGGATGGTAATACACACCAACTAAAATTTGAAATGAATGGACATACTAATGCTGTTACTAGTTTATCATGGATTGAAGGTCAGGATAATAATAGTATGCCATGGTTAGTTAGTGGTTCATGGGATGGTACTGCCAAAATCTGGAACATCAATCCAACATCTAACACATATGATTGTTTATGCACATTGGATAATCATGAGAATACAGTCTCAGTTGCAGGTTTGCCATGTGAATCTAATACTGTTCGAAAGTTGGTAACTGTAAGTGCAGGTGTGGCCAATGGTAATAATATTACTGGACATACCGTACGTATATGGAAACTCATTAGTAATGGAAGTAATGATGTTAAGTCAGAATTGGTAACAAAGGTATCAAATGATCATTCAGGTCCAATACGTGATGTCGTATATGACTCAGAAACACATTCGATATATACATGTTCCAATGATGGTACAGTAAAGATACGTTCGGCAGTTGACGGGAAGTGTACATCAACATTAGCCTATCCCGGTAATGACACGCCCATGTTTTTATCATTATGTGTTGTGGGTAATTGGAAGAATAAGGCAGTTATTGCCGGTAGTGAGGATGGTAATGTTGTTGTTTGGGATGTATCCGATGGTACTAACAAGGATGCACAGATTATTGGCCATCCTGGAACTGTGTGGAAAGTTGTTCCATTAGCAAGTAGTGATTTATCATCATCGTGTGATTTCATTACAACATGTAATGATGGGAATATCCGTATCTTCACCCGATCACCATCCAAGGTTGCATCCACTTCAATTATTGAAGCATTTGATAAAGCCGTACAAGAATCCAAGGCAACACGCTCCACAGGACCAACACCTGATGAAATTGCAAAGTTACCCCAATGGGAAATGAATTCATTAACACAGGGACGGTCGGAGGGACAGGTACAAGTCTTCCAAAGAGATGGCAAGGCAATTGCCGCCCAGTGGAGTGCTTCGTCACAAACATGGATTGAAGTTGGTGAAGTTACCGGTCAAAATGCCAATGCCGGTACACTCAATGGACAAACGTATGATCACGTATTACCAATTGAAATTGATGTACCAAGTGGCGGCGTGCAGACATTACAAATTGGATATAATAATGGTGACAATCCATTCGTTACTGCACAGAATTTTATTGATGAACATATGTTAAATCAGGGATATTTAGCACAGATTGCTGATTATATTCGACAACGTGCTGGTGAAAGTGCACCTACGTTGGGTGGCGCTGCCGCCAGTGGTGGTGCTGCTGCTTCAAGTGGTGCACCATCCTCCTACAGCTCGGCACCAACTCCAATGGAGGTCACCCCAACATATGACTACCTACCCATGAAGGGGTATAAATCATTTGATGCAGGCGTAGATAAAAAGGGATTGACAAAGGTTATAATGAAAATTCGTGAATTCAACAATGAAGTAAGCCCATCATCGAAACAACTATCATCGAATGAAGTTAATGATGTTTTGGATACATTATCAAATACACTCTCGATTACCAATCGGTATCATTCATCTACCATTTCTGATATGGAACTAGCAATTATACATAAGATGGTAACACAGTGGGGTGCGAAACATGCCTTTCCGGCATTAGACTTGGCACGTATGGCGGTATTACATCCAGATGCAGCAAGCGCAAAGCGACGAGGATATTGGGAAGAGGTGTTAGGAGGAGCACTTGATATGTGCCTGGGAATGGGTGAGAGTATCGTTGGAGAGGTAGCAGTGCCAATGTTAACGATGCGGTTAATTGCAAATAGTTATAAAGGTGGCAGTGGCTCGGCTAGTGCTGCCGGGAGTCTGATGGATAGGTATGTTACATGTTTTGCATGCTTATTGCTTTGTTATCTTCGTCTTCCTCTCACACACGTCTCCTCATACTTTCTCTCACCACACTCCTCATATTTGGCTTGTAGAACTTTGAAATGTGCACAATTATGTGCACTATCCAACAATAAGAATGTACGACTCTCGGTGGCAACTGCCGTCCTCAACACTAGCTCCTATATCCATTCATCCTCTTCGCCTTCTACTTCAGAGGCTGAGTGTATCCTTGATGTAGTGGGGACTATCTTAGGATGTGGCAAGTATGAATCGGAACCAATTGTTCGTTCTCTCATGGCACTTGGGACAGTACTGCTACTACCAGGTTCATGTGGAATGGAGGTAAAGGGACTTGCCAAGGAACGAAGTCTTGGATCGACTGCTGAACGTGTTGCAAATGAGCATGGTGAATTGGCAAAGAGCGTGGCAAAGGAAATTTTGAGTATACTTTGATGCTGATTGAAATAGATTATGTTTAGTAATGTTAGTCACATCTCATAAGCTAAGCTTGAAGTACACTGTCCTTCCGTTGTTTTACTGCCTCAACTAATTTTGGCCACCACTGGTTCTCAATCTTTTCATTGAAGAAGCAATTGTATGCATAGCCATCATCATTCGTTTGTGATATGCCAACATTATTGATTAACTCTTTTGGAACAGGAAATCCGATATGGCAATACCCCTCAACAAACGAAGATTGTTTACACCGACGATCCCAAGACAACATATTCCGTGCGACCTTGGTTTTGGTATGAAGCATAGTAGCCTCCCTCTCCTCATCGAACTCATGAGTATGTCGTTCAACATATCGATGCATCCAACTCTCGTGGGCAGACTTGGTCTCCTTCTCTGTCATCTGAGATACTACTGTGACCGTTGAGTAATGA
>Ga0214479_100292_pt1 | contig 32047 bp, 20 predicted proteins | sample M1_20Mar14CPVII9_5_FD_165054 | JGI IMG/M metagenome (GOLD analysis project Ga0214479, IMG submission 165054) | Marine eukaryotic communities from Monterey Bay, California, United States - M1_20Mar14CPVII9sort6BwellE14 | ecosystem: Environmental > Aquatic > Marine > Unclassified | place: USA...
AGTTAATTATAGGTACCTAAGAGGTTGCAATTAGTTTTCATCTGATCACCAAACTGAAAACTTCTTTTTGGCTGAAGTGACACTTTGCTTTATGACTTGTTTGGCGTTGAATTCAATATGCCGCCGATAATCAACCCTTACTACAACAAGGCCCCCTATAATATATAGATCATGAATGGTATATTAGTATAGTGGAGACGGCGGCGTGCCATAAGAATTATATGCTAAAAAAAATGAGAGATAACAATAGAGGATATCATCGTCGGCATCAAACTAATGCTCAATCAGCTTATCATACTAATAATAATACAAGTACTATGAATAAACAATATATAACTAGCAGATATAATAATATAGATGACGACAATGAATCATATCCATCAATGGGTAAAGATATAGTAACTTGCAATAAAAAGCGGAATATGCCGCCAAGAGGTCGAGGTCAGATAGAATACAGTCGAGATCGAGGGATATATGATAAACAGAGTAGTAAACGAGGTATCAGCCGTAACGATTATAAGAACTACGAGAAGAACAGTTATCAGCGTGAACCATCAGGTATAATCGGGGATAAGAAAAGTTATCACCGCGAGCCATCCGGTATGCGCATCTCTCAATTAATGAATGAAGAACGTCAGCCTCAAAATAATAATAATAGAGATGACTATCCACCATATAATGGAACACGAGATGAATATCGAGATAGTGCCCCGCTTGATAATGTGTTGAAAGAAGAACTGAATGATGATTCATGGGAAATATCCTCTCGTATAACATCTATATCAAATGCACGTTCTTCATCGCCTCATCTTGAAGGAATACCAAAATCGATACCAACCAAAATAAGAACAACTAAAACCAAGGGAGTAGATTGTAATGCATCACGTATGACAGGATGGACGGGGCATACGGGTGTTACACCACTTGTTAATAATCTTGACATTTCAACAAAGAAGAAGAAGAAACAGCAGTATGAGCAGAATCTCCGTGAACGGGGAGTTGAAAATGATAGAGAAGATCAATATAGACAGGAAGAGGAGGATAAGGTGTTACGAACACGTAGCACAACAAATAACAAACCCCCACGACCATCTGTGGCTCGTTCTCCTTCTCCAATATTGCCAACATTAACTAAAACTCGTGATGGTGGACAAAATTATAGAAAAGAATCATTCAATGGAGGCGGGTCAAGTAACAACACTAGTAGTTCTAGTATTAAAAAGATGTTAACAAATGTTAGTTCCATAACTGGATGGAGTCCAGATAAACAACAAACCAAGCTAGCCAAGGATGAACAGGAGCAGCAAGATGTCGGTATTGATCCAGCAAGGGGTTCATTTGATTTAGTTATTATACCCAAAGAGAAGCGTAGGCAGAAGAAACAAGTTGCTACTAAGAAACAATTAACTGCTGAGGAGGCAGCATCGGTAGCATCTGAAACAGCTCATCATCATAAACCGCAACAAGTTATGAAAAACTTGACTTACTGGTCTTCATTATCTGTAAAGGCTGCCATGGCGGTTATATCAAGTGATACTAAGAATGGCAGTGACGAGGAGAAGATGGCACAGATTGCTGCTAATGCTGTATTGGAAGCTGGGAGAGAGTATGATTCATCTGTTAATACAACTAATACCAAGAATAGAAAGAAGGAGGAGATTAAAGTTGACTTGAAAGATGTTGCAACAAAAGTTAGTGTAGCCATACTCGAATCTGGTGGGGATCATACCGTGGCCACTGCTGTTGCTGTTGTCATTATGAATGAGAAGGCACTCTCTCTAAAAGATCAAGGAAGTAACAGTAGTGTATCAACCGAAGTAGCAGTTAATACATCCGATGGTGTTCAGGGATCAACAGAGAATATTAATGAAGCATTATCATCCAGTATAACAACCAAGGATACTACTACTGCTTCGGCATCAATATTCTCAAGAAATAGATGGAATAATAGGAAATCAAAGAGTGCAACTGATGATAGTATTAGAGCTGCAGCGGCACGGGGTGTTAAAAAGGCTGGCCAGGGTAGAAATTATTCCGATTGGCAATTGCAAGTTGATAGAAGGAATAGTGAGTTGGGCGGCGGCTTTGATAGACAATCAGTAACAGCATCAATGGCATCTAAACGTCGTGAACTTGAGGCTAAGGAAGCTGAGATAATATCCCGTAATCAAGCCCTTGAGGCAGCCGCTCTCCTTAATCAACAGAAGGAAGTTGAGATACAACAGCGATTACAAGAACTAAACACTACTACACAAAAACAACAACAATTAAAAGATCAAGAAGATGAAATCAAACTAAAGAATGAACAACTAGAGGCAGCAGCAAGGATGAATGAACAGATGGAAATAGAAATTAAGCAACGTATGTTGGCATTAGATGAGGCTACGAATGCTTTACTTGTACGGGCTGAGAATGTACAGAATGAGATTAATACCAGAGTGACTGCTCCTAATAATGGTCAACAACAACAAGTAGCGGTATATTCGTTGGGTAGGAGGGTTGATGAAGGCCAAGAGTTTGTAGAAGGGGGTTATCAGCAGCGACAGCAGCAGCAGCAGCAACAACAGTATGAGTACGATCCGATGCATGATAATGGGTATGGTCAGTCTCGGGGTAATGTTTATGATCCTCATAATAGTAATGGATTCCATCAGCAGCAGCCTAGAGAAGATCAGCCTAGAGAGGGTACTAAAGCAGATGGCGAGATTAGTGTATATACAAATCAAGCTGACTATGTCCAGCAATCTCGGTTTGATTTGATTCAACAAGAAGATCATCAAGAGCAGAAACAGCGTCATGAGAGATCACAGAGTGATCCATCGAGGCTACAAGAGCAAACAGACAAGGGTATCCTTGAACAGATATCAGATAAGTTATACTCGATAATTGATGATGCCAACTTATGTGATACCTCATGTGCTGATCCAAGCACACTAAGACCAGGCGAGAACTCAGTGACACAACGTCGGCCCTCATATCATAATATGGATCCTGCGTCATCGTTCGGTAGCTCACTGCCAATGAACAAGCCAACTATATCCGGTTTGACAACCCAGGAAGATCAACATCGAACATGGTCAAATTGGTTTGGAAAGAGCAATAACATGCCCAAGAGTCAGCAAGAATCATCCCATCTTCCTCCTGTTCACGCTGCCGTAAACCAGGCCTTGAATCAACCTCATAAGATGCAACAGACCAATCCTAGTCAGCAACTTCCAGAATACAAAAGTCCTAGTGAAATGGTGGATCTAAATCAAGCACTTGCTCAGGCCATGAATCAAAGAAATCATAAAAGCAATGTCCAACCAACAGATGAGGCTTTAAATGAGGCATTGAAGCAAGCTATGGGCCAAGCCCATGGTTTTGAATTCCAACCCATCTCACACAATATACAGCAAGAATCATCTATGTTATCTAGTACAAGTAAGGTAGGTGGCTTGAGTACAAAGCTAAAAAGTAGATTCAAGAAACAAAAGAATACAACCACAGCTCAGCCGCCACAGGAGGGCAGTAATAAGAAACGATTCTTCTCATTAGCAAGAAGAAAAACAGCAAAGTAAATGTAAAGTAAAAGAAATCATGTATAATATCATTCCTAGTGACATGTTGATACTCTAAAGATTTGGATGTTCAACCACAGACGACCTCCACCTCTTATTTGACAATCTCAGTATTCCCTCAAGAAGCAGCTTTCTTACTCTTTCCACCAAAGAAGGTAGAGAGGCTAGCTTGAACCTTCTTCTTCGACTTGGATACTCCATCCTCGTCATCACCCTCTCTATCAGCTTCAAGTTCCTCGACCTTCCTCTTCTTTGACTTCTTCTTCTTCTTCTTTACTTCAGCTTTAACGTTATCAAACAACTTCGTAATCCCTGCTTTCATTTCATCTAGTTGAAAATCAACTGTAAACTTCTTCTTTGATAACTCATTCAGTTCATTAGTGGCAATCTCCAATTCAGTGGGCATGTCACCACAAGCGAGACGCTCTTGCCATTCTTTAGAAGGAGCAACTTCCTCAGCTTGATCACGAAGCTTTACAAGACTTCTATTTGCATAGGTTAGCTCAGTTTTAGTTTTGGACAGCTGAGACAATAGGAACTCCCTTGCTTCTTCTTCTTTTTTTTGGAGCTTGGCACTGATGTATAAACGATAGACATATGAGTCATCATGTCAAGAGAAGTGAAAAAAAGAAAGAAGAACTTACTATGCGTGGCCTAATGGCGACTTCTTGTCAATATCAGCAATCTTTTGAATAAGCTCTTGTAATCGTTCGTCGTTGTCACGAAGCTGCTCCTTCAGTAAATTACCAGCAACACTTTTCAATGATTGGACACGGGCATTCTGCCGATCAAACTTAAGCCATGCTATCTTCTTCTCGATCAACTCAACACGATCATCGTTCTGCTCAAACTGTAGATTCATTTCTATCATCTCTTGAAGTTTCTTCTCGATACTTAGTACCCCAGACGAAGGCAATCGTGATGTGTTGGGCGACTGTTCTTTCCCAGCTTTGATGATATTCTTCAGCGTCCAAATACCAATCATTGCAGTGTTACATTCCATCTCCGTGTTACCAAACAAATCAAATAACTTATTCAGACAACCCTCAGATACCAAACACTTCACGTGTGATGAACTGCCAGCTTTTGTCATCTGATAAAGTGTCCATAGTGCGGCCTTCTTTGGCTCCGCGTTGTCCTTCTCCATTGCAAGCATCTGGACTAAGGATGGAGCCAAATTGTTGTCAATAGCTGTCTGAATCTTATCTCTACTGCCACTAATAATGTTAGAAATGGTCCAAGCAATTAGTTCTTGATTTGTAATTGATAACAAAGTCTTTGACAAATAGGATATGCCATTGCAAAGAGAAATGGCCTTGATACACTCATCGCTTCTTGATGAGAGGAGGTGTAGAGATTTCAATACTGGTTCATGAACATTGTAAGGGGTCGAGAGCAGGCCGAGTAAAGGCTTGATAAATCCAATGTTGATCGCTTCGTTGACTTCCTCGTACGTTAGATGGCGTAGAATATGATACAACCCCCAGCAAGAGTTGCATACCACTACAACTGTCTCATCGTTGATCGCAAGAAGCTCAGTCAATACCTTCAACGCCTCCTTGATAGTGTCAAAGTTAGTAAGCTTACCTACTCGACAGAAAGATACCAAGGTTGATGATACAGACTCCAGTGTACTAACAACGTTTGAATCTTTCAGCACTCGCAGAAGTGGAGTTATAATGCCCGATTGCAATAAAAGCCCCTGATACTTATCTTTCATACCGACAACCTTAGCCACTATGGATATTGCTTTCTCGGAAATGGCACTGTCTTGAGACTCAGCTAGACTAACCAGTACGGGAATGAAGCCTACATTCGCCACAAGCAGTTCTACCTGTTCATTTGTCCCAGCTAAAAGATGAATCATCACGTGCTCTAAGTTCAGCCGTATTGCTTCATCCTTAGTTGTTGACAATATCTCAATCAATCTAGGTACCAGATCAAGATTGATGACTGTTTGAATTGGCCGAGGGCTGTCCGCCTCGAGGATATCTCGTAACAATACAGCGCAATTTGATAAACTATCTGACTGATGAGACTCTTTCATATTCATTATACGGATGACACGGCGAAGCAGTATTGTATGGCTGTGCACTTTGATGTGGTCTTTTGCGGCAGCGAGTATCTGCAATGAACTCTGAACAAAATCCATGTGTTTCGAATCAAGATGTCTTATCAACTTTGGTATTGCACCCAACTCAGCAATAGTGTCAATGTTGTCAGACGTTCCTTTGATGGCAATTTCGACTAACGATAGTAATGCCACATTGACAATAGGTTCTTTTGGAGAATCTAACATACGATTGAATGATACAAGAGCCCCCTCTCTAACTACTTTCTTTCTATCCTCATCCGTGCCTTTTACAAAGATGTTCTTTAATACGTGTGCTGCTTCCAAGTTCTTTTCATTCTGAATTTCACTATTGTAGGCGTAGAGATTTGTGAACTGTACCAAGCAAGGTATTAATTCAATGACTTGTTGGATTGAAGGCTTGTTTCCTTTTAGATAATGACGAACCACCTTCAAGCAATCTATCTCAATATCCGTATATTCACAAAATCTGTCGTTCATATTTGCATCATGGCATTGCATCAACACCCAAACAAATTGCTGTATATGTTTCATCAAGTCTGTCTCAAGGTCCAGTCTATCGACGGGCAGACCAATCTCATTCACCAGATAATCAAGAGACGCCTCTGATAATATGCACATCTTCTTACATGGAATTATATCATTATTGCTCCCCATTGCAAATGAGTTCATAATAGCATTCGATACAGATTCCATGGATAGCTTTTTTACATCCATCTCAGCATATTCAATAACTCTCTTAATCTCATCTAATTCTTGTTTTTTATATTTGACGAAATGAAGTGTTTTTTGGGCATTGATCCGATACCTCCGTCCCCTGCCTAAATGACGCAATAGACGGTCTTCGGAGAGTAGTGATTTCTTCCCACCGGACCTACTTTCAACAATACTATCAATCTTAGCTCGATCTAAGCATACATCTAAACCATACATTCTCCCGGATAGAACATTATCTATCGATGATCTTCTACACTCAAACTCCACAACCTGTTCCAAAGGAAACGTTTTACAAGCCCTTAAGCAGGTTTGGCAGCTGCTACTATTTCTGCTACCGTAGTATTCATTGGGACAGCATAAACCTGATAACTTTAGACGCTTCGAAAGACTTCCACATTTGTATGCCCCAGATATTAAATCCAGAAACGAAAGCATACTCTCCCTAGCGCCTTCATTCGGATAAATATCTTCAACCTGCCAATCATTGTAACATTCGGATGCAAGAATAAACCCTTCAATATCAGTGCCATCATCCTTCTTCCCTCCGAAACGGACCTTTTCTAATAATGGAAATCTAGATAAAAAAGGTACCACACAAATCTTTGTCTCTAAATCCAGTTCTACTTCACCAAACTCATCATCTGTACCAGCCTCATATATCCTCCTAATAAATAATGAATTAATCCGAAGCTCTCTAATATCACGGAACCGAGAAGCAACAGCTAAATTCATTTGTGATGACTTATCGATACACAATGTTGTAATTCGCGGCATGGCATCATGTAAAATCATCTTACATGTAGCCCCACATGACATAACTGTTTGAAATGGAAGATCTGTATAATAGTTATTCCAATATTAAATATATCGTAAGTAGTATTGATTGTACCATATGAATAATCCAATACCAAGATGTTAAGTTCACATGAACCATACATGAACCAAACAAATATAGTATATAAATAGACTTAGATACGAAGGACGGGGTATATACAATCAATAATAAGTACAACAACATATCAATAATAACTTACACTCCATAACACTCGCCCAAACCTCAGGGGGTAATACTAATTCATCCTCATTATCAATTTCAGGTGCACCATCAGCTAAAAATTTATAATTGCTATTTTGGTTTGTATTTGTACCCAGATGATTCGCCGCCGATCCACCCCCTTCCAACACATTATTACTGTCACTAATCGTATCCATATCAATGATTACGGAGAAAGACAATAATCATTCGTTGAACTACTTCACTGAGAGTCAGAAGCAACACACAGCTACATAGCGAGCTCTCATAGCTCGTGATCAAATCACCAAACGGGATCCGGTATATCGCCAAATTATGAAACTATGTCCCGCCCATAAACTCAACTACTCTTGCCCACTATAAACTTACACGATGAAGGGTGGTAGAAACAAACGACGGGCGGCAAATAAACACTTACATGCTAATAAAAAGCCACTTGTAGCTGCAATAGTATGTACAGTTTGTGGTAAGGGTGATGGAAAGTGAGTTTATACGATCTTGGAATTTTGTGCATAAGATATGCTCAAACTTTTATTTGATGTCTGCAACGCCATCCATCGCTAACCATCTATTATCTCTACAATATTACTTATTACCTACAATATCTACAAATCTATAGATATAAATGTCCAAAGTGTAGGGCACCATTCTGTTGTGTACAATGTTCGAAAGATCATAAAGCAAATCACTGTCCTGCAATCAAATCTACTTCATCATCCAATGCACAATCTACTGATATTACATCAAACATTGCAGTTGAACAACAGTCTAAATATCTACCATCAAAAGAACTAAAAAGCACTACTACTCAACCAAAACGAAAGCGTACTCGTAGAGACTCTTATGATGATAGCGATAATGATGAACCAGGATGGCAAATAACACAACAAATGAAACAACAAATTTCACAATCAAAATGGATACAAAATGAATTAAAAGATGGTGGATTACGTCAATTAATTGATAGTATTGATTGTGCTTCTGATGATGATGATAAAGATGGTAGTAAACCGCATGGTGGGTATAAAGGACACCAACAGAAGAAGGATAATAATCAGATATCACCAAGGGTATTGGCATTAGCAAGGGCGAAGCATAGACATCCAAAGTTTGCATCGTTTATTGATGAAATGTTATTAACTGCGGGTGTATTGCAACCCGCTACTGGTGGTATTGATGGTGGTGGAGAGGAGAGGTTGGCAAACATACTAGAGGGACAAGGAGGACGAGGTCCTTTGGTATTAGCACCCGTTCCACGCCGCGGTGCCGATGATGCAAATGTTAATAGTTCATCTTCTAATGAGTCAAAAAGTAAATCAGGTGAGAGTGATAGCAGTAGTAATAATGATAGTGAAGAGGAATCTGACTCCTCCGAGGAAGATAGTGAAAGTGAAGGGGAAGTAAAAGAATAATTAAAGATATTCCTAGCTTTCTAATCTAATTCGATCTTTCCCATTACATAAAAGAATATATATAAGCTATTATCCCCGTACAAAAGCTGCCCCCCAAAATGTAAGATGTCCTTGTGCTACCCCCCGTCACCTAATAAGACTTTCACCTGAAGTTCCCCATCATCCACCTATTAAACTTCTCAACCTAGACTGTACTCAAATACTCAACTCCACTGCATTGCTGCTTCGCATGTAACTTCCCCTCTGCACTCCTCTCTGTACCATCCAACCTATCCTCTCCACCAATAATGTATCTTGACTTGTTTTTATCGTCAGGATTGAACATGTACAACTTTAACACATCAGATCGTCCATTAATTGCACTGCGGATAGTATCATGATCACCCCGTGCAGTACTTGTACGATCAAACGTATGTAAAGGTGCATCTATCCAAAGCACTTCAAGGTTTGGACAAACTTGCTCATCCGCTAATGCAGTCCAACAGTCATTACCAAAGATGCTTGATTTGGTAAATACCCAACGTAAATCAACACATGAATATAATATCTTTGATAACATACTGTCATTTGGCTTCTCGCCACTGTCATTCTCCTTACCCCATAATTGACAATTTTCAATGGTCACTCCACGTAACTTTGTACAACATGCAATTGCCTCAATGAGACGAACATTAATCTTACATTCAGTTAATGCCAAACAGAGTAATGTATCCTTACATTTCATAATACTTGCGGCAATATCATTCGCTGATATTTCACTACCCGGATTACTCTGTGCACCATTTAAGAATAAACATCCCACAGGAGTACCGCTACTAATACTTGCATCAATTGCCATATTCAAATTATCACCCGTTAGAAAAGTCTGCCCTGTCTCTGGAAGATGCGCGTTTCACAGTTTACGAAGTTAGAGAGAGACGATCGTAACTTATTGTTAGGGTACACGGCTTATAAAGGCACAAATAAAGGCATAGCAAGGCAAGTGAAGTAGTAAACTTGTCGATACTTCAAATGTAACACACAGATGCATACAAAAAAAACAATACTAACGCGGACTTTCCTGGATGGATTAAATCCAAATGACAACCATCCACAATACTCATATCAGTATTAAAGTTATTTAAATTCAATGGTGGGAACCAAACAACTGAAATGTAATTAACATTCTTCTTTTGATATGTAGTATAGGTAGCACCATGATTATCCAAACATAAAGCACGCATGGCATAATTCCGATCAGAGAGTCGTTGGATTAAGAAAGCAAATGATCCTTTCCCTTTAGTGGAGTTCGGATATGCAGAGGGATGATTTGTTTGTGATCCAGTAATACGACATGGATTATTTTGGAATATGTTTGGATCAACCTTGATTTGTTGATTTGTTTTACCAAATTTACGATCTTGTTGAAATTGTTCTGATTTGACATTGGTTGCAGCAGTTGAAGAAGTGGTCTCTTCGGTTTTTAACTTCTTGGCAGATGGCTTTGATACCTCTGCTACAACTTGCGATTGAACTTCTTCTTCTTCCTTGACAGCATCCTTTTCATCTTCTGTTTTGATACTACGCTTATTATTACTCTTCTTCTTTCCCTTGGCCTTGGATTTGGTTGTATCCTCTGAGGATACAACCGCGGGTGATGCTGCTGCTGCCGACACGTCTTCCTTGATATCATCAAGCTCACTCTGCTGCTCGGTTAAATACCTTTCAACCGAAACTTTGCCTGTATATGTATGGGATGGAAGATACATAAGATGTGTGAGCACATCTAATAATATGAGCACATAAAAGCATAACATAGTATGTTAAGTGCTTACTTGTAAATACTGTACCTTCCGGAGAATACCAGTATCTATCCTTCTGCTTGGATTGTTTACGAGGTACAACCGTCATTGTCCACCCTTCACCAAACTCTGGACATGGTTGGCTACCTTTAGTGGCCTTCTTTGGTGAAGGTGCACCAACTTGTGTCATTGCAACTTCCTCCTTTTTCTCCTCAACTACCTCCTCCGTCTTCTTCTTAGCATCCTTGCCAATATTCCTATCATACAACTTTAAACAAGCATTTAAATCCTTAAATTCCATTTCCTCATAATCGTCATCATCATAATTAATACACCAGAACTTTTGGTCGGTGTTGTAATTTGTTATTGTACCGAAGTATAATTGTTTGTCAAAATATTTGGCTATACGTTTGTTTACTAGTTGTGGGCCGGATGATGCTGTGTATTTGTTAGATTTTTTAGTACGTGCCATGGTTGGTTTGGTTGGTTTGGTCTGTGATGTATGAAGGTGTATCGGCCGCCGTATATTTGGTCTGCATTGAGTGGTTGGTATGGTAGTCGGTAGTTAGTATTTGAAGTCGGTTCACTTGCAATTGTGTGCAACTGCGCGAGAGGTAAATCAAAGGCTCACATGTAACAAACTAATCGTAAAAGGCTTAGTAGTAGTACGAGACGCTGTTGTCGATATAGAATATGGCAAGATAGTGTTTGTTGTAGAGTATATTGGATATAATATCAGCGTTGTGGCGGCGTCTTAGAAATTTAGACCATATCAAAAATCTTTTGATTAACATCATGAGAAGACTTCAGCTAATACACGGCAAAGAGGGTGAAGAATTAGACGCAGACGCAATAGAAACAGTAACACCAAACAATAATGTAGTTAATCAACCAGGTGTGATACAACAACCGGGTGTTATCGTTGTTGATATTCCACCTGAAGAAGAAGAACAAAATAATGAAGGCAGCACATCATCACAACAACAACAACAACAAGATGATTCTACGACTAACTCGATATGGGAGAATGGTACGCCTACCACTTTAGATAACGGTGATTCTAGTCAACAACAAGGTCAAACAACACAAACTACACCACAACAGCAAATATCACAAGAGGCATACGAAGCATCCTTCCCAACTCAACCTGAAACAATTTTTAAAAATCAACCACCCCGTGCAGCCACTACCTTTGCCTTATTCTCTTCACCCACACGCTTTAACCCTACCACTATCCATACACAAAATACACATTATTTAAATAATGCATTAGAAGGTATGATATATTTAGATGTTAATGGTGATGGTATTAGAGGATCAACATTAGATAGAACAGTTAATGCTTTAGAGTTTGATACTGGTGTTGGTGGTGTAGAAAGTTCATTGGTACATTGTCAATCAAACGAAATTGTCATGGGAGGATATCCTTTAAACTCTATATCGGATGTTAGTAGACCTAATCTTGGTGAAAGTGTGGTGGCAACTGAGGCATTACAAAGTGATCGTTCAGACGCTGGATTGTACTCCTGGGATACCAGCTCTATAAAACCGGGAAGGTATTATATAATGTATAAATCACCTCAAGATTATAGATTAAATGCAAATATATTACCATTGGACAGAAAGGAGGGTAGTGGAGAATGTATACCAAAAGGAGGGGAGGGTAATGGATATATTCAAGATGTGTATGATAAGGGAGACTTGGATTGGAATGGATATTGTGGACGTACTGTTGGTTGCTTTGAGGTTGGACCTAAGGTACGTTTGTTTATATATGTTTTGTCTGTTTAAGTAGGGAAGTTGGGGCGCTGGGTTTAAAGGGTTGTCTTATTCAACAAGTCTAAATGCTCACTCTTTCTTCATCCTATATCTCAACACACACATACACAAACAGTTTGATCTAAAGAAGGACTTTGCCAACTTACAATTAAATGAAGAACAAGATAATCAATTCGAAGGCACAATTGAAAATCTAGTTGCCTTACCTGCCAAGAATATGCTAAACATTGGCGTCACAAGTGATCCATGGCCATTAAACACAAATCAATTTGCCGATGGTAAGGTTACCTTCTCATTCCCGGAACGATATTCATCACAAGATTTAGAAGATGCCGTACCTCAAGACTTTGAATCAAGTTCCATCAAGAAGAGTTTAGAGGTTACCATGGCAACATTATTTGCCAAGAGTAATAATAAGATTGGTGATTTTGATGTGAAGGGGATTAACTTTATTGGTGGTGAGATATTTACCAAGTCACGAAGAAGAAGGATGTTGCGTGGTGGATCACGGGATTTACAACGTGATAATATTGGCGGAGCCGTGGGTGTTACCTACACCTTCACCACACGAGGCAAGTATAGTCCTCCACCATATGAACAACTTGGCACTCTCGTTTCAGATAGCATCAATGCCGACCCAGTCGGTTTGGTCAAGTCGCTCAAGGATAGGGAGAACCCTGATGTACAACTACCACCCGCTTTTGATGAAGTTGATGATGCGAATGTACGTCACTTGACCCTCAAGAATAATGAACAGCTATTAACAGCAGCTGGAGGCATGGGTCTGTATGGTTCATTACAAGTTCAAGCAGCCAACGAGGGTGTTGGCGCATTGGCCAGTTGGACGACTGTTCCCATTGCAATACTATCTGTCATGATTGCCTCGCTCGTGGGTGTACTATTGTTCCGACGAGTATTTACCCGACGTCAGAAGCAAGTCAGTAATGACCATCCATTGACAATGTACATGAAGAAGGGATCGGTAGGATTTGGGGCCTCAATGCGACGATCTGAAGATTCTGATATGAAAAAGAAGAAGTCTGGCAGAGGCAAGAGTAAGAGAGGATTTGCCGTTGCAAGACGTGGATCAGACGATGACAAGAAGAAGAGGGGATATCGTGATGATGACGATGATGACGAGTATCGTGCAGCCATTGCCGAGTCATCTCGTTCACGGCAGCGGGAGAGTGAAAGTCGTGGCCGACGACGTACTGAGGGTAGTGATAATGGCAGAACTATCAGTAGTTCAAGCCGTAGCTCTTCTGAGGATCGGAGCAGATATAGTGCCCCGGTCAATGGTAGAAGGAATAATAACAACAGGCACTCCTCAAGGAGGCGAGGGACGATTGATTGAGTGTCGCATGTTGGGGGGGGCTGCACGCTTGTACTTTTGGGGAGTATTGTTAGGGATGGAGATCAATGTCAATACTTGTGAAATGTAAATAGGTAATGTTTAAATATCAATCAATAGTATGTGAGTTAATGGCTCACTCAGTTATAGTGTACACTGATAATACAACATCTAACTTTAATCCTACTTTCCTCCCTCTACACTTCCCTTTCACATCATTCACCCATTACAACTTCTTGAAAGATTCATTCAATGTATATATCTGTCTATCCCAAAAGTTCACATCCTTATCATTCAATGATGTATTCCTCATGTTGGTTGCTGCACTTATTTCCTTGAGGATTTGATATCGTGCTTGTGACTTTTTTCGTTCAACTTCTGCATTCAATTGAATGCGCTTACTGCTACTATTGGTTATGGTGGAGGTTGCAACCGCTATTGGTTGGGAGTTATTATTGTGTGGAGGTGGTCTACCCCTTGGTGTGTAATGCTGTGTAGGATGTGATTGGGAGGAGGGTACGACATCCACTCTCAACTCGTTATTATGATGACTATGAGAGTGGTAGTGTGGAGAAGAATGTCTACTTTGTATCTCTTGGTTGGTACTAGTACCACCACCCCGATACTGCTGATACCTACTCTGTGGTGGACTAGGCGTATATGCCGTAGAAGGCAAGGTAGCAGGAGTATATATCGTTGATGAATCATCTCGTTTCTCTGTTACATAATGTTCTTGATTTCGTACTACCGATACCTGACTTGGTATATACTTTTCTTGCCTTCTAACCTCATGATGGTATGGAGAAGAAGGAGGATGCCTTTGATACTGGTGGTGGTAATCATTACTATATCCATTTGAAGGAGGATGATTCTCACGTTGTTCATATCCCGAGCACGCTGCTTCTGTATTCTGCGGACTTATCACCTCTATATCTCTATTATTATCATATTGAGGAGTTGGTCCACCTACTACTGTTGGTATTGACAATGGTGACAAAGGAGGCTCTACTGGACTTGGAGAGGAATGATCACGGCGATAACTCGGAGACGAATGATGTCTAGAAGTAGGAGGAGATTGATACTCCAATCTACTACTCATTCCCCCTGTAGAATGTCTCCCACCACTTCCTGAATGTCTCCTTGGTGAACCTCGTTTATACCGTTCATACTCACCTCTCAGCATGTCATCATTCCTTCCATAATAACGTTGAGGAGGAGCCTGAACTCTTTTATTCTCCCTTTCCGACCTGTGTTCACCTCCATAACTATGACGTGATCTACCACCAATCCTCTCTCCTCTACTACTAGTATGTCTACCCCGAAATGCATTCTCAATCATACTTTCAGTATCATTTACATAATTCCTATATTCCTCATCACCACAACATAATGTATCTATGTTATATGGTTCATTATATCTTTCTCTATCTCTATTTGATTCATTACTTCGTTGCATGCCACTCTTGTCATTATGCTGTTGATACTGCTGAATTGTATATTGAAGAGGTTCACTTCGTGTAGTTGGAATGAATGATCGATCTGATGCATACTGTCTAGGTGGTGATGTGTGGGAAGGTGGAGGGTGAGTTTCGTTACTTCTTGAATAATAATCGGGATGACGTGTAGGTGGTTGATTATGTGAATCAGATTGACTACGATGATATGGTGACCTTCTAACTTCCTGTGGTACATGCTGATATGATTCTTCATTGTATTGACTTGGAGGTGGACTATTTGTATATTGCTGTTGAGTGTTCGATTGTTGTTGTTGTAAGTGAAGTTGCATAGGCGATGGAGGTATCGAATCTCCGCTGCTATATTGCTGTGACTGTGATCGGGGTGGGCTCATATGTTGATTATACTCTCTACCACTCACATCATGTGGTGGTGGCATACTATGCTGCCGATTATATTGACTCTCCAACTGCTGCTGACTAATATCTAATTGCTGCTTCTGCTGATTATATTGATGTTGTGAATACTGCTGCAGCTGCATAGGAGCATTCTCTAATCGGCTACCCTCAAATGCAGCATCTGGAAACATCGGCCCGTTATTAACAGCCTGTACACGGAATGATGTATCGCGTTGAGGAGGAGGTGGTGGGGGAAGTTGTTTGGGACCTCGTCCTAGTGGATCATCTGTGTAGTTGTTCATTTTTTGTGTTGTATTTGTGGGTTTATTCTACAAACATATCCCTATATATAATAATATTTATTGACCGCATCTTCTCTATTGCAATGATATATATCTATTCACAGGGGGCTTGGTCTATTCTCTATTAACCGCGCATTGTTGAGGTAGTTATCGATGAAGCATCGATATCAAGAGTATTTTGGCAAACTCGCCAGTGGTGTGAAAGTACGTCTAGGGAGAGATTCAGTACGTCTAGGGGAGAGATATAAGAAAGAATTGGATCGACAGAAAGTCATATTGTGTCACATCTAAATAATGAATTTATCCTAAACAATTTCTAGGTTGAGTCCCTAGATATAATACAAGTCATTGATTGTTCGAGTTGTCATTGAAATGACGGGCTTATCAACCGTCAACTATTTAATGTATGGTAATGCAATTCAATAGCAATACCATTAATATAAGGTAAGAGGATGTGTTCAAACTATATTATTGACGGCTAGGTTAGCGGTATTATAAAAAATGAGCACAAGATGTGCACAAAAAAATTGGGATTGATATCTAGCTCTTACCAAGGTCATTGCAATCTATGTCGAAACTATTGCAATTATCAGAGTCTAGTTTGTATGTATATAGAGTTGACTTTTATTATCAATCTGCAATGGTCTAAACATATCTTATCTACGTATCAATCTCTTTACAGGTATCCTATAAACATCGATAATAAATTATAACATTATATCATAGAAGAACATAAAAGAAATGGGCAAATTGACAGGACCATCGTCCAAACCTAAAGCTGCTGATCCAATCACCCCCGGTACTGCTAATAATAATGATAACAATAACAATATCGAAGCTGCTACGCCTAAAACACCAGCAGAAATTGTAGCAGACTCCAAAAAACTCACTACCACTACTCCAAACAACAAATCTGATAACAAAAAGAATGGTCATCCAACACGAAGACTATCATTCTCTAAACGATTAAAATCACGTCATACACGTACTTCTAGTAGTGGTGATGGCACAGCTAATAACAATAATAATCCATATGGATCATCAATTAATAAAATTAGTAATTCAATGGTAGCAGCTGTGAATAATGCAGCACAAACTGCACGATTGGTATTGGAATCTCCTGGTTTAATTGATACTGACCAGTTAGACATTGGTGGTAGTAGTCACGGTATACGAAGGAGTGATAGCTTAGGTGGTAATAGTAGTCATGGTATAAGAAGATCAGATAGTTTAGGTAGAGATTCGAATCATGGTGGTACAAACAGTTCACAAGGCGGCAATAGTTTAAGGAATTCATTAAGTAATACATCTGAATATTCAATACCATTAATGGGTGATGATGGTGATGGAATATTATCATCTCCTGACAATACTAATCCAGATAGAAGGAATGAATTAAGTGATGAGATTATGAACTCATTACAATCAAAGTTTAGTGATGTTACCTCAGATAGCGGTGGCACTTTGGGGATGAGACAGGAGGGTTTGTTAAAGAACAATTCAAACATCAGTGATAACAATTCAGTGGAAAGTGATGATGATTTCATAAGACCATCACGATCAAATTCAAATGTTGGTATGAAAAAGTCACGATCGGGTAGTGCATTGTATAGTAGTACAACGCCTCAACGGAGTGGTACGGCGCCCCCTATGAATGAAGAATGGAATTTAGCGCCCCCGGCACCTCCTCCGGGGGTTGTTCAATCGTTTCATAGGTAAGTTTCCTCTAGAGTAGCTATGTTTATGTGAGATGTTTGGCGGCGGACTTAGACTGGAGCAGATTGAAATTTACTGTGCACATCTTGTGTGTAGGGGAGTGTTTTGTCAAAAGTGTCTTCTGCCAAGAGAACTCCACTAGAAGGGAGCAGATTGAACATATCTTGTGACAAGGGGATAGTAACTTTACTCCGCTAAGGGGGAGAAGACGATACAGAAGATTATGTAAACTTTTGGCCTTGCTTTGCATATACACTCAATCTATCTGTTCTCCTCTGCCCTTATTAGTCCCCCGCCAGCATTTGCCGGTCCGCCAATGAATGCGTTTCAAAATCTACCAATGACTAGGAATGGCTTATTCTCTCATATTGTCTCACCTGGCAATACCTCAAATTCCAACACCAACACAAACAATAACAGCAGTAACAATAATAATGATGACACAGCAACTGATAAAGAAGAGATTACATCACCCCAGGGAATCGAGGTAACCAATCACTTTGATGCCGCGGCGGCTATATCAGCAGCATTAAGTAGATCGCATCTAGCCGATGCTGGTACACATCCATATACGAATCATCATACAACACTGCAATTACACAATCCATGGGGGAATACGCCCACCGCTACTAATATGCCAAAGGGTACAATGCCAAAACCTATTAGGAGGAAGAACTCCAAAGGTGCTAGTGGTGATAATGTCTATCGTAAATCATTCTCGGGTGGTTCCGATGAAAAACGGAGTGGTATACCCAAACCCCGACGTGCACGACGAAGCTCTACTGATAATGAAGGAGTAGATTACTACAACAACACAACAAATGAGAGTAAGTCATCAAAAAGAGAAAGGAAGCGAGGTAGTAGCTTTGATATTGGCGAGGTTGTAATGACAAACTTTGATTCTAAGACTGCACTAAATGATCATGCAGATCAGATTGATACAAGTCAAAGAAGAAGACGGACATTACCAACACCTGAGGAAGCCGCGGCTGAAATGTTAGTTAATCGGACATCATTTGTTAGTGCCGACGAACTATCATTTGGTAGTGATAGTGATGCTAATGATTTAGAAAAGTTGTTGTTGGGTAGAAGTACTAGCAAAAGGAAGAAACAGAAGGATGAATGGGAAGAAGAGAATGAGTTTATGAATGATTTGGAAATCATTTTAAAGAAGAAGCAAAGAGAGTCGGGTAGTGGAGATGTGAACAAGAGCGAGGTGGATAAGGCAAGGGACATGAAGGATGAAAATGATAATGACAAGAAGGCATCCGATATAAGTATTGGATCCGTCTCGGCCTGTAGTAATGAATCCAATACAAGTTCATTCGACTATGGCAACTCCAATGCAAACTCGTCTTTTACATCCGAAATGTCACCCATATCCATGTCGTCAGATAGTAAACAGAACTCTACTGATGGCAGAGGAGGATCGAATAACATCAACATTATTAACAGCACAAACAGTAATGTCAAACCAACTAACAAGAAGGGAATGCTGGGTAATCTCGCTAATACTCGTCGTGCTACATTGGGATTAGGCGAATCGGCTGGAGATAATAGTTATGATGTGGCTGATGATGAATATTCAACGAATAGCGAGGCAAGTCCAATAACTTTGCCTCGACCTGCTACGAAGAAGATTGCTTCGACTTCTGCTACTGTAAAGAAGGATGCAAGTGATAATATCCAAACAAAAGTTGTACCCAAGCCGAGTAGTAGTCATGGATTATTCGATGAAAGTAGCACTGCCAGTGTAATAAGTGCCCAAACGAATGATGAGGCGGCGTCAGTACTGGCTACTTCATCCAAAGATGCTGCCGATGGAGAGTATATGGCTCCTTCTGCACCGATATCATCAACCTATGATGAGTTGATATCATCAACCGTATACAAAAACGGGGATTATAAACAACAAGCTCATGTTTTGACAAAGATTCCACAATCTTGTCAAACCATATCCTCTGCAGAATATGCACCACCTCATCGTGTTTCGTTATTTGATAGCTTTGATCGGAATTGGGAACAGGCGGTGATGTGGGGAAGGTACTTGACTTGGGTAAGAAATGCTTTGCAGCATTTGCTATTGTGTTTGGTCCATGCAGTCTTAACGCCGTGGACACAAATGAGGAGACAAAAAGTATGGTAGGTGGAGAAGATAAATCACCTCCATTCCAGTGGTGGGTAGATGATCATGCACTGACACCTGGCGACAAGAAGGATTCTGAGCAGACTCCAGTTCACCAAGAAATACCAATTGTGATAATCCGGTCATTATGGAAGACATGTTTCTTTACCGAAGAAGAGGAGGATGCTAATACCATTCTTGACTTGATTGAGCATATATTGGTGAAGGACTTGTGCTATCTTGAAAAGGGACCAGCTTCCAACTCGCCCACTGTGTCATGTTTACGTATATCACTTGACGTGTATGCAGAGTTTGGGTGGTATATAGTACGACGATATGGAATGGAAGATGAGCTTGCTGGATGGCATTACAAATTTGCTGTTCTACTCCGTCGGTTACTGTTGAGTGGCGGTGGTGCTAGATCTGATTCTGATAGTGAGTCCTTCATCATTAAAAGATATGCCGCCCAATCTCTACCAAGGCATACCGCCATTGGATTAATAGGTGTTGAATGCAATGGCAGTTTCCAAAAGTTGGATGTTTCAGCTATCAAGGATGATACAAAACTTGCCGAGCTGCGTACCCACCTTTTTGAGAATCTACTTTGTCACAAAGGATACAACAAGGCAAGAATTGAATTGCTTAGCAGGGGAAATACTAGACCAGTTGATTTAGATAATTCACTTGATGCAGATGATTCGGTAGATGCTCATTGTATTACTCTGATCAAGCAACATCGGGACAATGATAGTAATTTGCTCACAGTTGTGATCCGTCATATGAAAGACATTGAATGGTGCTCTTCGTTTTGCCGTATTTCAGATGGCAAGGACGATGAAGAAAGTAAAGAGCAGCAAGAAGAGGACGAAGATACTGATGATTCCTCATCGTCATCTCTCCCATTTTGTCTAGATGCAATCGATCAACTAAAGGAGGAATTAGTTGAAACATATCAGCAGCTGTATGATAGTGGGAAGTTGACAGTCTGTGATGACGATACAACCAAGGAAGACTCAAGTCCTGGCCCATCCCAGTCAAAAGAAGAAAAAGAAGAAGAAGATTATGGTGAATCCTCAATAGAGGAAAGCTGCGTTGAAGCTGTCAAGAAGTTGCTAGAAAAAGAAGATGCTTGGACAATGAAGGACGATAGTAAACAAGTTTTCAAAGACGACCCTACGGCTGAGATATCGTCACCAAGACCACCAAGGAAGGGGCAGAAGAAGAAGGATGTCATCGTCCCTACAACACCATTAGCTCGTGTACTTAGTATTGATATCAACGACCTCCGGACTGCAGTCTCAATAGGACGCTCTCTTCTGACACTTGTTGAATTCTCCCGAGTTTTGCCAGGTAAAGAGGCAAGTAAAGAAGTGGCAAAAGATCTATCATCACGTCTACAGGGAATACAGTGCTCCTGCCTCAAGGCTGCTATAGAGATTCTATCCTGTTCAGCTACCACTCTTGGCTATATCTTGTGCAACACTCTTCAAAACATTGATGAGGATGATGTTGATTCGGCCTCTGGCGGAGGTCCACTTGCTATTCTACAGACATTTGCAATGACACGAGAGGCATCTAAACCTCTCCTTTCCATTGCAGGTATCTTGTCTGTCGATGCATGGTTTGCACTTGGCAGGCTTGTCAACAGAGTATGCACACGCGATGATATGCTCATATACAGTTTGGAACGATCATTACTTATTTTGAACTCGCCCAAGTCAACCTTTCTTGCCAAGGCTGCTGGACTCGATACCGGCATATCTGAATTCACACTTCTATCTCCACTTATGCAGTACAAGTGCTTTCTACAATCGAATATCAATAACTCAGTCGGAGTATATTTGTATGAACAGGGCGATTTTGAACGAGGAGGTGAATATCTGGATAAAGCCTTGACTTTCCGTAGAGAAATGCTTGAAAAAGTTCGTGGCCAGGGCAACGTGTATGCTGCTCAGGGTGTTGATACATCCGAGCTTTTCCTGTCAACATTTGGTGGTGCCACGAAGAATAACTTCTTGGTCTCGGCAGCACCAATGTCACGGGAAGTATTTGAGAATATATCGGTATATTCTATCACTCATTCCTGCACTCTGATACCAAGAGCAGCATTCAAAATCGATGAGCTTGAGCTAAGTCTTTCTCTAACATTGGAGTATTCTGCACTTACCCATCACGCTGATCAAAAGTATCAACTGGCACTCTCACTCTTTCAAGAGTCGTTGATACTGAGAACGTAAGTCAATGTTGCTCTTTATGTCACACTTGTGCATGAGATGTGCTCAAACTCAGAGGCTAACCATACTTCTTTTCTTCCCTTCTGTATACAGTATCCATGTCGGAAAGCATTCGCTTGATGTTGCCTCGCTCCACTTTAATATGGGGGTAGTCTATGACGACCTTGAACAATATCAGCAAGCGATAAGCCGATATCATGAGAGTCTAAGAATAAGACTCGAACAAAAGGGCAAAGCCACTTCACCCAGTGTCATATCAGAACTAGAAGACAGTGTTCTTTTGACGTAAGTGTCTCAGCTTGTTATCTTTTGTGTCTTTCTGCCTACCCTTGCCTAACCATGATACACCTCTCTATATATACTCAGACTAAAATGTATGGGTCAAGTTTACAAACTCTTAGATGACATCGACAATGCCATTTGCTGTTATGTCAAAGCCCTAGAGATGGTCAACAAGAAGTTCCAGGCATACCAACAACCTGCTTGTGATTGGACAAGGATGGGTCTCAGGCTAGGAGTAGCTGTGCCCGTCCCCACTATCATATTTGATGAGATGAGAACATCAACAAGTTCAAACTGGAAGACTCATTTCCAAACAATGAATAAGAAAGAACTTTGTCACATGTTTGAGCCTAGGTTACATAAACGTCGTTCCCGATCAACCATCTCCAGATTAAAACGAGAACTGGTCAAGATTCATTTAACAGTGATTGATCTTGTCAATGAGAGGAAGCAAGCAATCTGGGATCGAGATAATGACTCAGGGTCCCAATCAACTAGTAGGTCGAGGTCAAAGTTGCCTGGCTTATCGTTGCTACTAGCATCACTGTCATCCTCGTTCAAGAATGGACGTGACGATGCATTCGAGGCTGCTCTAATGAGGTCTTCATTCAGCCTTGGTAGAATACGGTTAGAGGAGACACGATATGAAGAAGCCGCTGACCACCTAGAAACTGCACTACGAAGCAAGTGGGTGCTTGATCCGGCATCGTCCTCAGATTCCGATTCAACTTCAGACTTTAGCCGAAAGTCTACCATTTCGTCTCGGAAGCAGATGGTGAAAGGCAAGAGTATGGATGAAGACGATCCCGAAGAAGGTCAAATCTATTATGCCCTCGGAATCACAAATGCTGCACTTGATGATCATGAGCGAGCTGTCCGCTGCTTTCTAACTTCACTGAGATATCTCCGGAGAAGTCTCCGAAAGGTTGACTCTCTCGAAGTGGCCCGTGTCTTATTTGACTGTGCAACATCATACTACTACCTTTGTAACTTTGATCAATCGGTCTCTCTTTATGACGAATGTTTAAGGATACTCAAGAGCCATGATCTTCCTGCCAAGGAGGGTAACGATGAAATGAAACCCCCCTCAACAGATGAGACCCCCCAAAGTATAGCATTCCGTCGAGGTATTGTGTTGTACAGCTTGGTGTTATCAAAGTCAGCCATTGAGTTTGACTCGGAAGCATCCAACTTGCTCAACGAAGCACAGACTCTTCTATCAAGCTGTAACGATAGCATCACCCTAGCCTACTTGGAATTCTTAACCGGTCTGTTCTTATACCATGCCTCATCTCAAGTCCCTTTGCGTTTGAGGTCCATTACAAGAATTAGTCAGAATGGACTGAGTTTGAACGATGGACTGTCATGGAACGAAATGTGTCAGAGTGCTCTTAATTTGTTTGAACAGGTTAAAAACGAATGCTGGTTTGATCCTACTGATGGAGTCGAGGACTCGGAAGAAGTCAAGCACTTGCCTTTGTCGGGACATATCTGCTTTAAGAAGGGTCAAGTGTATGAACTTATGGGATCTGTTGACCAAGCTCTGAACTCGTATGTTGATGCTGCCAACTTCTACCGTATTGCATGTGGTGATGAGAACATGTACGTTGCATCAGTGCTTCATCGTATGGGGATAATAAGCTCCCAAAAGACCGAGTATCACTCAATCGGTTACTTCAACGAGGCTCTCTCGATAAGGAAGAACCTCCTTGGGTCAAATGATCACTTGGTTGCTGAGACACTATATGCCAGTGCTGTAGTTCTTGCCAAGTTAAATCGATATGAAGCCTCAATGGAAAGATATCATGAAGCCTTGTAAGTAATAGTTGTCCAACTTGTCTTTTCCATAAAAGGATCCAACAACATGTTGTTGTGGTATCCTTTTCGTGTTCGTGCATAAGATGTGCATCTTTTCTGACTAATATGTTGTGTCTTTATTCACAAATGAACACAGGCGCATCCAAATGAATGATAGTCAAGACTCCAATGAAGTTGCTACCACACTTAGTGGGATGGGAATCTGTCATTACGATCATCAGGCGTATGACCTTGCCTTAACTTGTTTAGAAGGAGCGGTGAAGATTAGAAAGTATCGAGTATCTAGACTAACTGATTCAAGTGAGCTTGTCGAACTGTATGGGGAAGAGGTGGCTCTTGGGACAGAGTTCTTCAATCTTGGTAATATCCACATGCAAATGGGAGACTACGCTCAAGCTATGCAGTGTTTTGTTCAGTCTCGTGACTTGAGATGGTGCCATGTTGGCAGTGGCACTGTGGACAAGATCCTTGACAAGTATTACACTGAAGGCACAGTGGACGAGGATGAGCTACTTGGTCTTGCCCATTGTTTACACAACATTGGTGTTATGTTTGACCTCAAGAAGGAATATCAACGTTCACTGCCACATTATGAAGAGGCACTTGCGATTAAGAATGCCATTTCTGGCTTCTCTGCTCAAGATTCAATGTCTCTTGTAGATCAAGCTAAGCCAGGTGATAATCGAGCACTTGTATTCCAGTCATTATACGAGGACTACGAATTTCCTCGGTGTAACAAGGCTACCTTATCTGCTGCTCACACGAGACAGAAGATTGCCATGGTCTATGTTAAGCGAAAGATGTATGATCATGCCCTCTTCCACTTTAGTCACTCACTCCGTATTCAGAGGCAGGTACTAGGTAAAGATCATTTCCGAGTTGGAAGCATCTTATCAAGTATGGGAAATGCCCTACGACGTACATCTACTCATTCAGAAACAGCCATTATCTGCTACAATGAATCACTAAGGATCTCTAAACTCCGCTTCGGAGAAAACCATGCCACGGTAGCGTCTGCAATGTTTCAGATGGGTAGCTTGTATGACTACAATAAAAACTTTTCCAAGGCAATGCATTACTACCAACGTGCATTATCTGTTTATAAACGACGATACTCTCAAGATTTGAGACAGAGATTATGTTCAGGCATGGACAGGCCAAGGTCTATGGTGATGAATGGTGACGACAATGTGGGTACTGAGATACTAAGCACGGGTGATGAAGTATACGTCACATCAGATGGTGGTCCTCATCCTGAGATACAAATAAGAGAACAGTATGCACTTGTAACAGAGGCATTACGCAAGGCAAAGCTTCAAGATGCATTGAATAGAGGAGAGAGGATAAGTTGTGTAGGAGACTCACATGATGCTTGGATGACATTTGAGGCACTCCTATTTCGATTTGTAGAAATGCTTACTGTCTATATTGTCGATCCGGCGAGTCAGATGATGAGGAATACGATTGATACGACAAGACAAAGGATCGAATCAGTCGCTCATGACGCCATTATCAATGCATCAGATACGGTCGATTTTAACTTTTTATTACTCATGCAAGATAAATGATTATAATCAATACTTAATGACTGTTACTATGCTAAAACTACATTGATACCTTGTAACAGATAGCTACTAGAGCAACGGCGGCTACCAACTTTGGAATTGTCAGATGAAACTTTAGTGTTGTGGCATCCTTGCTATACTCAAATCTAACCCCATCTGACCAAGTCTTTTGACGTTCAACTAGCCAAGTCTTAAAGTCCATCGCATTAGGAACTAGAGCTTTGAAATCATCTGATAGATTGTCATGACTGTTTTGGACCGATGCTGCATTTACTGTAACCATATAATATAAACGTGGGAGAAATAACCGCAAGACCAAAAGAGGAGGAGATTGTTGATAAACGACAGGTATTCCAGAAACTGAGGACAACACATTTGCTAAATCATTTCCACTGTCCACAGATGAAATACATGTGATAACCTTCCCATGCCACTGCTCTTTGTTGTTAGAGATTGCAACTGAAGCCCTGCTTGCCCGTTGACAATAGAACTAGAACATTGCGTTGTTTATTATCAGTAACCGCCATTTGCTTGATGATCTTCTTTTTATGAGTGAATCATCAAGCCTATGCTTGATGATTGCATGCTGGAGAATACTTCATACAGGATACCTCAAACACTGCATGCACGCATATGCATACAAGGATACCAAAAAAAGATATCCAGGTGTTCTCATCACACTCAACCTGCCCATAATCTCACTACAATCACCATGAAACCTTTCAATAAGTATATGGTCAATCGATCCATCAACGGAGCACATACGATGACTCCATCCCAGCTGAATGCTGCAGGTTGTGGAAGTCGTCAGCTCAATGAAAAATTAGGGATGAAATGTCGTTGGCTTAATTCATTTGTCGTTAAAGATGGAACATTCTGTGTCTATGCAGCTGCAAATAAGGAGGATGTAGAATGTCATGCTCGTTGTCTAACACCAGATGCACCCTTTGAGATCTATGAGATTGCTGGTGAGTTGAATATGAGGTCTCTTTTATGATAGGATACCCCTGTGACTTTTATTTGTGTAACTGTAGCTATCACTTTCTCACTTTCACTACTGATGATGATATCAATAATATCCAGGAACACTTGATGTTACGGGAGCATATCTACGGAATGATGAATGTTTTCAAGAAGAACAGCAACCAAAAGAAGTGGAGATTGCTACTAACACCCCAGTCACAAGTGCTACACAAGTCCAATAATCTCGTATTCAAATGACTGTAAATGTGATACTACTGCCTTGGTTACATTTCGAAGATACGAGTGACTTTGTTCAAATTATCTTGTTTGTAATGTAAAGTAACACTGCCATTATTCTAGGAACAAGAGTCTCATATCATATGCACTTTTTATGTCAACTTTCTATTCTCATTCGAATTCATACATTGTCTACTACCTGCATTGATATCATCCTTAACCTTTTCTCAATCAAGTCAGCTTTGTCAAGATATGTAGCAAAGATGGCTGTCAAAAACCATAATGCAGATGCCACAATAGCTAGTTTAGAGCCATTGTCCAACTTACAAGTTGAAAAGACCACAGCAGGAAAGCCTGACAGTATATCATCGCTACATATTGGTGAAGGGAGATAGATGAAAATCATTGATTGGCAGAATGTAATGACAAAAAGTGCAATTGCAACTCTCCGAAGCACCTTTCGGCTTAACATCATGCAGTTGGCAAGAATAAGAAAGCACATCACGAAAAAACCTATAATCAAAGCTAGAGCAGTAAAACCGCGTGCAACCTTGATGTGTGTATCATTCACTGCATTTTCAGGCACGTTCGGTGAGCATTGAAGTACATACTCATCATTCTCTGGATGATATAACTCTATCCCATACGAGTATAAACCTAAAGTCACACCAGCAACATCTTTAATAGTTCCATTTTCCTCTGGCATCCAGCTTAAAACAACAGATCCCGATACAACTTCTCTGAAGAATAGAGAACAAGTATTGTTTCCTAGGGCGGAGCAGCAAAACGCCGCAAATGAAAGGAATGTTGGAATAATATTGATACATCCATGCGGTTGACTACAGAGGATAAACCATCTGTCATCTGCAGTCGAGTAGTCGTTGTTACCTCCATAATATCCTTCCTCAGCATGTACCGGTTCTGGCGATTCCAGAGAAGTAAACTCGGTATTATCAGCTCCAGCTGTAGCAGTACTCTCATATGCATCGACAAGTGCATTTAGATTCTTAACGAGATTCAACATGCTATGGTCTTTCTGTAAATGGAAAGTAGTAATAATGGGATGAGAATGATGAGCAAACATAGCACAAACTCATGTCAAATAGAAAAGAGAATGGACTTACAAGCACTGCTAAGCTCAAATCTATTTCACGTAACGAGCTCAGGCCTTCCCAGTACTGGAAGATGCACGTTTCCAAGTTATGAAGATGAAGAGAGGAGATAGTAGCTTTTGTTAGTGCAAGCAGTTGTAAAGGCAATCAAATAAAGGTAAACTAAGTTCAAATGAAGTAGCAAAATCAATAAGACTCGGACTTACCGGAGCATACTTGTCCACATAATTGCCTTGAGCGTCCTGGCATGAACGAGATGAATGATTCGTCCTGGTATGTTAAGTCTAGTTGATACTGGAGACAAATCATCAAATATCTTCTTTCTCTTAACCTTGAACTCTTCCAACTCTTTTGAATAATCACTCAAAGGGATATCATCCTTCGAATATAGGAGTCTTTTGTTTCTTCTTTCCAATTCACTATTCTGACAAGGCTTTCTAATATCTCTCCATGCCTCAATCTTTGGTACCTTGACTCGAGCCAATACCTCAAGGAACTCAAACCGAAGAATCTCAAAGTTTGAGCCTCGTATTCGGGGTATTACATCGCTCCCGACCACAATTGATATTACATATTCTTCGCATTGCATAGCCAGATTCAACGATACACTACAGCCGGGTGGACAATAGATGTAACACTTTAAGTCTGGATAAGTAGGTCTATACATGGTACCCAGTATCGCCGCAATAGAAGCACCAAGAGAGTGCCCTGTGAATATGAGTTTGAACCCACGACACGGGTGGCTGTTGTTGATATCACGACTTTTAGGCAGTAGCCGAGATAGAATCTTTCTCCTAAAGATAATGTGACAATGCAGAGATGTGTTAGAATTGAGTTATATATCCTTATATATCGAAGAGCAAATATCAATCTGTGCATGACATACTTACTTTGTCAAGTCATTATATATCCACTTGCATTTGGCCAGCATACCTCTGTGGCAGTACATATCACTACCATTTTCGATTCCACATACTTCTGCTACTCTATCCATCTTGGATGAAGAGAATTGCAAATCGGTAACCATATCTTCTAGTGTTGCACTACCAACGATTGCCACTATCACAGTTCTTTCCTTCTCGTCAACCAATATACAATATGGAGTCGTGATGATATCATTATCAAAAGTTCCATACACTATAGAAGTATCAGGGAAGCCAAATTCACTCAGCTGAAAACAAGAGGAGAGATCTATGCTGTCTGAGGTTGCTAGTGGGTTGTATAAACCATCATCAATTAAGCCCTCGGCTGCCAAGGCATTGCGGTATACATCATACACTCCTTGGGCATAGTGTGAATACCAAGCAGCAAGCCGAAGATGTTCCATATCTGATACATCATTGTGTTTCAGTAATGTCTTGGTCACTGGCCTATAGGAGTCAAATTCGTCGTGCAGATTATCAATCGCCGACCGACGTCGTGCGTGCTCTTCCTGCCGATATCTATCTTCTTCAGCAAAGATTTCATTTAATGCATTGTATCTCGGTGTAGCTGCTTCATTATTATCATAAGATACCACTTGTCCATCTTCATCTCGTTCCAAGTTCCTCTCTTTATCTTGTCTTGCTTGTTCACTCAGTTCGAACTTCTTCTCTCGGTGTATCCTACCAAGCATCTTCATTGCCAACCATACATCTGACAGAACAATGTCAAAGTTAGCCGCATCAAGGTTAAAGAAATCCATGAATGCAATCGCTGCATCTTTCAAATCATTCTGTGCCGTTATCTTACTACCTCCCATCCGATTACAGCTACAAATCTGCATAGTCTTGACGCAACATCCCAAACAAGCCGCAACGTTCTCATGTCGCCGCTGTTTGTTCACTAAATGACCAAATAGTCGACTCTTCTGTGATGTTTTTGTTAATGATCTACCAGTTTGATTTATGGTAATGCACGGCCAGAACAACAACTCGAAGGCATATGTAAACATGACAACGCAATACATTACATACCAAGGCGAATTTTCAAATTGTTCTACTGCGTTTGTGTTCTGCTGTGTATCATTATTATGATCAACTGATCCACATCCATAATTGGTACGTCGTCCTTCTGCTACAAAGTATAGCCCAGAGGCTAATACAATAATCAATAGAAAGTTCATACAGATTAATTTGATCCATATTATAGTTCGTAGGGCCTTATCTCTCCCTCTTGGTTCTGTAGGTGTGCCGACACTAGCAGCACTCCATATACCTAATGATAATGCAATATCCACTATTGTATATATAACACTAACAATCAAGTAGAATGTGAAGGGTATGACCATATCCTTCGGTGCACCGTGTGTCCGTCCGTCTTTTGTTGCTTCATATGAAATGTTTTGCCATATTTGTGATCCTGTTTCATCTATGATAATCTGATCTGTAATTGTATTATTAATATTGTTCGTTGTTGATAGGAATATAGTATTTAATGGATCGATAACATCATCAGAACACCATGATGGCTGTCCATTTGGACCGACAAACTGAGTATAATGTAAGTAGGATGGATAGAATACGGCGAGAACCATAAAGTGAGAGAGGTATACAGAGGAAAGAGTAGGATAGAATGAGAACCATAAAGTGAACACAAGATATGCACATACTTATGATAAACAGCTTTTGCAAACAAGATATAAGCATAATACATATAAAATAACGAACTTACATTCCTACCATGTAATCTAAATAGAAACAATCGTACCCAAAATGGTATAATACATGCCATTTGTATTATACGGTATAAGAATGATACAATACAAACAACTTGTAAATCATCTCCTGCAAAGGGTCTTGTTGTTAATCGACCGTGCTTGCAACAGTTTACTATTTTCAATGCTGGCATTTTAATGTTACATATAGTATCATATAATGTAAGAGGTGATTATGTATGTAATATGTTGTCAAGTTCCTATATAATAGGAATAAAAAATTAAACGGGCCTTACTTTACAAAGTTATCATAGTTGTGTAATAAGAGTTTAGCCGCTAACATTGTACTCTAATATGCTCGGATTATGTTATTCGTCCTCTATAGGGCGGTATGGATATCGTCTTTTTTTCATAGTTGCAATAATTTACATTCTATCAATATCCATTCCCTCCTCTGTTGATGGCTTCTCCCCGTCATCCAAATCGTCATCTAACCTAGAAGCAATCAGATGGTATGCAAAGAATGGTATCAATAAACAGCAGTCATATAATAGTGTACCACTATTAACCTCATCGATATATAACAATGATGATTATACTACCTCAATAAGAAGTTATAAAAAACAATTAACAACAAAGACAATACTCTATGCAAAGAAGAAATCTCCATCTTCCTCTGATGACGATTCTTCTTCTTCCAACAAATGGACGAATCCAGGTAATCTACTAATAGCACCATTTGTATTAATATTCGGATTAGATTTAATATTAAACATATTGGCTATAACAAGACGAACTATCGAATATCTCTTGACGGGGGATGTTAGTTGTGTTGGTTCGTGGTGCTGAAAGAGAGAGTGGGATGTGATATGTTGGTGTACTGTTTCTTAGTTAGAGTTAATGAATAAATGCTGAATTTGGTTAGGAGTAGGGTAGTGTTGCTTTAGTATAAAGAACTGAACGGTCGGTTCAGCATAAGGAAATAGAGTATGACTTTGAGGATTTATGGGGGGAGGAAACTACATGGGGGAGAGGGAAGTAACCCCTCCCCCGCCCCCCATCAGTAAGCGAGACAAGATGTGTTACCATAAGTGTGGGGTTGTATGATGGTGTGAGAAAGATGATGGAGAGAACGATGAGACTGTTGACACACTCAATTTGTTCAAAGAAACTTCTAACTTAAAATGCGCAGCAACTAAGTAATGTATGGTGATTAATACACTAAGAAGAAGTACCTACACACCTACTGACCTCTTTCCAAAAATCCTAGGATACCACTAGTGGTATCCTTTAAGGCGCTCTCGCGACTCGCGAGGCGCTCTGCTCTAGAGTCTAGAAGACCCTTTTGTACCACACTTTACTCGCCTTTTTACGTACACAAAACGGGGTTATTTAGCAGCTCAAACGGTAAAATGTACGTAAAGTGACGAGTGTTGAGTTTCGCCTCCCTACACAATTTGGTCAATTCCTATGTAGAAAT
>Ga0214479_100293_pt1 | contig 31983 bp, 32 predicted proteins | sample M1_20Mar14CPVII9_5_FD_165054 | JGI IMG/M metagenome (GOLD analysis project Ga0214479, IMG submission 165054) | Marine eukaryotic communities from Monterey Bay, California, United States - M1_20Mar14CPVII9sort6BwellE14 | ecosystem: Environmental > Aquatic > Marine > Unclassified | place: USA...
AAAACTATCGAAATTGATATCTGATGTCAATTTACCGCTGATTTTATCAATTCCACTATGTAGATCATCAACTGCTCTTCTCATATGCAATGTATGAGATGATAGGGAAGAAGATTCTGCCATCCTATTGCGCTACTACTCTGCTATTGATACATACTGCCGACTCATGCATACGTATCATATGTTTGCAATGCGCTCAAAATATTACACATGTAATATCTCACACGACTGGTTTGTTCCCGAGTACTGAAATGAGATGACAATGTTCATGTTTGAGGTAGATAATATAGTATTGAGACAAATAAGCGGACGTTGCAATAAAAGATAGAAGATGGCAGAGCTGAAGAATGTCAAACAAAGTATATGAAACTTTCGGAATGGATATCACAATGTCACGAACAACAATCATGTGTAGGATATCTAAAAGATTGGCATCTTGTCCAGTTCTTATCAAACAATACTACCGAGAGACCAACACCAACTTTGCCACTGTATACTCTACCAAAATTCTTCGAGCGTGATCTACTCAACAACTTCTTGCAAAGATATAGTGATGGAGGAGATTACAAGTTCTGTTACTGGGGACCAAAAGATAGTAGAACTCGTTTACATTCTGATGTATTGCATTCCTTTTCATGGTCATATAATGTTATCGGAAAGAAGAAGTGGGTGTTTCATTTACCATCAAGTTATAATGACAACAATTCAAATGATTGTACAAAGCAGACCTTTGAAGTGATTCAACAGACGGGAGAAGCGATATTCGTGCCATCTATATGGAAGCATGAGGTCATTAATCTCATTGAAACAATCTCAATTAACCACAACTGGATCACAACTGCAAACATAGATAAGACGTGGCAATGTCTGATATGTGAAATACAGGCAATTGAGATTGAAGTAAAAGCTTGGGGAATGTCAGATGACGACTTTGAAGTAAGAGAAAACATGCTCAGAGGATGTATAGGTCTGGATGTTACAATGTTCATACTCATGATTATGACTGAAATGGTGTATCTATTGAAGTTACTATTTGATTCTGTAGAGGAAGATAATGATCGATTGTGGGATTGTTTATACAGTCTCTTTCGTTTAGAAGAAGTCCTTATTGAGGTTATCAGACTGCCAAACCTTGACAAAAGGCTGGAAGCTATGCTCAATTCAGAGAAGTATGCCAGTGAGGTCATAAAATTTGCTAATGATTTGATTACATTTATAGCTAAGCTAAAGGATGCTTCTACTTGATCTTTTATCTACAAACTACTTCACCTCTCTCAATTACTATATGCCTTTATCAAACTGTCAAGCACATTACTCATCAATGCTAAGTCTGTACTGAGAGGTATACTTGCCACGAAGTCAATACTGGAAGGGTAAACTGCAAAACCAATTGTCGTCAGCAAATCAATACTGCCTCGGTTGGATGTGATTGAATCGAAGATCTTATTGCTCAGCTTGAAGTTTCTAAAACGAGGGTTGTAGGGATCCTTTTGCACATTTGCAACATACTTCTTTGCAATTGAAAGCACATCCACAACTTTTTTCGCTCCGCTACTTATTCTCTCCGATTCACTGGCTGCACCCAAGCCATGCATCTCACAATGCATCTCAGACAGTTTGTTGGCCTTTTCTTCAATTGAGTTACTCAGTGTCTGGTCTTTACACACCTCCACATTTCCCCATCGGATGATACCTTGTTCCAATTTCACAGAAGGATTGTTTTGCTCTTCACTTGCTTGTTTGATAGCTTGTGCAGCAGCTTCATTGGGGGATTGCCCAGAGGCAACAAGAGTCGTAAAGATCTCTTTGACTCGAGCTTGTAGGTCTTCCGTTGATGGCTTGGGTTTCTCATCTTTCTTCCTAACTAAGTACTCTTCTGCTTTGACGTTTGTAGCTTTGTCACCAGCATCTCCTGATGCATCTTCCGCTTCACTACACGACAAGGCCAAGATTTCAAGCATCGAAGATGTTTCAGGAGGTACTTTAGTCAGCCAAGTCTTAAACAAACTTTCAATGGCCTGCTCTCCACGCTGACATGCTTGATGAACTTCCTTTCTACTATCATCAGGAGATACCACAACTCTACCAGAGAGTGAATCTAGTACCACAAAACTTGGTATACCTCGAACACCAAACATTTGCTTAGCATGTTGAGCCAAAGCTCTGTTGGAGAACGGCATGGCAAGGAAAGGCATCTTTGAATAGTATTGTTGGAATGACGCTTCATCTCGATCTGAGCTGACAAAGATAATTTCAAGACCGTGGGTTGAAGCGACTTCTTCTTTGAGATGATTGTAGAACTCGACCAGTAAAGGAGTGAAGCCTCTGCAGGGACCGCACCACGAAGCACTGAAATACAAAGCCACAAGACGTGTATTTGTAAGTGCTGTGCTTGTATCAACTTCTCCAGCATTCTTGGTAAGTAGTTTGTTACCAAGTAGTCGAAGAAAGTCATCGGCAATTGGAATATCAAACTTGGGAGTTGCTTTGGAGGATGACGTATTGGTATTTTCAACCACTTTATCATCATCAGGTACTAATACATCAGGGAGAAAGTGATACGTAGTCCATGACGAGTTATTGTCTGAGCTCTGAGTCGCTGATTGTTGAAATGGAAATGATGCACTGTCAATCAAATAAACAGGTGCGCCTGGTTTAGTAGTGTATCCAACGAATGATAATAGAGTTCCCAATGAGTACTGTTTGTCTTTTTGTTCCATAAAAGAATTAAATGCAAGCCGTTTCTGATAATTTGAAGCCACAAGCTGTGTCTTTAGAGGCATGGTAGTCTCAGGAAGACGAGTGGTGACATTTGATGGGATTGTGTTAATCTCTGATCTAAGTTTTGTGGAAGTATATCTAACATTTAACAAAGAGACTTTGATATATTGTTTACTGTTGGATGTATTAAAACTTTGTGCCCACTTTGGATGAAAGTTGATCTGTCCAATGTAAAGGAAGTATTTTTCATCTGATGCTGTCGCTTGATCCATGTTGAAACCACCAAGTCTACTGAATATAGATCTGTCAATATTCTTCTGATCATCAACATCTTTATCTCTAATACAACAAAGAGCAACAATACGTCCGTTGGGTACTGTATCGATGAAGCCTCCAGCCGATGACCACTTGGAGAATGCTTTTGATTGAAGAATACATCCTGATGCCTCGTCAACAATCACAATTGAAACACCATGCGATAACGTCACAGCACAAGGGACTCCGCTCACAGTGATGCACTCAGGATGAGATGTAGTTTGAGTAGGCATATGTGATTTTGTTGGAGGTTGAACAGCAATTGATACCGGACTTGTTACGGTTCTTGGAAGAAAATTCTCCACAAAGAATGAATGGGCTTCATCATCCTCATCATCCTCTTCCTTTGTCTCTTTATTGGACTCTTTCTTACCACCATCACCTAGCTCTTTTCTTGCTGCCTTCCAGGCCAAAGAACCACTGATACGTCCTTCTCTATAATCCACATCCCACACGCCAGAAGATTGCACCATACCAAAAAACTTTTGCTCAGCTTCATTCCGTTTGTCGAGCTCATCTAGTCTTCCCTTGCCAATGTTGTTCATTTGACGCAAAGCTCCACTCAATTGCACAAATATTCGATCAGATGTATTCTCATCAGGGGCAAACTCTCTACGTCGTGCTTGAAAGTCATCCGAGTAAAACTTTCTTGTATACCTTTTTGTAACATCTGCAACTGAATCATGTGTTGCAGCTACGGCATAGTTCAATTTCTTTCCCCATCCTGATTCATACATTGCTGGACGATCAATTAATCCCTCACAACTATCGGCATGAATCCACCTTTGTTGTCGATTCGAATATACTTCTACCCAAACGTGATCAGTAAAGTCATGAACATATCTAGTATCAAATCCCAATGCACGACAATATGTACCGAATAGATTAGCAAACTCTCCACATCGTCCCTTTCGACTTTTAAAGAGTGCTCTAGGTGAATTAAATCGAGGGAAGGTTGTCTCAGTACCACAAAGCTTGCATCTATATACTTCAACTCGACTAGCTTGTCCAACCTTTTCTTCTTCCGACTCTGGTCCTCTCATTCCTATGCTCTCCATCTGTTTACCATCTTCATTACCCTTGCAATTTGGATTGCAACATGGTCTTAAAAGTTCAATGATAGATAAAAAGTTTTAGTTGGCATAGATATAGTATAGCACTCATCACACACATAACACTATACACAAGATATCTTTACTTACGGTTGATTGCACCAAGTCATGATCTCCTTCTTAAAATAGAGTGTTAGACGTTTCAATAACAAGTCATCTCCTTCCCAATCTGAATCATCATCCTTGAAACAATCTGTTTTATATTGAACATCATCTTTGCAATCTTCTACTTTAGTGCCATTAATATACGAACGGCATTGATTATCAACTTTACATACTAATTCGGGCACTAATTCTTTGAATGGTATAGAGGAACGTATCTCAGCTAATAAAGCTTTATCACTTTCCCATTTTTTGGCTGTATTGACTGCTGATTCTGCTCGTCGCTGAAGAGTAGACATGTTATTGGTATTAAGATCTTATTTCTCAATAATTATAGATGTGGGAGTTTAAGGACTTCTGATAAACCTATGCCGCACACTAATCTACACAATTTAATAACCGTTTTCCAACGTGTACTAACGCTCTATATAATTTGAGGAGGCTAGTATACAGCCGCCACTACTGACAACATCAAACCAAAAGATCCAATAATTCCAACTCAAGGATATTGGCATTGGTATCCTTTTTTTGCAAAAAATGATGACGAGACAATCGGACGGGATACGCCTATATATTCTTATATTATCCTCCAATATGAAGCTATCTCTCGATATTTTGCTGCCTTTACTATCATTGGTGTCTCATGTTTATGCATCATCCAAGGTTATATCCCCGTCGCCGCCGACGAACTCCGATATCTCAACTCCTTTTGTGAGAGGGAAAACTTTTATCAACGGAGAAAGTAAAGATGCCAATACACAGCTTGCAGATGTTTATGGATGCTGTACTTCTACGTCACTTTCCGCGGATGGTAAGTATTATATTTCACAAACAGTGCATTACTACTCATATGCATGTTATGTTAGATTGAAAAAAAATGTATAACTTTTACTTGCACATCTTACGTCATTTTTTTTATATAACAGAATGTCCAGAGGGAACTGATATAAAGCACCAACGTCTGCTATCACAAGTTAAGATTGGTACAAGTGAGTTTTTATGCTTGTTTATTGCTTGCTTATCATCAAAAAGTATACCCGTCTCATCATATCTAAATCGATTTAGTGCCACAAATGACAAAGGAACAAACATTACAAGCTTTACAATCATCTATCAATGCATGGAAGGGAGGCTCCGGTGTCTGGCCGCAATTATCTCTATCAGATCGAATACAAGCTATTCAAAAGTTCGTATCAGAGCTTCAAAACAAGCGGGAAGAGATTGTTAATGTATTAATGTATGAGATTGGTAAAAACAAACCAGATGCAGAAGCTGAGTTTGATAGAACAATGCAATTCATCGACAAAACGGTCGATCACATACAACAAAGTGGCGAGTTTGGTAGATGGGATAGATCAAATGGATCAACACAGTTGTACTTGAGTAGGGCTGCTATCGGTATTGTTCTCTGCTTGGGACCTTACAATTACCCCTTGAATGAGACTTATGCAACGTTGATCCCCGCTCTACTCATGGGCAACGTTGCCATCTTGAAGATACCAACTGTTGGAGGATTGGCTCATTTACTTACTATTGACGCATTCATATTCAACAAAGTGGAGAGTTTGGTAGATGGGACAGAACAAATGGATCAACTCGTTCATATTCCGAGAGACCATCATCCTCTTCCTCTGATGATGAAACATCATCCTCTGAATCTGATGATGAATCCTCATCCCCTAATTCTGATGATGAATCATTATCCTCTTCGGACTTTCCGCCCTATCAAAGAGTAAACATGAGGGTAAGTTAACAAAATTGTGCACATCATATGAATAATAAACATACCTTCTCAGCAGCTGGTTTCGTATTATCCTCATCCACACTACCCTCATCGTCAGAGGACTTAATACTGTGATCAGCACTATCCTTGCTCGGCTGCTAATGGTATATTAAAGTATATTAAACAATATAAGACGATAGTTATATAAAACTTAAACTCAAATTGCATATTGGTGTGTATTACTTATATAATATAATTACGTACCTCATCGCCAGATAACTTTTTATCCTCCTCCTCCTCATTAGTCACTACATTTGGTATTGACCATTCGTTGGTACCTGTAGATGACATGCTATATAATTCATATATAGTGAGATATTATAAAGTTTATATTATGAGAAAAAGTTGGTGCATTAAATACACAAAAGTTAATTACGTGCCGCGGCGGTATATTAAACAACAATAATATACGGGGTTGTATTACTATCTATAAATAACACTTACCTTGTTGTATGTTTGTTTTGTTGTGAATTGGTAGGTATGTTCTTTCTTTACTTATTATTGAGGTTGGTGCAGTTGCATTTGGGGGTAAATAAGGTTAGTGCATAGAGATACTACCTAATTAAAACATATCACAGTATATCATATACAATCCTGTGTTACAACAGTTGTTCCTCACCTTGCCTAAACTATTTATATTCTCTTCCAGTCGCTTAGTTCGCTGTATATTACTCTGCAACATAAGAAGGCTGAACCAGACTTTGATTTGTTATGGTGAACTATACCATAAACAGTTTTTGAAGATGAAAACATCAACTCTACTTGCTTGCAATCTTCTTAGCGCTCCTAAGCCATCAACATCCCCCAAGTTAAGGCATCATGTAATTCATCACATCTCATATATAAAGTAGCCGCCGCCGGCCGTATGGCCCCTTCACTATGGCGGCGGTTGCCACTGGAATATAGCTATCTTAGCTGAGGAGCGATCCGATTTTTTATTCCCGGTAAAAACAATCAAAAGCAAACAACACAATACAATAACTCAATGTATCAATGCTTTGAACCAATTGCGGCGCCATCTACCCAGCCACAGCATCAATAAGGTGAGAGTATTGTTTCATTGTATATGGGTGTGCGTTTTACATACATTGTTTGTGTGTTTTAATTACTTATTAGTTGCTAACACTACACCAATCTCAAACACCAACGACCACCGTCATATATTATAATATATCCAACAGGCACAGTATACACCGCCATCTCCATCATAAACACTACCATACCTACTATAAATGTGCTAATAAGAGTACTACTACTATATAATAACAGATAATAATTGTGGTTCTGGTTGCACCAATACACCACCAATTAACAAAAGCATAATAATAATATCATCATCATCATACAATGTGTTCATCCTGTGAGAATAACTCCGCCACTCCAAACAAGCGCCGCAGTGGAGAGAATACAGCTAGTAGTCGAAAGAAGAATAAAACATCCAATAACAACCTTACCCTCAGATTGACTAAAGAAGAAAACGAAAACCAAGAAAAGGTGGATAAGATTAGAGAAGAAATTAATAACGGTACATCAGAACTTCATAGTAGTATTCAAAACGGTGTTAAGACTATACAATCATCACCTTACTACAAAAGGAAAGCAATCAATCCAAACAATTCCAATGAGGAATATTATCTACATAGATATTTGTACAATAATATCATCCTTGATTTGGTACAGCTCAAGGAAACTACTCCTCATTACATCTTGGCTCTAATGTTATGCTTGACTAAAGATAGTAATGATTCCCTTGAGGGTAATACTACGTTTGAAAGTCGTGATGCAATGGATAAATGTGCATCAGCACGATTATTCGGATTAGTATCTGATTACATCGAGAAATACTTCCCAGACAACGGTATCAATTATGGCAATGGTTGTAACATGAAGGCATTTAATGCACGATCCTTTTTCTGCATAAGGCAAGCTTCTTCGCCATCCAATTGTAAACAGTGGACACGTGATGAGGCTGAAGCAAGATTCTTTCCAATAAGTATTTTAGCTGGGATTTGTGAAGAGTGGAGTATTCCTATCCTTGTGCTAGATCTTTGTGGCAGTGGAGGGTCCTGTGCAAGGACTCAGCTGAAATATCTACACAAACAATACAAGTGTATCACATGCACAGAGGGAAGTGTCCATATGGCTTGTGCAACGACTCGATATCATCCAAACTCCTACAAGAATGAAGAAGATCAGTGTGGCGGGGTCAGTTTACAATATGAGAACATGGATCCAGCTGTCAAGACTACCCATGATATATCAGTTGCACGTATGAAGGCAGATCAAAGTGTTTTACCTCCCGAATACAAGCCACTGTCTGACTTCTTGAAGGATAGTCGAGATGCAGTTTATGTTGTTCATAACGTTGAAGAATACAGGAGACAAAAGGAAGAGAAGGCTGCTGCTAAGGCTGCCGAGAAGGAGGCACGACGTGTAGAGAAGGATAGGAAGAAGGCTGATAAGGCTGCTGCTTTGGATCTAAAGGCAAGTAAATGCGCTGAATATCAAGCACGGAAGATGCTGGTGCCCTCGTTGACATATCCTGAATACTTGGAGGAAGAGAAGGCAAGACGCAAGAAGATGAATCCTAAACAAATGAAACTGGAGCGACTAAAGAAGCAGAAAGAACTGCTACTAATGGCTAACAAGTTACAATCGGGATGACTCTCCCGAAGGCACGAGTCTCTTATTTATTAAAATAGCTTAGAAGAGGTATAAGACGTCTTATTATTATTCTCGCTATGATTCTGAACAAGTATGATGATACTCGTTTCGATTTAACTTCATCTGCAGATTGTATCGACGTGATACTGCTTCTTTCGTGGCTTCTACGGAGAAAGTCTTTACCGCCTGGTACAATCAACTTTGTTAGTGGAAAAGGCAGAGTTACAATGCCGCCGCTTATGGAGTCTGGAAAGATTGATAGCTTAGCCTTCATTGGGGGAAGTGCTGCTGCCGACAAATTGATCAAAGCACATCCACACCCACATCGTTTAAAGATATTTTTGCAACTAGAGGCCAAGAACATGGGCATCTATCTTCCAGATTTATTTACAAGTAGTGACAATGAACATATGGATAGAGTGATGAAGGAAACTATAACTGGTACGCTTAGTTTCAATGGTCAGCGATGTACTGCACTGAAGCTTCTGTTTGTGCCAAAGAAGAACGCCGAGCAGTTTACTAGCATGTTGGCAGAGAAGGTTGAAAGCATATCTATTGGATTACCTGATGAATTACACAGCAATGAGAAGTACTCTCAGATCACACCCCTTCCATATATGAAACGTGTGCAGTATATGAAGGACTTGATTGATGATGCTATCAGCAAGGGAGCTAGAATTGTAAACAAAAATGGTGGTTCGATCATAGGTGGAGAGAATCGACTCTCATGGTTCCTGCCATTTTGTATCCGGTTACATCGACCATGAAATTATTTGAAGAGGAACAGTTCGGGCCAATCATCCCAATTGTAGAATACGAGTCTTTGGATGAAGCCAAAAAGTACGCCAGAGATGGAAAGTTTGCACAACAAGTGAGCATCTTTACCTCCGAAGCAAATGATGAAACATCACAATTGGTTGACTTGTTTAGTGCAGTGTTCGGGAAGATTAACATCAACTCACAATGTGGGAGAAGTCCCGACAGCTGCCCATTCAGGAAAGTCTGCGTTAGTATTGTTTCACGATATGAATTCGTGTGTTCAGTATAAAGTTCTAACAGATGTTTCTATCTCCTCTCTTTTATCATCATAACAGTGGCAGAAGAAGTTCTGCTCTTGGTGTCATGTCGGTTGCGCACGCTTTGCAGGAGTTCTCGATCCCTACAGTCATCAGCTACAAGTCTGATATACAGAGAAACCAACATATAATCAATGGACTTGAAGAGCAATCCAAGTTTTTACAGAATGTATAGAATAGTAAATACAATGTACATATCCTAAGTTAGATCTGCAAATTCTGTACATCTCTTATTTCAATTACAATTCGATATGAGTATCAAGAGGTGTAACCTTCATTGGTATTAGACTTTCGTCATATCCAAATTCTCTGAACAGCTTCTTGATACGATCTTGAAGCTTCTTATCTCCACTCTTTCTTTTGCTACCATGTGCACCGCCAAGCAAGTCCTCCCACCCAAGTTTCAATCCATCTTTATTCCTCTTGTTCAACTTCTTCTCAACGACCTGTTGTGCTGAACTACTTGTATTGTTCTCTTTGTCACAAAGCTTGCTAATTCGTTCATTGTTAGGCTCGTATATTGTCGTTTCAGTAGATAGAAGTCCAGCCATTTCAGCGACATCGCAAGAACTTGACTCTTCAATACGATAGAAGCCATCAATATCTCCCCTCTTTCGAGCTGCTACCATTTGCTCCAAATATAAGACCATAAAGAACCCTGTAGCTTCGATACAACTATCCGCAAAGAAGTTATCATAACCTGGAAATAGTGCTGATGCATATGTCCAAAATGGCACTGCAGGTAATCCATCTACACCACCAATACAATACTTGGACACAAGACTTTCAAGATTATGCATCGGGTTACGTACTTGATGTAAATTCTTCACAAAGGTAGTATTATGTGAATCATGACAAGTATTAGTAACAGCACAACCCCACTCTTTTAATAATGAAATGTAACATTCCGATTTCCAACATTCATCCCATTTGCCTCTATAACTACATCGATTTACTGGTGGGCCATACATGGCTGGATGAAAACCCATGTTGGAATGTGTTTCGTAATCGTATGCATTACAAATCTTAGCAATGGCTTTGACTTTATCTTTTGAATCCTTTGGCTCGTTGAAGAAACGAATACCATGAAACCAACTGATTGTACCATCTCTATTAAACTTCCATGCAACATCGGCATTTTCATGTCCTATCTCTAATGATAGTTGAGATTTTAATGTATTTGTCATTTGAACAGTACCACTACCGGGTGTTGCAACAATTAATACCTGACGAGAGGTATTAGTGCCGTAAATTGCTGGACGTAGATTAATCAAGTTACCAGTTGCCTTTGATACATACTCAGGATGCTGTAATTGAACGTAGTAATATCCATAGTATAATAGATATGGTATTAGAACAAATTTACCAACTCGGATTAATGGATGTTGTGTAAAAATATCTTTTGTTGACATATCATCTAACTTATTGTTACCCATTAATTTTGTGATTTTGGCAATGATACCTTTGAACGATATGCGCTCATTATTATCATTGTCTTGATTGTTAATGTTGATATCCTTATCATCTGGTTTGGTTCCCTTTTGCCTTTTACTTCGATTAGATTTTGTCATGATGATATCTTACAATTGATATGAGAATGATGTTGTCCAAGATACCTCAAAAATGATATCGCTGAAGATTCCACTTGATAATGTATTGCAAATCGATATGATAAGTTACCCCCGACCGCCAACTATATTCTTATGTTTATGAGGAGAGAGTAATAAAGATTATTATGGCGCTAGAGGAGATCAGAAGCAAGAGGAGTGAGTCAAAGATACTTTTGAACGGTGAATGATAAAATTTCAAGGATACCTCTCAAATAAATTTAATTATAAATCTAGCGCCAATCAGCATTGACCATAGATATATGTAGACTATTGTTGGCGAAGCGTAGTGCTATGAGTTTGGCCTGGTGTGGATGATTGACTAATACAATCATAAGATACGACGGCAGTCATGGGAAAGAAATCAAGACGCACAAATAAAGGCGATGGACATACTGCAAAAACGATAGAGAGAGGACTGAAGCCTGGTGATATCATTGAGATTTCTGGATTACAAAATGCTCCTCAATATAACGGTAATCGAGGTATCATCTTAGGAGAGCACAAGCCTGATCAGAATGGGAATTTACGCCATCCAATACGTCTATTTGGACACAAAGGAAAGATACTTGATGTTCGTGTGAGCAATCTCCAACATTCACGCGACTTAGATGAATGGAAAAAACCAATGCTTGATTTCGGTACATTGTTGGAGTTAGTCCAATCCACCAAGACAGTATACGACGAGGATAACTGTGGTGACTTTGCAATGAAACTGTGGAGAGAATTAGGAGAGTTAGGGCCACGGCATCCACTCACTATTGATTATAACATCAACATAAGAAACGAGATACTACAATCTCCTGGACATAAACTATTTTGGCTTGCAATGGATGCTATTGGTCATCACCTGTTGATAGAAAAGTGCAATAATACATATCGAGTCTTTCAAGCGTATATTGCACAAAACAATACTGGATACACAGGTGGTCAATGGTTGTTTAGTGATATGAGAAATAAATCAGCATGGTTGAAATGGGGTGGCGGAAAGGTACTTTCTATCAAAGATATCAATGATTTACTGGATCTAGTGGTCAAGTGGCAGAAGCTGTTAGTAACTATGTTGAAAGACTGTTTACTAGATCAAATTCCAGGCCTTGAAAATGATGTTATTCCTTACCTATACAAGTCACCAAATGCCAACTCAAACTTACCTACGCAACTCATCAATGAATCAATTCATCACATTATCAGTTGGAGTGATACTATGACACGTCGAATTGGCCCCGAAGGTTGTACAGCTATAGGTCTAGATAGTGAACAACGTGTCCTCCCAACCCAGCAAGGTGTTGATATACTAATGGGGCTTGGAGAGCATGTATTGAACATTCCGTCCAACTTATATACCCAATGTGATGATTTGTCTAGAAAGATGACAGGTGAACCATTTGTTCCCGCTTCACTATTCTTGATGCTTAATGCTGGAATATGGTGGGAAGTTAGAAGACAACCTAATGGCGATGCAATTGGTTTTGGCTTTCGTGGGATGGACTTGGATGTACATTTGACAGAAGAAGAAGGGAAAAGAAGGGCGGAAAAGATGCAGCAGAACGAAATGACAAATGTTATGAGAAATGGGATAAGCTTTGGAGAGCCTTAGGATTGTAGCATAAGCATAACAACTATTCTCTGGACTACTATATAGCAAATAGAATATGAGATTACCGACCCTCAGATTAGACGGGTATGAGACTTGCGATGGGGAGGAGACGAGGAGAGCAAAGATACTTTGAACGGCACGCAAACGATAAAATTTGAAGGATACCTCTCCCCCTGCTACTAACTTCTCCATCCCCTTGCTAACTCATTTTATTTGATCCGCCCCATACGATTGGCTGCTTCTCCTCATGCAGCATATGGAATCGATAGCTGGATAATACTGGCTTGTTTAGGTGCTCTATACGTATACCTATTTACTCTCTATATAAGAATACAAGATGATATAGACATCGATACAAGATAGAGGATACCACACACCAATAAAAATGACACTACTTCGGATATCAACTCATCATATTAACATAAAAGTGATACTTGGGTTTACACATCGTCGTCTACTTCGGATATGGATATCAATACTTCTACTAATGCTAATAATAGTAACAACAAGTAGTGAAGACATAACAGGAACTGAAGCATGCTCCTCTTGCAATGCAAGTGATGGACATAAGTGTGTAGGACGGACAGTACAAGATGACGCCTGTAGTGAATGTTCAACAGGAAAGTCCGCTCTTGTATTGTTTTATAGTGTGAATTCGTGTGTTCAGTATAAAGTCTCGATGATTTGAGTGCTTCATTTGGCGTTAGTTTGTTTTTAATGATTGCCCTTGCACATCCATATGTACTAACATAATATGTTATAATCTCCTCTCTCTCATCTTCATAAACTATGAAATCGCATCTTCCAGGACAAACATTCTGGCCATGCAATCTAAAAAAAGAATGTTGGTGTTGGGATACATCATTAAATCGTGACCCGGGCGATGATGATTCAGAATTGGCATGTTCAGGATGTGGACGAGAGTCTGATACTGAAACATGTGTTAGTAATCAGAATAGTTTAATACCCGTTGGTGATGAGGAATGTATAAAGTGCTTAGAAGGGCAGAGCTATTGGCCATGTGACGACATAGGATTGTGTTGGTGCTGGGACAGTACTAAACCGAAGAAACCACCAGCACCGGCAAGTGGATTGAGCCTTGCTAAAGATATTGATCTAAATGTCAAATCACCATGTGAGGTATTAACCAAGGAATCATTCATGAAATTAGCTCCCAATTCGACATTTCCATATACATATGAGGGACTATGCCAGGCAATTGATGATTATAATGAACATCATACCGAAAAGTTTGCAGCAATGGGTACAATTGATCATATTACTGCCGAGATTGCTGCCTTTCTGGGAAACACCGCCCATGAGAGTGATGATTTTGAAGCAGCACGAGAATATCTCGCATGTGGAGATAAGAAGGAAGTAGATGGAAAGGTATACTGCAAACCATGCAACAATGACCTCTACGACTGGGTTAATAATGTATGTTCAGTATCAATGGTTGATCAAAACTCTCCCTACAATTCATACTGTCAACCTAGCTTTGAACCTCCCGAAGGATGTATCTGGAAAGTCCGCGTTAGTATTGTTTTATCTTATGAATTCATATGTTCAATATGCCTTGTTGATTTGGCTGCTTCACTTGACCTTCGTATATCTTTATTTGATTGTCGTCGCAAGCCGTATATACTAACATGAGTTACAATCACCTCTTTTTCAACATGACAAATCATAACAACGCGCATCTTCCAGTGATACTATAACACAAGTGGCAGAGAGCGGTGAATTAGCGGGTTATGTAGAGGCATCAAAAGTATTCTATGGGAGAGGAGCGATACAGCTCAGTTGGAATTACAATTACATTAGAGCAAGTTATGCACTGACTGGCAGTGCCAATACATTTTGTGAAGATCCCGAGCTTGTGGCACAGAAACCTGAGTATGCATGGGGCAGTGGAATCTACTTTTGGATGGAGAATGAGAAGGAGGGGTCGACATGTCACAAAGAAGCGCTCAAAGGAGATTTCGGCGGTACACTCAACAATATTAATGGAGGATTGGAGTGCCCGGCATATAAAGGCGGCTGGCATGCAGATGCAATCAAGATGAGATTAAACAGATACTGTGCAGCAGCATCTCAACTTGGTATGGCAGCAATCTCCTCTTTAGAGGGCTGCAAAGGCATGAGAGAAAGTTACGACGAGTGTCTACTCGATGGACATTGTCCTTCTTGTGAACAGTATGCAGGAGTTGATACTGTAACCTTTGCAAACACCGATGGTGTGGTTGTATCAAAGCCCAAAGAACCTGATACTAATACAGAACCTGAGAGTACTGTTACAAATACAAGACCGATACCAGAAACTCCTAAGCCTACACCAGCACCGATAGTACCGCGACCAGGGATTGCCCTACCTGTGACAACCAATTCTCCAACAATACAAGAAGTCGTACAGACTGATTCTCCATCTTCATTGACTTCAGTTTTTATAAAGCAAAGCTCAAGCCCTACAGAGCCCGAAACGGTAGTACCAAGACCAGGAATTCCCTTAACATCGCAGCCAACCAGCACTCCCATAACAGAAGAGCCCTCGCCATCACCGGTCAACAGTCCAAGCCAAGAGCCGACGTCAGGATCGCCATCATATGCACCAACAACGCCACAGCCAACTATGGGTCCTTGCGACGGAGAATCTTGCCCAGATGATATGTGCCGCTCAGATTATGGATTTTGTGGCCATGGAGAAAACTACTGTACTGACGAAGCAATTTGGTCACCCGAGTGTAAAACGAATAGCAAGCCTCCAACTCCATCTCCAACAATAACTGTAACAACACCACCATCGAGTTCTCCAGTCAAACAAGCTACGCCCATATTAAATGATGTCTTTTCAGTTACACCGGCACCTGTGCAGTTGATTACTACTGAGCCTCCTGTATCTTTCGATAAAGGATCATATGCTAAACCGTCGGGTGGCAAAGGAGGGAATCCCAAGCCTTCAGGCTCCAGTAGTTCACCTTCACAAAGTAATTCTGGTATTGATAACATTCCAGTGAATACTAACTCACCTACGTCTTATCCAGTGACACCGTATCCAACTAGAGGTCAACCTGATACTCCTCTACCAACATACAAGCCAACTAATAAAGAGTGGTCACCGACAGATCCCGAGGCTACATATTTTTGTGGGTTAGACTGGGCTGATGCCAACATAGCTTGTAGTGTCAGATGCCCGTCATCTAAAAGTGATGAATGTCCAAATGATCAAAAGTGCTTTGCATTTACAAGCTGTGCTGAACAGGAGAAGGAGAAGACTAGTCGCCCTACTGATAAACCCAGTGACCCACCGATTGACAACGAGTCTGCGACACCTACACCGACGATATCTACTCAAACTGACACATCTCCTCCAATCAGTGATATACTTCAGGAAGAAGACGATGGATCAGATGTCGCATCATTTGATACTATATTTCAACCAATAGCTACAGATGACATACTGACAGAAACTGAAAAACCGCAGGATTCTATAAAGCCAGAAGGCAGTTGTGAAGGAGCACCGTGTCCATTTGAAGGGGAATGCCGTAGCCAATACGGATTTTGCGGTATCTCTTTTATATACTGCAATGCCTTGAGTTCTTGGACATTAGAAAACTGTGGATTAGCAGGTGCTGGCGTTGACGAGAAGGGAGACTTCAATATGCTCTGCGATGCTCAGACAAAGACATGTCCGACAGGCGAAAAGGTGTATAGAAATCCGGCAAATGAATGCGAATACTTCACCTGCCCTTCCGAGGAGGAGGATATAGACGAGATAACTTCCTCAGCCTTTAGTATACCAGGAATGAACAAAGCTCCGACTCCGGCTTCATTGCCAACCCTTCCTGTCCCAACGTTACCCACAATTACCAAGTCAACGCCTTTTACATTGCCAACAGTTGGAAAGCCATCTGGCATGACGATTGACCTTGGTAAGCAGTCATCTGATTCATCAGATACTAATGATATTGTATTCGAAGAGGAGGAGGAAGAGGAGGAGAAGGGCAGTGCTGCAGAGACGCCAAAATATTCACTTGAATCCTTTGATGAATGGTTTTATAGCAGTGCCTTCTCGAGTCAAACTTTCAGTCTACTCTTATCCTTCATGATACCAATACTAACTTTCTTTGCAATGTAAAGAGAGTGTGGTACACACTTATGAATATAAAATAACATAATAACTATACATATGATTAAGGATATGGTTTATACATTTACTAGTCACTCCTAAAGCCTACACGAAGACCACACTCACATATAATCGAGATTTTGCTTCACTCTCTGAAATGTTTCCTTAACGAATTCATTGTGTTTCATTATCAGTGGAACACGAGGATGAGTCTTTACATCATATGATTGAGCTTTGGCTGACCATTTGTCAAGATCCCTAAACATATTGACAGGAAGGGTCAACGGAAGAAGTATGAAGTTCGTATAATGTGGGTTAGAAGGATGTACATAAGTAGCACAAGTAAAGATTGAATTGAAACTAACCTCAACATATTATCGACATGTTTCTGCATTGCTTGTTTGGTGAGATTCCAATATTCATTATGGTATTGTGACTTTGTATTTTCATCACCTTGCATTACTGCTGAATAAAAACCATTTGCGGCATTCTCGTCTTCTTTCAGAAGGACATGATAAAGCATGACATCAAACGCTCCTGGTGATATCTCTCCGGTATTTCTATAAAATAACAAATTTGCATATGTATACCCTAATGCCTCCATCTCTGGTTTTTGCTTCATCATTTTGCAAAATGTTCCTGGTGAACTCTCATCGAGAAAGCCATACTTGGCAAACAAAGGCGTGGGGTCAGTAGGATCACCGTAGCTCACTCTCATTTCACTTCCAGCAGGTATATCGACAGTTGCATAAGCTGTACAATCACCGTTGCCATCATAACTGATTTCAACTTGTGTTTCAGTGCCATGATTAAACATATCAACTAACGGAGCTATACATCGCTCTCCATACATTTCAACTGATCTCGTAAGGGCGACATTATATGCCCATTTTAATACTGTTACATTCTTTAATACATCTTCATCAAATCCTGAATTCTTTATCGCCTTTTGAAAGTTGACAAACGATTGTCTTTCACTTAGTGCTAAATATGCTGCATATGGAGGTAGACAATCAAAGCAGGCGTATGTCATTGATGCCCCAGTATTGTATATTCTAGGCAAAGAGTTTAGCCAGGGGTACCATGGAGACTGTATAATTTTGTTAGTAATAGAAGTATAGAAACATACAAAGATACAAAACAAACACACACATACCTCTTCTCCTTTTATATATTCAGATACAACCTTGAAGAATACCCGGAATAGAGGTACTTTATCTTGTAATCCTGATTGTATAAGTTGCATTTCACATTGTGATAAAGCACCACCAAACTCTTGCTCCGCCTTTGATGATGTAAATGTTAAATCCGCTGGAACATACATAACTGGTGAGCCAGCGGGTATATCCTGTTGTGTAATGATGAGAATAATAAGTAATTTTCCAACATGTATCTTAAAGGACAGAAGCTTATAAACCGATATCAGATAATGATATTTTTTCGCACATACCTGTTGTGTCATGGGAAAGTAATCTTTACCATCATAAGTCGATAGTTGAATACCTTCTGCTTGTCTAGAGATGATATTGATATGAGTAGAAGCATATTGAAAATTGCAATATCAAATTAGATGATAAAACATTAAAACATACATATCTTATGCACAACTTACTGTACTCCATATCCTGCCGCCCAATCCTGATAAGTGAAGTATATGCAATATTATATTGTGAAGATGTTTGTTAGAAGAAAAACAAAACACAAGAGGTGGATAAACAGATATTTGTTCTATAGTATCATAGCTAGAGTGAAGCGGACGAGAAAGATACGAAGATTCATACAACTTACTGCCATTGAATACACATCTCTTTCTACACTAGACGATAAATTGACTGTCCCTGCTGGTGTAGCTCTATATGAGAAAGATGATACCGATTTGGCAGCGGCTGCCGCCAGTAGAATAAACTTCCTCCTCATCTCAATATTGAGAGGAACTAGGAACACAATAAAACCGTATGTATCAGTTTTCATGTTATTGGTGAAAACTCCTTTGTCCCAAACCAACCTGCCGTCCCGGATCACACCAATAGACGACAGATTAGCTTTTGCACCTCGGGCATCTATGAAGTAAGAAACGCCATCAATTAATTGGTATCAATATGATGGATTAGTTTACTGGACATACTAGACATATCATAAGATAATCTTTGAACTAAACAATCTCCTCTATCCTTTGTATCTCTGCTGATTCCTTGCATGTTTTTAACTCAAGGCGGCAATCACAGCCTTGGCACATTCCTCTGAGCTTTGGGGATTTTGTCCAGTGATCAAGTTACCATCCACGCATACTTTGGAATTCCAATCATCGGCAGACTCATACTTGCCGCCCAACTCTTTCAACTTGGCTTCCAACATGAAGGGTACAAGAGATTCAAGCTGTACGGCCTTTTCTTCACTATCCTTGAAACCAGTAACAACTTTACCCTTTACCAATGGTGATCCATCGGCCTTGTTGCATTGTGGCAGACATGTAGGACCATGACATACAGCACTAACAATCTTCCCATTGCCGTATAACGTTTCAATGGCACTCTTTATTGCTGAGTTGTCCACAAAGTCGGACATGTGCCGTGGCCGCCACAGAAAAAGATTGCATCAACACCCGCAGAGAAGTCAATAGAATCCAATTTTGTAGAGTGGCACAATTGTCCAATAGCTTCCATATCATGCTGTGTAGTATATAATACATATGTTGAGTCTTTTGTGTAAAGAGTGGAGATTTTCTATACATTGCAGTAATAGTCATGTAAATAAAACTCACCATAAACTTCTTGGCCTCATCAGTAAAGAAACCTTCACCCATACTACCCTTATCGATTGGGATGGCACCTCCGAGTGGAGATGCAATTACAACATCATATCCTGCTCCTTTGAATAGATAATAAGGTGCGGCCATCTCCTCAATCCAAAGCCCAGTATCATGGTCCTTCAACTTACTAGCGGAAGTTGATACTAATACTACTTTCATCTTTGCAATTGTAATTGTATATCTTTGTTATAAGAGAAACTGTGAATGGTAGAGAGGAGAGGAAAGATACATTGATTAGGAGTAGAATGTTTATTTCTGACAAATATGCACTGCCGCCGATATCAAGCCATACAAGAAATAACAATACCATACCACACACAAAGATAACACTTACAGGGCTGTTTATGATTTATGAGCGTAGTAATATATCGATTGTCAACTCATGCATTGCGTTGCCAGCACACAAAAAAAAGATCCAAAGTAGGATACCGCATCTTTTTTTGTCTTCGGCGAAAGAATCAGAGTAAGGAGAGCGTAGAGGTTGTTCATTACGTAAGTTCTAAGGTATTATGGAACTGATAGGTTAGTTGTGTCTAGAGACTGGTACTGCTTCTATTGTGTAGTTATCTTGAAACAGATACTACTGACTAATTGACTAATCCACAAGGCAATACTCTACACAGCTCAAAGCGTTCCTGCAGTCTTCCTCTCTTGGTAATCTTCGATGCTTATCCCCTTCCTAGCCCTTGTTCTAACCTTCTTCTTCCCAACTCCAAGGCTGGCTAAGTCACCAATTACGATATCATCATCAAATGCAAATTTGTTTGCCTGTGCAGGCATTTGCATCTTCTTTGGCTCGGGAACTTCCTCACGCTTATTCTCACTATTATCTCCCTCCTTGCCAGCATCGGCATCATCGCGCTCCATTGCTTCCTTACTCTTCTCTTCCTCTGTAACTACATCAGATGCCTTATCCTTGTCATCACTCGCCTGACTCTTACCCCCAACTTCCCAAAGATTCTTAGGCTTCTGTCTACGACGAGCATATGGGTCAAACTTTGGCTCGGCCGAGCCTTCCTTCTTAAGCCTTGCCTGCTCCTCTTTGTAAGCTTGAAAGTCAGCATTACGATTTGCCAACTTTGCCCTTTGATTAACCCTTGCCCAATTTTGAACCTTGGTATTATTCCTCAAACGATTCTCCCGGTCCTGATCCTCCTTTTGAAGCTTCTTCTGTTCCTCAAGAGTTTCTTCCAGCTTCTTCTCTGCCGCATCGAGTGCCTCCTTTGCCTTCTTGAGATTATCTTCTAATGCCTCCTCTTCAGTACCAGCCTCAGTTATTTCCTCTTCGGCAATTTCAAGACGGTTCTTTGCCTCTTGGACTTCTTCTTTAGCTGCCTGGACAGCAATACCAATACGTGTCTTCTCCATACCAAGGTTGAGAGATTTCTTACTACGCTTCCTCTTTTCCTTAACGAGCATGTCAATATCATCTTTAGTGTAGGTGTAATTCTCCCGAAGATCCTCTGAATGCTTAGCCATCTTCTTTGCTTGTTTTTTCGTCAAGAGTTCATCACCTAGCCTCTCTGTCTTCATCTGGCTAATATACTTATTTAAGTCATCTTCATCAAGTCGACTTTCAGAGACTACTATCATCTTAAAGTCTCTCTTACTACTACCAAAGGATACCTGCAGCCACTTGTCTGTTGTTACCTGTGAGTAAAAGTTGCAGTGTAAGAATCTGATCCAATTGTACACAACACAACACAACTTAACAAACAACAAGATACACTCACTGAATGTTCTTCGCCAGTGCCATTGGTGTCAGTATAGGAAAAGGTGTACTCATTCTTGGTCACAACACCCTCGATTTTGCAAAACCGATAACATGCTTTCTGTGTCTTATTATCTCTCCCAACACTCAATCGGACATAAAACTTCTTCACTGCCTTCTCAAACCAAGGCTCATGACACCAACTTCCCAAACTACGTCGGGGGAGTGAAACAATTTTATAATCTTTAAGATCAGCCTCTACATCCTCAGTCCTCTTTCTGCCCTGTCGCTCATCGTCATCATCCACACCCATGGACGCATCATCATCTGAATCACTTTCAGGTACTGGCTTCTTTGCCGCCTTCTGTTGCTTCTTCTGCCACGGTGTCGCCTCTTCATAATCATCATCTGAATCGTCGGAATCCTTACCATAATCAAGGTCACTATCCGATTCTTCCATCGCCGCTTGCTTATTAGCACGGGCACTCTTAATCTTGGCCAGTGCTGCCTGCTTTTTGAATTGTTTCCCCTTCTTGGCAAGATTACGTGTCGAGGTACGCTTCCCGGCCATTGATGCGGCAAGTGCCTCATCACCCAAGGTATCATCCATATCCTCATCCGATTCCTCCTCACTCTCCGCCTTCTTTTTAGTAACTCGTTTCTTCTTAGCAGGTGCAGCCTTCTTTGCCTTTGTTGTGGCAGCTCGTTTACGTGTCGACTTTTTCTTTTGTGCCCCTGTAGCCTTTTTCTGTTCTCGTTCACGACGCCTGAGGTGAGGAGTAGATATATAAATGGTAGAAGGCCAATCCATTTGATATGCGGTAAATCACACATCAACTCAACAAAACTTACTTTTGTTCCTTAACAGCCTTCTTCATATCAGCTTCTGCCTTTAACTTTTCAAACCTCTCAGCCAATATACTCTCACGTTCAATCTCAGGCAAAGCATCCAACATCTTCTTATCCTCGGCACTCTGCACAAACTTTTGTGTATCAAATGTTTCCATATCCCATTCATGTTCCTCATCTGAACTTTCATCACTACTATCATCATCATCTTCTTCGGATTCAACTGCTGCCGCTTTGGCAGATCGTGTGGCAGCCGCACGGGCTGGTGGTCGTCCTTTACGCTTCGGTGCTGCTGCCTTCTTCTTATTCTTACTAGGTTCTGGTTCAAAGTCTGATTCATCCTCATCGGTATCAGCATAATCTTCCGAATCTGATTCAACCACAGGTTGTTTTGCCTTCTTCTTTGGGGGTGCCTTCTTTTTCTTTGTTGCTTTAGCTTTTGGTGCTACTTTCTTTTTAGGTGCTGGTTTCTTCTTCACGACAACTTCCTCCTCTTCTTCTGATGATTCATCCATATCTGATTCTTCCTTAGCGGCGGCACTACCAATTATATGGTTAATCCATTAATATTAAATAAGATTAGATATACAGTACAATAAAGTGTAATCATATATCGGAGTATATAATAAATAACAACTTACGCGGCAGCGGGTGGACGGAGCTGTTTCCCCTGTCCCCGGGGGGCATTCCAAGGTTCATCATCACTTGAACTATCATCATCACTATCTTCCTCCATTGGTTCACTGTTGTTTAATCGTATAAATAGTTATGAGAGAAATAATTTAGTTAAATAAGTAATATAACCATTCAATAATAGTTTAATCATAAGTTCATGACAAGTGAATTGCAATTGCAAATAAAATATGAACTCTCAGTATAAAAATACTATTCACAAATACTCACGTAGGTCGAGGTAATTGTTTCCCCATACCCCTATTCATACCAAATTGTTTCCCCCCACCCCGTGGTTGTACAATTTCATCATCTGAACTATCACTACTATCCGAATCATCCTTTTTTTGTTGTTGTGGAGAGGGGGCACGTAATTGCTTACCCCGTCCCGTTGGTCGATTTAATTGCTTACCGCGTGATGGTGAGGGGGGTAGTTCATCATCGTCGGAGGAGGAACTATCGTCTGAACTATCATCTTCTGCTGGTTCGGGACTGTGTATTAATGTATGCAGGTTAAATGGATAATATGAGTTAGTTAGAGTATGAAATTTCATGGTCATTACCTTCTCTTCAATTGAACATATCATATGCAGAAAAATGAAACCACCATATAAAACACAAACCAACATTAAACCGCGTTAATATAAACAATATACTCACGCTCGTAACAGCTTCCCTCGACCAGTCGGTACCAACTGTTTACCTCTACCCAATTGTTTACCCCTTCCCATGATAGGTTGTTGTTGGTCATCTTCTTCAGAAGAGGAGGATGAAGAGTCGTCTGAGGGTGGTTTAAAGTGCTTTTTAGTACGGACCATGATTTATTATTTATTTATTGTATTATTTATATGCTGCTACGCTTTTGTTCTTTAGTGTGGTATTAATTGCCGCTAATGAACTACATAGGAAATCCCATGGTTTGACTTTTGACAATTATGCAAAATGGTATCCTACTAAACCATAGTTATTGCTTACACTCATGAAAATTGAAAACTGATTATAAAGTTTGTCAAGTTGATTGACTGCTTGCCAACTCTTTGCCACCTCATTCTGAACTTATCATCGTCGTATTGCAACCCGTAACTACTGTTGAAAGCACATATTTTTGTTGGTTTTGTTGAGGTTTGTTGGTTGTTAACACATCACTTCATCCGTGCACCTAAACTTCCATACAATCTTCCTTTTCTGACTGGTTAGTTGTCCCATACTTTTACCATGCTTACTATAATCATTACTGCCTATGTGCTTTGCTGTACGGCCTTTACTACACAAGCTTTTATACCTTCAATCAGACCAAGTACATCGTCATTGCAAAATGTAAACATAAGAGATACCACATTGTTGGAATTAGCTTCAGATGACAGCGACAACAATAAATCAGATCAAGAAAATAATGCAGCTGATGCAATCGGTGGAAACTTAGTAACGGCATTAGCAAAGTTAGATCAAAAGTGGTTAGCTACACAAAATGATAAATCTAAAAAGATTGGTGAATGGACGATACTCGACGTGAAAGAAGATGAAGATGCATCACCCGAAATTGTCTACCTCTTAGAACCAACATCAGGTTCAGTACCATCATGTGTTATATTCTTCTTAGGCGGGGCAGTACTTGGTCAATTTCCACATATATCCTATTCAACATTCCTACAAAAGCTTAGTGTTAAAATGAATGCGTCAGTTATTGCTATACCATATGAAGTTGGATTAGATCATTTTAGTATTGCACAAAAATGTGTGAAACGGATGAAGAATTCAATTATTCAATGTGAGGATACAAGAGGATATCCTAGTCAGTTACCAAAGTATGCTGTGGGGCACTCGTTAGGTGCTAAACTTCATTCAATTGGTATTGCAGCAACTGGTATTGGTGACGAATTAGCTGGTCTGGGATGTATAAGTTATAACAACTTTGCATTTGCAGAGACTATAACAATGGGACGCTCATTCGCGCAAGAATTGAATGTGGGCAGTCCAATCGGTGGGTTCGGTCCTGGCAATCCTGCTTTTGATACACTGTTTGATCTAGCAGGTATGGCTGTAAGCGCGGTTGGTTTAGAATTCACACCATCTCCATCAGATATGAACAAGATAATAGAGAGCAAATTTGCTAATAATGAGGAAGTTTTGAAGAAGATACGAATGTTTAGTTTTGATGATGATGATTTAGATAGTACAAAAAGTTTTGTCAAGTGCTTTGGTGAGGAAGAAGGAAGTGGATCACCGGCAGTTTCATATCTACAAGGAACACATTTGACGGTGAGTACACAAGATATGTATCATTTAGGTATCTCAATTGTTATTCTAACCCACTTCTGTATGCACACACTATCTCTAGCCCGTGTTCCTCAAGTTAGGATTAAATGACTTTGTACCCGAAGATGATAATTTCATTCGAGATATGGCAAATGAGGCTACGGGAGGGTTTCAAAATGCTTCATTCGGAGACGAGGAAGCTTTGGATGAATTAGTAGATGAAGTGTCTAGCTGGATGCTTGGTAATTCTCCAAATGATAGACGTGCAGCTCGCAAGCAAATAGCTGGAGTTGTAGATGCTGAGATTGAAGAGTAAAAAGATTGGTACAGCTTCAAACGAATCAAGCCTTGACACAACATAAATATATTTTATACCTACAATTACCGCCTCTGGAACAGCACAACACAAAACAAGCTATCCTTTCAATAATAGAAACGATTAGTCACCACGACATTTCCATGAGAGTAAGTAGTTGTAATGCCGTTATTTGTGATAGTGCCGCCGTCAATAACCACATTTGACGAAGAGTTTTTGATATGAGCTTCCTCGGAAACATCAACCGATAAACTGGACTGACCAATCTCATAGCTTGACATGCCTGAGCAAGAAACACGGCCAATAGATGCAGCATGTAGCTTGCTCATGCCCGAAACATCACTGTGATTAACGTGTCCATCAGCGGTGAGTGTTGAACACCCTGAGACCTGACTAGAAGTGACATTTCCCATGACCTTGAGTTTAGAACAACCACTTAAGTTGACGTGTTCCAAATTAGAAGTCTTTAACTGTACACTGGAAGCACCAGAAATGTATCCCGTGATACTGGCATTGGATTCCACTGCCAAGCTTGAAGCTCCTTCAATTTGCAATGTGATAGGAGACATGGCAGAAACTAAGCTAGCTTTAAGAGAGCTAGCACCAGACAGTCGGATCCTTTTCAAGTCTGTAAATCCATTAAGAATCTGGGCTTTGACGGCCCTATCCAAGTACACTGAATTGAGCATATAGGATGGGATACCAACACGTACACCCTTACGAGTTGCTGAAGCAACAGACGCAACATCACCAACCAAGCTGAAAGAGAGACATCCTCTACTGACTGTGGAAGTAACAAGGTTTGCTGGAAATGAGGATACCTCTAAAGTATTGGACGGCATGATAGTAAACATTGTAGCGGGCAGCTTGATCTGGACACTGGTGACACCACTTTCTGGAGCCCTTGAATGGCTATGGTGGTGAACTCAACTTCAGCGTCTGTAACACTCTCATCTTCATCCGAAGATACCTCTGAATCAGAATCACTTGAGGAAGATGAGCTGCTACTGGTTGATGAAGACGAAGAGGGGCTTGGACTATTACTAGAACTACTGCTCTTTATAGCTGGAGGCTTCACGTCTGGCTTCACGTCTGGTGCAATGGTTCTATTTGTACCCCCCAGATTCAAATAGACCCTAACAACATCTGTTGGAGTATCGCACATAGGACACTTCTTCGAACGCTGATAAGCAACGTAGTCTTCCCAACAAGCCATGTGAATTGGATGGCCACAATCCTTTGTAACCCCCAACTCTTTCGAAGAGAGCAGTTCAAGACAAATTGGACAATCAGTCGCCATAATGGTGTGGATTTAGATTTGAAGATCGGATGATATTTATAATCTTAGTTGATTTATGAGCTCAATTAGGGTTATGAGCAAATTAAGAGATGATATATTCGGGATGAGTATTTACTGTACCTTATTGTATGATTGTATTGATTTATGGGCCAGCCCTTAGGAGAAGGGGATGGAGGTAAGAGAGGCTGAGGAAAATCAACAAATTGGATACGTGTCCTAAAGTTGAAAGGATACCGCTTTTGTCGTGCAATTCAAGTGTGTCTAAAAATGGTATGGGACTTCTCCTTTTAGGCTGAGGCAAAACAATAATGCATGCAACGTTTATTACTTGCCAAGCAGTCTCATAATCTTGGTTTTGGCCTTAGGGTTGAAGATTTCTGTGACTGATAGCTCTAGCGCTCCGTTCATAAAAAGAAGACTATCGATCGACAATTACCATAACAGACATACTCAAACAGATACAAACGGACGACAACATGAACCTAACGATGATGAACCTTTTGATGACTACGCTTCTAATTCTAGTATCGGTTACTGCCGGGCGAAATAGCCTCAGAGGAACATATGATAACTCAAGAAGATCTCTAGTGACATTGACATCTCTCAACAATACCACATGGCAAGCAACAGAACTTGCCTATAATGTAGGCACGACGGCACAACCTATTGATACAACACATTCTATAACCCTAAATTTCAATTCTAGCCGAATGTCTGGTAGCAATGGTTGCAATAGATACTTTGGTGGATATGAACAACTAAGTGAAAATTCATTCAGCACAGGTAGTTTTGCAAGCACTAGAAAGTATTGTGCTGCAGTCAGACTCCAGGAGATGAATTATATGGCATTTATCAGAGACCGGATATTCTTCTATGAGGTAGATACTGTAAACGACACCTTGAAGCTCTATGATGCATATAATGAAACAAATGAAGAGTATAATGCGCAGCATCTTGTGGGTGTATTCAATGTATCAGATCACAATAGAGCAGATACACAATAAAAGGAATAGATACGCAAGTAGAAAATAGTGTACTGCAGTTTAAATGCATGATAAGAGCTAATCTAATACATCTCCGTATATCCGCTGCATTTTATGTACAATTGCGTAAATGACCGCCTCCTGAACATATAATTTCACAATATTTTATTTGTTAAGAAGGTATCCAATAACCAACAACTCTTCGCTCCCCCTATTATGTAGAAACCCTTCACATATATGCAATAATATCAACTAATCCTATGACAATCCCATCAATATAAGCAAGAACAATAACACACTCAATCCAACAATAATCAAATGTAATCTCCATATACTCTTCTCTTCCCTCAACTTCATTGCCCTCCTAGTTTCCTCCTCTAATCCCTGATTGGCTAAATCAACATTATTATCCATCTCATCTAATAATCGGACATGTGCATTCGCCTCTTGATGTATTAATCCAGTTTGTGTTTTTAGTCTACCAACGCCTACGGCTAATTCATCTATCATATCATCTTGTTGTCGTAATGCTGCTGCTGTGGATGATTCACCTCCCCCAACCCTTCCAACTATACCACCACTTGCATTTCCACTAGATAACTGTACATTTAATCCCTCTAATAAATTCCTACGTCGTGATGCCTCGGCAGTTGTTAAACTTAAATTACTTTCTAATGAATTTAACTGTGATGCTAGTCGATTTATACCTGCTTGTATGGATGATGTTTGACCCTGTCGATCAAATGAGGAGGAGTTATTATTAGTTGTTCGTAGTTGGGATGCTGCACGTGCTATACGGGCGTAGTCGTTATCCCACGATGTTATATGGTCACTCATATTTGATATATATAATAGTTCTGTTGCAATCTTGGTTTGTGTTAAATTTCTGTTGCAATTACTTTGGTGTTGTTTTTGTTGTTGTTGCTTTTTACTTCGCCGCTAAAATCAATACCCCGATATACAACACTCTTTGCTAATCAATATACCCTCCTATACTTGTGTTCTATGGATGTTTATTGCTTCCCACGCCGTTAACTAGCAGACCTATATATTGTTAGGTAGAGGTTATTAGTTTTTGCTTCTTTTTGTTGCCTCAATCATGTGCAGGGACTAATACCTAACAATAATAGGTTACTCGATAATTGGGAATTGGATATATAAGCCGATTAATTACTTAAAGGATACCTTCAGAACCCCGGTATCCAAATTAAAACCAGAAACACATCCGACATTGTCAGTAAATAGTGTCTAAACATATGTCATGGACTACGTTTACTAAACAGCACTACGGAATCCACATATCATCTAAGTCGCCTTACTCGATTACGGTGGCTCGTATTCACCTTCGTGAGGCTCGACACATACATAACTGTGTCCAATTTCATTGATTTCCAGTATCTGATTCATCATCTCTGAGCTTTTTATCAAGAAGTCGAAGTCGTCTTTATCAAAGTGACACGATGCGCCTACCCCTTCGACATCTACAGTATTCATCTCCTCGAGTAGTTTTGTCACCTCGTCTACTGTCATACTAAATATATCAAGTCTGTCAAAGTTGTTACTCGTTTTCATATTGATCATCCGTAATTTCATTCCAACTCTTATATTCCGCCGAAAATACTCTTGTACCAAATGATGTAATTGAGGTTTCAAATCAAAATCAAATGCCTGTGAAAGTTGAACATAATGAACTGGTGTATATCAAATATACCAACCATCATAGCAAGCGCTGCTTGAAGCATTATGCACATGTCAAAGTCGAGGTTCCCGTTATTTTTGCTCCATGCTTCGGCATACGCAAGCATGACTTCTTCACATGACCGTTTAGAATTATGTGACAAATGGACTCTCTTTCCAAATGGATGGAATCGACACTGACCTGGATCACTACCTTCATCATAACATGTGCAGCTGAGGCCAGGAGCTTGATCAAAATACAACGAGCTGTCGCTAGCCCCCCCAAGCTCATCAATACGGAAATGGTCTTCATCATGCATACCTATAGTGTATGAAGTTTGATGGTGAACATACAAGTACATATACAAGTAAAGAAAACAATAGCTCAGCTCTTCACTTACCCCTGATCTGGTTGTGCAGTAGATCGGTCAAGTCGACATTGACCCATTCATTGTCCTCTTGATCACAACGAAGCACACGGACAACATCTGTACCATATATTGAGACATATCTCCGTACTTGAAGATTTGCTTTGAAGTTGTTGATATCATAATTGAGCAACAATACTAAATCTTTGGTATGATTGTAGTGACCCCCAGGAACATCACTGTATTCATTCTGCAATAAGTCAATCACAAACTCTACGGTTGTCTTGTCTGGAACTCGTTCCAAGCCATGAAAGATGCGTGTCAAACGGGTACATGTTCCATTACAGATACTGTTTTCCTCTGATATATGCTTCGAACGATTGGCATCCCTATAATACAATGTGGAAACAGTATATGTGGCATTTCTAACATGACCTATCCCATCAAATTCAATTTGTTCTAAAGCTTCTTCTGTAACCCGATACATATCTCTTCATAGTTAGTTGTAGGAAATGGAAGATTTTCTTTGACTTTGAAATCTGGAAAGGCATGCATAATCTCTTTTGCAAAGATTTCCTCATATGTCAAACGCTTCGTGACTTGAGTTTTGTAACAGTCTGAGCACATTTTTAAAAATATCTCCAATCCCTTCGCTTTCCTTGAGTCACACAATATACATTTAGAGTTTGGTTTGGAAGGATCAATATTTGCCTGTAGACTTAATTTGACATTGTTGATGTGCGTATGAAGGTTAGATAATCCGCCACTACAATATGTGTATGTATTCTGGTGCTGTTGAACATATTGGCGGATTATCTCTTCACCCAAATTAGATATATCTAAAACTGTATCTGTCTGCGGATTGTAATGTAAGCAGTGGCGATTTACTGCAGATGATTCGGCCTCCAGTAACTTTTCCTCCAAGTAGATGATTAGACCATCTTTAGTGTTACATTCAGCCTTTAACCTTGATACCTCACTATTGGCAGTCTCAAGTTGCTGCTCTAATGTCGTGATATAACTGAAAGCAGCCTCCAATTCCAACTGCTGATGTAACAATGTTGTATTATCATATTGTTGGTGGCGGCGGTTAGGTACACGAACTGGCGATGGCGTTGCATATCTGTGTTGTGGTGGTGGATAGTGATAGCGTTGCGGTGGTGGATAGTACTGCTGAGTTTGTTGTCTTAGACTAGATTGCAATCTCTGTTGACCTCGCTGTGCTGGACTTGGATGTTGATATGTATAATATACTGCATTAGGTTGAGTTGGAGGATGGGTAGTAGCATATTGTTGTTGTTGCTGATTATTATATTGAAACTGTGGATTATTCTCATCGATGTGATGAATAAAATGCGGCTGTCTACCTCTTCGATCGTTCATGGCCGTCGTCCGTCTTTTAGTAGCAAACTTTCTCAGACAACTAGGGCAATGATATGAACGGTGAACACCCAATGACGAGATGAAGGGCACAATCAATGATTCTGGGCACATCGCCCTTGGAAAAAAGATATGGTACGTGGGCTTTTTATTGTAATACAAGGATACCGAAGAAGAACCCTTAAATCCGATATTGAGAAACCTTCCAATTAAGATCCTCAAAAGACTCCATATGTGAGAAAGATGCCGATAGATGATGAACAAAAACAATCTTGACTAGCGTTTCGAGTGGTATAAAGTTGGCTCTTGTTGGCTTTGGTATGGTCGACTATCGCACCGTTGCTTGACACAATTCATAATAATTAGTCGAGTGAACCATCTACATGCTTTGTTAGTTATCTAATAGCTATCCATTAGGCCTCCTACAATATCAATCGTCATCTCATTCTCATTCATCGAGGTTTAGAACTAAGTGACACTGTGGAGGTAGCTATAACAGTTTGTTGATCATCATAGGGTATACCATCTTACACCGCTTGTGTCAATCATCAGTCTATTG
>Ga0214479_100294_pt1 | contig 31954 bp, 36 predicted proteins | sample M1_20Mar14CPVII9_5_FD_165054 | JGI IMG/M metagenome (GOLD analysis project Ga0214479, IMG submission 165054) | Marine eukaryotic communities from Monterey Bay, California, United States - M1_20Mar14CPVII9sort6BwellE14 | ecosystem: Environmental > Aquatic > Marine > Unclassified | place: USA...
TAACTAAGAAATTTGTTTATTTACTTAAAAGAGCAGCAAGTCATGGTTGTTTAGAGAATGGTACCTATTTAGGAGTCAAAGCCTCCGAAGGTGAGGTATTCTTACGTGGACTGTTGTGTTGCTGGTTTGATATTCCGTCTCTATCCGTCTCTCTAACTTCGTCTCCCAATCTCACTCTTGTCCTATCTCACAGCTCCACAAGGTGGCAATACTACTGCTGGGTACTCAAGTCCATCAAGTGCAGGAACAAGTAGCAACAACAACAGCAGTAATGGAGCGCACTTCTCCACACCCACTGTACACACTTCATCCTCCTCGTCTCATTCATCCTCATCACCCAGCGGTGGTCATCACGGTGTCGGTGTAGCATCAAATAGTATGATGATGAAGCCAATAGTACCAACCTCACACTACGGTATAAATCCTACTAAACCAAGTCCACAATTTGTCAAACCAAAGTCAACTACATCATCACCAAGTCGTAAGTCAGGACCACCTACAGTCCACAACAGTCCACGTAAGAATACCTCATCACCAGGATCAGGATCAAGAAGTATCGATTCCAATTCCACCACTGGAAGTGGAGCACAATACCCTAGTTGTTTAATGGCAACATCAACACGGTATGATTCTTCACTAGGCTTACTAACTAAGAAATTTGTTTATTTACTTAAAAGAGCAGCAAGTCATGGTTGTTTAGAGAATGGTACCTATTTAGGAGTCAAAGCCTCCGAAGGTGAGGGTGATTCCGAAGGTGGGACATTAGACTTGAATGCAGCCTGTAAGGAATTACAAGTACAAAAACGTCGCATCTATGACATAACAAATGTCTTGGAGGGTATTGGATTAATTGAAAAGAGGAATAAGAATCATATTGCTTGGATTGGTGATCGTGTGAATCAAGTACTCAGTGATAATGGTGTTGATGGTAGTAATGGAAGTTTGAGTAGTAGTAGTAATACGAGTATTACAATTACTGGTAAGAATAGTCCAAGTCGAGGCAATGGTAGTAAAGATGGAGAAGGAGGAGATGCACCAATTAGTCCACCAACAGTAACACGTCATATATCACCCGGTGGGAATTTATCAGGATTAGATGCTATTTCATCCGCCATTGCACATCGTGGACAGGAGAAGGCATTAGTTACCAATGTTGAAAAGTTAATGAATGAAGAGGAAGAATTGGATAGATATATTGCTTATATGTCTAGTCTTGTTAAGAGTTATTCCAAGTCGCCTACATCATCCAGTGCCAAGAACAGCGATGATGGAAAGGATGGCAAGGAGGGCAATCCATGGATGTACATTACCAAAGATGAATTAACATCTCTATCATCATTATGTGAGGATACAATGATTGCAGTACGAGCACCTCCCGGGACGATGCTCGATGTGCCCGATCCAGATGAGGGTATGAAGCCAGGCACACGCAAGTTTCAAATGTTCTTAAAAAGTCCTGAGAATGAAAAGATTGATGTTTTCTTGGTTCAGTATGGAAGCTGTGTCCAGAAGGATAAGACAAGTGATAAGACAAAGGCTATCGAAGCGCAGCCTGTTGATGTTGAAATGGTTGACTCGAGAAACTCTACCAAGACGAAGAAGATGAAGGGTACTCCGGCCAACAACAAGAAACGTCAAGCTAAGCCAGAGAGTACAGTGAGCAACAAGCGTGCTCGTACAACAAGTGAAGATGCTGCTGGCAGCAGTGTGCCCGATATATCAAGTACGTCATGTTACGGAAGCTGGGAGAAGTTGACGGCATTCCCCGTGCCTGAACCCCGATCTCCTGTTGGTGGCAGTGGCAAGAGTGGTGGTATGACCACAAGATCATCAAGGACACGTGAACAGCGTGATGAACACAATGGAGATACTGCCAGTAGCGGCACTGAGGCTGAGTGTGTTGGATTCGGTTCACCTCCACGCAATCCAACGTCATTCGCTGACGACTCGCCTGGTCGATTCCGAAGAGAGCTTGAACCCTCGTCGTCGTCATCGATTGTTACCCATTCCGATCGGTCACAGTCTAGTTCGTCGTTACCACCCTCTCCTGGACGGGATGAGATACGTGATGAAGAGATCCCATTGTCAAAGGGAGGATATTCACCAAGGATGTTCAGCTCACCAAGACTATTGAGTTCACCAAGAGGTGAAATTTCAACTGGAAGCGGTTCATTTGACTTTATGGATCAAAACTTTGATGATGCATTGATCAATATGCAAGCTGGTACATTCTTTGGTTCACCCATGAGCCCTAGTACTGATTTCTTGAATTTCAATGTTGGAGACTAAGTCGTCGTGCAACTCTTCTCGCTATTTTGTACACTATTATATGTTTGGATGTTTATGTTTTGGATGTTTTGGTGGAAGAAGACTGTACTTCTGTAAATACACATTGTCCATTAGATTTATACATGCTAAAAAGTAAAAAGAAAGTAAGCTGAACAATATTCTTAGAGCTCTTAAGTATATCTAGATGCAGTGAAGGCGTTGTACAGTTTGGCCATTAGATGTTGTGGAAGAAAGGAGCGACTAGTGCTTTCTCTATTTCTTAGCTTTATTCATCTACAGTTAGCTTAGCTTTCAAGCCGGCCTATAGCTATATTCGATATACCTAATCAACTTCTATCAGTTCTAATACCTAATTCAACTCACCCCCTACTTTCTCCTTTTAGGCCATTGGTTGAAAGTAGTCAAAGTTCCATACTCCGTTACGAACATCGTACCCAACGATATAAAGCTTGTGCAGACCTGACACTGACGAGCTTATATCAAAGGTTGCTTCGTTATATGTTCCCCACCCACCTGTGTTTTGAGGGTAGAAGTTCCCTATAACTGGCCCATAACGATGGTCAAGGCGAAACTCCATCCTGCCTCCGTTGTTTCCTTTTGAATATCTGACGAGTATCTTACTTACCTCTCCTACCTCACCGAACCAAATGTTATCATACGCGACAAATTCGCCTCGTCCAAAGTATCCCAAGCCCCAGCTGTACACATTGACACGATATACTGCCATCACATCTTCCGCCTCCTTTTTCTCATAGAGTGTATAATCAGAAGGATTGATTGGGGAAGAAAACTCCCACCAATCTAAACCAAGTAGACCTGGACTATCAAATCCTCTGAAGGTTACTTGATGGAAGCCTTGAATCTCTGTGGCATCGATATCCCAATATGCTTTGACATAATTACCCCATCCGCCTTATGAAGATGCGCGTTATAATGATGGAGGAAAGAGAGATAGAACTTTGTTAGGGCATCAAGTATCAAGAGATCCCAGAGAGTAAGGATACCTCCCGGTATCCTCAAAAAAGAGAGAGAAGAAGTCCCATATCAACGAGACTTTATACATTCACAAATAAAAAACAATAACACGGACTTACCTGTATAGAACGGATATATGTTTCCAATAACGGGTCCATGTTGGTTGCCCAATCTAATCTCAATACGGCCAAATGTATTTCCTTTCGAAAAACGGATCTTCATCCGACCGACTGTACCTGGCGAGTCACCAAAGTACACATTGTCATAAGTAAACCAATCTGAATAAAGAGATCAAAGGATATCAGCATAAGTTTAGAATGATGAACACGCATACTCGAGAACCTTACCGTTCTTGTCAAAATAGCCTACATTATTGTTGGCATCGATGACAATACCTTGTTGTGCGATTACATCTCCTGCATCTTTACGAATCCAAGTTTCACTTGAATCTTGTGGTGAACGAGTTGGCGGAGGTGACGGAGAATTTGACGGAGCTAATGTGGGCGAGGTTGAAGGTGGAGGTGGCGGTGCGAGCTCCCACCATTGAAGACCCATTAATCCATTAACCCCGAGAGCAACAAAAGTCACTTGATGAAGACCAGTAACAGAGGCATCAATATCAAATGTAGCCTCTGTATACTCACCCCATCCACCTGTGAAGAAGGGGTCCCATTCTGCAATGATTTGTCCATTTCTGTCTCCGAGTCGAACTTGCAAAGTCCCTCCGTTGGTACCCTTTGAGAACCTGATACGAATCCTTGTTGAATCATTCTCTGCTTCACCAAAATATACATTAGAATACGACCACCAATCACCATTGTCAATGTATCCAATTGAATTGGCTTGTAGTTCAACATTGGAATAAGAAACTACATCTGACACGTTGAAACGGTTGTAGAGAGGAAAGTATCCTGGAGGAGGTTGGGCAAGAAACAAGCTACTCTCTGTAACATACTCTTCGCAGACCGGCGGTGCACTGAAGGCGAGATTCGTTGACTGGTATACAGCTTCACCAGTGACCAGATCCTTGAAACTGACGTCATATTCATCAGCAGGAAGAATAGGGTCAAAGTTGCCTTGGCCGTAGGTATATGTCTTGGTGGAGTCTGACCGAGAGGTGATAACCATCTGTGCATCACCAAAAACATTGAAGGAGGCCTTCCTTATAGGCAAGTTCCCTCACAAAAGAGTAGTTCAGAATTACCAGCATACTTGCCTCCTACTGCCTGAGAACATGAAGGCAAAAAGGCAGTATTGTGAGGCTTGTTGTGGACAAAAAAGCCTGGAACTCCTGCTGGGTTCATTGCACCGTCTGCATCCTCAAGGAAAATACGAAAGTTTGAATTAAACGATCCAGGTACCACTTGAAATGCCCACTCGGGGTTGTTTGATGTAAATGTATTACCTTCGAGGATTGGCATTATATTGCTGGATGCAGCATCGGCATGACCTTGCAAATTTTCTAATTGAAGTGCTTGCCCAGGGCCACTGCAGCTGGGTGGAACGTTACCGTATCCAACGAAAGATGAGTTCATGATTCGTATCTGTCTCCACCCTTGTTCTAACGAGAATTTGATACCGACTGCATTATTGCAATGAGTATCGGCATGGCGAGTGAGCCGGGCATAGAAGGTAGAGTCTTGAACCTCCGTGTGAAAAATATTGCTATGATAGCTTATGCCTGCAAGTTGGTTGTTGGCGAATATAGAGTTCCTAATTCGAAAGTTGCGAGATCTCTTGATGAACATGCCAAAGTCTCCATTAGAGTGTGCAACTAATCCGTCAAAGTAGGTTAGGGAAGTGGGTTGATATCCCTGGAAGATGCGCGTTAGCATGGTTTATGAAGATGTAGAGAGATGATAGGAACTTAATGTTAGTACATGTATTTTGCAAAGGCAATCAAATAAAGGCAAACTAAGGTCAAATTATATAGCAGTCAAGTCGTCGAGACTTTCACACGAATTCACATGATAGTACAATGCAAACTCGGACTATCCTTTGGATACATTCTCAGTTTGTCTCTCTCATTATTATGGGCAGTGTTGTTGACAAAGGTCGAGACAGGGTAGCCTGAAGTTACACCTCTCAACAACTCGAACCAGAAACCTGATCTTTGACTACCTAATAGTAAGCTAAAGGCCCAATGCTTTTTGTCAAAAAAGATACGGTATCTTGTACATCGCTGCATTAAACCTCCTTTTATCCACCGTGGATCCTTACAAAGTAGTACGGCCATGCAATAACTCACTGATATATCAATGTAAATCACTAGGAGTAAAGCTATCTGCTATCCAAGAGGCACTTGCGGTATTTAATGGCAAAAATCACAAAACTAATAATACACATCAATTGCAATAAAATATACAATTTTTCATGGTGTTGTATTATAGTACAGTGCACAAAGCAACGCCAGTGGATAATATGATTGCCACTATGTCTTACATATCGCCTTTAATATACCTGCGCGTATCTGTGACCCAGAATATGTTGCCTGGTACCATCCTTATTCAAAAAGTGTGCGTATGTGTATATTAGGGCAGTAGTCAAGGTATTAGACGATGTGATTATTAAAGTGATATTCACCCAATGGCGGGTTACAAAAAAGAAAAAGTGATATTTATTTATAAAACATTATTAAGAATACCAACAATCATGTCAACCATATCAACAATACCCAATTGTTAGGTTGTTTGTGGAATGTAAATGTAAAATTTGGATGTTGTTTTAGTTGACTTAGGTCTTCTGAAAGGTTATGACGCTAGTAATAGTATGATCACAACAATGGTAAGAACAAATGTATCAGAGTGTCGTATACTGTGCCTATTTTATCATTCTTGTCTTCTCAATAGGTCTCAATCATCTCCTTCTTGTTGTTAGTTGCATATCGCCTTAAACTTTTGCGATTTTATTCGTGTTTTGGGCCTAAATTAGCAGAAGAGCACAATTTGGTGATAGGCAGCAATAGCAACAGTCCACCTCTGGTAAACAAACACCAGACAATAATCACCCGTGTCACACGCCGCATAAAGGATCCTAGGGTCCACCGGTAACGATACGCCACCGTTCGTTCCGCTCTGATTCATCCTCGGCAGCAGAGGTAAGTTAAAGATCTTTTTTTATTTTTGATATTGTTATGTTATCTAATTGGTCTATGCACTTTCCCAACCAACTGTACCTCCATATATACCCTGACCCGTCTTAATTTATAATTTTATATACAGGATCTGACACCTAATAAGGTTTTTACACACTCCAGTGGCCATCTTCTCTGGTATTCACCACCATTTTATATCTACTTACTGATCAACACTGCATCAAAGATTACTAAAAATATATCACTATCATCCAATCACACACCACATTAGTCCCTCCATTTATCAGTATCACGTAATTCATTCATTCCATACACGTAAGTTGGCTGGGCGGTTGTGCTGTGCCTTTTACTTTTACTTATTGTGTTAAAAAAATATCTCATCTTTTTGTATGGTTCATGTGCCATTCCTACTCTCTCTTCTTTACTTATTTCATTTATACAGTGGATTATATTTACTTATATTATGCAAAATAACAAGGTAAATCGAATATGTGGTGTATATCAAATGCAATCTGGGTATATCATATAGTATGATATACCATTGATTGCACGTTTTTTCTAAAATCTAATCATGCATCAACTCTCATCAATTAATTATACTTCACCTCACCATCTTTACCACACAAATATACTTAGACAATGTGGAATTGGAATAAGGATAATAATGCCATGCTAAAGAAGAGGGGTAGCAAGTTGGCCAAGGAATTGGAAGATCGCCTAGCCGCATCACAACGTAGAGGGAAGGGGCGCAAATCAAAGGCAGTGGGAATACTTATTGCTGTATTGCTTGTCTTGGGTGGAGTTGGTATCGGTAGTCCATTCTCTTTTCAATCAAGTAATGTGCAAAACACACCACGCATCTTCTATCCATCCTCCTTTGTATCAACAACCTACTATCAACATAGATAGTGCAGACATCAATGCCTCGGACCAACTTTCAGTTGTCAATACTACGAAGATTGATAATGCACTTGCTCAACATACCAATGAATGCGGTGCTGATGCTCTGGGTCATTATGATGGTCTAACACCTGAATGCAAGGTCCAACAAAGACTCGTGATGTCCGTTTATCAAAATAAAATTGAAACAATCCCTGCTTTGTTTGAGATCGATAAACAGCTAGTCCTTCATCATAACAATGTTGATGAAACAGTCCAGTTCTTCCTCGACAGCGATAAGTATCCAAAGATGATCAGTATTTGGATCAACTTTGGACGTTTCATTACTGGAGGTGTCATCGGTGGCAATGGTGGATTAGGTGGAGGACGTCCTGGAGGTGGCGGCGGTGGTGGAGGTAGATCTACGCTTCCTTTCAGCCCACCCCCATTGAATAGTGAACTACAAGCTCAGATGGATAGACTTACTGACCAGTTACAACACGGATTAGCTGTAGGAAATCCCGAGGTGATTGATAGGGAAGTGAATCGTCTTGCTAATCAATGGCGAGATCGAATGAACGAGCTTGTTGAACAACAGGCTTCCCTACTTGCCGAATATGATGGTAAGTTACTTCACTTTGAGCCTCATCTCATCTCACCTTATCACATACCGATTGATTGATCTAACACGTTGATATCTCTCCCTTTTATTACACACTTTTAACAGATTATCATGGCCCTCATTACATACACCCTAACTGGGAAGAACATGCCAATGAGGATAATATGCGTCTTGCTCTTGAACCCCTGTATGCTCAGGACAGAGCGGAAATCAACGAGTTAGTCGATGGGTTAGTAGAGGTAGAAGTTGAAATGGCACAGAGAGAAGTTGATTTGTTATATGGTTTTGCTCAGCAGGTCGTTGTTCATAATCAGATGTGTCTCGATCTTGTTCATGACTTGGCTAAACAAACTGTTGCTTTTAACGAGGTACGGTATGAGAATCCTTGGACTGGAGTTGGAGTACAAGATCAACAGGAAGTTCCAGTGGTTGGTAAGTAACATGTCAAGTGTATACATTGCTTAATCTCTTCTACAACCTCTTCTAACCTTTCTTTATTCTAATCTTTACTAAAGAAGTGAACACTATGGAGGCAATCGAGGAACGAGCAGGTTATCTTCCACCTGGAACGTTACATTCTGAATCAGCTTTTCTTGTTCATGACGGAACAGTTCTTGACAATGGTATGACGCTTGGTGATAGTGGTGTCACAAATGAATCGTCAATCAGCATCAATTTCCGTGGTCTTGGAGGGGTGCGGAGATCTAAACGACTGAAAGTAAACCCAGACGATGAGGATCAACACATGAACACTCATGCAACAAGTCATGCTGTTTCTTCATCGACTAATCCTGCTCGTCAACATGCTTCTAAAGATGACGCTTACGATATTGCATTTAGTAGACTTCCAACACATGTGCATCACGACAATCCGAGAACAATTACACAGTTGTATAAGTATGTTGACAATCATTTTGATGTCGGCCATCATCAACTTGCTCTCGATATCATATTGGAAGTTGCAGATAAGAATCCGAATGAGGAATTGACAGATGCTCACTTCTTTCAATATGCTCACAATCACCCTCAAGCCAAAAAACACAAGTCATACTCTGTTGCCAATGAGAATGAGAAACTTCCACCACAAGAACCAACACCGACAAAGAGGACAGTGAAGTCAAAGGTTTCATTTGACTCTAAGACTGAAGTCAAACTCTCAAGTGATTGTGTGTTTAGTGATGATGATCAGTCGGAATGTACTTCTCAAAGGCTCTCCGATGAGACTCAATCGTCAATGAATGTTGATACTAAGCAATTAGCACCTGGACTGAGAGAATCTTTGGAAGAGAAAGTTGAACCAACGAAAGGACAGCTCAATGCAAGAGGCCGTCAAGGTATGTATGTTTGTGAAATTAGTGTTCGAATGTATCATCTCTACCTTATTCATCTCTTACTCATTCCGATACTCTCTTTTTAGACGTGGTAACTCTCATATGGATGCCCCACATGACATTGAAACTCATCCAGAGCGATACTGTCCAAAGTTGGTTCGTATATATAATGCTGTGAAGGCTCATCATGAAGTCGTGAAACATTATAGATACAAGGATGGTAGTCTACTCTACTTCACTTATCCACGGCTACCTTGGAAAATGCGTAATCATGGTACTACTGATGTATTGTGCGCCGACTACCTTCACTACAATACCATTTAAGCAGCTCGCGCTTTGAAAGGTACACAGCATTGTGCAACTGTTATGCATAGAGACGGAAAAACACTTATTTCAGATACCTGGGATTTCAAGAAAGGTGGGTTCATTTTATGATGAGTATGTATTGTATTAATTTTGATTACTTACTCTTCTTTGCCATTATAGAGATGATTGGCATTGAGAATCACATGAAGAGCGTTCAGGTAGACTTTGAAAGTGTTTGTTACTTTGCATACAAGGATCTGTCTGACGTTCTTTCAGTAGAGAATATTCAACTCATTAGAGAGAGTTATTCAAATGTTCTGGAGGTTATCGAGAAGGAGTGTGTCATCTGTTTTTCTTCCAAGGGAGCAATGGATATGCATGCAAAATGGGTAAGGGGAATTCTCATTATGTAATTATTCTAACTAGCTATATTCTTACACTTACTTTATCAATCACTTACATTTTCATCAATCCACAGGTTCATGGTAGTGAGAAGAAGTTACAAAAGGCATACAAAGACAATCGTGACAATTTCATTACAGCAGACCCTACTGGTGCCAAGCTTGTTGCCGGATACCATCCATGTTCATTCTACAAGAAGAAGTTTAGAAGTAACATGGAAATGAAGATAGAGGCTATGAATTACATGGGAACTCAGCAGAAACGACTGATTTCTGGTGATTCCAATGCTGTGTGTACATATTGTTCAGGCATTGTAGACACTAGCTCTCCATTATACAAAGCGGCTGAGGCCAGATATCGTGCTGGGTGTGTCTTAGGTGGATTGACTACAGGTGCAAAGAGAACTGAGGCAAAGTTATTTGTGCAGTGGCTTTTAGATACTGGCTGTTGCAATGACAAGGAAGAAGCTATGGAAATCCTTCGAGAAGAGTCGGAAACACATTACAATTTGTATCAAGGAAGCTTTGACGGATACGAATCTGTATTGACAATCCTGGTGAATATCGGGCATTCTGTCTTGATAGATATCAGATTGATGTGGCTTCTGAGAGTGTAAATGTTGATGATACCACATTATACGAATATCAAAAGTCCTTCTTCAGTAGCCGAGGCTCGGACCGAGGATACAATGCTGCTGTCTTGAAAGTATACAAAGACAACAAAGAAGAAGCCTTCGCATACATCAAGAAACGATTTCCAAATCAAGTATCAACACGGGAAGACATTACATTTGGACACATGACGTCCTACTTTGCCAGCCGAGGAACTAATGCTGCTGTATTGTCCGTCTACGAAGACAACAAAGAAGAAGCCTTCAAATACATCAAGAAACGATTTCCAAATCAAGTTTCAACACCAAAGGATATCACATTTGAACATATGATTAGCTACATGGGACACTATGTTAGTGCAGATAATGCGGCAGGTATTATTAGGAATCACGATCCTCACGGTATTCTCCAGTACTTTGATTTTACTGGTAACGGAATTGCATCTTTACATAAGAACTACGATGTTCCTCAGCTCCGTAAGCTTGCACTTATGTACAAGGTTGAGTTGCAAAAAGAAGTAGACGCTGGAGTATGTGATCAGATTACTGGCTCAATGCCATTGGATCGATTTATCAAGGCAACCGAGAGATTCATTGCAAAGGTTGACTCTCTTACTGACACTGATCTACCTGAAGGTTGGACACTTCCATCTGTGCTCGAGTACAACAAAAATGAAGGTGATATAAATCTAGATAACAACATCCAAAGTAGAATGAGACTAAAAGTCACACCTGATAATGATGGAGTAGTCAGCATGACTCGTCACTTGTCACAACTCATTGTTAAAGCAATGGAAAAGTTTGATCGTCCAGTGACTATTCCAAGGGAGGGTATGGAAGATCTTGAAGTCGAGTATCCACGCTTCAGGGCATCATGCAAGTCTAGAGACTCGAGTGAAAATCCTAAAGACGAGGATGATGAACATCTTGAAGGTGAAAAATTTAGTTACTCATACCTTGTTTTGAGTAAAGTTTTGTTGCAAGATCCAAGTGACCTATGTGCCAAGTTTTACACCTGTCCTAAATGTAGTTTTCAATACAATTTGATGGATACAAATGAGATTGAGGGGGGAGTGAAGAAATGTACATCAACAAAGAAGGGAGGGTGTCAGAAAAACAGCAATGTGAACAATCTAGGCAATGTGAACAATTACAGACCTAGTGAGGGTCTATGAATATTGTGGGTTCACTTAGAGTGAAGTTTCAATAAACTGCTATATAATAATTGTTATTCATACCCTCTCCCTGTACTCCCTGTACTGTTACTTGACAATTGTTCACCTACCAGGATCCCTGTGTCACAAGCTTTATATGAATTTTGGTGGTGTGACTGTATTGTTGGTTAGCAACAGCATATGAGGTGAGTGCTTGCACACAAGAGATAGTAAGTAATAGTATTGTACAGTTTCCACTCACCTGCTGCAACATTGCCAATACTTTATAATGCAAGTTATAGTTTAATTATAATCTCGGTTAGGAATATACATATATGTTACAAGAAGATAACACCAGTACTTACAAGTGGTTTCGTGGACTAGTCACCCAGAACGTTGAGCAATCTCGATCACTTGCCCCAATACTTATACCCTGCATCTTAGTTTGAGAGTTCAAGTTATCCTTGAATGTATTGTCAATTTCATTGCCATTCTCGGTAATATAACAGTGTCCAACGGTATTAAATGCGACGTTGTTTTCAACGAGTACAGAATTGGTGACATGGATAACGAAGCAGCGTTGGTTAGAATTACGAACTACATTCTTTCGTACTACTGAGCCAGCGACATTGTTTGAGAAGTGGAAATGGACGGGCTGTGTAAAGAAAAGATTGATGATTGATGATAAGTTGATATCACACAAGCAGATGATACATGACAAAAACAGCAAACTCACATATCGTCCAAGAATGCCCTGTTGGCCAAAGTGATTAATCTCCACTCCCTCCAGTTTCTGTACATTATTAGGTGTATGCATTACAATGAGATGGCCACCGTGATTATCATTAGAATCTTCTATCGAATCAAACTTCACAGGGCGATTCAGGCTTGCAACTTCTGCTGCTAGTTCTGGCATTTCATTGACGATGGTATTCGGGTCACTTAAGTTGGATTTGTGTACGTCAACAGTGACGGTGCCCATGTTGACATCTATGGACTTGACTGCAAGTGTCTTGGCACCAAACGGATTACCGCGAGTGGAGGTAGGGGTGAGTAGTATGGTAGATAGCTCTTCATTCTTATTCTCTACATACTCACATAATTGTCGGTATCCTTTTTTCTGATCTCTATTGATTGAGTTGATTTATATGATATCACCATATTCTTGTTTAAGGCACTACTAAATACATACGCAATCTTGCGTCATCGTATAAGAAACTACAAAAATATGGCTGATATAACTGATAAGTTATCTTCATCAAACTCTCATGATGATATCATTGCAACATATCAAAACCATCAACTGATGGCGTGGCAGCAACAACAACCAAGTACTAACGACAACCAATAAGAGAAAACTAGATACTACTACCTCTTCTAATACTAATGATACTGCAAATAATAATTCCTTACTAGACGACGATGGTTGCCGATATATACTATAATCATCGAGCGATATACATCAATTAATCTATACAAACTAATTTAACAATAGCAAAGTGATATTTAAAATATTAAGTTTGGAGACAGTTTGTTGATATTGTTGTTTGGTTTTATTAAACACATCGAAAACACGAACAACTCAAAACAAAAGATAAAGTGAAAGTGTGTTTAGTTTGCTATTGGGCGCAGTAAATCACAATGGGGATACACACAACACAAACATATATAATATTCATGCAATATAGAAGGATATAGAACGGTATTGTGTACTGCAATCATATTGACATCAAGATTGGAAGAGGTAAGTAGAGTTTGTCTATCTGATGATTGTAATATTTGTTCTATGTTTAACACAATCATAATTGCGTACCAGGTGGTAGATCAAGTACAATTCTTTGAACCTTAGTCCGGCAAGGTCTGTAACATTTACCAAATAGAATCCAGGTTGCACCTGTGAAAGGAGCGGTATCGTGACCTCTAATAATGTGATGTGTTGCATAAGTTGGAACGCCTAGTCTCCACCTGATAATCCGCTCATGTCCTGGAATATTGTTTCCATCCAATGTTTGAGGAGCTACATACTTCAAATCAGAGTGCAGGATAGTATGCATTAGGCAACTATGCCCGAGTTCTGGACATAACCCGGGATCATTATACGTACTCCTACGTTCTTCGTGGTGATGATATATAAATGCATCTCCTACATCCATATTCCCATAACAGTTGCGGCCTGTATTAGTATATCAAAACGAGAGGATATAGAATGTTATCAATATTAAAATAAGTATCGAGTACAAAACCTACAACAACAGCATTACCTGATTGTGCATTGTAGTTACCATTGGATAGAACTAAACCGGCCGCTGCTGTTGTGTTCGTCAATGCATTATTTATTTGCGGGAGATTCATTTGATTGTTGATAGTATTAGCCTGTATGACTTGTGCATATGAATTAGGAGTTGGGTTCACCAGCATGCGCACTTTATCAAGGTTGTGTGGCTGTGCACACCATGATGTTCCAGCCTGACAATTACTTGGAATTATACAGAAGGTTCCATTTGACCATTCATGGTATCTGGTAATCATTTCTGGTGACCAATTTAGTTGGATGTTCTTGTAGTCGGTATAATAAGGTTGGAAATTGATGATATTGACTCGAGCTTCATATGTTGCTGGAATCGACTTTGTTTCGTTGTGTCCTAGCCATGTACGGTAGCTGAGAAGACCGCGTTGATGTTGATTTGGTGGTATAGAAAGATCAGGATTACCGTTCCACAATGCCGCAACATTATTTGCAAAGCCACCATGGATATTATCCGTCACAGCAATTGGAGTGTATCCGTGATGTTGATTCATGGGATGGGTAAAATCAACATGACAAAATGGTGCTTGCAAGTGAACACTATTACCGGCATCATGATATATACCATTAGCATCGCGGTTTGTGAAGATTGCCGAGTTCTCAGCAATATTACACAAACAGTGAGGATTCAATTTCTGGTTCTCGATGGCTGCAATTCTGTCGTAATTGCGATCATTAAGTACAAATATTGGTGCAAGACGGATATCATTTGGTTGATCAACTGGGTAACTCTTCACCCATCCCCTATCTGCTGTCTGAAGATGGCGACGAAGTTGTTCAATATCCTCTATACATCTCAGTCTCCTCAGTGGTACAGTGTTAACAGGTGCATTAGGTCTCTGGACATAATGATCTATAGCATCAATATGATTATTATTGATAATATTTTGATAGTGAGGTACAAGATTTTGGATGACATTATTCATCTGATGATTATTGAGTAAGTTGTTATTACGAAGAGAGTATCTTCGAACTTCTTGGTATTCAGGTTCGTTGGGACCATATAACATGAATGTCTGTATCAACTTGTTACTAACATATCTTTGTTTATGAAAACGTACATTGGCGGCTAATGGCCGAAGAAATGTCGCCATTATATGAATTGTGATATATAGAGAACTACCGACTCGGCGGGTATATCTATTTAGACTCGGAGAGTATCTGATATGATCAGATGCCGATCGTACAAATAATAATAGAAGAGAGGTGTATCAACGGCGATGATAATGATATGATATACATACCAAACGATATCTAGATAGATATGAGCTACAAGCTCGTTTTGTTGAGTGGGTAGTATAATGATTGGTAGTAAATGAACAAGATATGAGCAATTATCGACACACAGGTAGCTTCTCGGGTTCTTTGCAAAGTTTAACTCCACGAACAGAACACGGAGAAATATTTTGTCTGTACCTGCCTCTCTATGTCCGATCAGTCACTGTCAAGGTACTCCATACATATTATCAAATTCAACTAGCAGCTCACAACTCACAACGACACCGAAAAATAAAGGCCTTAAGCTGCAACAAAGTCGTATTTGTAGATCATCAATGCTCAATCGATAAACATAGTCATTGCAATTACATAATAGGTTTACAATACTATTATCCGATCATGTCCGACTCTAGCAACCCACAATTATACGAGCAGTACGTATCGACAATCGGCAGTGGCGAACTACCACTACCACCGCCACTTCCACCACCACTTCCATCTGATGGCGGTGGTAAACTCCCACCACAACTACCACCGTCAATACCCCCGCCACAAGTGCAAGTACAACCACAGGTGGCGGTACCATCAAATGAAGGCAGGATATCAATGGCAGTCGTCCATGACCAAGCAGGAAAGGCTCTTCTCGATATATTGGGGATGTCTGATACCCAATGCCCTGTTGTTGAAATTTCATCATTCCCTAATGGTAATATGATGCCTCAATCATCACAGATAGCACGTGCAACGAACCGGATTTGCCGTGAAGAGGGATGTAATAACAACGTTGTCAATAGCGGAGTTTGTAAGCTACACGGTGCCAAGAAGAGGATTTGCCGTGAAGAGGGATGTAATAACATCGTTATTGAGGGAGGAGCATGTAAGCGACACGGTGCAGTAGTGCAGCTGTGCAGTTATGATGGATGTGGTAATCAAGTTGTCAATAGTGGGGTATGTATTAGACACGGTGCAGCATCGATGGAGAGGAAGACTTGTAAAGAAGAAGGATGTACTAATAATGCAAGGTCAGGACAAGAAGTTTGTGTTCGACACGGTGCTAAGAGGGAGGAGAATAAGTTGTGTAGCCATGAAGGATGCAGCAATAAAGTTGTCAATAGTGGGGTATGTACTCGACATGGTGCCAAGAAGAGGATTTGCACCTTTGAGGGATGTAATAACACCGTTGTCAGTAGTGGGGTATGTCAGCGACACGGTGCTAAGAGGGCGGAGAGGAAGAAGAGTACTTGTACCCACGACGGATGTAATAACATAGCACAGGTTAAAGGATTGTGCGATAAGCACGGTGGCAAGAAAAGAAAGATTTGCAAAGAGGAGGGATGCACTAATCAAGTACAGAAGGGAGGAGTATGTAAGCGACATGGGGCATACAGGTAGACGATTTGTGGCTGTGGTTTAGTTTGGGAGTTACGTGGGGTAACTATATTGAAAGTGTTGCTTGGTATCTGTTTGACAAGGGTATAACTTCGTCAGCACCTACAACAATATTGGGGGTATTTATTTATATTTGATTTATGTTAAACTATGTTTGAAACGAGTTGGGATTTGCACACCTAACTTAAGAATGTACATTGTGCAAAAATGACACTTGTACCCCAAGTATTCCAACATGAGGCTGCTTCGGACCCTACATGTAAGATACTCTCGGGTGTTTCAGTGGTGAGCTCAAAATAATCTAACCCCATCACGCCAGGACTACCGTGGGCATCTAAACGAAGTGTATGATTTCCCTCTTGTAGAGTATCAATTGTAAGAATCGTCGTTTGAAACACACCCCAGTCGCCAGTGTTTGGAGGGTACTGGAAGATAGCGCGTTTCGTGGTTTATGATGTTGGTTGAGAGGAGATAGTAACTTGTATTAGTACTGAGATTTGCAAAGGCAATCAAACATGGCTGGTTACATTCAAATGAAGTAACCAAGTCACCAAGAATTCATATTGAGCACAAGATATCCCATGATAAAACAATACAAACGCGGACTTTCCAGGGTACCAATAAGCAAATCATCAGAATATACCTTTACATGACCTAGATCACTGCTTTGTTTTGAGTATCTGAATTTGATACTCTTGGCTTGCACAGTAGAAGACGAGCCGAAGTCAACATTGTGATCTGTGGAGTAATGATAGAAGTGGGGGTGTAAGATTGCCAGTGGTGTAAAGTTTGATACTGTGATCAGTATAAAGCATATGATATAACTTACAAATGAGTGAATCCCCTGGATCGTACCATCCGACACCTCCATCGTGTAGGACAACATCTCCAGCAGTTTCATCAGCATCCTCGCCTTCGATTCGTTGAAGAACAGTGGTATCCGGTGAGGTGACATCAATTAGTTTAACCCTAACCCTAACATGATTCTGATGTATCCTCCACACCCTTAATATCGAGGGTGCCACCTACAAGTGTTGGGAAGAAGAAGGAGTTAGTGAGATTTAGACATGAACACAAACTAAATAATTTGTGCATATCTTATGCACAACATTGCATAACTTACCTACTACAGCAGTTGGTCTTTTGCCTAGATTGCACTTGCCGTCCAAGTTCATTTCACATGCTGCTAAATTCTCCTCATGCGGTGTGAGGAATACATTTGATTCACCTCCTGTTAACATGATTTTGAATTCCTCTAAGTGTGGGTCGACTTTCAAAGTTCCCTGAACAATCAAATGAGCCGTCTCAATAGTGCCAACAGAGGTCGAGGGAACGTATAGCATGCCTTGTACGTCAATACCATGTGGTGCTGTAAGTGTAGGTGTTTCTAAATCCAAATCAGCAACAGCACATACTCCACACGGAATAATGGCGGAGGATGGTGTTATTGTGGTATTACTTGATGATGATGTCGTATTAACGGAGTTGATATTATCGGCCAAGATGGACGATAGCGTCAACGCCGAACCACCATCACAATCAGCTACCGTAAGATTTACATTACATGATAAGGGGTAGAAGTTCCCAGTTGCAATTGTAGTGGATGGTAAAGAAAGTAGCAGGGCTACTGCTATGTTGACGAGACGCATGATATAATATTATCACACGTCGGTTTTCTTTTAGAGCTGCTTGTATCGTATCGTTTAGATCTCTCTAATAACTGTCGTATATTGATAATACCTGCAATATTGATAAAAAAATAGTGGAGAAGTCGTATCGAATCAAATGAGTTAATTGCAATGGGAGATATACTTTTATAGTATAATTTGCAAAGTCATGCATCTAAAATAAAAAAAAATGTCCCTTGAAAAAAGATTATCCGATATGTGTGCTTCGTCTTTTGCACCACAACTACCACTACCACTACCCTTTACCGTATACCACAATTTATGTACACTTACCTTAATCCAATTCCTTTGCAATAGAAGACTGCCATCAAGAGTTACTAATGCTATTGTTTTACCGTAGTGTTTGGGGGAGAGCACCATGCCCTTTTTCGTCTTTTTGACTCACGAGCTAGCACGCCGCGAAGGAGGTTAATAAGTGTAACCCTATTCGAGTTGGGTGTTGTCATTGGAGAAGCATTTGAGTTGACTCATACATATTAAAATACTCAATGAACTGTCTACTATCAATTATCAAGTTGCAACTTCACTTCTCTTGAATATGAACATCTTCTCATACCCTTTCCCTCCTGGACTCTTGTTAACATTCATCACCTTCTCCAATACCCAACCACTCTTCTTTGTATCATCCTCGCTCTCTGGTGTTACTTCATTACAACCTAAAAGATAATCAAAGAATGCATCATTAGCATTTGCACCACCTCTTCCTTCACCAACATAAACTACAGCATCATTTTGTTGACTGCCTCTATATCCCGGAGAGGCATTGACATATGCCTGAACTGTTTCTAAAGCCATTGATCCAGGAGGTGGATACACTAGCAGCAACACTCTACCTCTTGCATTCTTCTGTACCGAATCAATATGTGTTAATCGTTGTACCTTGTCATAAAAGTATTTATTTGCTGGTAATGTTTGTTTGTGATATATCTTTGGTGATAGAGGTAGCTGTTTCATATTATCATGAGCCAATATAAACTCAAATGCTTTGGTGGTACTATTGGGACTTTGATGCTTCTGATTCTCTTTATAGTGATCACTTAATGCTCGTGCCCACTGTCCATTGCCTGCGCCAACTTCTATAATCCCTCTCGAGCTGTATGTATCTATCAAATACTCTAATATCTCATTCGTATAACCAGTACAACCATATTGAATAAGAAAGTCTTCACGCATCTGAGGTGTCACATTCTTTCCGTATACAACAGAATTCATTTCCTTTAATATATTATTCATTTGTACTTGATCATTATTTGCACGTGCTTCTCTAACTTTTGATGATGATAAGATTTGCTTTACCTTCTCTTCATCTTTCTGTCGTCGTACTAATCCACGTTTAAGTTCTGGATATGTAAATATAGGATCATTTGGCGTTAATAACCGTGGTGTTTTGAGATATGAGTAGGGGTATAAGTATGATGAATATAATAGAAGAGTTAGGCGTGAGAGTGGCTGAGGTATTGTTGTTGTGGATGATGCTTGTTGTATGTTGTTTGTAGACTGTATATTCTCTTCACACTGACATAGTTGACTGTGAAATGGTTTTGTAGTATGAACATTATGATTGTCGAGAAGTGATGACAGTGCATCATCATGCAATCGATTGTGCTTCACTTCACTTTCACTATCATCTTCTTTGCAATTTATAGCCGCAGTTGCAGTAGAAGCTACAACCAATGACTGTAGTGTATACCGATAACTACTTGTATTATTACTATGCAGAGCAGCCGTAATCGAGCGTCGTATACCAATCATCATCCTTACAAACACTTGCTATCAAGCTATGTATTTGTGTTCAAAAATTATGAGAGTTTGAGATTTTATGAGAGTTCATCATAAGTACATCTTATTTGAAGATAAGCCCAGCACGATGAAGGATCGATTGAAGAAGAATAGTACAGCAACTTATATGCTATTCTAAGTATTAGTTAGGTATAAGTTCATTCTTTTTTTTTGATTGGTGGTTTCTCAGTGACGTATCAGAAAGCGGCTGTTGAATGTTGATGTGCGCAGCTTCTATTTGCTAATAGTACCGATAATGCTCATTTTCTACAGCAGCTTTATCCCTTTGTACACTTTTAATCTCACTCAAGTAAATCTGATACAATCGTAATGCTCTCATGTAGTCTTTTTTTATGACTTTTCCAATCGAGTACAGATGTTGAATAATCTTCAGAGAGTCATTATCTCCACCCCTTATTGCAATCATGTAGTGCTTCAGTGCTCTTTCCCAATTTCCGACCCTCTCCTCCCAGGAACCCAAATTGTGCCTTGCCGATTCATCTCCTCTCATAGCTGCTTGCTCATAGTAATATATCGCCTTCTCATTGTCAACTTCCACACCTATACCAAATTGATAAGCATATCCAATACTGTTATATGCATTAGCATGACCAAGTTCTGCTGCCCGATGCCAATGTTCTATTGCCTTAGTAGTATCTTGTGAAAAACCGTGTAATCCATCTCGATAGTAAATTCCATGATTGTGTATTGCAATAGGATCATCTAACGCAATTCTTTTCTTTTCCCTTTCTATTGACTCCTCATACGAATTATGACGCGGAACTCTACAAAAGGGACATTTCTCTTCGGCGATATTGCCTCGGTTATCATATACAGGTGCATGCATACATCCACTGCATATAACTTTACCGCAACATGCCATATATATGGTACCCATAGAAGGCATAAGTAGGAGACAAATTGGGCAATCTTCTTTTGGCGGAGGCGGTTTGAATAGTTCCTCATCACTAATCTTCTCAATATCCGTCAAATTTATGGAATCTAACGATTTGATAATTTCGTTGGTGTTTTGATAGTTATTATCCTGGTTTGGTTGTAGTTGTACCTCTCGATTGTTAGTAATACATACTGTACACCTCCGCTGATCTAATTTCCATTGTTTCTTACTATAATTTTCCTTGGGTAGATCTTCGTGACATGCTGCACAAGTCTTCATTATTGATATATTGTTTTAGAGTCTACTTTGTATATAGTGTTTGTATATTTTTTGTTTGTATCTAATTTGTTGTATTGATCTAGTCTCTTTCACTCAAACCTGTACAATCATCAGTATGCAATATGTCTTGACAACATTTTATCACCAAACTCCTGATATCATCAATGATAGAAATCATTGCAAAGTTGTTATATTGCAATTCATGTATACTTTATTAGACACAATAATCATGATCATCTCCTATCCTAGGTACTTTACACTCAGCGTAGGTAGCCCTGCCTACGGATTGTGTGTTCAAAAATTATGAGAGTGTGCGGTCGTATCGGTGCGTGAGTTTGAGATTTGAGACTGCTATTGAAGGTTGGGAAGCGTCGGATATATTAGCTTCATTCCTAAAGACCGATTGAATAAGAATAATAAAGCATAACATATACTACCATACTGTTATTTAGGTATCAATTCATTCTCTCTTTTTTTTGATTGGTTGTCACGATGACGTCCAGCAAATCTCAGACTTAAGCCTGGGGAAAATTCCGTTTTGTAATTTTGGTACTTCTATATAGCAATAATTACAAAATTACAAAATTACAAAGTAATTACAACTTAAGTTGTAATAAGTAATATCACTGATAATATTTTACTTTTGGAAGGAGTTTGATATATCAAATTGTCCTGCGCTCAACGAGAGGAGTTCAAAAATGCAATAAAAAAGAGTACTTTATTGATGTAAGCTATTTTTATAGCAAAAATATGGGCAATACACCCTGAATATGAGCAAAACGGTTGTAATATCTATTCCCAGTAACTTCAAGATACCGTATCTTATATCCCATTTAATTTTGAAAGACTCCCAATACTGGCGAAAATTACAAAGTCCTTGTAATTTGGCCATTTTGGCTTTGTAATTTTCCCCAGGCTTACTCAGACTGCGCGATCAATCAATCGGATCGTCGAGTTGACGTATCGTATCGCGGCTTCTATTGCAACTAGATCGATGATGATGTTATTATATACAGTAGCAGTATCATTGGTATTATTGTCTACAAATAACAATGTATTGGCTTTTGCTAGAACTCCACCACGCCAATCTATATCTATAACTCAAACATCATCATCATCATCATCTACTCAACAACATAATTTATCAACAAACAGTATAATACCATTTTGTGCTGAAGCTACTTCAATATATAATAGTGATATCAAATCATGGGATGTACATATCAACAGATTAGATAAAGAAAACAAAACTAATGACAACAGTATAATAGGGTATGATGTTATATCTCCTCGAAGTTGGATGGAACATATTGAACAGTGTAATGATCAGCAACTTCACGGTATTGGTGCATACACAGTCCTAAGATGTGACGCAACATACAATTTCAAATACAGTAAATGTCAATGGAAGATATGGGGTATTGGATTTCATATGAATAGATTATCTTCATCTTATAGAATGTTAATGAAACATAATAATGGGTACACTACATCAACATTTTCATCTGACTATGAATCAAAGTTACAATCTAGCGATATCATAACATCACTTCTTGATGAGGCAACGACGTCACTACTGAAAGAAGACGTATCATCGACTTCTAAACAAGAAGAAGAATATGCTAGAACATTAATGGTAACAATACTTTGGACACCTCCAAAAGAAGCAGTAAATGATTGTACTGCAAATTATAAACCAATCATAAGAGGTCAATCTACATTTGCAGGTGAAGCTCGTACAACAACTAGCAATGAAGGCTTGTTCCCTTCTCCAATCGCGGCATGTCTTGGTATACCATCTAAACTAACATCTGAAGAACTTGAATCGTTACCAAAACGTTACTCTAATGATAATGACAGTATCAAATCTCAATCATTGGTAAGAGCTAATGCAAAGATATCATCATGGTGTAGAATACGTAAACCATTAGAAGATCCAACGAGGTTTAAATTACCTGATAGTAATGTTGGTGAGGTATTATTAGTGACACAAGACAAAAGCAAACTAAAACATAGAGGCCAACAAGAGGAGGATGAAGAAGACTTTATTAATTCACTCAACATATTAGAAGGTCTAACATCAAACTTATTTGTTATATATAAAGATGGTACCATACGAACAGCACCTGTTGGAAAGGTACTATTAGGATATGCAAGAAATCTTGTAAAAGAAGAAATAGAAGCAAGGAAAGATTTACAACTCATCTTGAATCCACCAACTATACAAGATGCAAAAGATGGATTATGGTCAGAGGTGTTCATTACCTCTGCTATACGATTGATTGTTCCTATTAATCGAGTTGTGATACCTTCTAGAAGTGAAGAAGGACCTACTGTACTTTGGGAATCATCAAATAATCATTCAGTTACTCGATCGTTATGGTCTTCAATAAGTAGTAGAGGGGAAAATCAGCAGCGATATATGATAGTAGTGGAGACGAGTGATTCATATCTCTCTCATTATTTCAATTATAACAGGAGTAAACTCTAGCCAAATAAAAAGTATATGGTACTCTTCTTGGCACATCGGTTCGTCGTATCTATGACTCATCTCGCTTCCTTTTTCTTCTTCTTCTCTTCTATACAATTACACTTCTCCTAGTCGTGTGTCTTCTTATGGCTAAGAAATTGAGCCAATAATTCCTTAATCTCCTTCATGTCGCCCCTCACATCCTTCATGTCATCCCTCATATCCTTCATGTCACCTTCTATTGTAGCCATTCTAGCCTTCATTTCCAAATCATTTGCTTTCTCGAGTTGCATCGCTACTTTTCTTTCATCCTCTGAGGTCTCCTTGAGGCGACGATCTCCTGTTGATTTGTTAGGACATGCAGCAATCCATTTGAAATGTTCTTCGCAACAAAGCTTAGCTGTCGAGAATAAGCCTGAAGTATTAACGTCCCAAAATTCAGCAAGACCACCACAATTTGGGCCTTCTTCTTCCCTGCAATCTTGAACACACCGTTCTAGTTTCCAATCTGGATACCAAGACTTGGCTGTTGGACTAATAGAATCAAATACAAAAACTTGTTAGCGTGAAAGTGTAAAGCCAAATAATATAGAATGATCAAGTAGTTTTACCTTGATGATGTGGTTGGACTACTTGATGGATTATTCGAGGGGCTACCCGAGGGGCTTGCAGATGGTGACACCTTTTGTTGAATAAGTTGTTCATAATGAAGAAATGGTTAGATCAGCAAATCTAAATTACAAATCAAAAGAAATCAAAAGAAGTAGCTGCTACTTACACTTGGCGGCATCGAGGGAGTAGTTGTTGGATTTAAGGAGGGGCTTTCGGATGGGATGGTAGAGGGTAAAGCACTTGTTTGGCTTGGCGTAGTGGAGGGTGAAACAGTCGGTGATCTCGAAGGCTTCTTACTAGGAGCCTGAGAAGGAGATAGGCTTGGGCTAGATGTGGGCTGTGAAATCACAAATCGTAGTATATGAATATAGAGAAAGAGATAGCAAGTTGTTAAATGAGGTGTGTGAAAGACAAATGGAACAACTTTACAACTTACCGATCGAGAGGGTGACTGGGATGGGGACAAAGTTGGAGCCAACGTCCTGTTTAGTATTTCATGCATCAGGGCGTTTATTTCATGAATTTCTTGCACTTGTTCTTTTATATCGTTGACTTCTTCCTGCATGTCTTTCACAACAACATCTATTTCATCAACAGTTTCATACATTGGTTTACGAGGAGTAGGTGTAGGAGCTTGAGTACCTCCCGAGGAATCCGTCCCATCAGAAGTGCTGCCACTGTCACTATTCCCATCAATGTCTATTATCTGGGTACCATCAGGGGAGAAGACTTGGAATACCGGTAGTGTTGGTCCATTTGCATCTTGAAGAGCTCGACGATTTCCGTCGATACCAAGCGATTCCATACACGCAGCTGTGAGTGACGGTACTTGAACTGATTGGCCATTTACCAAAGCAATTACTTCAATCAGTGCGTTTCCCAAGTATTGAGTCACTAAGATGTGAAAGATATATGTGAGCAAGTCATAGAACACACGACGACTACATAAAACAATCACTGACACCAAGTTGACTTACTACAAGCCATATAAGTATTCGAACGAATTACTGAAGCATCGATTTTGATGCCAATATTGTCACTCATCCCATCAACCTCTGTCTTCATTGGTGATAGCACATTAAGAACCACTCCGTCGACTTTACCGTCTATTTCACTGACAATTGATGCACTCATTCCACCAACTGTTGAACTCATATCATCAACTGTTGTCTTCATTGGTATAACATTTTGACGTATGACGTTGACAGCCGACTCTGTGTTGCTAACACTCGTTTCTATAGGCGCTACTGAAGTATCTATTTTGCTACCAATTGTGTCACTAATTCCATCGACTGTTGTCTTTATTGGCGTTAGCACATCTTGAATTCCGTCGACTTTACCATCTGTGTCTTTCACGATAACATCTATTTCATCAACTATTTCGTATATTGCTTTACGAGGAGTAGGTGCAAGATCCACACTTGTCTCTTCATTTGGATTTAGTGTTTCAAGTCCACTTTCCCAAGTAAGCTTTTCTTGTGCAACTTGGCTAAGAGCTTGTGACTGTGTAACACTTGTATCCACAGCAGACCGGGTGTAGTAGAAGTCTTCTACATTCGGCAGTTCAATCCCGTTATACTCCTCACAAGTATCAGGTTCGTTCTCTGGATTGCAGCTTGGAACTATTACCACCTTACAAGTATCACTATCAGTATTACCTGCCAAATCAGATACTGTGACAGTCACTTCATAATACCTAGTCTTCAAGTCTCCCATGTATAGGTCCTTCTTACATAATCCCTCTATATCATTACTTTCGCAACTGTAACAACATGAGTCAGTATATTGTATGAGAATAAGGAGTTGACGAACTCAACGACATACGGACTGACTTACCGAGTAGGAGCATAGAGAAACTCTGCTTGTTCTACAAAACCAACCCTTTGCTTTTTGAATAGCTGAGCTACTGTGCTTTGTTGAACTTCATTACTCTGAATGGAAATACCAACTTGAACATCAGCATTACAGTTTTCCTACAAGCAAACAAGTATAGAGTAAAAGCAAAAGGTTTAAGATATAGATTTCAAATGATATAAAAGAGAAGGGGTTCACTCTCAGTACTTACAGTAACATCATAATATAATTGAGAATCTTCTAATCGGTCTCCAGCCCTGTCACTTTTCAACATGTAATGATAAAGAGTCTTCCCTTCAACCAAATTGATACTATTGGAGTTATTGATGAAGCCACATTCAACAGCAGGGGCTTCTTGGTCTAGCTGTAAAGTGACCGTTTTTGTATTGCCAAAGAGAGGATTTGTGAATGGAAGATTGAATGGACCAACATCAGCGCGGCCATTACCACATTCAGGGTAGTTTTGAGAAGGTGTAATTGTATATTCAGTGCTGTCACAAGAAGTGCCGTCTGTTTTTTCAATTGCCACATCAAGTTTGGTGTTTGGTGCACAGTCATCAGCCGCTGGGAACTGATATTCAAGGAAGTTCAAGACTTGGTCATCGTTCTTGAACCATTTGTCGGTATAGCAGAGTCTACTGGTATCATCATCATCGCATCTGAATATCTCGGCATTACGAAGCACGATATTTGGTGGGTACCGGTCCTCGCATTCATCAATCTTGTTATCGCCATCAGAATCTAGATCATCACAACCAGCTAAGAAGAACATATGTGTTAGAAAAAGGTCACGAAAAAACAATCCAAGATAATAACAAACACTCACCGGTGAGCAAGGTACTAATATATTGATAATTGTAGGACCCATCACAAATCCGCGTGGGGTCTTCGCATGAGGTAATACTACACCCGAGTTGAAATCCTCCCTCATCCGTTGATACGCAGGTGCAGTCCGGACTAAGTTCCGAACCCTCTGTGTACACACAGCTACTTAGCCGTCTATTACTCACGTCCTCTTGAATTCCTTCTATCCCCTCTGAAATGTCACCGAGCATGACTTTTAGTTGTTGTGTGGCATGAAAAGTTGTAATGATATTTCGAGCATTTAGAATGCTATTCTCATAAATAGCGGTTTGTCGTTCGCTCTCATAGTCTGCATCCCCTTCATCAACTACTTCACTATAGATTTTTTGTGCAATATCAAAGTACAACTCAGCTGCGTATATTAGTATTGGAAATACGACTTTTAATCCATTCCCCACCGCTTTACAAGCAACTTTTGGAAAATCGGTGCAACCCGCAAGAGGAACCGGAACACAAGGTATTGCATCACAGAACTCAGTGGCCACAACCAGTTGTTCGAGACCAAGTTTGATTGTACCAACAACCTTTTGTAGTGCGTATATGGTAGAGCGCCACGCTTTCGCCCCTGCAGCATCAAATTCCTTTATGCCTGCAGGTATGGCGGTTACCTTTTCACTGACAGCAAGCTGGACATCAGGATTTGGATCATCACTGGCGCCAGGTACTCCAGTTACGAACCCATCCAAGTTTGAAAAGTCGGTATGGCACTATTATCAAATACAGATTGGTTAGGATAAACAATGTGGAGCCAACCTATCTATCATTTGCTTACCTGTAAATCTTGGACTTCATCGCAAATCCTTTCATCATCTGGATAATCCCGGTCGTATTCAAAATACTCTCGTAGATCCCCACACTTGGTTGGACTCGTGCTTTCCCCGGATTTCAATTTTGGAGCTCCATCTAGGTATTCTAGAAACGCTGGTCGTTTCCCATCCTCTCTTACTCTCTCAATCTCATCTTGGATACAAGTCGCTAGCACTATGCAGTCTCGAGGGATGGGGCACCATTGTCCAGAGTAGGTGTCTTTTGGGGAGAATCAGTCGACATAATGTGTCAGTGAGGAAGTTGCGTTGTTCACATCTTAAGCACAAACACAAAAACAGCATATGCAAATCACACAAAACGTACCGCAAGCAGCCTGGTTGAAACCGGCTGTTACAGGGGCAAGGTTGTTGCAGTCGTCAGGACCTTTCTGAACAACTATGGCTGAACCGGGCAGTGCATCAGCTCTTTCATTTGGTACATACTTTTGACATGCATACTATCGAAAAGAAAAAGTTAGACCACCCATAGTGAATACAGACAAGATACAACAAAGCTTACCACCTCTCCCCAGTCATTAGCCTCATAAGGAGCATCCATACAGCAAAAGCCAGGAACATCTTCAATCACTTCTTCCTCAATCCCAGTGGAATAGGAACAAACTTGCCCAATTGTGGTACCATTTCCGAATAACAGAGCAATGGAATCATCATAATCAGCTACTGGTTTCTGATTGGCGCCAATATCATTTCTTTGTTGTTTCCAATAGGCCAGTTGCTCTGTGCAATACGGGGCATAACAATAATTATTACTACCAACCGGGTTACCACCACACCCAGGTGGAGTTGGACTATCGTCGTCGGTTCGTATAAAGCATTCAAGGGTACCCTTACAATCAGAGTCATTATCACAGACTGGGTTAAATGTGGTATAACATGAGATGTGAGTGCAATGTTCTTAGATAGGGGTTCAACAAGATATGAACAAGTATAAACTTACAGCCCACGCAACGGGGGTAATCAACAGCATTCCAATCATCAACTCGCTTTGATATGTCTTCCACACATTCTTGATAAATTTTGATCTGCACATTGATGGAGTTGAGTATAAATGATTTCTTGATTTTTTCGTTGAGAGTATTACTGAATTCTGGTCGACCAGAAGAAGTAGTTTGAATACCATTATTACCACCAATGGTATCTCCGTATTCCAACACAGTATTTAGATGTGTGCCATTAATTTGCCCATATACATCATGTGCGTCGTCAAGTATGCCCACTGGCAGCTTGAACTGGCCGTTATCATTAGGGTCATAAGGGTTGCCATAATCAGAATAATACTGTATATGTAAAAAGTGAGTATATATTATAGAGAGAACGGCGGCTATCAATTATAGATCGATTACATGACAAACTCACCTTGTAAGGGTAACACTTATTGTTGCCTGTATTGAAAGTAGCACCATTTACAGGCCCAGAAGCAGGCAAACTATCGCTATTGATAGCTGTATCAAAATCTGTATCAGGTAAGAAGCCTGCATCAAAGAAACAAAGACATTGATTGCAATTGGGCTGAAGGTAGCAATACAGCGCAGTACCAAATCCAACATATCCTTTATGATCAACATATGGACGACAAAAGGCAGCACATTTTTCAAATGGGAGGTCATCGTTTGTAATCTCGCCAACTCCAATTTCATTATCCTTGTATAAATATGGATACCCATCCCCATCATTTGTACAAAGGCTCCCATCGTAAGGATTGTCATAGAGGTCGACATCGTTGTAGTAGAATATGTTCCTGTCTAGTTTTGCAACAAGATTTGTCTTTCGAGTAAAGAAAAGGGGTACAGAATGAGAATACAGAAGGAAAGTAAAACACCAACACGACTACCTCCACTTACCGAACATTTCATGAACTCCTCAAATACTTGAACTACAAGAGTAGCGGCGTCTTGTATTTTGCCCAATTTATCATCATCGTCTGCTTTAGAAATACGGAGGAGAGTGCTAGTGCTAATGGTATTCATAGACTCAAGAGAAAGAAACTAAAGGCAACAGCGGTTTAATGAGACACAACTTTGATTAGGAAAGTATTGACATCACATACTTTATACTCACCTTGGTTGAACCCCAGCCACGACAGACTGATGTGACACTTCCACCACCCCACTTTCCATCTATGCCTATTCCCTCATCAAAGCGATGAAACTCTTGAAGGAGCTGGTCACATTGACCATCAGGCCCAAAGAACTCGGGCTTGCCAAAAGGTCCCCAGTTCGACTTTATTTCTTGACTCAAGTCCTTGATTCTAGCCAACTATAGATTAACAGAGATGAGATAGATAAGCTGAGAATCAAATAAATACCAAGTCGAAGCAACAATGCATGCTCACCTTAGCCGGAATGTCCTCTTCATCAAATAATCGAATCTTATTATCAACCTCTCCCGTAGTAGGATCAATGTCATCGGCAAAAAAGTATGTATACGTGTCATATAATCCATAGTTTGATGCACAATTAACAAGACGGTACTGTAACACGGGAAGCGATGAGTGCAAGGTATATATATAAATATGACACTCAAAAGATATAAGCTTCCACTTACACATTGTGATACCTTACGAGCATATTGACCGACCGGAAGACATATGTTATTAAAACCTGAATTAGACAACCTCCTATGAGTTGTTGTTCCCTCCTCTCTCGATACACGTGCCCCATGATAACCTTGCTGACTCATCGGAGCTGATTGACCAAATAGGTTGCCTCCGTACCCATGCCCTTGCACTAGGTGACGACTGGCGCGATGATGGTAGTCGGCCTTGGATATTGGGGGATGTTCTATAGACAACCCTTGATCACTTGAACTCTTAAGGATCCTTGAGTGTGCAGTACGAGTTTCACTTGGGTAATAGTGAATAGAAACAAATTTCTCAACTTCGTGTATGTAGTGCTTAGCCTTGGTTATTTGATTCAATGTATTTTCCATTATGCGCTGGAGATGGCTTGGCATTGACGCACTCATCTGTAGATTATTAATATGATCCTCGACAAGAGTCATAGCTGTGGAAGTAGCTACAAGTACATCTTGATTACTTGAGGCATCATCAGAAGCAATTTGCTGAAGTTCAGAATGCACTTCACTTAATTGTTTGTATTGGGATGAGACGAGTTGGGGAATAACGGGATCATCGAGGACTGCTTGATGCTCTTCGACTTTGTTGGATGACGTTAACTCGATGCCACTTCCTGGGTCAGTCTGAGTAAACAAAGAAACATTTAGTGTGTATCAAAATGATATAAATAGTGAATAATACAACATACCTTCAATCTAACTCCATCAACTTCCAAGTCTCTGGCCGCTTCACTACTGCTCACTGAGGATAATACAAATACTACCAAGGCTATAAGAAGACGACGACCTTTGAAGAATGCAAAGCTTTTGCCCCTGCCGTTACGACCCTTATTCACAACCGACTTATTCCCAGCCAACCACATGCTGCATGTACTTTTGTTCGAACAAATTTCAACGATGACCCTCCATACTACAAACACAACTGAAATAATAAGGAATGCTAACTCGTACATCTTCGTTCCGTCAAAGCTGTCAGACTGTTCTTCCTTCTCTTCTCCCCATCCAACCTTCTCTTCCCTATACCTCCTTGATCCAATTACTAATCCACTGTAAATCCCCTCCCAATCCATAACCAATTTCTCCCCACCACCACCATACAATCCATCTATAATATACACCTCACCCAATCCCAACCACCCTTCACGTTCTGCAGGATGATCCCCATCATCATCCACTCCATCACCATCCTTCTGATGAGACATAGGGTAAGATGAAATGAATAGATTATATTAATGATAAGTTATATATGTTGGTGAGAATATATGATGTGTACATACAATAAATATATGTATATATTGATTGAATGTAGGTGCAGTGAGTGATATAAACATCATTGTTATATCGATTGGCATTCGACGATATACAGAATAGAAATAGTACATACCGGTGCTGCAACATCAGCAATACTTTGACTTTGCAATTCATAATTTGTGCCCCCTGTACTATCTCCCCATGGAGGTGGGGAAATCGATGAAGCGTTATGTAAACTTTGATATATTTGGATCTAATATTGGTGTGAACAAAAGAAAAGGTTG
>Ga0214479_100295_pt1 | contig 31839 bp, 19 predicted proteins | sample M1_20Mar14CPVII9_5_FD_165054 | JGI IMG/M metagenome (GOLD analysis project Ga0214479, IMG submission 165054) | Marine eukaryotic communities from Monterey Bay, California, United States - M1_20Mar14CPVII9sort6BwellE14 | ecosystem: Environmental > Aquatic > Marine > Unclassified | place: USA...
TTTCTCCAGATTTCACGGGTACACACCATTTGATACATTCTACTTTTCTGTCTACTTTGAACTGCTACTAGTGGCGTTATATACATTTGCTGTAGCCGCCAGTATATAGGCTGGACGATACCATATTAATATGTAACGATATTGTATAATAATAGATTTTGTGCGTCAAACAAAATTCAACTCTCATAATTTTTCAAGAGCAGTCAGCTGATTGCTTTCTAATAAAGGGATGATTGGTATTGGAATAATTGAGATATCAAACCGATAATACAGTTAATATATCAGTTTTCAATGTTCTTTCGATTGATGATCAATTACCGAACAGTGCTGTAAAGATTGATTACGCACAAATATCTCATTGATGCACTATGTCTATGTCAACTACTAATCTGCCAGAAACAGCCTACAATAGTATCGTCCATCGCAAGGCCAAGGGATCTCTTATACTTAACAGCAAAGCATTATACTTCCGTCCACTATCGGGTGATGCTCATCCTCTACCCTGGACATCCATTGCAAAGCATCAGGTTAGTCCGGCGACACATCCAAAATCACTCCTTAAAGTTATTTGCAATAGTACTACCAACTCAGGTAATGATGATACAAAGAAGAAGTCTGTAGTAGCATATACATTTGAATTTCCAGATAGGAGTAGTTTAGAAGGTGCTCGACGTGATATTAGTGTACGGTTGGGCAAGAAGAAGTCTACAAGTGGTAGTAGTAAGAAACGTCCACGAGATACAAATAATAATGATAATGTTTCAGATATACTCAAACGTCAATCATCACCACCATCATCACACTATATTAATCTTGATCCGGTAGCATTAGTAGCAACACGATCATCACTATTGGCTTCTGATCCTGCATTACGTGCCCAACATCGTCTATTAGTATTAGACGGTGGAACATTATCCGAAGATGACTTTTGGGAAACACATTCACGTCTAATAGCTAATGAATATGCAAAGATTAGTGGCAAGACTAATAAGGGTATGAGTTCTGATATTAAAAGTTCATTAGATTTGGGTTTATCATCTACATCTAAAAGTAAGAAAGCCGAGGGTGGAGGAGCAAGTGGCCTTGGGGGACGAGGGGGTATAGTTCACTTGGGTGTGGAAGAGATGCGTCAAATATTTATAATGTACCCCGCTGTCCATCGTGCATATGAAGAGAAGGTACCATTAGAACTAAGCGAGGAACAGTTCTGGCGTAAATACTTGGAATCGGAATACTTTCATAGAGATAGGGGTAGGATAGGTGCACATGTCGGTGCACAGGCTGAACGTGAAATGAAAGAACAGGAACGTTTATTTGGTAAGCGCGGTAGTAGAAAAGATGACGATGATATAGATAAAAATGGTAAGAAATTAACAGAGAAGGAAAAGAAGAAGAAGGAGAATGAAGGTATTGAACGTGAAGATGCAAAGAATAGATTGGCCGCGGCACAGAGTGCTGACTTTTTTTCTTGGTATGAAAATAACAAGGGAGGTCAATCAGCTCATCAGCATAGACATCATCATCACAAACATCACCAACATCATCAGAATAAAAAGTTTGGGACGCAACTTGCGGTGGGACAATTTGACTTGGCATCTACAGCCGAGGGTGAACGTGGTGAGAAGTTACTAGGCAAAGACTTACATCCACCACCGGAGAAAGGATCGGCAGGTGCACGTGTTATTGATAAGTACAATAGACATTGGGCTATTGTATTACATCCCACAGAATCTACCGCAGGTGTAGATTTGGGTAAGGTTGCTTCCAAGAGTGCCAAAGAGAGTACAGATGATGATGACGATGATGCCAAAGTGAACGGTGGTGCTGATCGTGAAATGCGTCGTTTGGTTGGATTTGCTGATGCCAATGAGAATGATGCAGATTATGCACGGGGTGTCGGCGACAAAGAAGATGACTTGTTAGAGCTGCATCTGAGTAATGTCAATGCCTACTCTGGAAAGTTTGGAAGTACAGCTAAGAACGGCACGTCGAATGAGACTGATGCCGAAACACAGCTACGATATGCAAAGTTCCTCGCGGCATCAATGAGAAGTAGTACCGAACACATCCTCAAGGAAAAGACTGCAGGCAAGGCTAAGGGATTTTGTAATGCACCAACTCTAGTCAAGCCACTCCCTGATCCCAAGATTGGAAGGGGACTGCTTGAGGCGTTGACAAAGAAGATGGCTGCCGATTCTCAAACTGAAGCAGATGTGCAACATCTAGCGGATACATTACCTGAGGACTTCAAGACCAAGCTTGCGACATTCTTTCGTAGATCATCAGAGTTACTACGGCACTTCTTCAGTCTACGGAGTGTATTTAATGACAATGGTGGTGGAAATGGTGGTATCGGACAGAGTGAATCACAGAAGAAGAGATTAGATAGTATAGTGAAGGGTATGGAGAGGGTACATGGTGAGATGTACGAACTGACACGCAACTTACCACTGGTTGAATCGAAAATGTTCAAGCCAATTATGGATCAATTAGATTGGGCATTCAAGCTTCATAGAGAAGACAGTTCCAAGTCAAACGGCGGATTTGTCACGGTCAAAACAGGAGGTTTTGTTCCTGTGTCAACTAATGTTTGTCAATCTTAACAACGCTCCTTCTTCCAAAAGCCCATATGTAGCTGCTATCATGCGACCCAGCAGTACATAGTCGTCAGTACATAGGTGAAGAGTACCCAGAACCTTGCTTGTTGCCTACGCCGCTCCTATCATTTTACTAGAGCTTGATTCTCCTCCGTAACGCTGAGTGCCACATGCCTTTGTTAAATCAGTGTTCTCGTTTTGTTATGGAACAATCGTTCAACTCTACTACAGAGGAGATAAAGAACGAGAACACTAATACAAAGTACTTGATACAGAACTTCTTTACTGCGCAAGCAGGCTAGCGGAGCGAAGCGACGCTAGTATATTATATCAAGTGAGGATACTAGAGGGTATCCTTTCGTAACAATTTTTCTATTCAACGAAAGTCGAATCTAGTTGAATGTGAAATGAATGATAGTAGGGTTGGATATCACCCAACAAAAAAGGATTATGATATAAGTAGTGGTGTATCTGATTAAGATCTTTGTGGTTCTGGTCGGGCAGAGATTTGGTACCATTCATATATCGACACAATTGTGCATGTACAAAATTTTGCTTGCAAAAATTACCTGACTTGCAATACATTTACCTTTGGATATAAATTATGATGTCTATTGATCAAATGGATTCATCAAGCTTTGAAAAGGATTCTGGTAATATTGGTAGCAATAGTGGTGGTATACAAGATAATATAAAGTCTAATAGCTCTGCGGATACTTCAACGTTAGATCAAAGTTTTAGAAATGCAACAACAAACAGAGCAAGTAGTAGTAGAGTTGTTGTAGTACAATCTCCACCACCATCACAACATAATAGTCCAAGTATGTTATCACCACTGACTAAACGTGAAACATCATTATCATCAACCGAATCTGCAGACGTATGGGGAGAAAGCAAGTTGATTGATGATCCTGTCGGTGAGATTATTACAGATATGTTGAATGATGGTCGAGTACCTGAATTTGGCTATGTACCTCGAGATAATGATGATACATTACTGCAGCAGATCGGTGAAGGATTTCGATTATACCCCTTGATCAGTTCGAGGAATTATCGTGCTTTTAAAAGCTACATCTCAAGGCTATGGACTCAAGATAAGATAACAACATCAAACTACAATAACACAAGAAATGTGGAGACACATGCAATGAGATTTCTACTGGAATCATTTGCAGTGATTTTCATTGTAGTGTATTCTATGAATGATATTCTACTCCGATCGGTATCAGAGTTTATAGTATTTAGTGTTGTTGGTACAATCTCAACTCTACTATTTGATATGGAGGAATTACGATATGTCATTTATCTTTTAATACCATCCAATCTCATTGGATTCTACAACAAACTTAGTATAGTGGCATGGAAAGTTATTGCAATAATCGAAACTGATTTCTTATGGGGATATTATACTAAAGGACGGACATTACTATTTACGGCTGGTGATGCTGATAGCAAACGATTGTTATCATTCAGGAGGAAGCATCAGCAGATATACAGTGTGACTAAAGAACGTCGACGGAATAAAAGAGATAGACGGGAGAGTAAAGCTGAACGCAGACGGAGAAAGAGAAGGGGAGAATCATTTACAGAATCAGAAGTGCAGCAAATGGAGGCAGAGATTGATATCAAAAGGAAACTAGCAGCCACCAGCAAAGAATTGGCGTTGAATCCACCAACCTTCTTCCCTGACAAGGTTCACAAACTTATCAAGAATGATCCTGATGCCTCGCTACGACATAATACAACTTCTCGTCATTTGGAATCACTTGAATTCTGCCAGCAGATGATATTTACTGGACTTGATCAACAACAACAAAAACAAAAGGATGCTGAACAGCTGAAACATCAAGTATCAATACGAACGGGAAGAGCTAGTGAGATATCACGCGAGAATTCTGCACTATCACCACGAGAAGAGATCGAGATAGTAGATCATAAATTTCCAGATATTGGTGAAGATCAATTCAGCGGCAACAACACTACACGAGATCGTACTCTCAGTTTAGATTCGCTATCAGATGATGTTAGTTATGATGAGAACAGTTCTTCTGATGAAGACTCGTCAGATGATGAGGAGGGTGACTTTGATGACACGACATCAATGAAATCACATACGAGTGATTCAACTGCTCAATCCTTAGCTTGGATGGAAGTGGGTGCCAAGATTGGGCATAAACTTTTGAATGCAAGGAAGCTCCGTCGAGTTATTGCAAACCCCGATGCGGCGCAACAACTTATTCCAGAGGAGGCGAAGAAACTTATCGATGGGATTAGTAATGATATCTCATTTGAGAATCCACACTCTTCAAATCAAGACGAATCGAATGAGGTGGATGGCCAAGACGTGAACATCTCTCAATCTATATCGAACGAGTCACCAGAGAAGATCCCTAAGCGACCAGTTCACGGCATGTGGACTAAAGCTGGATCTGTGAGAATGGCGCCAAATTCGTTTGGTGCAGTAACATTATCAGCTCCATCGTCTCCGAGGAACCCCTCATTCTCTTTGGAAACTCGGGTAGAGTCACCAACATATACATACAGTGAAAGCACTACACCTGCCGTCCGTAGGCTTAGTAATGGTCTAGCTCCACCTCTCCCTTCGCCGGCAATTGAGGTGCAAGTATCACCATTTATCAAGTCTATGCCAAACTCCCCTGAGGATACTCCTCAACATGCTAATGGACTAAAGCCTCTCCTTAATGGAACTGATGGCCCTCCTCCTGCAATCCCTGTAACACGTCTTGCACCTATCGAAAAAGGAGTAAAGATTGTGTTGCCCATGATGACACCTAACAGCCAAACGAATGCTGCAATTACAAGTGGGTCCTGCTTCTATCAAATGGGAACTGTAATGAAATCACAACGTATACATGTAAGTCCAAACAGCCATGAGACCAAGTTAAGAAGAAAGAGAAATACCAATTGCTTATCAATCAAGGTCATCCTTGACAAGGCTCTTTTGCGTGGAAGTATGTTTGCTGAGATGAATATTCGCATCATGGATGAATGGAACTATGTCCCTCGTCATTCAAAATATGCCATAGGATCTTGTGTTGCTACTACCTTTGGTGTTGGTGTATTGGTTGGGTGGAGAGTAGAAGATGATATGCACATTATTCGCTCACTTTGGAATAGAAGAGGTCCTGGCTCAGGCATTGCCTATCTTCGACGTGATTCGTTACATAGTGTTGTTGAAGCGGCAGTAGGTTTTGATGTACAAACAACATATGGACCAGGAACAGTTACTGCTTACACTAAAGGAGGAAAGGACAATACAGCTGGGAAATACTCTGTTCACTTGAACGGAAGACAAAAAGATCGAGTGGTGGAGTTCAATCGGTGTCAAATCCTATCATGTAATGGTGCAACCTTCGTCCCTGTCACTGAGCATATACGAGCTGCCGCTCTTTATCGATTAGAAGTTCTCAACTACAAGGCAAAGCTACGAGAACACATGCTAAATGGTCCCTCAAAAGGTATCAGACACAAGGGAATGTGGAGAAACTTTTCAGAATATGTTGATCTCTTTATGAATAGCTTTAGTAAAGCGATTGCTGAGGATCCAGACTTTGACAGTGAAGTTGATAAGTTCATTTCGTATGTGATTAATCTATTAGACGGGAAGAAGGATGACAAGAAGGACTTTGATGATGCTGCATCTGTTGGATCAAGTGTAACGAATGATACGGGTATTTGTCAATCAGAACCACCAATATCTCCAACAGTTGACGAATCAGCTCTCGCAGAAGTGGAGGTTAAGTGGGATCCCTGGAAGGATATCATTGGATGTTTCTTTATTGAACAGAAGAAAGAAGAAGAGAGTGTACCTGAAGATAATGATGTCTTGATACAAGCACAGGCATTTGATGAGGCTCATCAATCAGCAGAAGTTCTCATTCGTGTGCTACTCAAGACACTAACTGTTGCAAAGGCATCGGTCCCTGACAGGCCTAAATTGCACATTGCATTGGCTATGATTCAAGAATCATTACTGCTGTTCCGTCAGGTGTTACGTGTACAGCAAGCTCATACGTCTAGAAATCTACTCAAGGCATGGTTCCGAGCTCTGAATGAAATATCAGAGACATTCGGTCCACTTAAGCAACGACTTGAAGTGCTTGGTATTCAAATTAGTAAGAAGTTTAAGAAGCATGGCAGTATTGCAAAGCAACGAATTCTCCGCTTTGTTGATATTGTTCTTGGGGATACTCGACTGCTTCATGCACTTGAGCTTGGTGATTGGAAATCAGCACTGTCTCGCTTTGAACATGCGGTGGTTAAATCAGGTATTACAGATGAACAAACTGTCTCCCAACTTCATCGAGGTGGTATCATGATGTATAAGTCTCTTGCGCCCCGTAAGAAGGATCGAAAGACTGATGCAGCGGCTACTCGCAACACACAAAAAGCAGTCAACTTCGCAAAGGTTATGAAGATTGTAGCATCACCAGGGCGTTCCTTCGTGAGATTGTTGACAAATGATGATGTGTTAGTCCTCTTTGATCGTATACTTGTCCGTGTCTTCGAGAAGGATCCTCTATGTTCCATGATGATTAACATATATGCTTTCAACTTTGAAAGTATTCGTCATTTGAGAACACTTAACAATATGCCAATCGCTGGCAAATTGTGGGAGACGGTACTGGATGCCTGTGATGAAGAGATGACATTTGCAACTTCAGAGATTCCAGAGCAAACAAAAGTCTTGATTGAACCATTTGTAAAGCTATTTTCCCTTGGTGTGGCACAATTCCATTGCATTCAGAGTGGTGGATCTAATGCCGACTGGTTAGACTTCTTAATGGAAGACGATGCTGTGAAGATAATTCAAGAGCTAGACTTCAAGTTGATTAGCTTCCTCGAGGGGTTCTGTTGTGATATCAAACAGGTTGTTCAGGTACTGCCATATATCAAAACAATCGACAATGACATATTGAGTCTCATGGATGAGTTTGATTTTGACATCTTCTTGAAAGAGATTACTGACGTTATTGGGGATAAGGACAAATCAATGGCATACTTCACTGAAAGGAGTGTCATTCTGGTAGAGAGATTCTTGGATTACCTACCTCGGATGAACTTTCCCATTGAAAGGGTACCACTTCAAGACGGGTGGGTCTTGACTTGTAGAAGTAAAGATGGTGGCGACCTTCGCTTATCGGATCTTAGTGTCTTGCGAGAAAATCTAAGCCTGTCAGTGTTGGGAAGTGATAATGTCTTTCTCCCATTGAGTGGACAAGACAACTACATTGGTTCTCCACAGGCTACTCTTGTTAATAATGGCTCTGCTGACTCAACTGATAACGAAGAGGAAGAAGAGTCTATTATTGATGAGGTTAGAGAACTTATCCAATCAGCTCAATCACATGGAGCTTGGATTGCTGGAGTAGGTGGATTGAAAGAGTCATCTCAATTCAATGGAGTGCCAAGTCAACTTAATGGCGTCCCTCTGTCAGATAAACTCAAGGCACAAATTGATTTGTGGCACTCATCAGCTATTACCGACTTTGATCTATTGGAAACTACAATCCGTGAAGTGTCGCAACAAATTCAACTACAGAAAGAGCGTGAGGAGAATGGTATTTCCATCACTGAGCAATCGTCACCTACACCTACAGCCAAACAGTTCGATCCAAAGGTTGATCCAACCATTCTTTCTCTTGATATCACAAACTTGACCTTGCGCCTTGAGGAGTTTGGTTTTCGAGTTGAGAAGGGTGAGCCATTAACAATATTTGACCCAGTCTTTGAAGGACGAGGCAGTATCAATGTCAAGAATGTGTCCATCTCACTCAAGGTGGAAGTCAAGAAGGAGCGAATATTCAGAGATGGAGCAGAAACAGGCCGCCCTGTATTGCAGCTTGCCAACTTTGACATCAAGCTTGAGCAATTGAAACTTGTCTTCATGGAGACGGGTGCAGACTGGATATTAAATGGAGTACTCAAAGGGTTCAGGCATCAAATCACTGAGATTGTGCAACAAAATCTTAAGGAACAGATTATGACGCAAGTTCATACGCTTCTCGATCAAGTCAATACTTACCTCGACACTAACCCAGACTTCCTGTTGAATTCGCTTGAAATTGGTGTGGACGACCTTGACGAAAGCATCGTTAGCGTGTAATGAGTAGCAATTAGTGTATTATAAAGTACAATATTTATCGAACATAAACAATCCACTACTAATTAAGGTGAAGTAGTAAACTCTCTACCTATGCTATATCGAGAACCACGGCTTGCTTAGCTCTTCGCTCGGCTTCAAGCTCTTCCACTGTATATCCTCCCGATCTTCCTCGCAGTCCTTGAGACATCTTTGCTTCAACATTGTACTCATCATCCCGACTACGCCGTCTGTTATTTCTTTTACCTCCGCCATTGCCTCCACTATCTCTCCTCCTACGCTTATTATCCTTTCTTCCCCCGCCACGTTTACTAAAATCATGCCATGGCATTAATACTCGTTTTGTTGTGAAGCCGGGTGGAGGCTTTGGCCACTCTGTCGGGCGATCATCGAGCACATCATTTGATGTTGCCAGTCTCATTAATACTCTTGCCCGAGTCCCCCGTTTGCCATATCTGTCATTACTTACCTGTGTTTCATATAGAGAGTAAGAGTGTATTAGACAATAGTTCGGAAATGGGAGAAATGAGTTACCCGACACAAGGCAAGTCACATAATGTGATCTTACCTTTCTAACCGTCCATTTGCAGAATCGATAACCCATTCTCCCGTAATCGGGCAAGACTTCTTCTTCTTCTTCCTTCTTGGTATCGTCTCCCTCTTTATTATCAGTTGTCGCATCCATAGTATTATCTCCTTCACCTTCTTCTTTTGTTTCCTCGTCCATGCCTTCTTCCTTGGGTTCGCCATCCTTTGATTTGGTCATCCATTCAGGTGGCTTGATGTTATCCGGTGGAGTCCAATCCAACTTCTTTGTGCCAGCAGATTCTGGTGGAGGAGAAGGTAATTCCATTGACAACGCATGAAATGCCCTAGCAGCCGAATGTCGATCCTCAAACAAGACATTACATGACAACTCGCCTAACCACTCGACATAACTCGGTCCGTAATCACGAAAGTAGGACATTAAATCATCTGTACGAATCTGTTTGAATGGTGCCCAGTCGATGCTAAAGATGTGAATTTTGGTAGGCACAATTGATACCTTTTTCGGTATAAATTCCTTTGTCGATTCACCTCCTTCCATCTCATCGGAAGGTGCATCAACAACTTCAGTAGTTGTGACACTACCATCAGCACTCGTTAGTAATCCGACAGGTGGGTCAACACGAAATTGCTTCACAATCTTCCAATTCTCCCACGCTTGTTCAACTGGTAATGGATCCTTCTTAGTCTTCTCCCACTCTGCTACATCATCCACATCTTCATCATCCCCTTCCATACCCTCATCTCCACCTAAATCAAGACTATCATCAAGTCCAGCAGTACCATCTTCATCCAATCCCTTTCGCTTAAATCGTTCACGTCGTGCAATAGCCTTGGCTTTCTCTTCATTACTAAATGTATCAATACCTGTAATAAATCCACGTTCGGGATTGGCACGTAAACGTCGTGCTTCACTCCATTTCAAGAATGCATCGGGAGCTGGTTCCTTATATTCGATACCAAACTTGGCTGCACGAGCTTTTGCCTTACTTCTTTCCTTTTCATACTCGGCTAATAATTCAGCTTCAGTTGGCACGACGCCACCACCAGCTCCAGATGCTTGAGTACCGGCATAACCTAATTCAAGAATATTAATCATCTTACCACCCTCACCATCATTCTCCTCAATTGGTACACCCTCCAAACCAAAATGAGATGGGATACCCATAACACAAACATTACGAACACGTAAATCACGTGCATTCCTTTGTAATGCCGAGTTACCAATACCAACATACCTAACAGCATCAACACCACTACGTAACATATCATACATACTATCATCTAATGTACCAATACAATGCTGACCAGGCGTGGTACCAACACCTGCACTTAACTTCCCACCCTGTAATATAATCCAATAATTAATCCAACGATTCTCGCTACATACTCTTGAGGGGAAGGTAACATCGACACATTCTTGATAGTTTGTATGACGACGTATTACTGTTTGCAAGTTACCATTAGCACCAAAATGTACAACATATGTTTTACCCAACTGATAATCATGATATGGACTTAATGCAATTGCCAAACATTCACGTGACATGGATTGTAATGTTATTATCATACCTTTACCTGGTTTGGAATTGACGGGTAATCGTAAATGTTCATGAAAGTTGTTTGATGACCATCCACCACTGTCACGTTCCATGGGTGGGACACGTATAGATGTACCTGATGATGAAGTTTGTGCTTGTATAATTTTTATACCGTTCATATCATCTCCATCTGTTAGTGTTGTATCGGTATTACCACCTGCGGCGTATTCTGCCATTTTATCTGATGATAATCCTAATGATGCAAAATCTTCTTCATTTGTTGCTACCTTCCATCCATTGTTTTGTGTTATTGCAATTGTTGATGATTCATAGGAACATGCTGATGCTGATCGATGTTCAACTTCTCTAGCTCGTGAGGACATAATATTTTTATATTTTATAGTTGAATTGATATATTTACTATACTTCTATTGAATATTTATCAAATCTATGTATTCCCAACTACTGTAATCCAATATCTAATTGAATATATTTATCTGAGGTATGGTTTTACAAACATATAAGCTATGTATGAGCTAGCGTACTATGCACTAATAACAAATATATTATACTTCTATATGAAGTAGCTCCGTGTTTGCAAAGCACTACTTACACTCTCTTATTATCTCGGCGTTGAAAAAAAAAGGAAAAACGTTGTTGAGCTTTTATTCGGGATCTTTTTACCTCTTCTACTCAAGGGCAACTCGCTCGGGGGCTTATCATAATCAATTAAAAAGGCCACTAAATACTAATAAATTATTCCTGCTTGGTTCTGACTCTTTGTTAAAGGTATGTAAACAAACGACGGCGGGGATAGCCTTGATTACGGTTAAATTGTACGGCAATAAAGAGGTACTTAGTGGGAGTGTAGGAGTTTGATAGGAGTGGGCGGCGAGATAGGTTTCTACTGCAATTACCCCTAGTTGCAAAAAATATTACCAATCAATCAAATTATTGGTATGCTTGGCCTCTGGTACCAACCATACCATGTATTGTCGAGATTTAACGCCGATTAATATTAGGTTTTTGGCCAGAATTTCCCATGTGTCAAGTATAGCCTTTGGTTGTATGGTTTAGGCACTCGGGGTTGATGAGAACTTTGCCACCACATCAAATCAATGCAATTATATGTCAATGGTGTCGTGATATCACCCCCTGCCCATCGTATACCCCCGGTGTTGATAATTTGCTATGGTGTGTGGTGGAGATATTTAGCGCAGCGTATTGTTTGTCATCTTTTGGTCGGGTTGGCGGCTCTATTTTATTTATTATATGTTCTTAATATATTCCCATCAAATCTCATTACTCACAATATCCTTCTCCCTACTATTTCCACATTATTTACACAGATCATTTAAAGCCTCTTTTCAAACTTTAATATATACACAAGATGCCTGTCGATCTATTACACCCCTCCGCCGAACAAGAGGCCAGAACCCACAAGCTTAAGCGCTTGGTGCAGAGCCCTAATAGCTTTTTCATGGATATTAAATGTCCAGGCTGTTTCCAAATTACGACTGTATTCAGTCATGCACAGTCAGTTGTATTATGTGGCAGTTGTAATGTTATGTTATGTCAACCTACTGGTGGACGTGCTAGACTTACAGAGGGATGCAGTTATAGAAAGAAGGTGGATTAAGATTATAAGTCAAGTCAACAAAGAAGAAGAGATACCCCAAGAATTCTGTAGTGCACAGTTTTCTTCCTATCTCTCGATGACTTAATTAATTAGCCATACTTTTGCCTAAAGAATAAAAAAGAATATTCTCAATACTTCCTTTGTATTGTAGTTTGTTTATTTATCTTTCCTTGTGTGCACACAGGGTGGGTGGTATAAATGGTATATCCCTTCTTTATCTGCTCGCTGACTAGTTGACTATGGTTTTTGAGGAAGTGGTTATCAAACTAAAAAAGCAACTCAATAATAAGATTGTACCTGTAATGTCTTTTTATCTTCCTTTAACAACTCTGAGTGCTATTTCCAGCTTATCTCAAATACAAACACTTCCGTTTCAACATCGCTGACCTTTCCGTCGCTTGCTTCTCTACTCACTGAGACTGGCCGCCATGCAAGACAATCTATCTTCCACCCTTTTGCTTTTATTGCGTCTATTATCCCATCTACGGTTGTAAATAGCGAACTCTCTTTACCATCTTGGGCATCTCTCCTCTGAAAGCTTAAGATAAATGACGATCCTAATGAAGATTGAAATATGGACTCAACTGTTTTAAGAAGTGAGTTCAGCATTGATGACAGAAATACTACATCACTGGCTATAATGAAATCTACTGAGCTTTGTTGTCGTGTCAGTTGCTTATCTAGAGGACATGTCCAGTCTAGTGAAGCACTTGATGCCCATCCTTTTCCTATCGGTATGCCATCTGGGGCTAGCCATGAAGGGCATGTATCATCATCTGTTTGTGTTATCGCATTTCGAGCGAGGTTATTGTCGATTGCATTTTCAACCAAAGTTGGTAAGTCAGTTATCAATACCTCAGCGCCGATTGAACTGAGATATGTACCGGCAACACCTACACCTGCACCGAGTTCGATTAGTTTTGCTCCTTTGCAAATGGATTGTTGTATCTCTTTGAGTCTATCACAGTCATTACTGTTCGGCCATGCTAGTGTTTCGATCAGCAGTCGGCTTCCTGTCCATACCTGAGGTATATAATAGACTTGTTTGTGTTTTATCATATCAACTCATCAATGTACATTTGATCATAAGAGTTGTACGAACCTTGAATCCAGTACTTCCTGCCATCGTATAGGTTGTATCAAAAAAGTTGGGATCTACCGTATAATCTTCATCTGATAACTTGGCAGCCTCTTCTCCATTCTCTAATGCCCCCACACTAGGTTCTCTACAACTAAATGTTAGGGTATTGATCTTATCTTCATCAGGTAAGTTGCAATGAAAAACTACAGACGTCATGCCGTTGTCATCCTTCTCTAATGTTTCCGAACATTTAAACCCCTTGGACTGCTCACGCCGACGTGATTCTTCTAACATATTGTTTATGTGGAGGATCATAATTGATAGGTTCGTCGAGTCGGCATGGAATGTAGATAGTTGTTGTATCTCATAGGCAGGATTTGAATTAGCGATCGAACAGTGTTTGATACAACTTGTGTGGATGAATGAATGAAGATATGATATATGGTATACAATGTGATATTGATATCGATCTATCCCCCATAATATCCAATACATAATGTCGCCACTTGTCAAGTTTAAACATGCCTATAAATCTTACTCAACACCTGTGCTGACCAAAACATGATCTCTACAACTACTACTCTTCATCGTCATCTTCGCCTTCTTCTTCATCATCATCTTCTTCATCATCATCGTCGTCGCTCTTCTTTTTCCATCCATCACCCTCATAGTTATTCGATACAGGCTTTGTTCGAGTTCTCACAACGCCAGGGATAGGCTCTGGTCTTGTCTTGACAACTTCAGGTCGGTACGATTCCTTTGGCGGTTTGGAGACACTTGTTCGGACCTTTGTCTTCACCTCTTCTTCTTCCTCATCATCATCTTCCGCTTCAGCTTCTTCTTCTTCTTCAGACGGAGGATCTCGAGATGTTTGCTGTTCCAATACAGGCTTTGGTGGACTATTCTCTTTCCCTTCGGATACATGATGAGAGCCTTCGCCTTCTTCCTCTCCAGCTCCAACAATCTCGGCATCCATCTCTTGTGCATGTTGCTCGTATCCTTCCTCGTCATCTAAATCATCATTGAAATCGTCATCATTCTTCATTGATTGATCACTTTCAATATCAGCCTGCTTTTCCATCATTAACTTGTGCAATCTCCCCATGATATGTCCTTCCCAGACAGCAAACCCTAACTCTGACGGATGTCCTCTCGGGCTAATTAGCTCATTGTGCATATGATGCCTTCCACCTCCTTCTTCAGATGCAAAAATTGGTGTGGCATCAAAGAATGTAATACTATCATGCTTCGAACAGAATTCCTTGAGCTTATCATTGATTAAATGAACCGATGGCCATACAGGTGGCAATACCTTCTTCTTTATCATGGGTAGGAATGGAGAAAGAGGTTTCTTGGGACGGTACTTCTCGTTATCTCTGAATGCCTTGTTCTTCATACGCTTATCCTTCCTTTCCAATATCTTCTTCTTTCGTTCAAGTGCCTTTTCAAGATCTTTACCCTCCGTTGCATGCTCTTCATCATATTGTCTTTGTTTCTTTGTACGCTTCTTTTTCTTCTTCTTTGATCGTAGCATTCGAACACCCTCCTTAAACTTCTTCAATCCCTTCTCTATTTCCATATTTTCCTTTACTGCATCCTTCTCGCGCTTGAAATCTGCAACATCTGCCATTGTTGGCTGCTGCATGGACTGGTAGTCAATCATTGGTAGTAAACTGTTGATAACAATCTTTGCATCTGGTTTGCGTAGTCGAATTTCTTCTACAACCCTCAAGATACCCAGCACAACAATTTCCTCAGAGCACTGCATACGAGTAAGATCATTCATACCAAGGACAAGCCACCATACTTTTGGATTAAAGTCATATGGCATCTCATCGTGTTGAAGACGCCAAAGGACATTGGCAGTCTATTATACATGGTTGAAGATTTGATGGTTTGGACGGTATGTAATGAGATGCGATGCTCCAAATCAATATAAACAAATATATGCCACATAGCAAACTTACATTATCACCCGCAATGCCTAAAGCAACACCCTCAACAGGTCCACCCTTCTCCTTACGAAACATCCTCTCGAATACTTTACCAATATCAGGCTTACCATTAGCACCCGTTCCCTCATTACCCTTATTAATTGCCCGTACAACACGCTTACCTAACCATCGTCCATCCATTGCTTCTACAACACTCTCACCCAAGAATGCAACATCAATCGGTGGACGTGACTTTCCCGTCGATTCATCAATCGCACTTGGGTTTTCACCATAAACTGCCTTGTACATACTAACATCAGCAACATTGGCTTTATGCGCGGCATTCCAACTTTTAAATTCCGATCGTGAGTTAGGTTCGAGTGGATCCTCACATTTACATGAATCATTATCACCCTGGATACACCAATGATCAACTTTACTTAAACTTAAATCATATGCTGATGTAATGGCTGAGTAATCGGCACCCATGATACCCATCTTTTGATATGGACTGAATAGAGTATTGGATAGAAAGGCAATAAAACCAATTGACATTAATAACATTATACATTTGGATATACATGGACATTTGTAGTTGAAGAGACGGAGAGAGTTGATAATACAGTAACATGGTGTCATTATTAGAAATCCTTCACTACTATTGTTGGTATTGCCATTATCAATTTCAAGTTTTCTTGGAGACTTTGCAATGAGATCTTCAATATCGGAATCATCGACTGGTGCAGACTGTTGATTGTTTGGTATCATATGAAATGGTACGGATAAGTTATAAGTAGAAGTATTAGAAAAAGACGATCATATCACGTGAAGCACACAAATAGCATAATTTATCAATATTAGTATGAAATGGGCAGTGAGAAAAAGTCCGAGCATATTATACATTTGCATACCCAGTACATTAAAAAAAAATACACATATCCACACACGCGCGCGCGTAAACAAAAATAACATACTCATATAAAACACAAACGTACCATTAGCCGTCTGTGGCCAACTATATCTTCTTTGGTCACCATAATAATTAATCAGGGCTGTTTGATTATGAGAGTAGTATAATATAATTTGTGTAACTTTTTGTGATGCTATTTTTTATTTATCTGTTGATGTGACAATTGTATAACGCCGCCACCGTCGGTCTTCAATATGTCTATTGCTATTTAATAGTTATTGCCACTGCTTTACTTACTCTATTGTATATCCAATTGCTCTAGTGCAGGCCCTACAACCCCATTGTGAGTTGCAAACGACTTCGGCAAATCTTTTGCAAAGGATACCGTATCTTTGTCGGTCGAATGAAACGAGATGATGATTGATGTGAGATCAATCCGAAAGATTAGCTATAAACTCTGCTGGGATCTTTCAAAGAATATGGGTAGTCGTCGAATAGTACCTAATGAGAGCGATAGTGGTAGTGGTAGTGTAGTTGATGAGGAGATACCAGCAGCTACAACGATTGTCATTGCTCAAGATAATAATAATGTCAACAATGATGAGCAATCTCATGCTCCTGCTTTTCATCCGCACGGGAGATCGGTTGGGTTTACTGGAGCATCTATCATTGTTGCAGATTCTATAAGATTACCGCCAGTTGTTAGTAGGATGCCAAATACAGGTAAGTATATAATACTTATAATGAAATGCACACATCGCTTTCTAATGATTGTATATCTTTCTTGTCATTTAGCATTCGGAATACCAATGGGATTTGGTGGTCACTCGATCATGTGGGGGAATATAATGATATCAAATTTCCTTCAAGATGGCGTTGCATACTCAACTATGGATGTAATGAACACTACTTGTTGGTGGTTAACATTGATAACTGCTTCGATAATAGGTATATGCTATGTGTACAAGATATGCACATCATTCGGATTGGTAAAAGCAGAGTGGATGAGTGAGACAAGAGTACATTTCAACAACTGTCCAAATCTAATCTTTCTAATGCTACTGATTAGTCTACCGAATCATATCGATGTGAAGCCACGGAATCTTAGAATCATGTGGGGAATTGCATTTGTATATCAAACAATCATGACATACTACATATACAAAGCTTGGATGTTCAGTCCAACGAGGTAAGCACCGTGTGGAGTGGACATGTCTGATATACTTTATTCCCTACCACGATACACAATCTCATATAAACCTTGCCATCTAAGGAATATAACTGAAGCAAAACCACAGTTCCTATTGTCAACTACAGGATGGTTTCTATTAGCAACATTAGGAGAAATATGCAAATTAAGAAGAGAGTGGGGTATAGGACTATCATCCATGTGCTTTGGAGCCGGATTCCTTCTCTACATAGATTGTGTCTTCTTCATCTTTGGACGACTTCATGAAAATAGTGGGTTGAAAGGATCGCCGAGTATGTTTCTTCTCGTAGCAGCACCAGCTAATGGATATACTGTTCTTTGCAGAGATGTTACTCGGTTGGGTACTCATACTTTTGATTCTTTTGTTTGGTATTGGACCTACCTTGTTCCAAATTCCATCAGTAATGGGCGAATACTGGGCGTATGTCTTCCCTTTGGCCTCAGCTGCGACGGCTACTATCCGATATGCAAATGTGATGAACACAGCATCAACTGAAGTTTTATCAATAATAATGATATGCATCGCCATTTCTTCAGTGCTCATCGTGGTAGTAAAGATGAGTTACCATACATTATCGTGAAAAGCATCTAATACGATTGCCTAGAGGTCTCTCAATAAACTGGGGTATACATACAAAACGACGGCGTAATGATGGTTCTGATGACTAAAATTCTTCACTTATGATATTAGAGTAATACAGAAGAAAAAGCTAATGAGTAAGTCGATACAGAAGAGCACTGCAGCAGCACAGTGATGAAGGGTTGCAGCGTCATGATGACTGTCTCATAGTCGTGAAGGAATCTTAATGATGAGTTGCAAACGCATCCACTAAATAATAATAATACACTATATTCTCACTCAACAAAAGGACTTTAGGCTTGTCATCATTAAATGCATTTATTACCACGATCTTTTGATGATAATGGTCTTGTGACCACGAACGAAATGCCGCGTGGAACAGAGGATTTAAGCAATAAGCAAACTATTGACGAGGATCGAAATACATTGACTCCTCTCAGACCTCTACTGTCGCCGTAACTACCCTATATTAGAACAGATAAGAAGATTATATCATTTATCATGTGGTCTATTATTTTCAGAAGATTCTATGTCGTGGCCATGTTGCTTCACATATCACATGCATTTTCTCCCCCGAGAGGAAGCTCTCGTGTCAACTATCATAATAACTTCCACTCACAACAAATAACAGTAGCTGAACGACGACATTCTTCAATACTACTTGCTCAACAAGATAATGATAATGATAAATCGATATCTATACGTCAACGCATTAAAACAACAGGTCGTATAGTATGGGAGCGAATGGATACGATGAAATCGAGTGGATTATATGACAATGAAGATGGATTAGTACCGATGCAATCAGGATTCAAAACCAACGTAGGTCTACTAGTGGGAGCCTTCCTCTTTAAATGGTACCGTGCTCGATTCATTAACAAAATTCCGGTGTGGGATCGTCAACCTCAATGGAATATGGTTGTAACCTCCCCCGAACAGGAGAAGGAACTACATGCATACAGTTGTAAGCAGTGCGGTGCTACCATTTTTATTGCTAGACATCGTGAATGGTTCTTCAAGGGAGGGAATACCGAATGTACCAATTGTGGTGCCAAGGGTGTTGAAAACTTTGAGGAGATTCGAGAAGATATTGTTGACTCAATTGATGATGATTACTTTGACTATGAAAGCCCATTGGACTTTGTTAGTGCAGCCGAGAGACGAAGATTGGTAAAGAAGGCTGGTGGAGATGAGGAGCTGGCTAAACAAATGGCTATTGATGATGTAATGGCAAATGATAAGGATCAGGTACAAAAGAGCGAGAGCAGTGGTAATGATGATAAGCCAGTCAAGAAGAAGAAGAAGTCGTCAAAGAAAAAGAAGAGTCCAGAATCAGAAAAGAAGCAACCGGAGAAGAAGGCTGAACCTGCTGATGACTTGGATGAGCTAGACATGGATTTCTAAATGCAACAACAATATTGCTCAATTGGGAAGATACTTAACTCGCTTTAGCTTTTACAAAAGTAGTTTCTTGGTAGTCTTGTAGATATTTACTCCAATGTTTCTCACTAATGACTCCAGCACCTAAGCATTCATCTGTATCTTCTTTATAAAATACCACATACTGGCCGGGAGCTAGACCTCCATCCTTGATATCCAAGCAGACATTTCCAGTCAATCCGTCATCTTTCAATAATAAAGAACCCTTGACAATCCTTGGTCCATGTCGTATCTTCATATCTATTCTAACTTCCTTCCAATGTATATCCTCTGAGCTATCGTCTATTATCATTTCAGTTGGCGTACCACCCAATATCCATCTAACATCTTCTACCTCAAACTCGCTCCTTGCTTTAGCAAAGTCTTCTTTGTCGTATCTATTTGATACATACACTATATCTTGACTCTGATCTTTTGCTACTACATACCATGGACCTCTTGCGGTTGCCAATGGGAACATAACCTTGCCTATCCCCTTCCGTTGGCCGACAGTATGATACCACAAGCCATTATGTCTACCAATTACTTCCCCATTCAATGCGTCTACTACATCCCCTGGTCTATTTCCAAGATAGGATGATAAGAAGTCATCAAATTTGACTTTTCCCAGAAAACACAAGCCCTGTGAATCAGGTCTATTGCGGTTTGGTAATTGGAAATGAGAAGCAAGTTCTCGTACCTCACTCTTTTGATATGTACCAATTGGAAAGATGACTTTTGATAATTGCTGCTGTGTCAATGCACACAAAAAGTAAGATTGATCTTTGACAGGGTCAGGTGCTCTAAACAAGCGTTTCTTTGCTGGCATATCATGCTCAGTAACATCTTCTAGCCTTGCATAATGACCAGATGCTATATAATCAAATTCCATTCCGCTCTCTTCTATATAGTCTAGAAAACATCCAAACTTTACCCGAGAGTTGCACATTATATCTGGATTGGGTGTTCGACCACGCTGTGCTTCCTCAATAGTATACTGTACAACAGACTCTCTGTATTCCTTGCCCAAGCTGACAGTTTCTAGTGGTACATTCCCTGCATGCTCGCATACCTCTTGACATACTTGTAAGTCATCCTCCCATGGACATTCGCCTAAATGTGCTAATTCATCTTCCAACCATATTCGTAGATAAAATGCTGTTACATTATAGTTCTGACGTAGTAATAAGTGAAGTGCGACAGATGAGTCGACTCCACCTGATAGAAGCATGGCCACTGATGGCTTATTTATTGTATCATGATTGTCTATATTTGATGTTATTGTTGTTGATTCCAGTAACTGTATCACCTTTGAATTGTCTACATCGTCTTTGCAATCATTTAGCAAAGATTGAATTTGTCCTTGAACTACTCTCACCATTGATGCCATACCATCATTCCTCCCTCTACTCAATATCGATTGCAACCCTATGGATGTTGTAAGAATCTCTGGGTCTAGTTTCAGTATATCAGAAGCTGATACTACTTTTGTATTGTTAACATCGCTTCTATTACCACTAAATATATCTGCAAGAATGGCCAGCAATCCACCACTAAGTAAAGCATCGGCATTTCCATTTATATTTGCACGATAATCTTTGGGATCTTTTGATGATAGATTATCTGATATGTTTATCAAAGTAGTTTGTAAATGAACTGTTGCTATACATCCAGGAACTCTTTCCATTTGAGAAGATAGTGTTGATGCACCGTCTGATGCATTATCATTTGTACTAGATTGTGTCTGTTTAAACTTGATACCCTCTTGAACAATCTGCTTCAAAATGTCATCATTATTGATAGTATCATCAGTATTTGGTTGCAGTCGTCTTCTAACTCTTTCTATTGATTGTATCAGTGAAGATATCGAGACTTCAGCATTGTTATCATATGTTCTAGACTCTTTTGCTTCAACAAATAGTGGAGGTAGTTTACTCTCGTGTTCATTAGTACTATAGTCTTTATCAGTATTTTCTTTGCTACCTTGCAAACAAATATTATGATGTACCTTTATATAATGTTGTGCTTCATTCCAATGATTTGGTGGATGATATGGTGATGGATGTTGTAGATTGCAAGATGATGATGTAAACGCTTGTGTAAGAATGAATACCGAGCTACACGATATCAAACAAAAGAGAATATACATGATGAATATCAATATGAGTGTGCAATCGCCACTTCCGCCACCCATATATCAGCCAAGAATTATATTACCTCTTCAAAAGAGGAGGAGGAGAGGAGGCAGGAGGAGGGTGGATGGTATCCTTCCTCGAATAAATTTTGCAACCGCCGCAATAATGTTGACGACGATGATTGAGTGGTTGTTGGGGAGACAAAGATAATACAGGGGTAGTATGAGGCCGAGGGTACTATATTTTGCAGTATTTGTATTCTTCTCTTCATCGGGAGGACGGTTCTCCGCAACCTTCTTAGAACATGAGTTGCAACTAAAGCAAAATTGGTACGTCCATGCATCCTAATCTTGTGTGTTGTTATATGTTTTATCCTAATATACTACTGTACTTATGCATAGGATGATATCGACTGTGTTTGCCCTACAACTTCTAACAAGTAGTTTGACTGGATCTTATTTCGGAGGACTTGCCGACTCATGGGACGCATCATCATCAAAGGGGAAGAATGTTGGAAGATTACAACTCATGTCATATGGATTATTATTTAGCACCGTTGCAATATTATTGCATAGTCTTGGAGGATTATATCCAAAAAGTGATGACGATGAATCTCTTCCGACACCTTTACTGGCATATCATTTGATACTCCGCGTATTCTATAGTCTGGGTACTAAAGCAATCTCGCCGGCTTTGGATGGATTAACTTTGGTACAATTAGAAGAAGAGGGCGTTGACAAACAAAACTACGGAAAAGAACGATTATACGGTGCCGTCTCATGGGGAATTACACATATCATCATCGGATTTATTATAGATATCTTTGACTCGTACAAGGCTATATACTTTACAACCTTACTGTCGTGTATTGGTTGTATTGTGACATTCATAGTATATGCAAAATCAATGTTGTCAATCAAATATGATGTAGTGGCTGTAGCTAGTAACACAGAGACATCTACAACAACATCAGAAACAACAAAACAAAAGAGAAAGTACAAAAGCAAAACAAGCTTTGAGGTTAGTGAACCCGATTTTGAGAATGATACGGCAACAACAGACAATGATACCGATGCAATAGAGCGTCTCAGTTTTACAGATCTCATATCAATTCTATTTCAAAAGTCCCCGATCATCAACATATCTTTCATAATCGCCCTCTTCTCGTTATTCATTGGGATGTCTGTAGTTGAACAGTTGATATTTCTATACTTTGAATTTCTCGGTGGCACGGCTCTTATGTTTGGTATCACAGTTGTTGTAACTGTATTGTTCGAGATTCCTTTATTCTTCTTTGCACCAAATGTTCTTAAGTATTTGGGCACACAACGGACGTTCCAGTTTGCCTGCCTGGCTTATATTATTCGAGTGATTGGGTACTCCTTTATACCGCAAAGTCGTCCATATTTAGTGCTCTTTCTTGAGCCTTTGCACGGCGTGACAATTGCATTCAGCAATACAGCAAGTGTAGACTTTGTAGATTCAATCGTTCCCAAAGGCTATGAATCAAGTGGGCAGGGTTTCATGTCTATGATTAGAAGTACGGGGATGCTTACAGGTATCTTCATAGCAGGTTTCCTCGAAGGAAGAACTCTTTATAGAGTACTGGCGGCAATAGTCACAGTCGGTAGCATAATCTTGGGACTAGGAAACTATATCTCCACAAGTCCTGGGCGACAACATCAAGTGATAAGAGAAGAAGATGATACATCCACAATACAGCAAACACGACAAGATGACAAAGGTACAACACATATAGTTGAAATGATATAGCATAAATTTAAGACTGACTGAGACAGTGAGGTCTTACTTCTCTATTTACATTATCTATTGATTACAACAGGTGGCAACATATAGACCATATAAACATAAACTTCATCTCACTTTTCAATAGCTGGGCCCAGACAGACCGCAAAAAGTAAGATTGACAAAGATAAAAAGAAATCCATACAGAGGTGGGAGGCATTTCTTTATATCTCCCCAAAGTCCGCAAAAGGGTCACTGGCTTCGTCCCCTGTCAACTTGCTTCCAGGTACAAATCCATTCTGCTGAGGTCTTGGAGGGGTCCTTCTAGTTCCTCTTGACGACGAATTCTTTTGTCTCTGCTGTGCAAGGAGGGCAGATGAGTAAACCGGAGCAGTATCATGGGGATGATGTCCCGAGACAAGCGAGGATGTTGCTGATTTGTTAGACTAACAATGAAGGAAAGGATAAGGTTAGTAAAAGGAATCTCCATAAATATGCTACAAGTCAAGGAAGTTCAAGATATACCCATACTCACACTGCCAGTACCGTCACTACGACTTCGTGATCTGCTCAACTCCCGCAATCGACGTGCCCGTTCCTCAATACCCATACGTTGACTAGGTCTAGTTTGACGTTGTCGTCCTTCCGTAGTAGCAACCTGATCTTGATCAACCCAATACATTGCCTCATGACGTTTATATTCCTCGAATGAATCTTCTGTATTGTTAGTTTGATTTGTACGTGTGGAGGTCACGCGGTTTAATTGTGGTGCTGGTTCAATTGTATTGAGCTTGTTGTTAACATCTTCAGGTGTAGCTTGGTAGAATGGTTCACCAAATACTACCTCTGTATCCTTCTCATCAACTTCTTTTACTGCCATGAGAGTTGTATGATTATTATTTAATACTGAATTATCATGTGATGTATACTTAATTTCATCACTCGCAGAGATAATTTGACTAAAATCTTGTGGATTAAGCCGAACAATATGTTTCTTATCCTTCACTTGACGTCGTCTTTCCATCTCCTCAAGTGTGTGTGATGAGATTGCGGATATCCCGTCATCGAAATCAATTAATGGTGTTGCTTCGGCAGTTCCAGAAGTTGCAGCAGACTCTAATGAAGTGTTCAAGGCAGCAGCAGTTTGTTCATTTGGTGAGATTGGACGTGCGGTATCTGCTAAACTTTCTCCTGGAAAGCCTGCCCGTAATTGATGCTGTGCACCTAGTTGACGTAATTTCTGTCTAGACTTTGCCTCGCGTTGTGCACGTGGTGTATTGGAGTTTCGGGTAGGACTATTATTTGATACGCTTGAGACATTCAAGTCTCCTTGAGTTTGAGTAGCTGGAGGCAATACGCCTGATATTAATGATGCACCCACTTGTGACCCTGACACTTCAAATGGTACTGAGGCACCCCATGCCGGAGGAGGAGGTGTTACAGCCTGTGATGTACCGAAGCCTCTACTTCGAGGTGGTGTTTTATTACTATTATTACCATCCATACCATAAATTTCATCACGTGGTATACCCCCCACTTCACCGCCCATTTGTCCTGCACACGGAGCGAACATGACTTTCACTAATGTATCCCAACCATCTTTAATACCCGAGCGTGTTTCAGGCTTGTTTAGTGTTGACATAACATCTGATAGTTTATCACGTGTTACCGATGCTAAATTATTTGTTGTTGATCGTGTTGAAGAGGTGCTCCTATCTCGATCGGCAGAGATTTCATATGGTGCCATATTTTTTATTTATTATTGTATATTGTTAATAATAACGTCCCCTATGCACAGATATTATTGATGGTACACCCTACAATCAACTTTATTTCGTTACCAAGTATCGAAATAGATATGATTTTTATGTATTGTACTGTATTGTATGTTTGTTTCTCAACAAAAGAGCTGATTGTATGCCAAGGAGTTACTAACAAATACTGAATAAACTATGCCAACCTATGAGATAGAGAGCAATGCCAACCAATAAGAATCCAACACACTCTGTTAAATTTCGGCCAACTGTGTAGTCAAACTTGTACCTCTCCTACTGTATTGGCCATTATCGTGTTGTAAATCAGTTGCCTGTCGTTGCTGCTGCCGTCTCAAAAAAAAAAGACTGACCGGTATCCTTGTATAGAATCTGTATTCTTTATGTTTCGGCCTTAGATGGAGTATAGCTCTTAGACTTTATTGGACTAATTTCTCTTTGAGGTTACTCCGTAGTATGATGAGTGCAATCTACTGTGTCTTAAAATTGGATCAGTTCAAATCTGTTTACAAGACAGACTGAGGATACCATTATCGCTCTGGCTGTGATTGCGTCTTTCGAACAATAATCAGAACTTCATGCCATAGCTTGACACAGCATTGCAATAGGTTGGCTCCGTACTTCTATTGCATAGGTTAACTCCGTGCTTTTAATTTGCAATAGACAATAAATAAATACAAACAATAAATATAGAGCAACATGACAGAAACAACAATCGTCTCCCATACATTAGGAGGTGAAGAAGTATCATCAGCACCAGTGGCCAAACAACAACAACTACCCAACGCCACCTCCGACACTATCGATACAACTACTAAAGCTTCATCCAAAACAAGATATGATCAATTACCATTATTAGAGGATATGCGTTATGATAACTATCTCGAGGATAAAGCAGTTGCTGCTGCCGAGAAGGCAGAGAAGGAAGTAGAAACTAGAGAGGAGGCACCCCCACCAGTTGATGAGGTAGAGGTTGAACAACTAGAGCAAAAAACATCATTGGGGAGTAAGATGAAGAACTTATTCAATGGTAATAGTAAGAAGGATACAGCTACCAATACTGTTGCAGTAGTTAACAATGTCGGTGGTGATATTGCTTCGGAAGAAGTACCCGAGGAAAGTTGGGCGGAGCGTATTAGTCAATGCCATATTGACATGCCATGTGGCAAGTTAGAAATTGCTTTAGATAAGGATACATACTCGGCTGCTCCAACTGAGAATGAGGAGAAACCTGTCGTACCTTTACAAATTGAGCCAGATGGTAGTGTTGAGGCTGCTGCTGCTGAGTCTGCTGCCGAACCATGGTCTACAAAAGTTTCAAATGTAATGGTATCTCTTGGATTAAAAGCAAAGAAGAATCAAATGCTAATGACTGATTATTATAAGGTTACTGCGAAGGTGCATCCTAAAGAGGAAGACGTACCGAAGAAAGATAGTGAAGAGAAGAAGTCTGTTAAACCAAAGAAGACACAAAAGCTCATTACCGACTATGATCCAACTAAATCAGCTGATGTAGCAACAAAGGAAGTTGCCCCTGTAGTAGTCAGGGTGGGCACCGAGGAAGAACTGGGCGCATTCGAGAAGGATGTTAAACATAAGAAAGATGCAGATGAACCATCACTATGGAACAAAATGGGATGGAAAGTATTAGATGCAGTAGAAGGACTTATGCAGAAGTTCAAGACATTTAAGACGGAACATTGCTCAGAAGTGCCAAAGATTCCACCATCGCTCACTATGTGCATGGTACCAGACAACAATACAGATGAGGTTGAAGCAGACCGTATTGAGGCCGAGAATGATGATTATCAAACCAAGCTGACGTTGTTTGGTTTTACAATTTGTTCCTGTGGACCAGGCATGGGTGATCCAGTAGACGATATTGGAGTAGAGAAGGTAAACGAGAGTCATCTCAATGCTCCCGTGCCAATGTACACAAGAACTCCTACCGAGAAGCTTCCGTGGTAGACAGTTTGTAGTTGAGGTATATAGATTGATAGAGGTGTTGTGTCTAATCAGCTAAAGATTTAAAGCTGAATGTGGAGTAGATTCATGTTTTGTGGATAAATAAGTAGAGAAAGGTTGTAAGAATAGTGCAAATAGTAATGATTGTCGTGTTATGTATATTGTTATTGTTTATGAACAAGTTCGAATAGGTCATGAGATATGACATCAGTTGATGTAGTATCTTGACAATATAAAAACGATGCTGCACTCTCTGCCAATTGATCATGTATTTGAATGGGGTCAGCTGGTCCACATGCTGGTATTATCAAAGAAAGTGACCTCATGATGATTCTAGGAGCCCATAGTGGCGCATCAACAAAGTTGCCATGAAAACAGCCTTTGATGTGTATTGTTGAGTCACCATATCTTACTTTTGCTTTATTGTATTCATCTGATACATAACTGATTGTTGGTATTCTGCTTTTTGCACCGTTAGGCGGCAACATACCATATCCCATGCCGAGAGCAGGATCATGTAATATGAGTCCTTTGATGTTTAGACTTTCGCTAGCTCCATTGCCCGCTAACACAGCTGAGGGGGCGCCGTAACTATGCCCGCCTAGCATCGTTGTTCCGATAGTTGTATTGAATTGCTTCTGTATTATATCTGGTAATGTCTCAGCAGCTTCAAGCAACTCTGACGCTCTTCTCGTTAGTTGTTGTCTTCCTGTCATAAAGTACTCATTGAAGAGTCGTTCGTATCCATCTTCTAGTACTGTTGAAGAAGCTGTTCCGTCAGTGTGCTCTATTGCAGCAACTATCATTCCTTTACTTGCCATTGTTCTAAACAAGTATGTTGCCATATCCATGTTACCTCCGTAACCGTGGCTGTATATCATCAGAGGTAAATTGTGAACCTGTATTGGTGCATCTTTTATGCATCCGCTACTTGCATCTGCCAAGTGTTCTAATAGGAAAGATAAACCAATCTGTCTAAAGCCAACCATGCCTGCCATACCTTTTGTTGTCTGTTTTCCATCAGTAGTGTACGGAGCATAAGAATATGTTGTATCTGTTGTGTTTGTTGGATAGAATAGTCTAAGTCTACAACCAGATGGCAGTCTCATCACTTTACTTCCTACTTGTGTATCTTCGTTGATAGTGCCCATACGAGGTTGATTAATAACTGATGCTTTAGCACCTACTCGAAACATCGAATAGAATGCAGCAGGATAGGTGATTGTATTTGGTATCGATGATGCATGATCTAATATTGGTGAAAGTAATGTTGTTGTTGCAAAAGCATTGCAATTTTTAATACTCATAATGATAAGTAAACTACTGACGGCCAACGCTGACAGCTTCTGGATAATATACATGATATATATAGCAATAATAAAGAGGACTATAATATGAATGGTACATATCGATGAGTCATTGTTTTGTTTTGATCCTTTTATGACAGCCCCAAAGAGGAGTTTTCAAAACATGAAAACCATAGATTTGGATTGTATTAGCCTGTATATATTAGCGCCACCCTGCTTCCATTCATATCAATTCTCTGTTATCCACACTCTATTCTAGTATATTGTGGCATTGGCTGGTGCAGGCGTCTGAATATTTGTATGATATTGATTATTTACATAAAAATTATATTCTAAAATTTGATGTGTATTAGACTAATTATTAGTATTACTGAAGTACCTGACGATAATACAACAAAGGCAAACGATAGAATCAACAAATTGGCAGCATTATCCTTCTTATTGGGTTCATTACTTTTCACAGTTGGCGGTATTGGATATTGTGTAAAATCATTCAATTGGCATAGTTTACTGTATACAATTGGATCTTTACTGTTTGCTATCGGGAGTGCTCTTATGCTTTTGTGAGGAATTATAATACAACACAATGTCCAACGATTTTGCATCACTGTTATCAGTATTTCGCGATGCTACATCCACATCAACAACATCATCTGGTGCAGCAGGAAGTTCTAAGAGAGATACCAACAACAAAACATCTAATGCATCTGCTACTCCTCAAAAGAAACCAGCAACGTCATTAAAATCCAAGGATATAGATCCTACTAGTACCAAAGATCCATCATTCTCAGCGCCGCAACTCAAGGAACGAATAGAGCGTATACTCCGTATTCAACAAATTCGTCAATCGACAAAAGTTGATGATAAGTGCTCAACTGATAATAACAATACGAAAAAGAAGTCATTGCATATTGCAATATGTGCTACAATTGTGGATGAATTTCCACACGAGGCATTGTGGAGAAAATGGATGGATGAAACTGGTGGTGAATTCATCTTGGACGATGGTAATGTCAGTGGTAGTAGTGAAATTGATGCTAAAAGTGCATTGAAATCAAACAGTAGTAATATCATGACTACCGCTGAAATGTATGTACACGCCAAGAATCCAGAACGAGTGAAATCGGAGTGGCTTCGGTGAGTTGTATAAAGATTGTGTGAATGCAAAGGAAATGAATATGTATTCTCTCTAATTGTCATTATCTCTGCAGATCAAAAACAATACCAACAACACATCGACCAAATTGGAACGATGTACGAATTGTACGAGCCATACTCTCTTTACTTGAGGCAGCACTAAGTGATGAAAAGACTACACATATATTACTTTGTACTGAATCATGTATACCAAATGCAACACTATTAGAGGTTGGTAGGAGTGTATTACTTGATGAGGTATGTAACTGGGAGGAGAGAAAGAATGATGATGATAAGAAGCAAATTGGAGATGAATCTCATCAAAAGCACATTAGTAGTAAAAGATTGAATTGGGACCGTAGCTATATTGATTGCTATGATAGGAAAAGCAGTCGATGTACAAGATTTGATGAGCGTGAGTTTATTACATTTAAGATGATTGTATTTTGCATAACATGTTTGCTCATCCAACTAATATCGGTTATAACAGATAACTGTTGGGATATCCTAAGGAATAGTGTGCCTGCAGAAACTATATACAAAGCGTTACCTGGGTGGTGCTTTTTAAGTCGAAAGCACGCACAAAGCATACTCAATCTTCCATCACAACTTGGTGGTATGAATCTATGGCCAGCTTTTGAACGTGTTTGGGCACCAGAGGAAGTTTTCATACCAACTGCTTTGGCAATATGTGGACACATGAATAATAATGAAGTGTCAAGGAGAGCACTGACACACTCTCAATGGGATGAGCGTGCAGCGAATCATAAAGATAGGGCGCATCCTCTTACATATGATGGTTACTTTGATGATAAACTTGTATCAAGAGTACGACGTGATGGTTGTCTGTTCATGAGAAAGTTAAAGCTGCCATTGGATGTATCTACTTGGGACCAAATAATTGTGCAGAAGAGAAGGGGGCACACTGCAGGATATAGTCAAGATCTTGGAAGAGGAAGAGGTGATATGCAGGGAAGAGGAAGAGGTCGCGATGATGATAGGCGTAGACATCATAGTCAAAATGAACGACATGGTGGTCAATCTAGGACCTATGACTCAAGAAAAAGACAAAACAACGATTATCAACACCGAAAAAGAGAACAAAGTGATTATTCAAGTTATGATGGAGGTAGAAAACAGCAGAGGCGGTGGTAGAATAAAAATAACATTACATTATTGTGATCATACTTTGTCTAAATCAGATAATGTTTGTCAACAAAGTGGAGGTATAACAGCTTGTAAATGATGAAATAGTACATAATTGATATTAACTAGATACATACAAGTAATGCACACAATGGTCTAGAAATGTCGATGGTCATAGAAGTCAGCCTTGTTGGGGTGCAGGAGGTGATCAACGGTTATCGCAGTTGTCTATTGGTACCAAAGGGTCTCTATTGTTTGTAAAGGTAGCGTAGGCCCACTGTCAATGGAGTACAGCAATCATTATAGTCACATGTGGGCAGGTTTCATGCCTCAGATCAGAGAAAAATCTTGATTTTCTGCTGTTGGTCAGGCAATGTTTGGCCATCAAGTGGGGGTATGGCATCATGTAGGTGCTGCAATAGTGGTTGTTTGGTATTGTATGGGTGTATAACAAGTTGATGAACACTCCAAGCATGATTGTAAGTCCATCCATCATACTTTTACAGCCACTTGTTGGCAGGTTTCATGCCTCAGATCTGGATTTTCTGCTGTTGGTCAGGCAATGTTTGGCCATCAAGTGGGGGTATGGCATCATGTAGGTGCTGCAATAGTGGTTGTTTGGCATTGTATGGGTGTATAACAAGTTGATGAACACTCCAAGCATGATTATAAGTCCATCCATCATACTTTTACAGCCACTTGTTGGCAGGTTTCATGCCTCAGATCAGAGAAAAATCTTGATTTTCTGACGTTGGTCAGGCAATGTTTGGCCATCAAGTGGGGGTATGGCATCATGTATGTGCTGCAATAGTGGTTGTTTGGTATTGTATGGGTGTATAACAAGTTGATGAACATTCTAAGTATGATTGTAAGTCCCTCTACTACACTTTTACAGCCACTTGTTGGCAGGTTTCATGCCTCAGATCTTGATTTTCTGCTGTTGGTCAGGCAATGTTTGGCCATCAAGTGGGGGTATGGCATCATGTAGGTGCTGCAATAGTGGTTGTTTGGCATTGTATGGGTGTATAACAAGTTGATGAACACTCCAAG
>Ga0214479_100296_pt1 | contig 31795 bp, 26 predicted proteins | sample M1_20Mar14CPVII9_5_FD_165054 | JGI IMG/M metagenome (GOLD analysis project Ga0214479, IMG submission 165054) | Marine eukaryotic communities from Monterey Bay, California, United States - M1_20Mar14CPVII9sort6BwellE14 | ecosystem: Environmental > Aquatic > Marine > Unclassified | place: USA...
CAAGGTAGTGAACAAACAACACAAAACAATCGGTCGTATCAGTAGAGATCATGCCAAGGTATTATCCAAATCAATCGATAGTATTAGAGCTAAATTACAAGACAAAGGACAACGATTGGTAGTAGTTGGTATTATTATGAATGAGGGGAATGGATATGAACAATCGGTACAAGTAAGTTATGAAAAAGTTACCTTGGTGAATGAAGATAATGGTGGTGGAGGAAAGATCTCTGCCAAGGAAAGGTATGTAGCAAAATATGATAAAGGAAAGTCCGACAAGGCAACTCAGGCATCAAAAGCAATTGCTGGAATGAGATGGTAAACAGATGATGACACATGATTGGGGTGTTATGATTACAAGAGTAGAGTTTGGAATACGTAGTAGTTATGATTATTTGGGTATTGTTAGTCGATCAAAGTAGGCAATACATGTTTGAATCAAATCTATCTAAGTCTATTTCTATATTGCTTTACGGTTCCACGCATACAAATCTTTACAAATTACAGCTCATTCATCATCCAATTCAATCCCCTGCTAAGATTCTGAAGGGTTGTATCATCTGCTCCTTTTGAAATGAGGTACTCTCCAAGATCACTATCTCCTCAGGGGAGCCAACCCTGAATCATCTGCTCCTTTTGAGATGGGAAACCATAGCTAAAAGCAAAGTGTAACGAGCTTCCTTGGTCCTCCTAAGTCTCTTTCTCCAATTGAACAAGGTCAATCGCTAGCTTGTCGAATGAGGTATTCGTCAGTAAACTTTTCCATTGTAGTGGTACGTAAATACCTGAGTTAAGTACCCTTTATTTTTCTTGTCATTGGCACCTCATCACTTGACAATTTGTAATACTGCCCTTCATTTATTAAGGTGAGTTGGGGTGCAGCAGCGCAGCGTTGTGTGTATGTTGGTATATTCTCACTTTCTTCACCCTGCATTATTGATTAATATCCCGATGTTTATTTCTCTTTTATTCTCAGAAACCACTGCTAAGATGACGGGTAAAAAAGGAATGTCACGAATGCCTGGCATGCTAAATATTAAACAGAGGGGACATAGACCCAAAGCTGCAGCAAACGGGACGAAAGATTGTGCCGTATCTCAGATAATTAATGTAAATGTTCCACGTGATAAATTCATGCTTTGTCTTGGAGGATTTCTACTTGTTGCGGTGTGCTTGGCTAGCTACGGCATTGTGTTAGCTTCTCGGATGGAAATGAATAGTCCAATCGACGTTAAAAATGCTGATCAACGAATTATAAAAGGTGACACATTCTAAATGTTGGACTGGATGTTTGGTTTGATTAGTAGATATTATTATCAAGGGTGAAGGGCCGGAGGAGGAAGGCTGCCCTCGCATCATTAAATGTTTCATTAAAGTTATTAGAAAGAAGACTATACGAATATTAAACCATTGGGATTGCTGCCGACGCCGCCGCCACGTTTGTTAAACATGTTCTCACATTTGTTGCAAGCTTTTCATCCTCAGATTCAACAGTGACCTTTGCCGTACCATCAAGACCTTCCTCGAACTCTACTGTTGCGGTACAAACAAGGGCACCATCATTATCATCCGCAGCGGCGCCTTCTCCTTCCTTCTTGACATTGTTATTGGCATCAATCTTGATTTCGAATGTTCCCTTGTTTGCCTCGTACATTGCCTCAACCGATAAGAATTGATCGGATAATGCCTGGTGTACTGCACGAAGATATTCCTCCGTCGTCACCTTTGAATCATCAGCCCCTTCGTCTTCCTTAAGTTTCTTCTGCCTGTGATTACATGGTCTTGATGTTAATCTGATGGATGCGGCGCTGCTCTGAGCATGCATGATGAGGGCTACTACCGAGTCGGCAATAACATCCCCAACAGCACTGCAATCCCATTCCACTGTTGCTACGCCTTTGGTCTTGCCGGCAATTACAGCCACCTGTCCCCCGTGCATACTAAATGTCACTACTCCCTCATCACCGTCACCATCATTTGATTCATCAATACCCCTAAACATTTCATTCAAGAAAAGTCTCAATGTATCAATCTTCCCCACAAATGGCACGTGTAATCTCGACGAAACAGACCCAACGCGTAGTGGAGTATATGTTGATAAATCTTCCGGTGCTACAATCTTGGATGAGTTCTGTTGTGTCACCAGTATTCCCCTTACAGCCTCACCCTCCCGTGGTTCAACTGCTTCCTTATCCTTCTTGCCCTGATCTTCTTCTCCCGTGATTTCCATATCAGCATCATCGGCATCAGTGGGTGTTGGTGCCTCGGCTAGTTTGCCCATAACCTTGGCAGATCGACGACGTGTAAAGATTAGCTTTACCTCCACTTCATTAGGAGGCATTGCAATGGTCGGTCGTTTGTTCTGTGTATGTTGTGTAGAGTGGAGGTGGTGACGGAAATGTGAGCATATGATATGAGCATTGACCTACGCCTTCCCTAATCATACCAAAACAAATCCAAACTTACCTCTGGTAACTTATTATAATGCATCATCAAGGCACCCTTTAGCCGACCCATCTCCTCCTTAGCACCATGTACCAATATAATATTCCGTGGATTAACACTTGTTATAAAATCACGATTTTGTACAAAATCAACATGTGCCGAGAAACTAACATAATCAACTAAACAATTCAATGGTTGTCTCCTACCCTCCAATGTTACCACCTCTTTTGGTTGACTCATAATCTCTTTTGCCAAGGTATGTTCCACTGCATATCCAGCAATTAACACACCATTCTTGGGGTCAGTAGCCCATCGATCGAATAATTGACGACTAACTCCACTTTGTAACATACCAGGACTTGCAAATACAACACTTGGTCCACGATCATCAAAGTTATTAACATCAATACTTTTCAAATTACGTATATGACTGAATGAGAATGGATTGCCCAAATCCATTTGTGATCGAATACGTGCATTCATCATATTGGCATATGTCTGATAGACACGTAATGCTCTTGATGCCATTTTACTTGCATAATAAATTGGTATGGATTGTAAATGTTTATGTTCTGACCAATATTCATCCAATACTAGTAATAGTTCTTGTGCACGTCCTAATGCGAATACGGGTATTAAACATCTGCCGCCTCCGGTTACTATACGTTCAATTGTTCCTGTGAAACGTGCCTCCCTCTCTGCTCTTGAGGCATGCACCTGTACACCATAGGTACTCTCAACAATTAACACATCAGGACTAGCATGGTATTTAGGCAATTCGGCTGCCATTAAATGTCGATCTTCCTCCATACTATAATCACCTGTGTACAATACACTCCGTCCACCCAATTCAATAAAAAACATTGCCGCACCTAAGACATGTCCTGCATTTAATGCATGAAACTTTAATCCACTGGGTAAGTTTAGATCAATTGTTTGATGATAATCGATTAGTTCAATCTTGTCTACACAATTTTGTAATTCTTGTTCAGTGTATAATACATCATCGGGATTCACTCCACCACCTTGTCCGGCATGTTTCATTGTCATTAAACGTAAATAATCACCAAGTAATAATCGTATCACGGCCTTGGTAGGGTGTGTCATGAATATCCGTCCTTTAAATCCGGTCCGTTCCGTAAAGTATGGTAAACTGGCCGCATGGTCTAAATGAAAGTGTGTAATTAGTAATACGTCGACTGATTCTGGATCAACATTATCAAAGAATGGTAGGCCCGCCATACCGTCGTAGCCGGGGTGGATACCACAATCTAGTAAGACTGTGGTGGAACGGAATGTTAGGAGGTGACATGATCGTCCTACTTCTTGACCTGAACCCAGTGGGCTGTATTATATTTTATATTATTCGTATATTATATGTTATATGAAGTTGAAAAGTAGATAAAGGTGGTTAAAGGTTAGTTTTTTGATGGACATAAGATGTGAGTGTTTTTTGCAATTGCAATTACCGCGGCGCGGTAGATGACAAGATCATAATGTACTCACGTTATAGCCATTATATCCTCACTCATGATCCTCCTGTTGTTGTTGTTGTTTTATATTTGATGTAGGTATTATGATCTCTCTCTCTCTATGGTAGAGAGTTTAGTTTTAGTTTTAGTTTAGAAGAATTTAAGAATTGATGGTGAAGTTTAAAATAGAAACTTCTAGCTATATCGGGGAATTTGTAATAGAAACTTCTCTAGCAAGAAAGCTCGTAAGGAGGGCATGCTATTTCTGTTGGTTTTTTTTGTTTGTTTCGACATGCTCCTGTTCGCTAGTAGTAAGGAAGGGTATTAGCGGCAGTTTGTAAGAGTTTGTAGCAGTCTCGAACTATAATTGCAGATCATCCACTTCATTCATATCAATTTAACTTCTCATTCTCAAGTACAAGTTCAAAAGAAGACCGTTGCCGCTGCCGACAGCACTCAGTCGATCGAAACACCGAGGACCAAGACCGAGAGACACCAATTACTCAACTATGAAGCTTCAATCCTTTGACAAGGAGTACACAGATATTGTCAACCATGATATCACAAGCTATTCGTCCACTACTACAAGGCAATCAATATCAGCAAGTACAGACTACACACCCTTCCGCTCCTTGCAATTGCATTTGACCAACGATAACATCAACATCGATGATACACTACTGTTTCAATCCTTTGATAACTCCGGTATTGCCGCCATCGATGTGGCTGATGATAGCGGTAACAATCCATTATATAAAGAACAATCATCTTCGGCTTCAACAGGTTCACAACCACAACGTATCCTAGCTGGTATACGTAAGTTAGTATCAGTAGTAACAGCATGCTCATCATCGTGCTCATGTCCCCTAGATGATGATGATACAATACTAATTCATGAAGGTACTATAATCGAGTACCCTGCAAAGAAATCATCACAAAGAAATCAATCAATAGATGACAATATCACGGATATAACGTCTGTTACTGGTATTGGATACGGATATCAGAGGAATAAGTATTGGTTGAATGAGTATGGCATACACGACGTATCATATTAGTCACAATAGTCTAGTACACAGAGATTGAAGATAACAATAGCAAAGAACAGTAGTAGTAGTAATTTCCATGAGTTGTGTTTAGTGCAGTGTGAGGAAATTGTATCCAAGTAAGAGAAATGAAGAGAAGTGTATAGAAATAGAAGTTTAGTCGTAGTAGCTAGCTAGTAGGAAATAATCGTAAATAGGCTTTGTGTTTAATGTCAAACATTGTAAAGACTGTGCAATATATTCCTTTCCACTTAGTATCGCGTTATATTATGCTCACGGAGGGGCAGATAGAAGCATACTACATAGAGACCCTCATACAACTGCAGAGAACATGGATCATTCTCCCTATCTACATGCTTTTGATCTTTCGTTTCTTATCCCTTCCTCCTGTACCACCACCGCCGATACCACTGGCCTCTGCCGCTTCTGTCAAATCATCACTCCATGGTCCTCGTCCTCGATCCTGTACCTTCTCCTTGACATATGCATCAAGTTTATAAAATGTTTCAGCGGGGATTGCATCAACATCTATCTCAATTTGACACCCACCATCAAAGTCATCCCAACCATATCGATGTCTTTTCACCATATTTGGCGCATCTAAACGTAATTCATCATGTGTTGGATCTTCCAATGCCTCGGGACATGACATATCAATAGTTTGTAAGACATGTCCTAATTCCATACCCGATAGACGTTGTAATCTAGCAGCAAATCGGGTACGAACATCCAAGGGAATGATACCCAATGCTTCATAATTCACTACACTCTTATCTGGAGAGTTATTATCCTCGGCAGTATTATTATTATTGGGTGTTTTGCGTCCCGAGGATGTAAAGCTATTTGATCTTGATTTCTTTCCAGACGACCTACTACTTGATCGCTGCTGTGTATTTGACGACGATGAACCACTACTAATACCACTAATAACATCCTCACCAAACTCATCAATTAACTTTTGATACCGTTCCTCAAATCGCTTATTATAGGAATCTGCTAATTTGTAAAAGTCGGATCCGTCGGCATTATATGTCATACAATTCTTCCATACTAAACGAACATCGGAGGCAGCATCGGATGCTGAATTGTATTTACCCTTTTCTAATTTCTTTTTAATGGTTCCTAAATCCATCATCTTTGCTATAATCTTTGGATAATCGTACAGCTGTTTTGTTGTGGGTGTTTTTGTATTTGATGGTCAGTTTATGAGAGTAGGTATAGATAAGATTTGCAATAGATATACGGCCGAATATTGTGAGATTTATAATAAGATAAAACAACCCATACAATGTATACTACTCACCTCAAGACCCTTCCAATCAACAGGCTCACGGAATGGTACACAATCAGCACGTGCCATTAAATTGTTCACAATCTTGTTCATTTTTTTGAGTGATTGTGTTATTTCTTCCTGTGCAATAACGACATCATCATCTGCTGCCGCATCATCGGGTAGAAATTCCTCTTCTTCTGATCCGCTCATACTTATTAAAGATGTTTAATTGTATATTTCAGCATTAAAGGAACTATCAAGTAGCCACTACAATCATACCTAGGTAGACCGAACTAAACTCAGCCGTTTGAGCTCATGGGAATAATATCGGTATCTTCCCCTTTGTTGTCCTCTTTCAAGAGTGTTGGCGTCCTATATGTTGTCTTGGATAATCGTGCAATGGTTCCACGGAAGAGCAAGAGTAGAAGAGATTTATCAGAGCCAAATAGTTGTTGGCTGGTGACAGTCTATGGTTCGTCATGAAAAGAGAAATATATTTTTTACAATAAAAAAATCTTATGCACCAACTTAGGTAGTTGCAATAGAAAGGGAGTATTAGTTGGGCTCTGCAGGTGCCGGTGTTGATAATATGACCAAGGATATATCACCAGAAGAAGACGTAGAAGATGGTGTTGGTGGCAGTAAGCATGATGATGAACCTCGATGCACTTCTACTTTTGCTCAGCGACACAAGAAGAAGTTCATCTCTATTGCGGCAATATCATTTGTAGCGGTAGTTTTAGTTGCAATTGCTGTGTCTACAAGGATATATTCAAATGATAAAGATCAAGACGATGTGAATATACAAATCATGGGCTCATCTGCTGCAATGGATGTAAATTATCAAGCTATACTTAGCTCAACTCGTCAAACATCTAACAATAAATGTCAACAAAATGAAGGATTATGGAACCTAATTCTAACAACTGATAATTATCCATACGAAACAAGCTGGGCATTACATGATAGTGATAATAATAATAATATATTAGCCTTTGGTCCTCCACAGGGTAGGAAATATGAAAAACAAACACGATATATTGGTACATTGTGCATACCCCATGGAAAGTATTACATGAGATGGTATGATCTAATGGGTGATGGAATATGTTGCAAATATGGTCAAGGTGATTGGACAATGAAACTTGATGGAAGGGTCATATTTACTGGATTTGAGTATTCAAGTAACTTTGGTACACAAAAGGATTTCCAATTTGATAACAAATCGTCAGGAAAGATTACAATTACTAATGAGATTGGAACTTTCTTAATAATGCCTCGTCCTAATGATCCTGTCATGTGTATTGAATTGAAAGATGGTTTTACAAACATACCACCTAATCAAGAACGATTGATAGATCAGCCTTACTATGGAAATGAAGTCCGTAGAGGAGAGGGGGCTATATTCGAATTACATAACCTTCCTTTGGACTTTGATTATGATAAACTTGGACTCATTTCGGGTGTATCACAAATTAGTTTACCTACGGGTAGTGATGCCTTCTTATTTGGTGGGATCATTGATATGAAAGGCAAGACTCCATTAGTTATTTCTACAGACAATAGGCTACAGAATAGCAATGTAGGCGAGAAGACTGTACTTGGTATTCGAGTTGTTGCATCCGATGCTATTACGACAGCCGATGAAAAGACACTCTATAATAGCCTCTTTAGCAATGAAGTTGGTACTCTCAGCCTTGCTTCACAAATGAAAGCATGTAGTTTCGGTAAGATGACCCTTGTTCCATTTCGTACACAAGGTATACAAGGAGTCTATACAATCGATCTTCCATCGGTTAGTACTACACAAGGAGATGCCTACATGAGAAACTCAATCACTGCCGCACTTTCATCGGACATACTTAATGCTGATTTCATAATCTACTGTCTACCCCCTAGTACATATGTTGCGGCTAGACCAGGAGAGGGAATTGCATATGCCTATATCAATCATTGGTTGTCAGTCTTTGATGATGAGTGGTGCCACTCGTCTTCTCTTTTGATGCATGAGATTGGGCATAACTTGAACCTCGGCCATTCCAATCAAGGTGGTCAACCGTATGAAGATGAATCAGGGATTATGGGGGTGTCCTATCCCAACAGAAACGGACCACGGACGTGCTTCAATGCCGCAAAGTCATGGCAATTGGGCTGGTATAAAGACAAGGGTATAACAATCAACTCTAGCGGATCAACACCATGCTTTGATGGTATTTTACATGGAGTGGCTGACTATCCCATTGCAACGACTGTACTGTTGACAGTTCAAACTGCATTAGACGACTATTACATTAACTTTAATGCTAAGAAGGGCATTAATCGGGGTACTCAAGAGGCTGGAAATATGGTCACGGTAGTTAGCAGTCGACCCCGAGGACCAAAAGATAGTTATGCCGAGTCTGATTTAGTTTCAAAGTTGAATGGAGGAGAGTCATACTCCTTTTCAAGCTATACGGTTACTGTAAAAACGATTGATATCAATGTAGGGACGGCTGATGTTAAGGTCATACCCACAGGTCAGGATAGTTGCCCGATTGAGTTTTTTTTATGAAAAAGATACCGAACTGAACCAAGATCAAAATGCATGTTGATCAATGTTGTCTCCACAACTCATCCACAATATGCTTCTACGACCTACCATCTTGTTCAATCCTACCAATACACCTTTATATATATGCAAGAATATCAACTCCAACCAATAATAGTAAAGACGGACATTTTTGTGCACATCATGTGAGCATTTTGACGAAAGGATACCTTACCCTATGTGTTTTTGATACTCCAACTTCTTGGCCACTATGATGTAATCGGAGTTTGCTCCACTTCCACTTCGAATATCAATTCATATGCTCATAAAATCAATAAGCACATCAACACAAAGTAAACATCAAACAAATCAAACACTCTCGACTAGTAAACACATATCAATAACAACAAATCAACAAACATTATGAAATTCATTCAACTACTCACCGCTCTCGCATTAGTCGCTACTTCTTCAGTAGCATACGCCTCCCGAGTCTCCCGAAAGAAGGGTGTTGAGATGGATGTGCTTGAAAAAGTCAAGTCTTCATGCAAGCAAGGAGAAGATGATGCTAAGTGGGCAGTCGATGACCTATTCAATAACGACTGTACCAATGCCCTTGACCGCCGCTTCACACAAGATGTGAACAGTATGCGTGATAAACAGTTCTCTACAGCACGTAACTGGAAGCAGCGTCAATACAACAAGTGTGGTAGGGATGCCATCAAGAAGGAGCTTGATCGTGTTGGTAAGAAGTGTCGTGACAGTAGCCATGCTGCCAAAGACTGTAACGAGCTTGGAGAGATCGCCGCCGAGGATATCGTGAAGGATTCTGGTGTATGTTCTTCTCATAATGGCTACAATGCTAGTCACAACAACCTCAAGAAGTTCCGCCGTGAATGTCGTAGTGTTGCATATGGTCGGTGCGAGGAATACATCACTAAAGCTTTTGATAAGTGTAGTGGAAATCGTTACAGCCTTACAACTAGTAAGCAATCTCAGCTGCAGAACCAGTGCAAGGATACTGTTGATCGAATGACTGATAATCGTTATGAAGTAGAGGTTCTTGATCAGTACCTTGAAAAGAAGATCGGTCGTACACCTGAGGAAGAAGAGGAAGCTAAGAAGTTTTGTGCATCACAAAATACTGAGCGTTCATGTGAAGGTGGTGGTATCCACAGAGGGGGCGTTGTATGTTTATGGTTCTCTCACAGAGAGAAAGACCAATGCGTATTCAATAGTTTGGTTGGTGACCTCTATCCTGGTTGGAGCTCTTCAGATGAGGACGATGAGAAGGCAAAGCAGAAGTGTGCTGAGCATCTATTTGATAGTACTTGTTGGGGATATGGATGTTATTGGGTGGCTAACGGCAACGAGTATGGTGGACAGTGTACTTTCGAACCCGATCCTGATGAGGATGAAGCCAACTATCTTGATTTTGAAGGAACCTTCCTTGAGTCTGAGCATACTCCACAATGTGAGGGTAGAATGGACACGAAGCAAGACTGTGCTAACTTCTGTAGGAAAGATAAGGGCCATTGGGGATGGCATTGGTCGTACAATCGTGATTGCTACACATGCAAGTGTGACGATGGAACGAAGTGTAAGACTTTAAGGAAGTAGGGAAACGATCAGATACGTTATGTAATACTAGATATTGACATTAAGACACCACCTTTCTAATTTCATCTAATACAAATCAAAACATGTTCCTAGTCCTTACTATTTACATTATGTTCAATCTCCATTGTTCTTCTCTTACTTGACCGGATAGAAGTCATCCTTGCCTATAACCTCATCATTTGAATAGTCTAATAAATCGAACAAGAAATCAATCTCCGTATCTCTTATACTTTCTGGTTGGCCGGCATAGATCTTTTCTCTGAACTTGTCTCGTGTTAGTGGCTCTTTTTCATTCATCATTAGCTCGAATGAGTAGTCAAGCTATGGGGAATGAGGTATTCGAGATTCTGTGCATAAGATATATCATCATATGTACATATCATACGCGTTTACTAACAACTCACCGCTGACATATCTCCTAAGGCGCGGTTCATTACCTCAATCTCACTCAAACTATCAAGTGTACGCCTTTGTGCTCTAGTTTCATATGATTAAGGAGAAGTATGATATACAAAGGGTAAGATATAAACACATGCAAATCTGAAGTCATGCCGGAAAACACTCTCCTACCTTGATCCATTTAGATACGAATAGCATGCACCCAAGAATCCACCACCAAATAGACAAGATCCTGCAACGACACATTCAAAGATACCCTCGGCATGTTCCATACCGTTTATTACATTCATACCAAAGAATCCAGCCACGGTAGTACTAAATGCCAATGATATACCACCAATTGTTAAATACAAATTCATACGAATCATTCGATTACGATAGGCATCTAATGATAATGCCAACATGTCCTGTTTTGATTGTACTCTACTTAACATATAATCAATCTCCAATAGTATAGAGTTTAATTGTCTTGCATACTCCTCTAATACCATTTCAACATCATCATGTGATTCAAGTGGTAATGTCCTATTCTCCTTCTTGGCATTTGATTTTGCAGTTAATTGCAGGTCAATCATATCCTCGTCACTTTCTAATAATGATGTTAAACATTGTAATGCACCCTTGACATTCATTTCAAAGTGTTGTAGGGAATCTTTGGCTGGTACTAACTTGTGTAGACCTGATGGTGAGAATGCTTCATTGGCTACTCTGTCCATTAAACTGTTTACTATTGGTTCATAGAGTCTAATGAAGAGAGAGAAGAAGGGAGAGATATGTGAGAAGATACACTCAGATGACCATATCATATGCATAAAGAATACAGTGAACATATACATACCTTATCCTACGACTATACATTGTACAAACACTAGCAATACATTGTTCAACCATATCAATCTCAAACGGAGTCTTATTCGTCTGTTTGCCATTCTTTCCATTACCATGATTATGAAAGATAATCTCACCATCTCTAAACGCAAACCGATCTTTTCTCATTAACTGATCTGATATACGCATAGCCTGTTGTTTAATCGTTGGTTTATGTGCATCAAATATCATTGCAGATTCTTGATTGATAATAGCACGGACACATCCAAATGACATGACTATTTCCGATTCTCTGGGTAAAATGAACCTGGAAGATGCGCGTTATGAAGATGAAGAGAGTCGATGGTAACTTCAGTTAGTGAATACGGTTTGCAAAAACAATCAAATGAAGATACATAAAGGCCAAATGGAGCACTCGGATCTCAAATACTTCATATTGAACATATGAATCAATAAGATAAAACAATACTAACGCGGACTTTCCATGGATGGATGGAATTACGTACTGAATAATGTTGTCGTATCATTTTACGTTTACGACTTGCATCACCTAAGGATGTTAACGATAATGAAAAGAAGTCACGAGCATGTGTACCTGGTAGTTGTTCAACTATCTGTTGTATTGATAATTGTTGATTTGAAAGTTTGATGTTTTTATTGTCGGAGTTTGGTGTTATGATTGCCACTGCGTATGTATCATTAATATCTGGCGGGGGTATTGTCGTGGCCTGTATATCATCTTTGAGACTTTGTTGTGTTGATGATGTGATTGATGTTGCCATATGTCTAGTGTAGTATACCCAACTTCTTTGATGATGTGATTGGATTTTGTTAATGATATATGCATTATTGAATGACTTCTGTCGGAGGCTGCAATAATTTGCTGAGCAATTCCGTACCAGCATTTGAAAAGACTTCATAGTAGGATTGGACATCTTGATATGAACTACTTCCAATAATATCCATCAACTGCAATCCAACAGATCCATAATCCAACAAATTATGAAAATCTTAGTAATAAAAAAGATATTTGGGGAGGTATCCTTTTTATGATCTACGCTATGTACACTTGCAGATCGCAGATGATCGCAAACGTTGTTATGAAGTTAGGGTTAGGGTTAGTGTCCCCCAACTGCCTTAATTTAATGGATGAGTAGACAATAATGAGAATAAACAAAGTAGGGACAGGGATACATAGTCTATCTCTTAACAGCAACTTGTCAAAGATTAGATAATCTTGAAATAAGATCTGCCTTCTTCCCACTAACAGATAGACCCAAATGCCGAAGCTTATCCTTTAGTTCCACCACTGTAAGGGATTCTAAATCACAAGTCACTTCCTCGGCTTGCTCATTTGGCAATATCACATCATCATCTTTTGTTGAGAGGGTATCCTTTGATGTAGTATCGTCGACTCTTCTTTCACTACTACTACCTCTGGCTTTTCTTGCAAATGCCGATCGTTGTGATAACTGTGCACCCTTAACAAACTCATCATCTTCTTCTACCACTGTATCATCTACAACTTTCCATTCCTTCGTTCTATCATCTACAACAACTGAATAATTCTCAAACAATTGATTTAGAATCTCATCGGCCATTTTATATTCCTTATCTTGACGGTATATAGATCGGTCTGATATTAGTCGAGCTATTTGTAACTTTGATTCAGTAGACATTGTATGTGTTGGATGATTCGGTGGTGCCAATGGTGATGGAACATACTCTTCTTCGAAAGAGGAGATAGATAAATCGTCATCTGATTCTCTTCCCGTATTTGCAACTGCTACCACACTCCATTCACGATTCTTATCATCTACCCTGACATTATACTTATACTTTAACTTTTCACTAATCTCATCTGATCTATGATATTCTCGTTTCTTCTTTGCATATGATCTATCCTCTACCATTTGTGATACCACTTCTATATCCTCATTCGACAAATTGTATGTTGAGCCTCGCATGACGTATTGCTGACTTCGACCGAAATGACTCTTACCATCTAATCTATATTCTTTACGCTTATCATGTACATATACCACATTTATTTAATGCATTTAGTATCTTATCAGCATCGTTGTAGTTCCGCTGACGTTTGTATTGTATTCGCTTTGATATGAGGATATGTATTTGAGACTCGGTTAGTTTCGAGGTTGACGGTAGTGGTCCTGAGTTGTCTGCTTGATGATAGTTGTGCTGATGTGACGATAGGCTTGTTTGTTTATAATTGCAATGGCCTCTATTTGAGTAAGAAGTGGTGGTGATGGATGTTGTTGGTGATGTCGTGATAAATGCATGTGATGAGCTCGCCGAAAATGAAATCGCTGCTACCAATAACAGTACTGACTGTCGAGTAGTGAACCTCATTTACAAACTTTCTACACCGTCACCTATATTATTCAGTAACCGCAGCTATCCCTCTTCCAATAGCGAGTTAGCCCCAACTTGTGGACTGACCTGAAATATTCTGTAAGAATAAAGTCCAAGTAGCAAGGTATCCTTTAGTGATGATTGGCAATGATTTTTTTTATCAAGCAGGCATGATCAATATGATCGACTCCCGACTGCCTTCAATAGACTGCGTCCTATATCTAGTAGTAGGAAGATTGGATAAGCTAGAATTTGGAGTTCAGATGGATTATCGAGACTAGAACGGTACATAACTAAAAGCATAAATTATTGACCCATCATTGCAATTGCAAGTTAGTGATGTTGTTCTTTGCACCTTTACTATTGGGAAGCTTTGTTCTACAATCTCGCCATTTATCAACTGGAACTAATTCGAAATGCAGACGAACTACATTGCATAGAGCAGTTGCTGCTCAATCAGTAACACATGATACTCATTCAACTACAGACATAAATGAAAAGAACATATACAATAAAGAATTGTTCTCCATCGCACCAATGATGGCACATACCAATAGACATTATCATTACTTTTGGAGATTGATTAGCAAACATACATGGCTATATACTGAAATGATACCAGCAAGTCAGATATGTAGTAATTATGATCGAGAATTGGTTAGATTGGGTATGGAAAAAAGTCGTAGTTCTGACATCAATCCAGAAGAGATATTAGAAGTAGTTTATAGAATACAAAGAGAAGATCACCACCAGTCACGAGCAAATGATAAGGGTAATATTGAATCTCTATATGAGTTGCTATGCTCAGCGGAACAGAATCATATTGGTATACAACAGGTATGAATGTCAATTGATAAAATGTGCATATCATGTGTACTTTTTCTTATGTGTCCCTGTTATCTAACTCAAACCCAGCAAGTGGGTCATACAACATTGCAGCTCGGTGGAAAAGACCCTTATCTTCTTGGTAAGGCAGCTGCTATTGGTGCGGCATTTGGTTGTTTTTCGGACAGTAAACCAACATACTCATCTATAAACTTGAACTGTGGATGTCCATCCAATGCTGTATCGGGACGATCTGGCGGTGCCTCACTAATGAAAGAGCCCTACCATGTTGCAAAGTGTGTCGAGTCGATGAACAAAGGAGTAACAGATATATACCATGCTCAAACAGCAGCTCACAATAATGATGTTATGAGTAGAAATGATATAACTCCGATATCAGTTAAGCATAGATTAGGTGTACGAGATGCATCGACATATAATGCTGCCGACGATAAACTCAAGAACGATGAAGAGGAAGCTCTTCCCGAATGCTCGGCCTTTATTAAAGCTATTACAATGAATGGAGATGTGAGTAAAGTTCAAGTACATGCTCGCCTTGGGTTACTGGGAAGCTTTGAATCAGACGAAGATAATAATGAGAATGCAGAACAGCTTTGGATTCCGCCAACTGATGTAGAATCTACATTAATATCAACAACAGCAGCACAACCAAAAGTAGATCATAAACGGGCCCAGTATAAGGCAAAGAAGAAAGCTCGTCAGGCAACCATTAATAACAGAAGTATACCTCCATTACGACCAGGAGTTGTTGATATGTTAGCAGATAAGTTTCCACACCTTGAGTTTGTAGCCAATGGTGGTATACAATCTATGGAAGCAGTTCAAGATGGAATATATAACAGAAGTAGTGATACCTCGGTAATTGGTTCAATGGTTGGACGCTCAGTTATCAATCATCCTAGCTCATTTGCAAATGCGGATTCGTTATGGCAATCGGATTCTAGTGGTAACATGTCACCATCAAGAGGAGACGTCCTACTTCAGTATATCCAATATTGTGATCTAGAGGAAGACCGGGTACGATCGATGGGTGTTAATGTCAACTCACTAGCTGCACTACGCCGGAGACTTGTTGCTGTTCCATTTCATCTATTTGTTGGAGAAGCGGGCAATAATGTTTACCAAAGAAGGATTCGAAAGTTGGCATCTCGAGTAGAACGATATACAGCAAAGGGGATACTTATAGCTGCCTTGAACGAAGTTCCAATCGAATCTATAGACAAAAGTGTGGGAGAGTTTACTCATATGGATATGAAAGATTATGGCGGAATCGAACGGTCTGGTCCTCTCCAAAAGAGTATCTATTAACTGGCAAGGTGTTACATTTATCCTCATCTAAACGTCCTCGGATGGAAGATACTGGTACCGCCAAGAGTACCCTCTGCCCTCTAGCTATTCAACATGAACAAAATCAGAAGTTACCTGAATTGCAGCGGAGACGACATTGGAGGATGTGAGGGAGGATTTAGAAGATAAGCAGGATGTGAACAATCAGGTAACACGTGAACTTTTTCCAAACTAAGATTGATGATCTAGCTTTAGTGGCTGAAGCTGGAGGAGCTGTTATGGCGAGAGTAGCGGAGATTAAGAGCCGTCTTTATTCCAGTACGAGATGAGATGAATGAGAAGTGCATAATGGGGTAGAGAGAGGAGAGGGGTCTACATGTTGTACTAATTACTATAGGTATTATCAAGTGTAAATGAGTCCCTAGTCTAACTCTAGTTGGTTACATCTATTCTATAATCAACTCATATCAATACTTGTTACCACTTGCACTCTTCTTTGAAAAGAATACACGTGCTTCCTTCTCCTCGCGGAATTGACGCATCCTTCTCCTTGCTCGTTGAAGATACCAATAGGAAGCTGATGCCGAGATGATTGCGGTGGATACATTCCGTACTAATAAAGCCAATGTTGCATCAGATTTTGTTTCTCTTCTTCTTTCCCCGCTTGATGATGACTTGGATGATACGACATATCCAACAGCAGTACCCAATCCCAAGGCAATTGCCAATGCAGTTCTCTTCTCCTTTGTATCTTGACCTCTTGTAATGTGAACTACCTTGGCCAATGATTCGTTTTTGATAACCCCAGTATCTCCATCAATGTCAATAGTAGGTAATTCAACTGAAGATGATACACCCTGTCCAAACAATCGTTGGGTCTTGATATCTAAAAAAGTTCGAACATCACGAAAGGTCAAGCTAATTCTACCACCTCCTTCGATACTGCATCGGGCATTCAACGACGAGGTCTTCTTTGTATCCTCATCATCTCCAACCAAACTAACCAAGTTACTCTCACTAAATGTAACCTTCTTAGGCAATATTGCATGTGTAAACCTAGCATTCGTATATGGACCAAGTACAAACATACTATTACTAGGCAATTCAATCCGTGTTACATCATGTGGATATAATCGATCTTTCAATTCCATGATACGTGCACAACCCAATGAGATGGATACAATTACACCAAATCGATTTAAATCTAAATCTTTATCGGAATGATGATCGATACGATCTGATCCGGATCGGTATAAATTGGTAACGCAATGATTCATACTTTGGATGTTGAGTGGTTGTAATGCTTCTTCGACTGCTTGTTTAATGGTGAGTGATGTACTTGACCATGAATGTGTTGGCCATTCTGTACCAGAGTAGTTGCCTGGATATCGATAGATTGGTATAATACTCTTTTCATCTTGATTGATTGTTGGTAAGTCTGCTTGTAAATTCTGTAACCGGGGTAACAACTCATTCTTTGATCCGACCATACCCTCAAATTCTAATTCGGATAGTAATGCTTGGACTATACCTCGACTTGATGCGTGTGGATCTGGCAATGGTCTGCCTTCTCTATCATACATTGCATTACTGCTATTCTCATCTGTATTGTTGTTGACGATTGGAGGTACCACATTCAATATTAACTCGGTATCACCAGCACCTAATCCATATATATTCTTCCATTCACTTTCCTCTTCCTTCGCACCACTACTACTACAACCACTACTTGAGAAAGTAAATCGTTCAACATATGGTTTATCAACTCCATTCATATGACGATGTAATGCTAGTCGGGCTGTCCGGGCATATATACTTGTTAATCGTCCACATGTTACGCCTAATAGTTTAGTATTGAAGTATCGTACTATTATTATTGATGTTGCAATTGGTGGATGACTCATATTATTGATTGTTGTTGATGATGGAGAATTTGTTAGTGCACAACTTTCTTTCTCTTTGTTTTCATCATTGTCACTACTATCGTCGTTCTCATCATCGTCATACATTTGACTACTACCACCACGAATACGAATGGTAGACTGTCTTCGCAATATCTTCTTATATCTTGTTAGTTCATTTAGTAATGTTAGTCCAATGTTAGCTTGTGATGGTTCATTATCGTCATGGTATCCTTCTGATGTTGCCGATGATGACTTGGCTACCTGTTGATACCCTTCACTATCTACATCTACATTAATATTACCATCACTCTCGCCGTCATCACTGCAGTTAATAATAGAAGTGGCATACGGAACATGTGCAGCATTCGAATGATGATAGTTCATCAAATCTTGACGATATTTATGTATATCCGATAATGATGGGTAGGTACATATATATCCTAAGAATGTAGAATCGGCACATTGGAGTTTACATAGTGGTTTTATATTGTGATGTTGATGAGTTTTCATGGTATATCGATAGGTAGGATATTGCAATAACCAAGATGATGGATATTGATTGTTATTATGTGTTTTTTCTTTGAAGATACTTACAGCTCATACAATAACTTCGACGCTTGGATACTTATACGCCTTTTAAGATAGAGATATCAAGCCTGTATATATGCTGATGATGGTCTGCTGTAGTACATACAACTTACTAGGTACATAGTGATGGTATCATCAATCAACTCTATTCTATCATTATTCCATATGAGTTTTCATGTTTGTTACATGAGAAAACTCCTTTTAAGCATTCCACATGTAAGCATTTAAGCAAATCTCATCACTTCTTCACTAATCAGCCATCCAATAGATAGCATCCGATCCAATCATCTTACATCATCTGGCTGCCAGAAATAGAATTTAATGTCAGGTATTGCAATAAGCATTTCTCATCTACCGTACAGTACGAACTACATACATATAGTTTATACAAATTGAGGATATTGTTATCTTAGGGATTATGAAAAGGAAAAGGATAATGGTTTCTCGTGATGCTTTCATGTTTATCACACTTTGAGATTTTGTAAATGGCAGTGGATTATAGATTGGTGTCGACGCGATCTCTTTTGCAGTTGATAGTTGATGCTAACATAATTATTAGGTGCTTCGCCTCTTTACAGCTCTTTACACACAAAACGATATATAAATACAAATAGATATTCTCCATTAGGAACATTAGGAACAATTACATCCTTCTCTCGGTTATTGCAACAGTGGGTGCTCACGCCGCTGACGACGCTGCATTGAGAGGAGGACAAACGGCGAATCTTTCGATTTCGAGGCAATTGAAGAAGGGGGGTAATGGAGGAGGAAAACCTAATGATGATACATCAGACCCTACAAAGCCACAAGTTTGTGCACAGGATGTATACACATGTCCCGATGGGTCATATGTTTCAAGAGATCCATCAAATGATTGTCAATTTGATCCCTGTCCACGATGTGAAGTTTTTAAGTTCAAGGCACTAAATATTATGTTAATCCAAGTGGCGGTGGTTGTGATGCAGATGGATATTCAGTCATCTCTACATTTCTTGATCCGACAATAGCTGCTACTTGTTACACTAACGGTCAAGACGGTTGCACTGCAGAGGAAAATCCTGACTTAAATGATGAATGTTCTTCTTGCGTTGATGGGGAAACTTGTGGTTATTGCAACCCAAAATGTATTGGTGTGAATAGTCCTGATGATGGATCGTCTGCCTTTACTTTCACTTGTGGTGTAAACGGTGCAGGGTATTGCCCCAATTCTGCATGCTGTGTACCAGAAGCAGAACTTCCTAGCAACCAATACTGCTTTTAATTTTAGTGAGAAGGCGTGTCTCTTGGGATTATGGGATAGTATTACTACAAGCATACATTGATTAGGTTGATAGTTGATAGTTACGAGAAGATGGTCTTTTACCGAAGGCAGAATTAGAAGATATATATGTTATGCCCAGTAGTTAAAGGAGTTCAGTCAAGAACAAAGCAACTTTTAAACTAAGAATTGGTTGGTACCATGAGATATAACATATGAGTAGCCCCCTATTTGGTTCTTCTGGAGTAATGTTATCATATAGATCACTTTATTGTTTACTAAAAGTACTCATTATATAGATGAGATTACTTTCGTCTACCATCCCTCCAACCGAACATATGATATGTTCATTCTAATGTCAATCTCCAAACAATCACCACTACATACCCCATTCACATATTATACATTCCATATCAAAACACTTCTTTTAATTCTTACCCCATCCCATTTGACTAATGGCCTGTTTCCGAACCTGTTGATTAATCTTAGCCTGAACACGTTTATCCTCCTCTTCTGCTACCTTCTCTCTCATCTTTCTATACGTTGGATATCGACATAATATATATGTATTAAACACCGCCACGACACCTAATGTAATTGCCGTAATCTTACCAAGTAAATTACCATAACTCCAGGTAACACTTGCAATTAAACAATAAAATAAGAACCGGTAGACTGAATTGAATAGGAAACCAAAGTTCATGGCGATGATTGTTCGGACATATTTTAATTGTGTTTCAAGGCAGCATACTAGTAATCCACCACAGGAGGCGTAGATTGCTGTTATCCAGACGGAGATTGGTGGTATACGTACTAATTCAATAACCTGTAGGATTCGATTGGAGTTGGTTAGAGAGAAAGGTGCACATCATATTATGCACTAAATTTCCAAACAAATAGCAAACTCACCGAACAAGTAATCAACAAAACAGCCGCGGCCATATTTAATATCCTCATGAACAATATCAATTTTGGTAAATCCTTCTCATCCTCCACAGCAGCAGCCGCGGCTATTTTCGATTGTGTAGTTTTAACATCTTTATTCATTGAAGTTAGTATACTTCCGGCAACATTATCTGTTGTTGGTGCCGCTGGTGCCGGAGCTGAAGCGGCTGGAGTAGGAGCCGGAGTGGATGAAGGTGCTGGTATGGATGTATCAACTTCTGCTGCAAGTGTGGCGGGGTTGGAGTCTGCTCCGTCCAGCCATGAGGGTGTTTCTCCATCTACCATTTTTTATTTATTTGTATGGTATTGTATTATTGAGACTTTTAATTGCTGTGGTATCGATATTGATCGTTGGACGGTAAAGCAAAACAAAACAGTGTTAGATAATATGATGCATAGGATAAATAATACATATATGTAGATGGATAATGGAGACCAGAGCAGTATCAATAATACAGGACACGCCAATGCTGCACGCAACAAGCAGATCAGCCTTTTTGCAATCATACTTCTCCTTAACCACAAACAAGACGAAACAAAAATGCCAAACCAACTACTCCATAACACTATCACTATCTACACATATACCAACCACGTGAACGAATTGATATACCTAGCAAACTTACCGATACAACAACAACAATGTAAATATGTACGATATTGTACCTACAAAACAAAAAACAATCTGCAAGCAAGGAGGTATCCTTTTATCCTGAGTCTAGCGCCCTCAGAGTTTTAATAAAAAAATTATCAGACACAAGCCGTAGTTTATTTAGTTGGGTCTCTTGACCCCAAAATTCGGCGCATTTTATTCTTGCAACGGGGATACCGATGTGGGATAGCAATCCCAGAAAATGAGAACACTGAGTCAAATTTGGATACATATTAGCTGTACATGAGCTGTTTGCAGTACGCTCGCTGTGTCTGCACAATAAAAAGCTAGTTGTATGAATGAGGAAGAGATAGACTATTGGCTGTGTTTGAGTTGTTATGTCGAATAGAGACGTAGCACATATCGTTTGGTATATAGAGTGTGAGGTATTATACTGTTGCATCACCGTTATATGCTGCGGTAGCGGTGGAGTGGGAAATAAGAATGAAAAGTGCGCATCTTGTGAACAAAAAATACAATAGAATACATTATACACCGTCCCTATCTATCTATTCATTAGTATATCATGGACCGATTAATGCAGTGGATACGCGGTGGAAAAGACCAGACGACCGATAATAAAGAGTCTGGATGGGAAACTAGAAAGGTTGTTATTGAAGACTATGCCTATTTACGTAACGATGAAGGTCACGAGATAGAATCTGACGAGTTCAAATGCTTTGGAAATAGGTGGAGACTGTGTATCTACCCTGGGGGTGATAACGGTGCAACTGATGGAATGGCCTCTCTATATATCGAACTTGCATCTGGTGCCGAAATCACACTCAAGTATAGCTTGTGTGTCAAAGACCCTAAGAACAAGGATGAGATTATTGCAAAATATGCCATGGGGTCTAATTGCTTTAATGATGGGTTCGACGATGTGTCTGGTGCTCCCAATTTCTGCAAACAAGAAAGTCTACTTAGTAGTCTTGTTGATGGTGGGTTGGTTATTGAGGTCCGAATGAAACAGAATAAACCCCTGACAGAAGACAATCCCGTGTTTGTACCCGAAAATCCTCTCAGTACGAACATCCAAAAGATGTTCTTGGATGAAAGCTCTGCAGATTGTGTGATTGAGGTTGTTCGTAAATTACCGACGTCACCAAGTAAGAAGGCAAAGGTGGAGCCTGTCAAATTTCCTGTACATCAACTGATTCTGAAGCAATGTGCTCCAGTATTGGCTGAATTGTGTTCAAATAGTAAGCCGGGGGTAGATGGTATACGTTTAGTGCAAATTAGCGATGTCAAACCGGATGTACTACATAGTCTATTGCGGTATGTATATGGAGGAAAGATTTTATATAGTTCATCGAATATCAAGGATATTATTGATGCCGCGGATAAATATGGAATTGTACACCTGAAACTTGAGGCAGAGAGCGAGTATGTGAAAATAACGACGATTAGTTTGGAGAATGTTATGGACAATCTCCTTTATGCTGACTCTAAGAACCTTGCTCTACTCAAGGAGACAGTAATGGACTTTATCGTTGAGAATAAAGTTGAAGTGTTGGAAGAGGTATCATTCAAAGATGCCCCCGGGACACCGACAATGATGAAGGACGTTCTGGGTGCAGTTGCTAGGGAAACAAAGAATGGGACAGACAATAATGACAACCGGTATAGCACAATGAGGATTAGTGAGTTAAGGAAAGAGCTTTATGAGAAGGGCTTGGATATTGACGGTTCTCGGGAGACTCTCATTGCGGCCCTCAAAAAGGAAAAGGAAGACTTTGAGAAAGATATCAAGTTAGGATTCGACAGGCTCACAAATCAAATGCTAGCACAAAATGATGAATCTGATTCTGACTCTAGTTCTGATTCTGATGTATAGAAGATAAGAGGTTTTGATCATAATTCATGAGTATAAACACAAGAGCAGTCGTATCTACTTTGTAACTAGTGAGCTTAGTAGTCATTACTAAGTCTAAAAACAAAAAGATAACACATCTCATGATCAAAACTTTACGTTCAACTCAAATGCTTCCCCAACCAGGTCTAAAGTTCAATTGCATCCTCATCTCATTCCCTCCTACTACCACGTAACGTATGTGTGGAACATCGTCTATGGAGAGATACATGATCTAATTCGTGAGGCCGTCTAAACTAGTTTGAGATTGTGATGGTGCGAGAACAGCTTGTTCATAGCCTTGTGATGTTGCTGCCGCACGTTGTGCCCTACTCCTAACCTCTTCCATAGCTGCCCGAACCCGCATGTATCCATCTCGTCTATTCCTCTTCACTACCATTGGCCAAACAACTAGCAATATACCCGCCACTGTACATATAATTAGCAATATCCCCAGTCCACCCTTTAAACTTGGTCCACTAAAGCCCAAGTCTGATAATGTTTCTATAGGGTCCCAGATTATATCATCATACCCCACGGGGTTTAAGCAGTGCGGTCCTGTCCAGGTAGTATTGATACATTCACATGTATGGGGTTTCGTTTTAGCTTGACATGTACCTCTAGATCTACCACCGCATGATTGAGGTTTGATATCGTCGGGAGATGCAGTGAGTGAGCATGTCCCTCCGCCGTTTTGAATTGGTTTTAATGGTTGAGTCTACGTATATAAAGTTATGGGGTGGTCAGCAAGTGATATGATACACACAAAAACAAGCAGTTGTGCACATGATAAGCACAACAACAACAGATACTACATCCACTTACATCTCCAGCCTGCATATACTTCTTCTTATGTGCCTCAATGAACTTTCGTGTAGGACGTTCCTTCGTCGAACAGCCAACCTTTTGCTTTGGATCATTCTTATCTTGATATACACGTACCCAATTTACTTTATATTCGGCTGGTTTACTTAGCATGTCACAAAATCCTTCTGAGAAGCCACATGTTTCTGTGAATGTTCCACCACATTTGTATGTTTTACATGGACACATGGCTGGACACTTTGATGGGAAGCCTGATCATTATTATGATGTGGATCGAATGGTTAGTCATCCGATCGGTAGATGTTCATTGCATATCCAAATCAAAACAAAATTAAACTAAACAATAACTCACCCCATTGGGAACTAATAGCAGTATTCAATAACATATACATCGGTTCACTACTAATCTCAGCTCCAGTACCGGTAGCATTCAATCCCTCACCTTTAATCTCTAATATAAATTCATCATCGACAAACCAACGTATATAACCAAATTCAGTTTGTGTATAATTATTCTCTTCTGTCAATTCAGTATCTGGTAGTTCCCATTCCACACGATATTTATGAAATTTACCAAAATGACTTGAATTTAATTGCCGGTTGTAACTAATGGCATCACTCCAATAATCTTGTTGAGCTGGATTAACATCATTACGAAATGCATTGTAAGTACCGTAGAATGCAATATTTAAGGATGTATTCATCCCACCCGTTAAATTATTATACCATTGTCCCGGTCCAGGCCACCATCCTGGTCCAGGCCTTGGTAACAATCCCGGTGCTACCTGATAGGAACTTGATAAGAATGGTTGTCCCACCGGCATTTTAAGGAACTCACCAGTATTAGCGGGAGTATTCCCCGCTTGTACCTCAAACACGTCAATTTCAGGTGCACCCCGTCCAACACCGGTATGCATACCATAATGTTCAACTCGATCACATGCACTAATCAATTGTGCAGTCTTACTCTTCTCAGTACAAACACTTGAACTCCATGGCCAAACATGTTCACTTGATCCGACATAGGTATGCCGTGCTAAATTCCCCAACATCCAAAACGCAGGCCATAATCCACCAATATTATGCTTGCCCGGTAAACTAATTTCAGCCTCCATTATCCCGCCTGTATAACAGAATTTATTCCATGATTGTAACATACCACTTTTAAAATGTTTGGTAACGCGTTCTTTTTTATATTTCACGTCATTGAATCCAATAATTGTTGTATCGGCACTTTCGGATTTAATAACTAAATTACCGGATGTGTCAGTGTATACATTATTGGCATCATAATAATGTTGTGCATCGTTGGTGTAATCATTTTTATTTATTGCTGTCCATCGTGGATCAGATCCATCATGAAAGTTACGATGTGGTATATTAAATTCGTCACTGAATATTAATTCATATTTACGTGGTGGTATTGTAGGCGGTGGTGTTGTGGATGATGGTGCCTCACTTGGAGTGGATGTTGGATCAAATGTTGGGAAGTATGTGGGTGTTGGACTTGGTTCATGATGATGTTTCTTTCTATATAGGGCGGCTTTAGTGGCATGATCTTTTGCTAAATCTTCGGCAGTACGGAGTAAATGATTGGATTTTGCATTTGTTTTTTGTGGTGGTGGTACTTTGATTGTTGCTGGGATTGTTGTTCGTGCGTCGAGGGGTGTATCTGGATCTATCCATGATGCGTTTATAACGTTTGTAATGTTGTATATTGTTAGGAGTGTGTATACTATCTGTAGAGATAGTGGTCTTCGTCTTCTATTGTTGTTGTGAATCTTGTTCATTGTTGGTGCATGAAAATTTATATTTTCGAAACCTTTTTGATATCTTGTGCGCCTTCAATTCTTATCGGCCGCCGACCAAGTATCAAACTGAGTATTCCCTTGCCTATGATATGATCTTGTCTCTACTTAATTTAATACGCCACACTCAACTATCAATAGCTGGCGGCTTTGTGAGGAAAAATAAATAATTGTACGTCACTCGTGCAGGTGACCGTTTGGCGATTATCGCATTATTAGATGCATCATAACTCGTACACCCAATATGTTATAGCACTAAATAATACATCAATGGATAGCCCTTTGTATAGGCTTTCCATCGATATATAGTTCGGTTATGTTCATTACCATAAAATAACTTTCACTTTTTCTTGGTGGTGGTCCCTATTTGATCTGAAAAACGTAGGCCAGCTAGGGCAGGTGCAGTTTACCCGATGCTTATATTGACATGCTATACACAAATCAAATCATCTATATAATCTAATACTTAACAAGATAACTAAACCACAAGTTGATCAATGTCAATGGATTATCTCTTGACTCCATGCACCATCACTAGCCTTTCTTACGTCGCTTGCTTGTAGCTTTCTTCTTTGGTAGCTTATCAAAGCCAGCAGCCTTCCAAGCTAGATGTCGCTTCCATATCCTCGCTCGGCCATCTACACTCTGTTCGAATCCACAAAAAAAGCTATCCGTGTACTTGTTCTTCCTTAAGTCACCCATGTACTTCAAAGAGATTACTCTTTCATACATGCTCATTTTTTCACCTCCTTTTAGAGTTAGAGCAAGTCTTACATGATCCCGATACTTTACTCGCGACAAAGCAACATAGAGCCCCTCCCAAGTCATCCTTAACAACGGAATTGGGTGTTGTGATAAGAATATAATCAATCTTCGAATCGTCCTTCCCTGTGCCTTGTAGATTGTGACAGAGAATGCTGGCTCAAGGGGAAAATGATCCTTCATCGGTAGAGTTGATGGAGTGTATCCAAGCTGCCACGACCCTTCTACATTCTCTTTATTCCACTTTCTTATGAGCTCGCTACCCCATTGACGAGAGAGCTGGACAATAACACGACCCTTTACTAGCGTGCCATGTGACCATTCTTTTCTTTTCTTTCTGTTTTCCTTCTTCTTGTCATCGGAATCTCCGGGGAAGTCAGCAAACAGTTCAACATTTATGGCAGAAGGAGGCTCATCAAGTGTCATTACGAGTGATCCGTCTGATTCAAACTCTTCGTTGAAGATCCTTTCTTTGTCTTCTGTGTTAAATGAGAGTGAATGATACTTGATCTCGACGCCATTTGCAAGTCCAATATCGGTGTTGATGTTTTCAGTTATGTATCCGGCAGCGCCAGGTACAAACATCTCATAGAAACAATTCTCCCTCATTGCCATTTCTACATGCAGTGGGTCCCTGGGCTTGCCTTTCCACTTCGTTTCGTCTCGCTTTCTAAACCACCGCACCACTTTGGTCTTGTGGTGTGACGCCCAACGCTTGGCTTGCAATGCATTCAACTCGTGTCTTTCGGCGTTTCCAGTCACTACCATTGTTGCAAATGAAAACTCGCCATTCATATCCTCTTTAGACAAGTCTTTGTATAACTTCAGATGTCGAGGGTGAAGGCTTCCATCAGAGCTCATCTTTTGAAGTAATGCAGTGTGTTCAGGATCTTTTGATCTATGTTGCTCGGTGAGCTTGATATGCTTTACTCTCTGAAATAAGAGAACACCTGCCGTTTTGAGATCAAAGCACTTCTTTGGATCCAATTGACCAGACAAGATTTCATCAAGGATATCTTCATCATTATCAGTTGAGATCTTCTTCTTAAACTTTGCTTCTTCGTATTGCATAACTTCCGCGGCCAACGAAATCCCACCAACTGGAGGCAACTGATCGAAGTCTCCCAGCAATACGACTGCACGACCACCAAACAGCTTGCCGCCGCTATCAGGGTAAAGATCCATCAGCCTAGCGTTCAAATACGCAAGCATATACGGCTTCACGGTAGATATCTCATCTATGATAATGCATGATATCCTTTCAAGATCATACCTCTTCTTGAAAGCTTTGCGCTTATCCTCATTCCATGGAATTATACGACTCTTCTTGGTCTCCTCATCTTTGCCCTTCTCGATAACTGGGATATCAAATAGTCCCATCAAAGAAGAGCCATTGATATTGACTGCTGCGCCACCAACAAAGGCAGTCTTGACTAGACTTCCAACATCCATACACTTCGACATACCATCAAACGTTTCAACTAGCTTCGACTTCCCATTTCCTGGACCACCACAAATCAATAGGTATGGTGCATCATAGTCATCATCTTCCGATCTACCTTCGTACATTGCAGTAAAATGATCACGAAGGAGCTTCACCGCATGATCTTTATCCTTTGACAAGCCTTGCTTCCTCAAGTACTTATCGACTTGCCTTGTAATTAGTCGAGGCACTGGACAACTCAGTCGAATTTTATCTTTGCAATTGAGAGCTGGCTGGGCTGTTTTCAAGTCCATATAAGACTCTTCATCTAATGGCAAGGTCGTTGTTGAGTGTTTAGCATTGATGGATGCCTCTTGTTGCTCTTCTAAACTATCAGGTGTGCAATGTTGAAGGATGGACACACACTCACTTTTGTGCTTCGTGATCTGGTCGATCTTCTCTGCTTGCTTTGTACTCAAGTCTGGGTTGAAACTGTGATCATAATCAAGTACATCACCATGATTCTCCATGGCTTTTGTTTTGTATGCTCGGTTCATTTCTTTCTGCTGATCTGACCATTTAGTTCGGTTTCTACCGCGGTACTTTGCCAACATCATACGCCTGGCTGTATTTACCTTCCAGCCATGAATCATACGATCCATCTGCTCTAGTCTAGAGTGGTCAATGGCTCGATCACTACACCTCAAACTAGTTTCAAACTCAAGGAATGCTTCCCAATTATATTGGTAGTTGCAGGCTTGACTCGAGTCGTACAAGTCGGTCTCAGCTCGAAACATAGTCAAGTAATGAAAGGCAAAGTTATTAGCTCGTTTTCTCCAACGTTTAATCTTTGATGCATCAGAAGGCTTCTTGCCCGGAGGCGATGGTAGCTTATTAAAGAACTTAGGCGTACACATTCATTGTTAACCGATAAGTATCTTGCGACTAATAAGATTTTAAATTGGGAATATTAATGTAGCTTGGATAATCGGTAGGTATGTTATAATTTCTCTCTATTGCAATTGAATTAATTGATACTGGTGCATGCTCTATGATTTATGATGGTTGTTCTGCTAATAGCACGGAAGGGGAGACAGGGTAAAGTAGAGGGGAGACAGCCTTGACACCTACATCGGTATCTTCTTTTCCGGTATCCTACCCGACTCCCTCGGAGTACCCTGACTCCCCTCATCTTGACACTCTCAATTATTGGCTGCCTCTCCCTCTCTTGATGTTACATCTCCTCATAATTTCACTTTATACGATCTACAACAAACAGCAATGGAAGGTTTTCAGTTTGCAACGATTTCTGCTCCGCTCATGAACAATATGGAGGCGAAAAAGGCTCGGTCTAAATGGCTAGATGACAATCAATGGAATACCATTTCACCAAATGATGGCAGAGATCCCCCCTCGAACATGAAGTATATGGTTGTTGGTGTTGACACGATGAGTAAAAGTATCGTTGAGATTGCCTGGAAACTGTATGATGCTGATGGCAATTGCCTCGAATCCAAACAATATCTACTAAAACCTAATTCATCCGATGTAATTACTCCACAGGCGATAGGAGTTCATGGTATCACTACTAACGTTGCCAATGATTTGGGCAGTGATAAGGATGTTGTACTTGATGAATTTATTACTATCCTTCGTAAGGTACCTAATGATGGCTTTGTTGTTGCGCATGACATGAAGGTTGTCGATGCCATCATTGTAAGAAGTCTTAATCCGGAACAGCAAATCGTTTGGAATGTTGCTCCGAAGTGTGACACATATCCATTGCAACTGGCAGAGAAGTACTTGCCAGCTCAAAGTAAAGCCAGCCGCCGTAGCGAACTCCTCAAGAAGCGGAAAGGATATCAACTCTCGGAATTGCATCTCTTAATCTGTGGACGTCAAGAGACTAATTCTTTAATCGATATGTTACATATTGCCGCCGTTGTTCGTATTGCCGCCGTTGATGCTCAAATGATCTGGGGAATCTTTGAATACTACAAACTATATGCGTCGGATAAGGAGCTTAAATGGAGGAAGAACCAACATGGACCCCTTTTGTCTCCAGGTGATCAACGTCGTCGAAAAATGATGCGTTTGGATCATACTGTCTAATCGATGATGTAGTGATGTAATGTGTTTTGTTTTTTTATTGCAATAGTCTAGTTGGTAAATATAATGAGTTTGTAGAGTGTTTTATAAAGGGCAAACCCGACCAGAGTTATCTATCCAATATCCATTTGCAATCCTCTTCTCCTAAATATGCGTTGAGTTTTTTTTTTTCCTGAGTGTTTTATTGTTTCTTTCTTGCTGAACATATCGGATGATTGCAGGTGAAGGGAATTTTTCCACTGTAGTAAATAATCTACTCATACTATATCGTAATGTTGATAATCACATCTATCCAACTTCAAATTCAAACTCCTGGCATTATTGCATGTTTTGCAATACATTTACCATCCACCGCCTCCATACCAAAGCACACTTCAACTGGAGTGGTCAATACATAGAAAACTATTAGCAACTGCAATATTCGAACAACCATCAACCTTGCACCTCCTCCCGCCATGACCTCTACACAAGCCTTTCAATTGGGCCTTCTTATTACAACCTTCATGCCTACATACAACGAATATATTTCTTGTTGATCCATGCTTTAAACATAATCCATCTCCTCTACTTCTTGTTGTGCATCCTTCACGAGAGCATAATTTTCTTCCTATATTCTTGACCTTATCCACCTTTAAACATTTAGCTGCATTGTTTATAATGTTATTGTCACTACTGCATTCATTAATATGTGTAATATTGTACGGTACAATATGTTGTGGTTTTGATTGATGATTCTGATTCTAATTCTATCGCGGTACAGAGTATATCTAGTCCTTCGGTACTACTGACATTGCGGCACTTAGAATCATCCTTCAACAATATTGATGGTTTAGTTGTCATCTCAATAGCCTCTAGCCAGCCACCAGTAAGAGGTAGTGTTAGCGGCATGCTCTTCCTCTAATCTCCCCCAGGTAGCCTTCTTCTAGTCCCCCTGAGGGCAAATGGTAAAGGTATCTTCTCCCTAGAAGTTTGCTGCCCTGTCTCCCCTTTTTCTTGGTATCGCCAAATTTATTCTTAAATTGACCGGAGGAGGACAATTAAAAGGTGTTGGAGTACCCAGGTAGGGTAAACTGATAAAGCAAATTGATGTAGAGTATTGCAAGGTTGTTATCTGTTGCCGAAGAACTATCCAATTAAGCCGTCTACTGATCGTATTGGTAAGGATATAAATAACTTTTTTGTTTGTCGGCGCCGGTGGTGGCGGTATATTAACGAAGTTACTCCAACATTTTTTTATGAGAGTGCCGTATTGTTAAAATTGTTTTATATATGAAGAAGAGATACGCTGGTAGGTATATGATATAATTATATTTGATGGAGTATATGGTATTGAAACCTTTCTTTATTGTGGCGTATTTTGTTGGGGGGCTCGCCTATACATACCTTTGTAATCTCACATGCACTGACATATTATCATATTTTCTGTATATCGGTGCACTATCTAAATCAGTAACAGTATTGCAAACTATACACTATGGATCCTCCTATATCTACATCATCGTTTCTATCAAAAGAAGATAACAAAAACGTTAAGACACGTCATAAGAAGAAAG